>Ga0163144_10001090_pt1 | contig 64279 bp, 59 predicted proteins | sample OliLak19BULKMAT1_FD_123175 | JGI IMG/M metagenome (GOLD analysis project Ga0163144, IMG submission 123175) | Freshwater microbial mat bacterial communities from Lake Vanda, McMurdo Dry Valleys, Antarctica - Oligotrophic Lake LV.19.BULKMAT1 | ecosystem: Environmental > Aquatic > Freshwater >...
GACAGCTGGCCGGCACCGCCGAACCACGCCGACGGCATCTGGTACCTCGGCTACGTGGGCCAGCCGGTCCGCGTGCAGGTGGACAAGGGCACGCGCGGCATCGTGGACGATGGCGACGACTCGCGTTCCCGCTGGGCACGGCTCAACGCCGACCTCGGCGGCTTTGTCTTTGCTGACACGGTGCGCTTCATGAACGCGACGGTGCTGACGAACGTGCTGGCCCCGTACAATGCCCAGGTCGCCATCCCCGCCGGCTCGCCGCAGAACCGCGCCTGGCTCGGCAATCGCACCGTCAGCAATTCATCCGGATCCAACTGGCACTCCATCGTCGGCACGCCGGCGTACGTGAACTCGCAGGTGACCGAAGCCCGGATCCTGGGCGGCGCGCTCAGCACGGTCGAGTTCAAGTCCGACCAGGGTGCCAACGGCTTTGCGGTGGGCAACTGGATCAACATCCCCACCGCGGGTATCGCTGGCGCTGCGCATATCGCGCAGATCACCGTACTCAACACGAACGTTTCCTTCACGATCAGCCCCGCCGCTCCACAAGCGAGCACCAGTTGGCAACAAGTCACCCGCAATCTCCGGCTCGTCACGATCGGCACCGCGTCTGTAAATCGCTGCCAGGTCAGCTACACGCTGGACGCCGACCCGGGGGTTGCCGGTAATCAGGCGGCATTTGCCGCTACCAGCAACAACGACGCCGCCAACCGCGTCATTACTTACGTCAAGAATCCCGTCGCCGGCGCCTGCAAGGCAGGCGTGGCAACCCTAGCTGGCCCCGGGAATGACTGCACAGGCGTGGTCCCGACCAACAAGGCGCCCAGTGGCGCCAGCAACTACATCACGGCCCGCTACTCGGGCTGCGGCTGGAGCGGCCGGCAGAGCCTGTACGTCGAGGGTGTCGGCACCTATTATTACGGCGGCACCTGCGGCGCGGCCTCAAGCTGCCGCGGCGCGGGCTTTGTGCTCGGCGCGGCAAGCTGCGCCGCCGCCGGCTCTCCCACCACCACCTTCGGCTCTTCGAGCTACCAGGTGAACAACAACTGCACGGTCAGCGGACTCACCAACCTCACCGTCGGCGGCACGTCCATGGCCGGCGCAGTGCTTAACAACGCCACCAGCGGCTGCGGCAATAAGGGCGACGTCTTCGCCGCCTGCAACCCCCGTGAAGGCACCGCCATCGCCAATCCATGCACTTACTACGCCAGCCCCACCTGCCCCACGGACACCTGGACCACCACCCCGACCACCTCGACTACCGATTACCAGGTCTTCGAGAACATCAACCGCACCAGCGAGCTGGTCCACGACTGCCAGGCGGACGACGGCACCGTCGGCAACCCGGGCAGCGGCTATCTGGCGGACGTGCAGGACCGTCTGTTCGCCACGGCCTGGAACGCCGCCGCCAACCTCACCGCCAACAGCACTGCGCCTTACCGCACGACCGCCACCAATACCTTCGCGGGCAACCCCGCGCGCTCGGACCAGTACTCGGTCAATTACCTCAACTGGCGCTTCGGCCCGAAAGGCCCGAACGGCAATCCGATCGGCCGCAAGACGCGGCTGCAGATCGCCAAGGATGCGCTCACCGGCCTGGTGGCCACCACCGACGGGGTGCGCTTCGGGCTGATGGTGTTCAACCGCACCGCGGGCTGCACGTCGTCCGTGGGTTCGATCGACATCGCGACCAATGCAAGCCTCATGTTGTTGTCGGACAACCCGGGGTTCGCGATCGGGCAGACCGTGTCCATCACGGGCGCGGGGTTGGCGGGCGCGACTTACATCACCACCATCACCGATATCCAGCCGGACAATACGTACGATCCACCGAAGACCACGCTGACCCTCGCCTTGGCGGCCCTCACCTCGATCAACGACCAGCAGATCGCGGCCAGCCCCTGCACCGGTTCTGTGGGCAACGAAGGGGCCAACGTTGCCCAGCGCATCCAGCGCATGGGCAGCAACAACACCGACCTGCCGGACTTCAACAACCGGGCCGCGCTCAACGTGGCGGTCAACGCCGTGGTGGCGGCGGCGCGCACGCCGCTGACCGAGTCGCTCTACGAGGCGTACCGCTACTACTCCGGCCGCACGCCGCGCTTCGGCACGCTGACGGCCAGCGCCCTCATCGGCGGCACTGTCACCCAGGGCCGCGACACCCTGGCGGTCTGTCCGGGCGCGGTCGCGGGCTGTCCCTACGGCGCTGGTTTTTACCGCTCGCCGATGCTGAACAACCCCAACACGACCACGCCGGCGGGCTGCCAGAAAAACTTCGTGATCCTGCTGACGGACGGCGGGCCGGAGGACGACTGGAGTGCCAACGCCGATATCAAGCGCTTGCAGCATGCGGGGGTCCTCGGCACGGTCGCCACACGCACCACCATCGACGCCAATTCGCTCGATACCCCCACTGACCAGTTCGAAACCAGCGGCGTGCGCTACGGCCCGGTCGACCTTGGCGGCACGGCGAACGACGGCGGCTACATCTGGCTGGACGAGCTCGCCTACTTCCTGTCGGTCGCTGACGTCAGCCCGGGTGCCCGCAACACCCTGACCGATACCACGACGGACCAGATCGCCGGCCGCCAGTCGGTCGTCACCTACACGATCGGCTTCGCGGGGGGCAATTCGCCCGTGCTCTCCAATGCGGCGGTCAAGTCCGGCGCCACCTACGTGGTGGCGGAAGACAGCCAGACGCTGCGCGATGCGCTCACCGCCGCCATCACCGCCATCCGCGACTGGAACCCGACGGCGGCATCGCCGACGGTGCCGATCTCGGCGCTGAACCGCTCGGAGAACGCCACCGACGTGTACCTGGCTTTCTTCCAGCCGGATCCGACCTCGGCGTGGAAAGGCACGGTCAAGCGCTACCAGTTGAGCCAGAGCGAAACCGACTGCGGCACCGGCATCGGCCTGTGCCTGATCGGGCAGTCGATCCTCACCAAGGCGGCGCCCAACCCGTCGCCGGCGAAGAACATCGAGACCATCGATGTCGATCCGGTGACCAACACCCAGCAGGTGGTGGTGGACCCGAACGCGGTCAGTTTCTGGGGGCCGAACACGCTCACGGACGGCAGCGCGCCTGACAACGGCGGCACGGGCTATCAGTTGATCAACACGGCCGGCTACAACCCGTCCACCCGCAATGTCTACACCTTCCTGTCGGGGGTTTCAGGGAGCACCAACCTGGCGGACCCCGGCAACCGGTTCAACGAAAGCCACACCGGAATCACGAAGACGATGCTCGGCAATGCCGGTATGACGGACGCGGCGCGGGCCACGCTGATCAACTTCGCGCTCGGCGGCGACGCCGGCACTGCGGCCTGCTCGGATGCCAGCACCGGCACGGCCTGCACCGCGTGGCGGGCATGGCCGCACTTCGACGTGCAGCACTCGAAGCCCGCGGTGATCACTTACGACATCAGCACCAGCCCCGTCGTGCAGGTGATGTACTACCTGGGCAACAACGGCATGCTGCACGCCGTCAACACGATCACCGGCCAGGAGCTGTGGACCTTCCTGCTGGAAGAGGCCATCACCAAGATCCCGGGCCTCATGGCCGATATCAGCGGGCCGCAGCTCGACGCCGGCGACGGCTCCATCTCCGTGTTTCAGGAAGATCTGAACAACGACGGCATCGTCAACGGCGCGGACCGCGCCTGGATTTACTTCGGTCTGCGCCGCGGCGGGCGCGCGATGTACGCGCTCGACGTCACCAACCGGCTCGCCCCGCAGTTCAAGTGGAAGATCACCGCTGAATCGGGCAGCGGGCAGCTCTGCTCGGGGCTCAGCGCCTGCGCCGGCGCGGCTGCCTACAACGAACTGGGGCAGACCTGGTCCATCCCGACGGTCGGTCGTATCCGCGCGCTGGGCACCACAACCCCCGCCGTGATCTTCGGCGGCGGCTACGACGTGCAAGAGGATGCGGTTCCACCCGCCACCTCGGCCAACACCATGGGCCGGGCGGTCTACGTGGTCAACGGCGAGACCGGCACGGTGGTGAGCTGGTTCGGCACCGGCGGTCCGGGCACACTGCTCTCGGGGGCTATGAGCTACGCGATCCCGTCGGACGTCACGGCGATCAACTCGGACCTCGACGCCCAGAACTACCTGGACCGGATCTACGTCGGCGACATGGGCGGCAACGTCTGGCGCTTCGACATCAACGACGTCGTGCCAGGTAACTGGCAGGGCAAACTGCTGGCGACGCTATCGGCCGCCGCAGGACCCAAGCGGAAGCTCTTCTTCCCGCCGGCCGCGGTGAAGCAGATCAACCCGGAACGTTTCGACGCCGTTTACATCGGCAGCGGCGACCGGGAGCATCCGCGGTTGACCACCACCACCACTCCGGCCACGACCACGGACGTGTTCGCCATGATCATGGACCGTGACGTGGGTCTGGCGATGTCCGGCGCGAGCACCGCGAGTCTGGTGGGTGGTGACTTCATCCAGATCGCCAACAGCAACCTGACCGGCGTCGTGCTGGGGGACCTGACGACGAAGAAGGGCTGGTACCGCGACCTGGACGACGGCGAGAAGGTGGTTAACTCACCGACCGTGTTCTTCCAGAGGCTCCGCTTCGGCACCTACGCGCCGCTCTCGCAGACCAACGCGTGCACGCCGCCGGGTGAAGGACGGTTGAACGAGATCGACGCCCTGTCGGCGGGATTGTTCAACCTCAACGCCGCCGATGGCCTGACGCCGACCGACCGTTACTACTCGGGCTTCATCACACGGGGGTATGTCTCAACCGGCCAGATCGTGGTGATCGGCAAAAACGTGTACCACATCGTAGTGTCCGACGCGCGGCTGAAGGCCAACCTGGTCGGCTCGATCGGCAACGCGACCAAGATCTACTGGTACATGGAGCCGGAACAGTAATCCCGGCGCATCGGCGACAATTAAAAGCCCCGTGCAGGCGATCCTGCACGGGGCTTTTTTTTCGTCCGGCGCTCGGCGCCGGAACGGCCTGGGGAACTAGGGAACCCCTGAATAACCCCGTCACACCAGCGAAAGCTGGTGCCCATTTTATTGATTATCACTGGATTCCAGCTTTCGCTGGAATGACGAAAGTAGTGTTTTTCAGGGCTTCCCTAGGCGGTTTCGCCGGCGGTGAGGTTGCGTGGCAGCGGGAAGGTGACGCGCTCGGTGATGCCCTCAAGCTCCGTCACGGTATCGGCGCCCAGCGCACGCAGGCGGGCCACCACCTCCTGAACCAGCACTTCAGGGGCGGAGGCGCCCGCCGTCACGCCGACCACGGCGGCGCCGGCCACCCATTGCGGATCGAGCTGGGTGGCGTTGTCCACCATGTAGGCCCGCACGCCCTGGTTCTGCGCGACCTCGCGCAGGCGGTTGGAGTTGGAACTGTTGGGCGAGCCGACCACGATCACCACGTTGCAGCGGAGCGCGAGGTCCTTCACCGCATCCTGCCGGTTCTGCGTGGCGTAGCAAATGTCGTCTTTCTTGGGGCCCACGATGCGCGGGAAACGCCGCTTGAGCGCGGCGATGATGGCGGCCGCATCGTCCATGGAGAGCGTCGTCTGGGTGACGAAACCGAGGTTCTCCGGATCGCCCACCACGAGCGTTTCGACGTCGACAGGTGATTCGACGAGATACATCCCGCCGGCGCTCTGCCCCATGGTGCCCTCGACTTCCGGGTGGCCGCGATGCCCGATCATGACGATCTCGCGGCGCAGTTCCCGCATCTTGGCCACTTCCACGTGCACCTTGGTCACCAGTGGGCAGGTGGCGTCGAACACCTTCAGGCCGCGTCCCTCGGCTTCGCGGCGTACCGCCTGCGACACGCCGTGCGCGCTGAACACCACCGTACCGCCCTCCGGCACCTCGGTCAGTTCCTCCACGAACACCGCGCCCTTGCTTTTCAGGTCGTTGACCACGAAGCGGTTGTGCACGACCTCATGGCGCACGTAGATCGGCGCGCCGTGGATGGCGAGCGCGCGCTCGACGATCTCGATGGCGCGATCGACACCGGCGCAGAAACCGCGGGGTTTGGCGAGGAGGACTTGCATGGCGCGGATTATAGACCCCGCCTCAAACGTGCCGCGCCAGCAGCTTGAGATCCGCGTTGCCGCCGGAAATGATGATCCCCACGCGCTGGCCGCGCGCATCGAGCTTGCCCTTGAGCAGCGCCGCCGCGGCCAGCGCCCCCGTCGGCTCCACGACCATTTTCATGCGCTCCCATAGAAAGAAGGTGGTCTCCAGCAGTTCCGCGTCGTCCACCGTCAGCATGTCATCCACCAGGGCCAGGATCAGCGGGAAGGTGATCTTCCCGGCGGACTCGGTGCGCGCGCCGTCCGCGATCGTCTGTGGGTTGTCGACACGCTGCAGCGTCTTCGTACGGAACGACCGCGTCACGTCGTCGCCGGCCGCCGGCTCGACGCCGATCACCCGGACCCCCGGCGACAGGTGTTTCGCCGCAGTGGCGCAGCCGGTCAGCAGGCCGCCGCCCCCGCAGCACACCAGCAGCAGGTCCAGCGGGCCGGTCTCCTCCACCAGTTCCTTCGCCGCTGTGCCCTGCCCGGCGATCACGTGCGGATGGTCGAAGGGCGGAATCAGCGTCAGGCCGCGTTCGCCCGCCAGGCGGGCGGCCAGCGTCTCGCGGCTGTCGACCCCGCGCTGATACACCACGACTTCCGCGCCATAAGCGCGCGTCGCCTCCATCTTCACGGCCGGCGCGTCATGCGGCATCACGATGACGGCGGGCACGTGCAGCAACTGTCCGGCCAGCGCCACGGCCTGCGCGTGGTTGCCGGAAGAGTACGCGACGACGCCCCGGCGTTTGGCCTCGGCGTCGAGGTGATGGAGCGCGTTGTAGGCGCCGCGGAACTTGAAGGCGCCCATGCGCTGCAGGTTCTCGCACTTGAAGAAGACCTGCGCGCCGGTGCGGGCGTCCACCGTGCGCGAGGTCATGACCGGCGTACGGTGTGCATGACCCTCCAGCACGCGCGCGGCGGCCGCAATGTCATCCCAGGTGACCGGCAGGCGGTCAGGCGCATTCATCGGTGCAGGTCCCGCGTCAGCTGCCGGTGCGGCGCGCACGGAAGGGCACCGGCTCGCGCGGCGAGCTGCCTTCGCCGCGCACCGTGCCCTCGATCGCTTCGCCCGCCACCCGGCCTTCGAAGCGCCAGCGTTTGTTGTAGTCGACCTCGTCGATCCAGACGAACGAGAAACGGTCGCCGTCGAGCCGCGTGTCAAACGTGTTGGCCGGGCGCCCCTTGTCCTGCAGGGTGAGCGTGACTTCCTGGAAGGCCTGCTTGATCTCGCCGGGGTAGCGGCGCTCGCCCTTGGGATCGGCGATGGTGAAGTCCCAGCGGCCCGCAACCTGGGCCGGGATCACCCAGTAATAGAGGGTGCTGCCGGACCCGCGCACACTCGCCGTGATGTCGGCACGCCATTCTTCCATGTGGAAATCATGCGAAACGACGCGCGTGCCGGGCTTCAGTTCCTTGAACAGCCGCGGCCGCAGCAGGAGGTTCACGCGCGGCAGCAGGTACATCGTCACCACGGTGGCTTCGGCGAGCGGCGTCTCGAAGATATTCTGCTGGCGGAAGGTCACGCGCTCGGCCACCGCCGGCGGCAGGCCGCGCAGGTTTTCGGCCGCTTCCTTGAGGCGCTGTGGGTCAAGGTCCACGCCCAGCGCCCGTGCGCCGTGCACGCGGGCAGCGGTGATCGCGATGCGCCCGTCGCCCGAACCCAGATCGATCAGGACGTCATTGGGACCGACATTGGCGACGCGCAGCATGGCCTCGACGGCCGGCTGGTTGGTCGGCACGTACGGCACATCGAGCGATTCGGGAAACTGCAGGCGCGGGGGCTGCTGCGCGGACACCGGCAGCACGGCGGTTAATGCCAGCAGCCAGGGAAGAATCGCAGACCAGCGGAGGAGCTTCATCGGGGAACCCTGTCGCGAAGGTGCAGGCAGCGTCGTTGGAACGCGCGGCGATTATAGCGGGCGCCCCGGGCTGTCCACGGCAGTGCCCTCGGCGGACGGACGCCGGCCCGCCAGCAAGCCACGGCGCCCTGCCCCCGCGACGGCCCTGCGCCATGCATCACGCTCCTGCGCCGGCATGCTGTCGAAATGTCGGGGCGACTGTAGCCGCCGTCAGCGGACTGGACCGGTTACCCCCGGGACCTCTGGGCACCAGGCTCCCCATGACCGGGAAGCCATCTCCTGGTGAACAAATAAAACCATTATTAATCAAAGAGATAGATGTGACAGTGTGACGCGCTCCGCAGTCGGACCGGGCCATGGCATGCAATCTGCAGTATAGGGAGCAGACAGGCAGCGATGGAGCAACAAATGGTCATCTATCTCGATCAATACCGGAATGTGACGGCCACGGTGCCGCGCACGCCCCGCTACGGAGACGACATCATGAATGCCAGCTGGACCCCTGAACTCGCGGCGGTTGCCGCAGCGATCCCCCCGCAGGCGCAGACGCCGGAACTGCCGGAAGACCTGAGCCTGATCAACGTCGACGAATTCATGAGCCGGATCTACAGCCTCGCGTCCCAGATCTAGGCGACCCCGGACCCTCCGAATACCCAGCTCCCTCTCGCGCCGGTGACTTCGGTCCCGGCGTCTTTTTGTACGGCGGGACTATACTTTCGGTGTGGCGAAATCCCTGACCGACGAAGAACTGGCCGCCCTCCAGCGCGAGATCGAGAGTCTCCGGCTGGAACATCGCGACCTGGACGACATCATCAACCGTCTGGCCCTCCAGGCCGGGCAGGACCAGTTGCAGCTGCAGCGCCTGAAGAAGCGCAAGCTCCACCTGAAAGACCTGATTTCGCAACTCGAAGCGCAGACGGTGCCGGACATTCGGGCCTAGGTCCGGCGGGCGGCAAGCACGGCCGCTAGGCGCGGCGCACCCGCAGGGTGAACACGATTGTTGCGACGATAAACAGCATGAAACAAAGCAGGGACCAGCCTGCAATCGACAGGCCCAGGAAGGTCCAGCCGACTTCCGCGCACTCCCCGGAACCCTTGAGCACCTTCTCGATGACCTGCGCGAACGGCAGCCTGTCGAGCATGTATTCCAGAGGCGGCCCGCATTGGGGCACACGGTCCTTGGGCAGGCTCTGCAGCCAGACCTGGCGGCCAGCGAGCGCGGCGCCGGTCCCTGCGAACACCAGCAGGAAACCGCCATAGCCCCAGGCGCCCGCGCGCGCGGGGCCATGCAGCGCGGCGACCAGGCACACGGCGCCGAAGCCGATGTAACACAGGCGCTGGAAGATGCAGAGCGGGCACGGCTCCTCGCCCTGCCCATGCTGCAGGTAGAGCGCGTAACCGACGAGGGCAGCGCAGACGGCGAAGCCGGCGGCGTAGGCAGCGCGTTGTTGGGAGCGGGTCAGCATGTGGCGACGAAAAATGTGCCGGAATTTTAGCACCCGCGTACACTGGTAGACATGATCGTCATCGCCCCCGGCATCGAACTCGACGAGCGCGAACTCGAATTCCGCTTCGTCCGTGCCAGCGGCCCGGGCGGGCAGAACGTCAACAAGGTGTCGTCCGCGGTCCAGTTGTTTTATGACGCGGCGCACTCCCCCGCGCTGACGGATGCCGTCCGCCGTCGGCTGCTGACGCTGGCGGGCCGCCGGGCGACGCCGGACGGCCGCATCGTCATTGCTGCGCAGCGCCACCGCTCGCAGGCCATGAACCGGGCGGATGCGTTGGAGCGCCTCGCGGACCTGATCCGGCAGGCCTTGGTCGTCCCGAAACGCCGCATCGCCACAAAGCCCTCCCGCCGCGCCAAAGCAAAACGGATGGACACCAAGCACCTGCAGGGCGAAAAAAAACGCACCCGCCGGAAGGGGGGTGCGTGGGATTGAGTGTCGATAGCGCTATTGCTTGAACGCTTCGATGCCGATGCCGATCTTCACGTCGTCGCCGATGCCGGTGGCGCCCCGCTTAAGGCCCCATTCCGAACGCTTGATCTGGGTGCGGGCATCCGCCCCGCAGAGGTCGCGTTTGTTCGACGGGTGCTGGATGCAGCGGAACAAGGTGACCGTCAGCGTGACCGGCTTGGTCACGCCCATGAGCGTCAGGTCGCCGTCGATTGCCGTGAGATTGTCGCCGTCAAACTTGAAATTCGTCGACTTGAACGTCATGGTGGGAAACTTCTCGACGTCGAGATAATCCTCGCTGCGCACGTGCTTGTCGCGCGCGGCATGGGCGGTATCCAGCGAGGCCGTTTCGACGACGGCCTCCACCGAACCCTTCTTCGCGGCGCGGTCGAGCGTCGCCTTGGCTTCCACCTTGCCGAAACGTCCCTTGATCCAGGCGATGCCGAGATGCCCCGTTTCGAAAGTGACGATGGTATGCGCCGGATCGCTGACATAGATGTCCTGCGCCCAGGCGGGTGACGCGATCGCTGCGCTGGCTAAGAGCACGCTCAAAAACTTCATGGATAAGTCTCCTGGCTGTGGGTGAGTGACTACGGGGACTGCTTCTTGCCCGGTACCGCCGCGGGTTTGCCGCCCGTCATCACGAGACGGAAACGCACCTGCACCTCGTCCGCCACGGTATCGGTGTCTTTCCACACGCCCTCGCCGATGTTGAAGGCAAGCCGCTTGATCGGAAACACCCCTTCGTAGACGGCGGCACCGCCGTCCGCCTTCACCGTGAACGGGATGGTGACGGTGTTGGTCTTACCCTTGATCGTCAGCGGCCCGGTGACTTCGAACCGCCCGGGACCGGCGGCCTTGACCGCCGTCGACATGAACCTCGCCTGCGGGAAATTCTTCACGTCGAACCAGTTTTTGCCCTTGGCCTCGTCGTCGATCTCGGCATTGCCGATGCTGAAGCTCGCGGTATCGATGGTGAACTCCGCCTTGCCCGCATCGGGTTTCGACGGATCGAAGGCGATCTGGCCTGTGAACTTCGTGAATTTGCCTTCCACCGGCACGTTCATCTGGCGGGAAACGGCTGTGATCGCGCTTTTCGCGGGATCGAGCGTTTGCCCGGCCACGCCGAAGCTGGCGGCGGCCATCAGCAATGCGGTGATACAGCGCTTCATGCGGGTTCCTTTTGAGCGCGCCCGGGCCACATGCGCGCGAGCAGGCCGTCCTTGTCGACGAACTGGTGCTTGATCGCCGCGACGCCGTGCAGGAGAACGATCGCCGCGAGCGTGGTATTCAGCAGATAGTGCACGGACTTCAGCCGGCCCGCGAGCCCCTTGTCCGGCGAGAGCAGGTCGGGCAGTGGCACGAGCCCAAAATAGACGGTCGGCACGCCCGCGGCCGAACTGTAGAGCCAGCCCGAGAGCGGCACGGCCACGATCAGCCCATACATCAGCAGATGCGAGAGCGCCGCGGCTTTGCGCTGCCACACCGGCATGGTGGCGGGCAAAGGCGGCGCCGGGTGCGTGAGCCGCCAGGCGATGCGTGCGATCGCGAGCAGGAAGACGGTGACGCCGATCCACTTGTGCCAGGAAAAATATTTGAGTTTCGTCGGCGACAACGGCAGGTCGACCATGCTGAGACCGATGCTGAAGCCCCACGCGATCAACAGGAACATCAGCCAGTGCAGGCCGATGGCGGTGGTGGTGTAGCGGGAAGCGCTCATCGAGCTTCGTGCGGGAGGAGTGAGGAGGACGGCGGACGGTTGGCGCAGCGGCAATTGGCATTCTCATGTTAACACCGGGCCGCGCCGATTATTCCGCCCCTGCGGCCGGCGCGCTTACCGTGTGCGTCACGAGTACCCCGTCGTGCCACGCATGCACCTGGAAACCAGGCGCCTCGCGGCTCGCCGCATCATCGGCGTCCGGGGCCAGATCGAGCCGCCCGAGGCGGGCCACGCTGGGGCAGACCGACAGCACGGTACCACCCCACGCCACGAACAGCGGGCGATGCACGTGCCCGCAAGTGATACGGACGATCTGGGGGTGGCGCCGCACGATGCTGGCGAGGCGCGCCGCGGCCGCGTCGGCCAGGCCCATGGCGTCCATGGTGCGGATGCCGGTGACGCGCGGCGGGTGATGCATCACGATCAAGGTGGGCGTGTCCGGTTCCGCCGCCAGCGTCCGCGCCAGCCAGTCCAGACGCGCGTCGCACAGGTCCCCCTCCGGCCGCCCGGCCACCACGCTGTCGAGCGCGATCACCCGCAGCGCGGGCGTCCTGAACGTGTACTGGGCGAACTCGGATGCCGGATCGAGATAGCCATCCGCCGCAAATGCCGCCATGAAGGCTGCACGCTCATCGTGATTGCCGGGGATGGCGTAGACCGGGACTTCCAGCCGCCCCAGCAGGCGACGCAACACGGCGTACTCTTCGGCGGCGCCATGTTCGGCGAGGTCGCCGGTCGCCAGCACGGCTGCCGGCGCGGGCCGCAGCCGCGCGATTTCGGCGAGGCATGCTTCCAGACGCGCCGCGTTCACGCCGGACGGATCGTCGCGATCGATATGGATGTCGGAAATCTGGACGATGATCATGACGCCACGCCCGCCCCGCTGCTGAATCTGCGAGATTACCAGCGAGCCGGCTGGTACCGCCGCCGGCGCGCTGCCGGTGTCTGCCGATCCCGCTGGCGCGGTGCGGGGCGGCGCATCTCAGTGCTTGCGCTTCACTCCTCGCCTTCACCGCTGGAGGCGACCAGCGCAAGACGGGTGCGGTCGGCCAGATCCTTCAGCTTCACATAGTCCGTCTTCCCGCTGCCGAGCATCGGCAGTTCCGCGACGGGCACGATACGCCGCGCGACCGCCAGATCCTGGCTCCCGAGCAGCCGCGCGGAGCGGTGCAGCAACCCCCGGCTCAACTGCGGATCCGTGGTGAACAACACCGTGCTCTCGCCGAGCCCCGGCACCATCTCTACCGTCGCGGCGTGCAAATGCTGCGGCGAGGCGTGTATGGCGACGCGCTCGACCATCTCCAGCGCGACCATTTCGCCCGCGATCTTGGCGAAGCGCTTGACGCGCCCGAGGACCATGGCGTAACCCTCGTCGTCGACGCTCACCACGTCACCGGTGTCGTACCAGCCGGCGCCAAACTTCGACTGCGGCGGCTCGATCACGCCGGGCTGCTCAAGCCTGAGGTATCCGAGCATCACGTTGGGCCCGCGCACGTGCAGCCGGCCGCCCTGATCGATGCCCTCCACCTGCTCCAGCCGCCATTCGACGTGCGGCAGAAAGCGGCCGGTGGTCTGCGGCCGGTAGGCGAGCGGCGTGTTGAGGGCGAGCACCGGCGAGCACTCGGTGGTGCCATAGCCTTCATAGATGCGCACCGCAAACTTCTGCAGCCACAACAGCCCCACCTCCGGGCTGAGTTTCTCGCCGCCGGAAATGACCACGCGCACGCGCGCGAAATCGTAGGGATGCGCTTCGCGCCCGTAGTGGGCGAGGAAGGTGCCGGTGCCAAACAGCACCGTGCAGTCGCGGCGGTAGGCGACTTGGGGAATCACCCGGTAGTGCAACGGCGTCGTATACAGGTACAGGGACGTGCCCGCCAGCAGCGGCATGAGCGTGCAGGCGGTCAGTCCGTAGGAGTGAAACAGCGGCAGTGCATTCAGAAAGCGGTCGGCCGGTGAAAAGTCGAACACGGCGTGCATCTGGGCGATGTTCGCGAGGATGCCGTCGTGCGACAGCACCACGCCCTTGGGCTGCGATTCGGAGCCGGACGTGAAGAGAATGACGGCGGGTCCGCCGGGGTTGCGCGCGGTGACCAGGCTGCGCGGCGCGAACCGCGCACGCGTGACCAGCCACAGCTTGTCGCGCCAGCCGAAGCGCTCGCGCAGATCCTCCACGAACACGATGCGGTGGCGGCACAGCGCGTCGAGCAGCGGATACAGCCGCGCCGCCTCGATGAACTGGCGCGAGGTGATGACGGTCCGGATCCCGGCCGCCGCGCAGGCCCCCGCGATCGCCTGCGGTCCGGCGGTGTAGTTGAGCAATGCCGGCGTGCGCCCGGTGGCCGAGAGGCCGAACACGAGTCCGACCGTCGCCGCCACGTTCGGCATCAGCACGCCGACGGGCTCGCCCGGCGGCGCGAGGCGGCTGCCGAGCCGTCCGAGGGCGAGCGCCGCGCGCAGCAAGTCGCCGTAGGTCAGCACCTTGCCCTTGATGTCTTCAAGGATGGGGGTCGCGCGGCCGAAGGTTTCACTGGCGTCCACCAGCGCCTCGAACAGCGTGCGGCGCGGACGGGCTTCGACGGCCGCCCGGTGGAGTATCCCGGCCAGCGCATCGGAGGCTTCGCGGCGGCGGGCCTTCGCGCTGACCAGCGCCCGGTCGGGCAGGGACACCGGGGCATGCACCGTGACCGTGACGCGCGGCCGGCGCAGGCGGCGGTGCATGCCCGGCGCGCCGCCAAACGCGGAGTAGGTGAGCCCCGCGATGGTCACCGGCACGATCGTGACGCCGGTACGCGCCGCGGCGGCAGCCACGGAGTCGTAGAGCCGCATCATGGCACCCGTCGCTTCAACCCGGCCTTCGGGAAAGACCGCCACCGGCCCGCCAGCCTCGAGCAAGCGCACCAGTCGCTTCACGGCCGATGGCTCGGCCAGGGTCAGCGTCTCGTGCCGGAAAGCCCGCGCCGCGACGCGCGCGGGCATGGACCGCAGATCCTCTGCGTCCAGCACTACGGTGGCCTCTGGCGGCAGCACGGCGCCCAGCACGATGCCGTCCAGCACCGATCCGTGGGCGGCGATGACCAGCGTTTTGCCGGCCCCCAGTGCCGAAACGTCGCCACGGACCTCCAGCCGCCACCAAAGCTTAAGTATGAGTTTAAGAAGAGTACGCATGTGCTCGAATTCAATAAAGTTTCTATATCACGGTAGCAGTGAATTTTCGCCGCTGCAGCACACCTCTCTGGCTACGACCACCACAAGTTTGTCAAAAGTGTGACTTTTTTCCAACATCGGCGCATCAATATTTTCGTGACGGCACCGTGACGGTCTACTGTTACGTCCTGTTTCTAAACAGAAAAAGTCAAATCTATCAGTTTGTTAGATTTGATTCTGAATTGCCGCTCAATTTCTAATCAGAACAAGGCCGTTGCAACGGCCGATTCCGCAGAAAACCAAAACACCCGTTGGACTTTTTCTCGAGGGAGAAACGCCATGAACTTCGATGTGCCACGTGACATCCTGCAAACGCCCGAACTGCCCACCGCCACCCCCTGCGAGCACGGCGCCGAGATCGCGTTCTCGGAACAGTTGCGCGCGGTCTATCGTGCGGATCAGAACGCGATCTACTCCCGCTGGACGCCGCTCCCCCGGCCCTGCTTCAACCCGCGCCTGCTCGCGGACCTGCGGGCCTACACGAATTTCGTGGCCACAAGCGGCGCCCGCTTCGATCACGGCGGTGTGTCCGGTCCCATCGAATACGTGGTGGTGGCCTCCGACGCGCCGGGCGTCTTCAACCTTGGCGGCGACCTGGACCTGTTTACCCAACTGATCTTCGCCCGCGACCGCGCCGGGCTGCTGCGTTACGGCCGCGCCTGCATCGACGTGCTGCATCCGAACTACTGCGGCTACGGTCTGCCGGTCACCACCGTCTCACTCGTGCAGGGTGAGGCGCTGGGCGGGGGCTTCGAGTGCGCTCTTTCCTCCGATGTCATCGTCGCGGAGAAAAGCGCGCGCATGGGCTTTCCGGAGATCCTGTTCAATCTGTTCCCGGGCATGGGCGCCTATTCCTTCCTCGACCGACGGGTGGGTCAGAAGAGCGCGGAAGCCATCATCACCAGCGGGCAGATCTACACCGCCGAGCAGATGCAGGCGATGGGCGTGGTCGACGTGGTGTGCGAGGACGGCGAAGGCGAGGCCGCGCTCGCCGAGCTGATCCGCAAGCGCCGCCGCAGCCAGAACGGCATCGCGGCCACCGCCGCGGCCCGGCGCCGCGTGCACCGGCTCGAGTTCCAGGAACTCCTGGACGTGGTGGAAATCTGGGTGGACGCCGCGCTGCGCCTGAACCCGGTCGACCTGAAGCTCATGCAGCGCCTGGTCAAACGCCAGAACCAACTGGGCGAACCGGTGGCCGCCGGTATCCTGCACTGAACGGAATTTCATGAAAAAACAATGCCAATGGAGGCTGGGGTCCCGGCCGGTCGCACCGCCGCTTGGCGCGGCCGGTCGCTTGGACTAGCATCCGGCATGTGTTTTGCTGTGCTATGAGGTACGTGAGCATAAACGCGCACGCAATTACCGGTTCGGTCGGTCCGGTCAGTCTGACCTGTCCCGCCCGCCGCAGCGAACCACGGAGTCGTCCATGTCCGACGTGAACTATTACTCGATCCAGGAAGCGTCCGAAAAACTCGCCATCCCCATCCAGAAGATGCGGCGCTGGGACGAGCAGGGCGTGCTGGTGGCGCAGCGCTCGGTCGGCGGACACCGCCGCTACCCGCGCGAACTGATCGACCGCCTGGCCGCCGCCGCCGAAAATCCGGAAGCGGAGCGCCAGTTCAAGGAACTGGCGACCGTCAAGAAATCACTGGCCGAGAAACACCGCATCATCCAGTTGCTGCTGGAAAGCGAGCACCGCTACCGTGACCTCGTCGAGACCTCCCACGACCTGATCTGGGCGACCGACGCCCAGGGCCGCTTCACCTACCTGAACAACGCCGCGCACGACATCTTCGGGCTCGCGCCCAAGGAACTGCACGGCCGCTGCTTCTTCGATTTTGAATCGGGCGACGCCCATATCAGCAACCGGCGCTTCTTCTCCCTGCTGCGCCGCCATGGCGAAATCAAGAATTTCCTGTCCCACCTGGTCAACGCCAAGGGCGAAGGCCGCTGGGTCGGCATCAACGCGCGCGTCCTCTACGACGAGAGCCGGCGCATGAACGGCATCCGCGGCACCGCGCGCGATATCACCGAGCAGCACATCGCCAGCGAGCGCATCCAGCACCTCGCGCTGCACGACCCGCTGACGGACCTGCCGAACCGCATCGCGCTCGACAAGCAGATCGAGGATGGCATCGCCTCCGGCGCCGTCGGCGCCGTCGTGTTCCTCGACATCGACCATTTCAAATACGTCAACGACAACGTCGGCCACCGCGCCGGCGACCAGTTGATCCGGGGCGTCGGCAGCGTGCTGCGTGAAGTCGTGCGCGGCAGCACCGCGCAGCTCTACCGCATTGGCGGCGACGAGTTCGCGATCCACCTGCCGGAGGCGCTGCGCGAAGCCGCCGTCGACCTGGCCGACCGGGCGCTCGACGCCGTGCGCCATTACCGCTTCCAGTCCACCGGCGAGCGCATGGTGTCCAACCTGTCGGCCTCGGCCGGGATCGCGCTCTACCCCTTTCACGGCGGCGACCTCGGCACCCTGCTGGCCAACGTGGACATCGCGCTCTACCAGGCCAAGGACCGCGGCCGCAACCGGCATGTCCTCTTCGACCACGATTCCGAAAGTCTGCGCCATACGCACCGGCGCGTGCACTGGTCCAAGAAACTGCGCGAAGCGCTGGATGACGACCGCATCATGCTGTTCGCGCAGCCGGTGGTGCGCCTGGCCGACCAGTCCGTCGTGCACCACGAGGTGCTGCTGCGCCTGCGGGACGACGACGGCAAGGTCATCCCCGCCGCCGCCTTCATGGAAACGGCGGAGTCGCTGGGTCTGATCCAGGAATTCGACATGCGCGTGGTCGAAAAACTGCTGGTCTTCATGCACCACAACAACCTGATGGGCAAGCGTCTGCGCTACTTCGTCAACCTGTCGCGCGTGTCGATCTCCGACCAGCACTGGGTCAAGCGCTTCGTCAACATGCTGTCCATCAGCAAGGTCGACCCCAGCCAGCTCGCCTTCGAGATCACGGAGACGGCGGCCATGACCGAGATCGACGTCACGTTGAACTTCATCCGCCAGCTGAAGGAGCTGGGCTGCCGCTTCGCGCTCGACGACTTCGGCGCTGGCTTCAGCTCTTTCTATTACCTGAAGCGCTTCGACGTCGACTACCTCAAGATCGACGGCAACTTCATCCAGGGTCTCGCCACCGACAACGGCAACCAGGTCTTCGTGCGGGCGCTGAACGACGTGGCACGCGGCCTGAACAAGCAGGTCATCGCGGAATGGGTGGAAACGCCGGACGTGCTCAAGATCCTGCAGGACATGGGCACCCAGTTCGGGCAGGGCAACCTGTTCAAGCCGCCCTTCCCACTCGAAGGTTCTTCCCCCGAACCGGGGCTCTCCATCGTCGCCTAGCGCATCCGGGAGGCGTCCCGGAGCCATCGCCTGGACGCGCCTTACCAGCCCGGGGTGCCCCGGGCGATCTTCTCGGCCCACAGCAGGCCGACGATCGTCTTGCCGTCCGTAATACGGCCGTCACGCACCCACGCCAGCGCCTCGTCCAGCGCCACCGGCAGCAACTCCAGAAACTCACCCGGATCGCGGGCATGGCCGACGTGGGTCAGGTCGCGGGCGGTAAAGATTTCGATCCGCTCGTCCGAGTAGCCGATGCACGGATGGGACGTGCCGAGGTGGCGCCACTCGCCGGCCGTGTAGCCGCACTCCTCCACCAACTCGCGTTGCGCGGCCGCCAGCGGCGTCTCGCCCGGGTCGATCTTGCCCGCAGGCAGTTCGAGGAAGTGGCGCCCCGCCGGGAACCGGAACTGGTGCTCCAGCAGGAGCGTGGTGGCGTCGAGAAAGGGAATCATCATCGCGGCGCCGGGATGCCGCAGGTATTCGCGGCTGGCACGGCCGCCGTCCGGCAGCCGCACCGTGTCCTTGTACAACGTGAGAAAGCCGCCCTGATAGACAGCGGTCGAGTCGAGCGACGACTCGGTGAAATCCGGGAGCGGTGCGGGGGGAGGCTTCGGCGTGCCGCTCACGCCGCGCCTACAGCGACCACTGGATGGCCAGTTCGCACAGCAGGGCGACCGGCTGCGGGAAGACGCCGAAGAGCAGCACCAGCAGTCCGTTGATCGACAGCAGCAGCCGCGTGTCGAGCGGCGGATGGACGGGTGTGGTGTCGAGCGGCTCGTCGAAGTACATGAGCTTCACCACCCGCAGGTAGTAGAAGGCCCCGATCAGCGAGAACAGCACCGCCACCACGGCCAGCCACACGTAGCCGATCTCCACCACCGCCTGGAGCACGCTCAGCTTGGCGTAGAAACCAACCGCTGGCGGCACGCCCGCCATCGAGAACATGGCAAGCAGCATCAGGAAGGCGTACCACGGACTGCGGCGGTTCAGGCCCTTTAAGTCGTCCAGGTTGTCGGCCTCGAAGCCGCGCCGCGAGAGCACGAGGATCAGGCCAAACGCCACCAGGGTGGTCAGCACGTAGGTGATCACGTAGAACAGCGCAGCGGTGTAGCCGCCGGCATTCGCGGCCAGCACGCCCAGCAGCAGAAAACCCATGTGCGAGATGGTCGAATACGCCAGCATGCGTTTGAGGTTGGTCTGGGCGATGGCCGCCAGGTTGCCGACCGCGAGCGACGCCACCGCCATCAGCACCAGCATCCACTGCCACTGCGCCGCCAGTTCGTCGGCGCCCAGTCCCTGCACCAGCAGCCGCATCAGGAAGGCGAACGCGGCCAGCTTGCTGGCCGAGCCGATGAAGAGGGTCACCGGGGTCGGCGCCCCTTGGTAGACGTCCGGCACCCACATGTGGAAAGGCACGGCGCCCAGTTTGAAGCCAAGGCCGGCCACCACGAAGACCAGTCCGAACACCAGCAGCACGGCATGGGCCTCACCGCTGACCGCCGCCTCGCTGATTTCCCGCAGGTCGATGCTGCCGGTTGCGCCATAGAGCATGGACATGCCGTAGAGCAGCAGCCCGGAGGCCAGCGCGCCGAGGATAAAGTACTTCATGGCCGCTTCGGTGGCGCGCGTGGAATCACGCTGCAGCGCGGTGAGGGCGTAAAGCGACAGCGACAGCAGTTCCAGCCCGAGGTACAGCGTCAGCAGGCTGGCCGCCGAGATCATGATCATCATGCCCAGGGTCGCGAACAGCGCCAGCGTGAAGAACTCGCCGCGGTAGAGGCCGCGGTCAAGCAGATAGGTCCGGCCGTAGACCAGAATCGCGCCCACGGTCAGGAATACCAGCAGCTTCAGCACGCTGCCCAGCAGGTCGTAGACGAACATGCCGCTGAAGGTGTACTGCACTTCCTCGGCGCCGGGGCCGATCAGCGTCACGATGAACGCGCCCGCCAGCGTTGCCAGCGTCAGGGCGTAGGTCACCCAGCGGCGGTCTTCGGGCAGAAAAAGGTCCACGAGCAGCACCACGCAGACCATCGCGAGGACGAAGATCTCCGGGTACGCGGGATGCAGAGGCAGGATGGCGTCCATGAAGGTCCGTTGTTTCGTCCGCTATAGCCCGGTCTTGGTGCGACCAGCGAGGTCCAGCACCTGGGCGACCGACTGGTGCAACAACTCACCCAGCGGCGCCGGCCACAGGCCCAGCCCCAGCACCGCGACCGCGAGCACGCCCAGGACGAACAGCTCGCGGTGGTCGGCGTCCTGCAGTTCGGCGACATGGTGGTTGGCCACCGCGCCGAACAGCACGCGCTTGACCATCCACAGCGTGTAGGCCGCGCCCAGGATCAGCGTAAACGCGGCGGCGAAGGCGTACCAGAAGTTCACCTGCATGGCGGCGAGGATGACCAGGAACTCGCCGACGAAGCCGCTGGTGCCCGGCAGCCCGGCGTTGGCCATGGCGAACAGCACAAAGAGCGCGGCGAACTTCGGCATACGGTTCACCACACCGCCGTAATCGGCGATGTTGCGCGAGTGCACGCGGTCGTAGAGCACGCCCACGCACAGGAACATGGCGCCGGAGATGAACCCGTGCGAGATCATCTGCACGACCGCACCCTCCAGGCCACGCGGACTGAACAGGAACACGCCCAGCGTCACGAAACCCATGTGCGAGATCGACGAATAGGCGATCAGCTTCTTCATGTCCGTCTGCACCAGCGCGACGAAGCCGATGTAAACCACGGCGATCAGCGACAGCGCGATCACGAAGCCCGCCAGGTGGTGGCTCGCATCCGGCACGATGGGCAGGGACAGCCGGATGAAGCCGTAGCCGCCCAGCTTCAGCATGATGGCGGCCAGCACGACCGAGCCGCCGGTCGGCGCCTCCACGTGCGCATCGGGCAACCAGGTATGCACCGGCCACATCGGCACCTTGACGGCGAACGCCGCGAAGAACGCCAGGAAGATCAGGAGTTGTGCGCCCAGCGGCAGCGGCAGCGCGTAGAAGTCCGCCAGCGCGAAACTGCCCCCCGCGGCGAGATACAGGTAGATCAGCGCCACCAGCGTCAGCAGCGAGCCGGCCAGCGTGTAGAGGAAGAACTTGAGCGACGCGTAGACGCGGTTGGGCCCGCCCCAGATGCCGATGATCACGAACATCGGGATCAGCGTCGCCTCGAAGAAGACGTAGAACAGCAGCCCGTCCAGCGCGGCGAACACACCGTTCATGAGCCCGGACAGGATCAGGAAAGCGGCCATGTACTGCGAGACGCGCGACGTGATTACCTTCCAGCCGGCGATCACGACCAGGGGCGTGATGATGCAGTTGAGCAGGATCAGGGCGATCGAAATGCCGTCCACCCCGAGGTGGTAATTGACGTTGAAGGCCGGGATCCATGCTGCCAGTTCCTCGAACTGAAAGCCGCCTGCGGCGCGGTCGTAGTGCGTCCACAACGGCAGCGCGGCCAGCAGACCCGCCAGCGCGCCGATCAGCGCCAGGATGCGCGCCACATGGGCACGGCGGTCTTGGCCACCCCCTGCGGCAAGCACGACCAGCCCCGCCACGATCGGCGTCCAGATCACCCACGACAGTACAGGGAAGCTCATGTCGACGGCCCCGCTACCACAGCTGCGCCGTCACGAAGCTCAGCAGCACGAGGATGCCGAGGATCATGGTGAAGGCGTAGGTGTAGAGGTAGCCCGTCTGCAGGCGGCGCACGAGGCCCGCCGTCCACCCCACCACGCGGGCGGACCCGTTGACGAAGAAGTTGTCGATCACCGTCACGTCCCCGCCGCGCCACAGGCCGCGCCCCACGGCGCGCGCGCCGCCGGCGAAGAACCAGTCATTGAAGCGGTCGAAGCCGTATTTCTCCTCCAGGATGCGCACCAGCGGCCGCAATCCCTGCCGGATCTTCCCGTGCAGATCGGGTTTCAGGAGGTACAGCACCGCGGCGGTCGCCATGCCCCCCACCGCCAGCCAGAACGGCAGCGTGGTCAGGCTGTGGACGATCATCGGCAACACGCCGTGGAATTCCGCGGCCAGTTCCTCGATCACGGCATGCGTGGGGGACACGAAGATCGCATCCCCGAAATAGTCGCCGAACACGAAGCTGCCGATCACCCAGCCGGCACAAACCGAGGGGATCGCCAGCAGTACCAGCGGCAGCGTGACCACCCATGGCGACTCGTGCGGCGCGGCGCCATGGCCATGATCATCGTGAGGGGCGTCGTGGTGCGGATCCGCCGCCGCAGCGGCAGCAGCGACCACGGCCTTTTCCGCGTCTGCCGCCAACACCGCGGGATCGTGCGGATCGCGGAAACGCTCCTTGCCGTGGAAGGCGTAGAACACCAGCCGGAACGAATAAAGGCCGCCCGCGAATACGCCGCCCAGGGCCAGCAGGTAAGCGAAGCCCGCACCGGGGATCTGCGAGGCATGCAGCGCCTCAATGATGGTGTCCTTGGAGAAGAAGCCCGCGAACGGCGGCAGGCCGGCGTTTGCGAACGCGCCGATCAGCACCGTCAGATAGGTAATCGGCATGTATTTGGCGAGCCCGCCCATCTTGCGCATGTCCTGCTCGTGGTGCATCGCGATGATGACGGAGCCAGCGCCGAGGAACAGCACCGCCTTGAAGAAGGCGTGCGTCATGAGGTGGAAGATCGCCGCCGAATATGCCGAGGCGCCTAGCGCCATCGTCATGTAACCCAGTTGCGACAGCGTCGAGTAGGCGACCACGCGCTTGATGTCGTACTGCACGATCGCGATCAGCGCCATGAAGAACGCCGTGATGGCGCCGATGATCATGACGAAGGACAACGCCGTCTGCGACAGCTCGAACAGCGGCGACATGCGCGCCACCATGAAGATGCCGGCCGTCACCATGGTGGCGGCATGGATCAGTGCGGAAATCGGGGTCGGCCCTTCCATCGAGTCGGGCAGCCACACATGCAGCGGGAACTGCGCCGACTTGCCCATCGCGCCGATGAACAGGCAGATGCAGATCACGGTCATCAGCGACCAGGCGTGGCCACCAAAGATCTCGTACGTGTTGCCGGCCAGCTGCGGCGCCTTGGCGAAGACCTCGGCGTAGTCCAGGCTGCCGAAATACGCCAGGATCAGCGCGATGCCGAGCAGAAAGCCGAAGTCGCCCACCCGGTTGACCAGGAAAGCCTTGAGATTGGCGTAGATCGCCGTCGGCCGCGTGTACCAGAAGCCGATCAGCAGGTAGGACACCAGCCCCACCGCCTCCCAGCCGAAGAACAGCTGCAGGAAATTGTTGCTCATCACCAGCATCAGCATCGAGAAGGTGAACAGCGAGATGTAGCTGAAGAAGCGGTTGTAGCCCGGGTCGCCGGCCATGTAGCCGATGGTGTAGAGGTGGACCATCAGCGACACGAAGGTGACCACCAGCATCATGGTGGCGGTCAGGCGGTCGATCAGGAACCCGACCTCGAAGCGGATGCCGTCGGAGACCAGCCAGGTGTAGACAGGGCCGTTGAAGGTATTGCCGGCCAGTACGTCGCGGAACACCAGCCCGGCGGCGATCGCTGAGACCAGCATGAACCCGATCGTGACCGTGTGCGCGGCGCGGTTGGACAGCCGCATGCACAGCAGGCCCGAGATCAGCGCACCGGCGAGCGGCGCCAGCGCGACGACCAGGTAAAGGGTTTTCATCTCCACCGCTGCATCACCCCTTCATCTGGTCAAGGTCTTCGACGTGGATGGTGTTCAGGTTGCGGAACAGCACCACGAGGATGGCCAGTCCGATCGCCGATTCGGCGGCGGCGACGGTGAGAATGAAAAACACGAAGAGCTGGCCGGTGACGTCGTCGAGCCAGTACGAAAAGGCGATGAAATTCATGTTGACGGCCAGCAGCATCAGCTCGATCGCCATCAGCAGAATGATGATGTTCTTGCGGTTGAGGAAAATGCCGACGATGCTGATCGCGAACAGGATCGCGCCGAGCACGAGGTAATGGGGCAGCGTGATCATCGGACGACTCCGGTCGTCCGGGATTCGGGATTCGGGATTCGGGATTCGGAAAGCCCGCTCATGGCTTCGCCTCTGAATCCTGAATCCCGGCTCCTGAATCCTGCTTCTCGGACGGCATCGACACGATCCGGATCCGGTCCGCGCGGCGCACGCGCACCTGCTGCGCGGGATCCATGAACTTGCTCGGCTTGCGCACACGCAGCGTGAGCGCGATTGCGGCGACGATCGCCACCAGCAGGATGACCGCGGCGATCTCAAAGGGATAGACGTACTCCGTATACAGCAGCAGCCCGAGTTCCTTGGTGTTGCTGTGCCCCGCCGGCAGCGACGCGGGCGCCTGCGCGCCGGCGAGGTCGGCGCGATACCAGAGGACGAAGGCCATTTCCGCCACCACCAGCAGCCCGACCAGCAGCCCGACCGGCAGGTAGTTCCAGAAGCCCTCGCGCAGGCGCGACAGGTTGATGTCCAGCATCATGACCACGAACAGGAACAGCACCATCACCGCGCCGACGTAGACCAGTACCAGCGTGATGGCGAGGAACTCCGCCTGCAGCAGCAGCCACAGGGCCGACGAGGTGAAGAACGCCAGCACCAGAAACAGCGCGGCGTGCACCGGGTTGCGGGCCGTGATGACGCGCAGCGCTGAAATAATCAGCACGGCGGCGAATCCGTAGAACAGATATTCGTGAAACGTCAACGTCATTTTATGTGGCTGGGGCCCAAAGACCGATCACCGTCGGGATGCCGACTTTCCGTTACCGGAACGCCGCGTCGTCCGCCCGGTCCTTCGCAATCTCTGCTTCATAGACATCGCCCACGGCCAGCAACATCGGCTTGGTGTAAATCAGATCGCCCCGCTGCTCCCCGTGGTATTCGAGGATGCGCGTCTCCACGATTGCATCCACCGGGCAGGATTCCTCGCAGAACCCGCAGAAAATGCACTTGGTCAGGTCGATGTCGTAGCGTGTCGTGCGGCGCGTGCCGTCGGGGCGCTGCTCGGACTCGATGGTGATGGCGAGCGCCGGGCACACCGCCTCGCACAGTTTGCAGGCGATGCAGCGTTCCTCGCCGTTCGGATAGCGGCGCAGCGCGTGCAGCCCGCGGAATCGCGGGCTCTGCGGGGTTTTTTCCTCGGGAAACTGCACCGTGATCTTGCGGGCAAACAGGTGCCGGCCGGTCAGGGCCATGCCCTTGACCAGTTCCCAGAGAAGGAAGGTGCGGAAGAAATCCTGTACGCGTTCGATCATGGGGTCACCAGAGCCACCAGGCCGGAAACTGCATCCAGGCGCCGACGACGACGATCCACACCAGCGTCACCGGGATGAAGACTTTCCAGCCCAGCCGCATGATCTGGTCGTAGCGGTAGCGGGGGAAAGTCGCGCGGAACCACAGGAACAGCGTCGCCACGAAAAACACCTTCGCAAACAACCACAGGACGTGTGGCGCGCCGGCCACCGGCCACGACGCCGGGAACGGCGACAGCCAGCCGCCGAGGAACATGAGCGACGCCAGCATCGCCACCAGCAGGATGTTGATGTATTCGGCAATGAAGAACACGGCGAAGGTCATGCCCGAATACTCGACGTGGAAACCGGCGACGATCTCGGACTCGCCTTCCGCCACGTCGAAGGGCGCGCGGTTGGTCTCCGCCACCCCGGCGATGATGTAGACCACGAACAGCGGCAACAGCGGCAGCCAGAACCAGCTGAGCAGCCCCGCCTCGCCGCCCTGGCGGTTCACGATGTCCACCAGATTGAGGCTGCGGCCCGCCATCAGCACGCCCACCAGAGCGAAGCCCATGGCGATCTCGTAGGCGACAATCTGCGCCGCCGAACGTAGCGCGCCGAGGAAGGCATACTTCGAGTTGGAAGCCCAGCCAGCGATGATCACGCCGTACACCCCCATCGAGGTCATCGCCAGGATGTAGAGCAGGCTTGCGTCGATGTTGGCGAACACCGCTTCCGGCGTGAAGGGCACCACCGCCCACGCCGCGATGGCCATCGTCACCGAAATGACCGGCGCCAGCAGGAACAGGAACTTGCTCGAGCCGGAGGGAATGATGATTTCCTTCGCCAGCAGCTTGATGCCGTCGGCGATCGGCTGCAGCAGGCCGAACGGCCCCACGCGGTTGGGGCCGATGCGCACCTGAACGTAGCCGATGAACTTGCGCTCCCACAGCGTGAGGTAGGCGAAGGTCAGCATCAGGCCGACGACCAGGATGAAAATCTTGACCAGCGTCCACAGCGCCCCACCCCAGGTCGGGCCGAGCAGCTGGCCGAACAGTTCGCCGATCGCCGCGTCCATCAGACCGCCACCTTCTGCTGCGCGGCGACGCGCACGAGCTGCACCGTCGCCGAGGGATCACCCAACGCGGCGGTACCCGCGCAGGCCAGCGCCAGGCGCACGCAGTTGGTCGGCAGACGATCGTCCCGCACGGCCGGCAGCGTGACGGTGCCGCCGTCCTGCGTCACGGTCACGAAATCACCGTCCTGCAGCCTCAGTTCCGCGTACAGCGCGCCGGGGAGGGCCGCCACCGGCGGCAACGCATCCCGGGTCTGCTGCAACGACGGCGCCCGGCGCACGATGGCGTCAGCGGCATAGATCGGCACTTCCGCGATGCGCTCCGTGCCGGCTGCCGCCGCCGGCAGGCTGACCGGCACTGACTGCAATGCGTTGTCGAGCCGGCTGGCGACATTGCCGTCTGCGATCGCCTCGCGGCGCGCATCCTCGCTGGAGTTCTGCTCGAAGCCGGCGACGCCCAGCAGGTTGCCGAGCACACGCAGCACCTTCCAGGCCGGACGCGTCTCTTCCAGCGGTTTCACGACCGCGGCGAAGCTCTGCACGCGGCCCTCGGTGGAGACGAAGGTACCGCTGGTCTCGCTGAACGGCGCGATCGGCATCAGGACATGGGCGTAGTCCATTGCGTGATGCCGGTAGGGCGACAGTGCCACCACGAATTCGGCCTGCTTCATCGCGGCCAGCGCCTGCGCCGGATCCATGCAATCCAGTTCAGGCTCTACACCCAGCAGCACGTAGGCCTTGCGCGGCTCCGCCAGCATGCGTTGCGCAGCGAGGCCGTCCTTGCCCGGCACCGCGTTGGCCAGATAGCCGCCGACGCTGTTGGCCGCCTCGCCGAGAAAACCGAAGCGGATACCGATGATGCCGGCCAGCGCCTGGCCCAGCGCGTGCAACACGCTGGCCTGCGGATGGTGTTCGGCGAAATTGCCGAGGAATACGCCGGCGGATTTGCCAGCGGCGAGGCTGGCGGCCACCGCTTTGGCCGCATCGCCTGGCTGAACGGTAGCGAGCGCGGCGGCCAGTTCTGCAGGCAACGCGGCGCCTTTCAGCCCAGCGGCGGCCTTCACCACTTCGGCCAGCGCCGCCGGCAGCCGCGACGGTGCCACGATGAATTTGTGCGCGACCGGCATCAGCAGATCATCATCGGCCGCATGCAGGATGGACAGCTGGGCCCCCTTCTTTACCGCCTGGCGCAGGCGGCCCGCCAGCAGCGGATGGTCCTTGCGCAGCGTGCTGCCGACCACCAACGCGCGGTCGAGCTGCGCGAATTCGGCGACGGACATGCCGAGCCAGGGCGCGCCGGCACGTTTGCCATCCGCCGAAGCATCGATCTGGCGCAGACGGAAATCGACGTTCTCGGAACCGAAGCCGCGCGCGAGCTTCGCCAGCAGGTGCAATTCTTCCAGCGTCTGGTGGGGCGTGGCGAGCAAGCCGATCGCACCGGCACCGTGCTGGGTCTTGGCACGCTTCAGCCCCGTGGCGACGGCATCCAGCGCGACCACCCAGTCAACCTCCTGCCATTGCCCGTCCTGCTTCACCATCGGGCGCAGCAGGCGCGCGGGGGAATTCAGCCCTTCGTAGGAGAAGCGGTCCTTGTCGGACAACCAGCACTCGTTGACTGCTTCGTTCACGCGCGGCAACACACGCATGACTTCATTTTGCTTGACCTGCACCGTCAGGTTGGCGCCGAGGCCGTCGTGCGGACTCACCGAGGGACGACGGGTCAGTTCCCAGGTGCGGGCGCTGTAGCGGAAAGGCTTGGAGGTCAGCGCGCCCACCGGGCACAGGTCGATCATGTTGCCGGACAGCTCCGAGTCCACCGTGCGGCCGACGAAGGACATGATCTCCGCGTGCTCACCGCGCCCGCCCATGCCGAGTTCCATGACGCCGGCGATTTCCTGCCCGAAGCGCACGCAGCGGGTGCAATGGATGCAGCGGGACATCTCCTCGGCGGACACCAGCGGGCCGATGTCCTTGTGGAACACCACGCGCTTGGGTTCCTGGTAACGCGATCCACTGCCACCATAACCGACCGCGAGGTCCTGCAACTGGCATTCACCGCCCTGGTCGCAGATCGGGCAGTCGAGCGGATGGTTGATGAGCAAAAACTCCATCACCCCCTTCTGCGCCTGCACGGCCTGCGCGGAATGCGTCCACACCTTCATGCCGTTCGTGACCGGCGTCGCGCAGGCCGGCAGCGGCTTGGGCGCCTTTTCCACCTGCACGAGGCACATGCGGCAGTTGGCCGCGATCGACAGCTTCTCGTGATAGCAGAAGTGCGGCACGTAGATGCCGAGCTTGTTGGCGGCGACCATTACCGTGCTGCCGTCGGGCACTTCGACCGGTTTGCCGTCGATTTCGAGCTGGGCCATGTCAGTGCGGCATCAGAAGTAAGGGGCGACCAGGCATTGCTTGTGGTCGATGTGGTGCTGGAATTCGTCGCGGTAGTGCTTGATGAAGGCGCGCACCGGCATCGCCGCGGCGTCGCCCAGGGCGCAGATCGTGCGGCCCTGGATGTTGTCCGCCACGGAGTTCAGAAGATCCAGATCCTCCTGCCGTCCCTGCCCGTGCTCGATGCGGTGGACCATGCGCCACAGCCAGCCGGTGCCCTCGCGGCAAGGCGTGCACTGGCCGCAGGATTCCTCGTAGTAGAAATACGATAGCCGCAGCAGCGACTTCACCATGCAGCGCGTCTCGTCCATCACGATCACCGCGCCGGAGCCCAGCATGGAGCCGGCCTTGGCGATGGAGTCATAGTCCATGTCGGTGGCCATCATGATCTCGGCCGGCAGCACCGGCATCGACGACCCGCCGGGAATCACCGCCTTCAGCTTCTTGCCGTCGCGCATGCCACCCGCCATTTCGAGCAACTTCGCGAACGGCGTGCCGAGCGGAACCTCGAAATTGCCAGGCCGCGCCACATCGCCGGACACGGAGAACAGCTTGGTGCCGCCGTTGTTCGGCTTGCCCAGTTCCAGGTACTTTTCGCCGCCGTTGATGATGATCCACGGTACCGCCGCGAAGGTCTCGGTGTTGTTGATCGTGGTCGGCTTGCCGTAGAGCCCGAAGCCCGCCGGAAACGGCGGCTTGAAGCGCGGCTGGCCCTTCTTGCCTTCCAGCGACTCGAGCAGCGCGGTCTCTTCTCCGCAGATGTAGGCGCCGAAGCCGTGGTGCGCGTGCAACTGGAAGCTGAAATCGCTGCCGAGGATGCTGTCGCCGAGGTAACCGGCGGCGCGGGCCTCGTCGAGCGCCTCCTCGAAGCGCTCGTAGGCGTCCCAGATCTCGCCGTGGATGTAGTTGTAGCCCACGGTGATGCCCATCGCGTAGGCGCCGATCGCCATCCCCTCGATCAGGATGTGCGGGTTGTAGCGCAGGATGTCGCGGTCCTTGAAGGTGCCCGGCTCGCCCTCGTCCGAGTTGCACACCAGGTACTTCTGGCCGGCGTACTTCTCCTTCGGCGGCATGAAGCTCCACTTGAGCCCGGTCGGGAAGCCCGCACCGCCGCGTCCGCGCAAAGCCGACTTCTTCAGGGTATCGATCACGGCCGATGGCGGAATTTTCTCGGCGATGATCTTTTTCAGCGCCTGATAGCCGCCGCGGGACTCGTAGTCCTTGAGACGCCAGTTGGTGCCGTCGAGTCCGCCAAGGATGATCGCGGCGGGGCCGAAGATGCTGGTGGCGAACGGCGGAACGGGCAGGCCCATTACTTGAACTCCGCGATCATTTTGTCCAGGGCATCGGGCGTCATCGAGCCGCGCATTTCGCGGTCGTTCACGATCACCACCGGTGCATCCCCGCAGGCGCCCATGCATTCGCCTTCCTTGAGCGTGAAGCAGCCGTCGGCGGTGGTTTCGTTGAACCCCACGCCCAGCTTCTTCTTCAAATGCTCGGCGGCGTGTGTCGCGCCCTGCAACGCGCACGGCAGATTGGTGCAGATCGCCAGCTTGTACTTCCCGACCGGCTTCAGGTTGTACATGGTGTAGAAACTCGCCACCTCGTAGACCGCGATCGGCGCCATGCCGAGCACGGCCGCCACGAAGTCCATGGTCTCGGTGGACAGCCAGCCCTTTTCCTTCTGGGCGATGGCGAGCGCCGCCATTACCGCCGACTGTTTCTGGTCGGACGGATACTTGGCGACCTCGCGCTCGATCTTCGCGAGCGAGTCGGGCGCGAGGAGCATGGGCGCGTTCACCGGTCAATTTCCCCGAACACGATGTCGAGCGTGCCGATCATGGCGACCACATCGGCGATCATGTGTCCGCGCGACATTTCGTCCAGCGCAGCCAGGTGCGGGAACCCCGGCGCGCGGATCTTCACGCGGTACGGCTTGTTGGCGCCGTCGGACACCAGGTAGATGCCGAATTCGCCCTTGGGATGCTCGACTGCGGCGTAGGCCTCGCCCGCCGGCACGTGCATGCCCTCGGTGAAGAGCTTGAAGTGATGGATCAGCTCCTCCATGTTTTCCTTCATCGCCAGGCGCGACGGCGGGGCGACCTTGTGGTTGTCCACGATCACCGGGCCGGCATTCTGGCGCAGCCAGTCCACGCACTGTTTGACGATGCGGTTGGACTGGCGGAATTCCTCGATCCGCACCAGGTAGCGGTCGTAGCAGTCGCCGTTCACCCCCACCGGGATGTCGAAGTCCATGCGGTCGTAGACTTCGTAGGGCTGCTTCTTGCGCAGGTCCCAGGCGATACCGGAGCCGCGCAGCATGGGACCGGTGAAGCCCAGCGCCTTGGCACGCTCCGGCGTCACCACGCCGATGCCCACCGTGCGCTGTTTCCAGATGCGGTTGTCGGTCAGCAGGGTTTCGTATTCGTCCACGTACTTCGGGAAGCGGTTGACGAAATCCTCGATGAAGTCGAGCAACGAACCCTGGCGGTTCGCGTTCATGTCCTTCATCGCGGCTGCGTTGCGGGTGTGCTGCGCCTCGTACTGGGGCATGCGGTCCGGCAGGTCACGGTAGACGCCGCCCGGCCGGTAATAGGCCGCATGCATGCGCGCGCCCGACACCGCCTCGTAGCAGTCCATCAGGTCCTCGCGCTCGCGGAAGGCGTAGAGGAACACCGTCATCGCACCCACGTCGAGCGCGTGCGCACCCAGCCACAGCAGGTGGTTGAGGATGCGCGTGATCTCGTCGAACATGACCCGGATGTACTGGGCCCGGATCGGCACCTCGATGCCGACGAGCTTCTCGATCGCCATCACGTAGGCATGCTCGTTGACCATCATCGACACGTAGTCGAGGCGGTCCATGTAGGGCAAGGACTGGATGAAGGTCCGGTGTTCCGCCAGCTTCTCGGTCGCGCGGTGCAGCAGACCGATGTGCGGGTCGGCGCGCTCGATGACTTCGCCGTCGAGCTCCAGCACGAGGCGCAGCACGCCGTGGGCCGCCGGATGCTGAGGTCCAAAGTTCATGGTGTAGTTACGAATTTCAGCCATGAACTTTGGACCTCAGCAATTCGTTACCGCGGCCCACAACACGCCGGGCGCCTTGGCGTCCCGGCTTGTTGCGGCGCAGACTAACCTTTGCGAGTAGCGCCAAGCTTATGTCGGAGGCAAAGTTCATGTTGTAGTTGCGAATTTCCGCCATGATCAGCCCTTGCGGAACCCTTCGCCGCCGGCGTAATTCTCTTCGCGGATGATGCGCGGCGTGATCTCGCGCGGCTCGATGGTCACCGGCTGGTAGATCACGCGCTGCTGTTCAGGGTCGTAGCGCATTTCTACCGTGCCGGAAATCGGGAAGTCCTTGCGGAACGGATGCCCGATAAAGCCGTAGTCGGTGAGGATGCGGCGCAGGTCAGGATGGCCGGTGAACATGACGCCGTAGAGATCGAAGGCCTCGCGCTCGAACCAGTTGGCCGACGGCCAGAGGTCAACGACCGAGCCGATCACCGGAAAATCATCGTCGGCCGCGAACACGCGGACACGCAGGCGCCGGTTGTGCACGATGGACAGCAGGTGATAGACGATCGCGTAGCGCGCGCCTTCCCAGACCCCGTCGCCGTAGGCCGAATAGTCCATCCCGCACAGATCGGTCAGCTGATCGAACGCCAGTTCGGGGCGATCGCGCAGCGACTGCAGGGCCACCAGCAGATCCGCCGCTTTCACCACGGCCGTGACCATCCCATGCGTCTCTTCGACCGAGACGAGGCGTTCGCCCAGCGCGGTCTTGAGGCTTTCGGTCAGCGTGTCGTTGCGTTGGGTCATGGGGCTGGCGGCTGGCGTAAACGTGGCGTTCAGCGTGCAATGGTGCTGGTGCGCTTGATCTTGTTCTGCAGCTGGATCAGCCCGTAAAGCAGCGCTTCGGCCGTCGGCGGGCAGCCCGGCACGTAGATGTCCACCGGCACGATGCGGTCGCAGCCGCGCACCACCGAGTATGAATAGTGATAGTAGCCGCCGCCGTTGGCGCAGGACCCCATCGAGATCACCCAGCGCGGCTCGGCCATCTGGTCGTAGACCTTGCGCAGGGCCGGCGCCATCTTGTTGCACAGCGTGCCGGCCACGATCATCACATCCGACTGGCGCGGGCTCGGGCGGAACACGATGCCGAAGCGATCGAGGTCGTAGCGCGCCGCGCCCGCGTGCATCATTTCCACCGCGCAGCACGCGAGGCCGAAGGTCATTGGCCACAGCGAGCCGGTACGCGTCCAGTTGATGACGGTATCGATGCCCGCCACCACGAAGCCTTTTTGTACGACGCCGCCGTCAGGCATGTGATACCTCCGCTGCCAAGGTCAGTCCCATTCCAGCGCCCCCTTCTTCCATTCGTAGATGAAGCCTACGGTCAGAATCCCCAGGAACAGCACCATCGCCCAGAATCCGAACAGGCCGATCTCTTCCAGCACGATGGCCCAGGGGAAAAGAAACGCGATTTCAAGATCGAACAGGATGAAGAGGATGGCCACGAGGTAGTAGCGCACATCGAACTTCATGCGTGCGTCCTCGAAGGCCTCGAAACCGCACTCGTAGGGAGACAGCTTTTCGCTGTCCGGACGGTTGACGCCGAACAGCGTCGACACGATCCAGCCGCCCGCGATGGGGGCGACGCCGAAGAAGACCCCGACGCCGAGGAAGAGCAGCACGGGCAGGTAGTTGTCGAGCATCAGAAACGAGAAACGAGGTCTAAGGACTGAGGACTGAAGACCGGGAATCGGGCAATACGGCGGACGTGGCGACGCGACATCGCGAAAAAACAAACACCTGGTCTGTCGCCGTGCATGCTCTGCTTTGCCTCAGTCCTCAGTACTTGGTCCTGCAACCTACCCATGGTGCCGACGGGGAGACTCGAACTCCCACGGCTTTCGCCACCGCCCCCTCAAGACGGCGTGTCTACCAATTCCACCACGTCGGCCACGCTAAAAAGTTATTTCGGTATTTCCTTCGCTTTCGGCTCGTCATCGACCTTGGGCGAGATGTCGCCCGGAACCGCCGACGGCGCCGGGCCGCCCTTTTCGAGAATCACGCCCGTCGAGTCGGTCTTGTGCGTGGAAAACCACGTCAGGCCGAGGCTCGTCAAGAAAAACAGCGTGGCCAGGACCGCGGTCGCCCGGGAGAGGAAGTTGGCCGACCCGCTGGCGCCGAAGAGACTGCCCGAAGACCCGCTGCCGAAGGCCGCACCCATGTCGGCGCCCTTGCCGTGCTGCAGGAGTACCAGCACGCAGATGGACAGCGCCGCCAGCACGTGAACGACCAGAACCAGAATTTGCATGACCTGCCCTCGTTAACCCGCCGCCGCGGCCACAATGGCCGCGAAGTCCGCGGCGACCAGCGCCGCGCCACCGATCAAACCGCCATCCACGTCCGCCATCGCGAGCAGTTCGCGCGCGTTGCCGGGCTTCATGCTGCCGCCGTAGAGGATGCGCAGCCCCGAGGCCATTCCCGCATCCCGCCGCGTCGCGGCCCCCCGCAGGTACGCATGCACCGCCTGCGCCTGCTCCGGCGTTGCCGTGCGCCCGGTGCCGATCGCCCAGACCGGCTCGTAGGCCACCACGCCGGCCGCCAGCCCTTGCGCGCCCACGACATCGGCGACGGCCGCGAACTGGCGTCCCACCACCTGCTCCGTCACGCCGCCATCGCGCTCTGCCAGCGTCTCGCCGACGCACAGGATCGGCGTCAGCCCCGCGCCCAGTGCCGTCGCGTACTTGGCGGCGACCTGCGCATCGGTCTCCGCATGCAGCGCGCGGCGTTCCGAGTGCCCCACGATGGCATAGCGGCACCCGAATTCCGCGAGCATCGCCGCCGCTACCTCACCGGTATAGGCACCGCCAGCGTGGGCGCTTACATCCTGCGCCCCCCACCGGATGGGACTGCCGGCGAGCCGCCCCTGAACCTGCGCGAGGTAGGGAAAAGGCACGCACACCGCGATTTCAGGCCTCGCGGCGGCGGGTACCAGACCCAGCAAAGCACCCAGCAGGGCCTCGTTGGCGGCCAAGCTGCCGTGCATCTTCCAGTTTCCGGCCACCAGCTTGCGACGCATTGACGGGCCCAACCTCGCTAAACCATTGAATTTTACAGGTTGCGGCGGAGGGGGGTCAATTTCTGGCATCCGGGTGCTGCTCCGCAGCAGAACCGCTCAGGCGCGAAGCCCGGCATCGGCAAGGAAAGCCGGCAACAAAAAAGCGGCCCGCAGGCCGCTCGGAAGGGTCCAGGCCGCGGATCAGCCGAAGCGTCCGGTGATGTAATCCTCGGTTTCCTTGCGCTTGGGCTTGAGGAAAATGGTGTCGGTCACGTCGAACTCGATCAATTCGCCCAGATACATGTAGGCCGTGTAGTCCGACACCCGCGCCGCCTGCTGCATGTTGTGGGTGACGATGACGATCGTGAACTCCTTCTTCAGGTCGTGCACGAGCTCCTCGATGCGCAAGGTCGAGATCGGATCCAGCGCGGACGTCGGTTCGTCGAGCAGGAGTACCTGCGGCTTGACCGCGATGCAGCGGGCGATGCACAGCCGCTGCTGCTGGCCGCCGGAGAGGCTCATGCCGCTTTGTCCAAGCTTGTCCTTGGCCTCGTCCCACAGCGCCGCCTTGCGCAGCGCCCACTCGACACGCTCGTCCATGTGCGGCTTGGACATGCGCTCCTGCAGACGCACGCCGAAGGCGATGTTTTCGTAGATGGACATCGGAAAAGGCGTTGGTTTCTGGAACACCATCCCCACCTTTGCGCGCAGGTCGTTCACGTCAACGCTCTTGTCGAGCATGTTCTGCCCGTCGAGCAGCAGTTCCCCTTCCGCACGCTGGTCCGGATACAGGTCATACATCCGGTTCAGGGTGCGCAGCAGTGTCGACTTGCCACAGCCGGAAGGCCCGATGAAAGCCGTCACGCGCCGCTTGTAGATGTCGAGGTTGATGTCCTTCAGCGCAAGGAACTTGCCGTAATAAAAATTAAACTTCTTGAACGAGATCTCCGTGACCTCGTTGCCGGAGTCGAGAGTAGCCGCGCCCCCTCCCCGGAAGACCGAGGGATTGATGGCCTTCTGCTGCGGCGTTGCGGCATTGGTGGTCGTCATGTTTTGAGTCCGTCCTTGAATAGATACCGGGCCATCATGTTCAGCAGGAGAACGCCCATCGTAATCAGGAAAACTCCCGCCCAGGCAAGTTCCTGCCAATCCTTGAACGGGCTCATCGCGAACTTGAAGATCGTCACCGGCAGATTGGCCATCGGCTCGTTGAGGTTGAGCGACCAGAACTGGTTGGAGAGCGCGGTAAACAGCAGCGGCGCCGTCTCGCCGGCAATGCGGGACACGGCGAGCAGAACCCCGGTGATGATGCCGGCACGCGAGGCCCGCAGGGTCACGAGGGTGATGACCTGGTAGCGTTGGGCGCCCAGGGCAAACGCGGCTTCGCGCAGGCTGTTCGGGACGAGGACGAGCATGTTTTCGGTGGTGCGGACGACTACCGGAATGACGATCAGCACCAGGGCAAATACGCCGGCGAGGCCCGAGAAATTGCCGACCTTGGCCACATAGATGGCGTAGACGAAAAGCCCGATCACGATAGAGGGCGCGGACAACAGGATGTCGTTGACGAAGCGGGTGGCGTGCGCGAGCCATGAACCCCAGCCATACTCCGCGAGAAACACGCCCGCCATGATCCCGATCGGGGTTCCGATCAGCGTGGCCAGGCCGCACATGATCACGCTGCCGATGATGGCGTTGGCCAGGCCGCCGGCGCTGCCGGGCGGCGGCGTACTCATCGTGAACAACTGCAGCGAAAGGCCCGACACGCCCAGCGCCAGGGTCGTCCACAGAATCCAGATCAGCCAAAACAGGCCGAAGGACATTGCGGCGAGCGACAGCGTCAGCGCGAACTTGTTGACGAACTTGCGTTTGGCGACGAGTTGCATGGCTAGGTCCTCGACCCTTCGGACACCTTGAGCTTCATGAGCAGCAGTTTGGATGCGGCGAGTACGCAGAACGTGATTACGAACAGAATGAGGCCGAGTTCCATCAGGGACGCAATGTGCAGTCCCGGCGCGGCTTCGCCGAACTCATTGGCCAGCGCCGACGTGATGCTGTTCCCGGGGAGATACAAGGAAACGCCGCTGAGAAAATTGGTATTGCCGATGATGAAAGTGACCGCCATCGTCTCGCCAAGCGCGCGTCCGAGTCCCAGCATGATGCCGCCGGTCACACCGACCTTGGTGTAGGGCAGGACGACGTTCCACACCACTTCCCAAGTGGTGGCGCCCACGGCGTACGCGGACTCCTTGAGCATCTGCGGCGTCACCTCGAAGACGTCGCGCATGACCGCCGCAATGAAGGGGATCACCATGATCGCGAGAATGATGCCGGCGCTCAATAGCCCGATGCCGATGGGCGGCCCCTGGAAAAGCGCCCCGATGAAGGGGATCTGGCCGACGGTGGCGGTCAGCACCGGCTGAAACTTGGCGAAGATCGGTGCGAACACCAAGAGGCCCCACATGCCGTAGACGATGCTGGGGATGGCGGCGAGCAGCTCGATCGCGGTGCCCAGCGGCCGGCGCAGCCAGCCCGGCGACAGCTCCGTCAGAAACAAGGCGATACCGAAGGACACCGGAACGGCGATGATCAGCGCAATCGCCGAAGTCACCAAGGTGCCGTAGATGGGAACCAAGGCACCGAACCGCTCCATCGGCGGGTTCCATTCGGACGTCCAGAGGAACGCGAGGCCGAACTTCTGGATCGCGGGCCACGACGCGTAGAGCAGGGAAACGATGATCCCCGCGAGCACCAAAAACGTAAAAAACGCGAATAGCCGGGTCAGGTTGTGAAAGACCCAGTCGAGCGCGTGGCCGCGGGGCTTATGGGTGGGCGGCATAGACCCGGATGTTACCGAATTCGAAGCCTCACCTCCGCCGCCGGCGGACGTCTGTATCACGCTGCTCAAAATGTCTCCCTCGACGCCGATGCGGAAAGAATGTCCTTGCGGGGGCCAGATTCGGTACGGACCTGCGGCGGGCGCCCGGCGGTCAGCCGATGACGCCCGCGAGTCCGCTTACTTCCACAAGGCCTTGCCGGACGCGTCTTTCACGTTCTGCGCGAGCGACGTATTGATCAGGCGAACCACGGAATCCGGCAGCGGGACGTAATCAAGTTCCGTGGCCAGCTTGCCGCCGTTCTTCAGCGACCAGTCGAAAAACTTCATCACTTCGACCGCGTTGGCGGGCTTGTCCTGCACTTTGTGCATCAGGATGAAGGTCGCGCCCGTGATCGGCCAGCTTTGCTTGCCCGGCTGGTTGGTGAGAATCTCGTAGAAGCCCGACTTCACCCAGGTCGCGCCAGCCGCGGCCGCCTTGAAGCTATCGTCTTCGGGCTGGACCCACGTGCCGTCGGCGCTCTGCACAAGCGCATAGCTCAGCTTGTTCGCCTTGGCATACGAGTACTCGACATAGCCGATCGAGGACGGGATGCGCTGGACGAACGCCGAAACGCCCTCATTGCCCTTGCCGCCGAGGCCGAGCGGCCACTGCACGGCGGCGCCTTCGCCAACCTTCTGCTTCCACTCGGCGTTGACCTTGGACAGATAGTTGGTGAAGATGAACGTAGTGCCCGAGCCGTCGGCCCGCCGCACTACCGCGATGTCCTGATTGGGCAGCGTCAGAGTGGGGTTGAGGTCAGTGATGGCCTTGTCATTCCACTTGGTGATCTTGCCGAGGTAGATATCGCCCAGAACCGCGCCGCTCAGCCGAAGCTCGCCCGGCTTGATGCCCGGGATGTTGATCGCCGGCACGATCCCGCCGATCACCGTCGGGAACTGGATCATCCCATCCTTCTCAAGTTCTTCGGGTCTGAGCGGGGCATCCGTGGCGCCAAAATCCACGGTCTTGGCCTTGATCTGCCGGATGCCGCCGCTGGAACCGATCGACTGATAGTTGATCCTCACGCCGGTTGCCTTGTTGTACGCTTCGGCCCACTTGGCATAAATCGGCGCCGGAAACGTCGCGCCGGCGCCGGTAATATCTTGAGCGGACACGGGTCCGGTGGCCATGAACATCGCCGCACAGGCAGCGGACAGCAATTGCAGGGGTTTTACGCGCATGATCGCCTCGTCTGGAAAGGGGAATGACGGAAGAGCAAAACGCGTAGTCTAGGGAGCTATTGTTACAATCGTGTTACGTCCAGAAACAAAACATGTAATAGTTTCAATAGTTTAGCGCTTCGCGGCAAAGGCCGTTCACCCGCGCACGGACGGCGGGGCGACCACGTGCGCGGCTACGCGCGCGGTCAGCGCGCCCGCGAATTGGGCCAGGACGAAGCCGGGCACATCGGCAGGCCGGATGCCGGCGAAGGTGTCGCTGGCAGCGCGCGCGAGGGTGACCGCGGGGTTCGCGAACGACGTCGACGCCGTAAACCAGTACGCCGCCACGATCCAGCAGGCGATGGCGGCCGCCGTCACCGGCAGCCCGCGCGGCCCGACCAGGCGGATCACCAGCACGAGCCCGAACGTGGCAACGCCCTCGCTCAGCCACTGCCCGCCGCCGGTGCGCGCCGTGGACGACGCCGAAAACAGGGCCGGGAAATCGAACATGAGATGCGCCAGCGCGACACCCGCGAGCGCGGCGACCGTCTGGACCAGCACGAACGCGATGCCGTGGGCAGGCGTCAGTGCCCGGTCCATCACCGCCGTGAGCGTCACGACGGGATTGAAATGCGCACCGGAGACCGGTGCGAACATGAGGATCAGTCCGAACAATGCCGCACCGGTGGCCACCGTATTCGCGAGCAGGGCGATGGCCGTGTTTCCGCCCGCCAGCCGCTCGGCCATGATCCCCGAGCCAACGACGGTCGCGAGCAGCAACGCCGTGCCGATGCCCTCGGCAAGCAGCCGGCGGGACAAGACGGACGCCGTCACGCAGGCGTCCGGGTACGCCCGATACCGTCGAGCTTGTCCTTCAGCGCAACCCGGTCGAGCTTGTCGAGCGGGAGACTGACGAGAAAGTTGATGCGATTCGACAGCACATGAAACGCCTCGAAGAACGCCCGGCGCTTCTCGTCGTCGGTCCCCTCCACGGCGGCCGGATCGGCAACGCCCCAGTGCGCGGTCATGGGTTGTCCGGGCCAGAGCGGGCAAGCCTCGGCGGCGGCGCTATCGCACACGGTAAAAACGAAATCCATCTTCGGCGCGCCGGGCACCGCGAACTCGTCCCAGTTTTTGCTGCGGAGGTCGGTCGTGGGCAGGCGATTTTTCTGCACCAGTTCGATCGCAAAGGGATTGACCTTGCCCGCCGGATGACTGCCCGCGCTCCAAGCTTTGAAGCGTCCTTGACCGACTGAGTTGAGGTACGCCTCCGCCATGATCGAGCGCGCGGAGTTACCGGTGCACAAAAACAATACGTTGTAGGGTTGGTCCGACATGAGCGATTCCTCGAAAAGGGTTGTCTGAAAGCTCAGCAACAGGATTTAACCGGAACCTTGATGGCGCTTTTCGGCGCACAACAGGCGGTAGCCGGCGCCGCGTCCTCGCCGGCGCCCAGCACCGGGCGGGCACTGCCGAATACGGGGACGGCGCCCAGCGTGTGATAGCCCTCCCACGCGATGCCCTGCGGGTCCTGCACCCAGTACTTGTCCGCGCGCGCGTAGCAGCACTCGCCGCTTTCCGCCTCGACGCCCGCATCGGCGGCGGCCAGATTGCCGCGGACGGACTCCAGCTCATCCGCGCTCTCCACCTGTATGCCCAGGTGGTCGAGGCCCGGCTGCGCGCCGCGCGTTGAGATGGCGAAGTTCACGCGCGGATCGTCGAGCATCCATTTCGCGTAGTCGGTCTTGTGCACGGTCGGCGCGGCGCCGAACACATGCGAATAGAAAGCGATATTGCGGTCGAGATCCTCGACGGCGAGATGCACATGCATGCGTTTCATCGGACGGTCTCCTTCTTCGGTTTGGACGGGCGGCACGCTGCGGGCAGCGGCAGACAATCGTTGCCGCCACAACAGTTCTCGGTCAGGTAGCCAAGCACGGCGGTCATCGCTGCAAAATCGGCGCTGTAAATGACGAACCGGCCGTCCTGCCGCGATCGCGCAAGGCCCGCCTGTTCGAGTGTCTTCAGGTGAAAGGACAGGGTCGCCGGCGGGATGGAGAGTTCTTCCCCGATGCGGCCCGCGGGCATGCCTGCGGGACCGCGCTGCACGAGCAGTCGATAAACCGCCAGGCGGGTTTCCTGCGCCAGCGCGCCCAAGGCAGCCACCACTTGTGTCGTTTCCATATTTCCACAATAATCGAAATATGGAAAAGCCGTCAAGCCCGGCAGCCGTCACCCGGGTGGTGATTGTGCTCGGGACGACCCAGACCCTGGCGTGGGCCTCGAGCTACTACCTGCCGGCGATACTGGCTGAACCCATCGCCGCTGCGGCAGGCGTATCGGTCACCACCGTGCTCGCAGCCTTTTCCGGCGCCCTGGTGCTATCCGCGCTGATCGCTCCCCGTGTCGGTCGCGCGATCGACCGCGCCGGCGGTAAAGGCGTGCTGTGCCTATCGAACCTGGTGCTGGCCACCGGGCTTGCCCTGCTGGCCGGCGCGCAGGGTCCGGTCACGCTGGCGCTGGCCTGGGCGATGCTTGGCCTGGGCATGGGGATGGGGCTGTACGATGCCGCGTTCGCCACCCTCGCCCGGATCTATGGCGCAGCCGCACGCGCCCCGATTACCGGGATCACGCTCATCGCCGGTTTCGCCAGCACCCTGGGCTGGCCACTGACTGCGGCCATCGAAAGCGAATGGGGCTGGCGCACCGCATGCCTCGTCTGGTCCGGCATCCACCTCTTCGTCTGCCTGCCGCTCAATCGGTATGGCCTTCCCTCGCAAGCCTCTCCGGTTGACACGCTTGCCCTGTCGTCCGCTCGACCCGAAGAGAACGTTCACCGGACATCGGTACTGTGGCTGCTGGCCTTCATATTTGCAGCGACCTGGTTCGTCACCGGGGCAATGGCCACCCACCTGCCCCGCCTGCTGCAAGAGGCCGGCGCATCACCTGCGGAAGCGGTTGGCTATGCCGCACTGGTGGGGCCTGCGCAAGTCGCGGCCCGGCTGGCCGAGTTCGGCCTCCTGAGGCGCATCCATCCGATCGTTGCCGCGCGCATCGCAGCGACCCTGCACCCGCTGGGCGTCGGAATGCTGGCGATCTTCGGCATGCCGTTGGGACTGGCGGCTTTCGCCGTCCTGCACGGCGCGGGCAATGGAATGCTGACGATCGCCAAGGGCACGCTGCCGCTCGCGCTGCTGGGCCCGAAGGACTACGGTTACCGTCAGGGACTGATCGGAGCGCCGGCCAGAATGGCGCAGGCCACGGCGCCGCTGCTGTTCGGCCTGTTGCTCGACCGGTGGGGAATCTGGTCTCTGGCGGCTTCGGCGCTGATCACGCTCAGCGCAATGGTCGCCTTGTTTATCCTGCGCTCGCCGCCGCCTTCACAGCCGCCGCGATCGCATTCGCGCACTGCCTGACCCTGGCCCGCGAGGCGCCTTCCACCATGACGCGGATCAACGGCTCCGTGCCGGAGGCGCGCAGCAGCACGCGGCCAGCGCCGTTCAGGCTTTTTTCCGCGCTGGCGACGGCCTTTTTTACGCCAGCGTCGCGCGCGAAATCGAAACGCCGGGACGTTCGGACGTTGATCAGAATCTGCGGCAGCAGTTTGACGGGCTTGGTGGTCTCCGCCAGCGTGGTGCCGGTCGCCCGCAGCGCCGCCAGCACCTGGAGGGCGGACACGATGGCATCGCCGGTGGTGTGGCGGTCGAGGCAGACGATATGGCCGGAATTCTCTCCGCCGAGTTGCCAGCCCTTCTGCCGCAGCAATTCCAGCACGTAGCGGTCGCCGACCTTGGCGCGGGCGAAACCGATGCCGAGCTTCTTCACCGCGAGCTCGAACCCGAGGTTGGTCATCTGCGTGCCGACCACGCCGCCCTTCAACGCGCGCTCGGCCTTGCGATGCGCGGCGATCACATAGAGCAGCTGGTCGCCGTCGTAGACCGTGCCGTCCGCCCCGACCATCAGCAGACGGTCGGCATCGCCGTCGAGCGCAATGCCGAGGTCGGCGCGGTGCCGGGCCACCGCCGCGACGAGCGCTTCGGGATGCGTCGCACCGACGTTCTTGTTGATGTTGAAGCCGTCCGGCGCGGCGCCGATGGCCGTCACGTCAGCACCGAGTTCGTGCAGCACCGGGGGCGCTACCTGGTAGCCGGCGCCGTGCGCGCAGTCGACCACGATCTTGAGGCCCTTGAGGTCGAGCGCGGCCGGAAACGTGCTCTTGCAGAACTCGATGTAGCGGCCGCGGGCATCCTCAATGCGGCGCGCCTTGCCGAGCTTCGCCGAGGGGCTGCACTGCAAGGGCTTGTCGACTTCCGCTTCGATCGCCGCCTCGACCGCGTCCGGCAGCTTGTAGCCGTCACCCGCGAAGAACTTGATGCCGTTGTCCTCGAAGGGGTTGTGCGAAGCACTGATGACGATGCCGGCGGAAAGCCGCAGCGCGCGCGTCAGGTAGGCCACGGCCGGCGTCGGTATCGGGCCGGACAGCATGACGTCCACGCCGGCGGCCGCAAAGCCCGCTTCCAGCGCGGCTTCCAGCATGTAGCCGGAAACGCGCGTGTCCTTGCCGATGAGCACCGCGGGACGCCCCCTCCCCCGGCTCCGGGCCAGCACCTTGCCGGCCGCATAGCCCAACCGCATCACGAAGTCCGGTGTGATCGGCGACACGCCGACCAGGCCGCGCACGCCATCGGTGCCGAAATATTTTCTGGCCATCGTTATCGGGTGATGAGTAATGGGTGATGGGTAATGAGCGACGAAGCCCGCTCAGGACTCGGCGCGGATGATTTTACCCATTACTCATCACCCATTACCCATCACCGAAGTCCACACCGCCAGTGCGTCCCGCGTTGCGGCCACATCGTGCACGCGCACGATGTGCGCGCCGTGCTGCACCGCAATCAGCGCGGCCGCCACGCTGGCGGGCAAGCGGTCGCCGACCTCGCGGCCGGTGATCCGGCCGAGCATGGACTTGCGCGACAGCCCTGCGAGCACCGCCACGCCAAGATCGCGAAACCGGCCGAGGTGACGCAACAGGTCGAGATTGTGTTCCTGCGTCTTGCCGAAACCGAAGCCGGGGTCGACCACGATGCGATCGGACGCGACGCCGGCCAGCCGCAGCACCTCCACCCGCGCGGCGAGAAAGCCGTGCACATCGGCCACCACGTCGGCGTAGCGTGGTTCCTGCTGCATGGTCCGGGGCGCTCCCTGCATGTGCATCACGCAGACCGCGGCGTCCGTCGCGGCGACTGCCTCGAGCGCACCCTGCGCACGGAAGGCGTTGACGTCGTTCACCAGGACAGCACCCGCCGCCACCGCGTCCCGCATCAACGCGGGCTTCTGCGTGTCCACCGACACCGCCCAACCTTCGTGCGCGAGCGCCTCCACGACCGGCAATACGCGGCGGCGCTCTTCATCCAGCGGCACTTCACCGGCACCCGGCCGCGTGGACTCGCCGCCGATGTCGAGCAGGTCTGCGCCCTCGTCGTGCAACCGGCGCGCGTGGTCGATGGCCTGCTGCGCGGTCGCCAGGCGGCCGCCGTCGGAAAAGGAGTCGGGGGTGACGTTGACCACGCCCATAATCAACGGGCGGTCCAGCGGGAAGGAAAATGTTCCGCAGCGAAGAACGGACATGGAAAACCGAAAGACGAAAGAGGAAATGCGAGAGAAGGTTTCAAGCGAAAACGCGGCCGGAGCCGCGTTTTTCGTCTGTCGTCTATCTTCTCTCGTCTATCTTGAAACTAGGCTTCGCGCGCCGGCGCAGCCGTCGCGGTCGGCTGCGGACCGGGGTCTTTCGGCGGCGGTGGCGGCTGTACCGTCACCGGTTTCGGCGGACGCGGCGGACGGCCGGCCATGATGTCGCCGATCTGCTCGGCATCGATGGTTTCCCACTCCAGCAGCGCCGCGGTCATCGCCTCGACCTTGTCACGATGTTCTTCCAGCACCTTGCAGGCCCGCGCGTACTGCTCGTCCAGAATGCGGCGGATCTCGGCGTCCACCTTCTGCATCGTAGCTTCCGAGATGTTCTTGTGCGTCGTGATCGAGCGGCCGAGGAAAATCTCACCCTCGTTCTCGGCGTAGACCATCGGCCCGAGCGCCTCGGACATGCCGTAGCGCGTCACCATTTCGCGCGCGAGGTGCGTCGCACGCTCGAAGTCGTTCGACGCGCCGGTGGAAATATCGCCGGTGAACATCTGCTCCGCCACCCGCCCGCCAAACAGCATGCAGATCTGCGCGAGCATCTGATCGCGATAAACGCTGTAGCGGTCCACCTCCGGCAGCGAAAACGTGAGGCCGAGCGCGCGGCCGCGCGGGATGACGGTGACCTTGTGCACGGGATCGTTGCCGGGTACCGCCATCCCGATCACCGCGTGGCCGGACTCGTGATACGCCGTTTTCCGCTTGTCCTCGGGCGTGATCACCATGGACTTGCGCTCCGCGCCCATGAAAATCTTGTCCTTCGCCTGCTCGAAGTCCTCCATGTCCACGAGGCGCTTGTTCTTGCGCGCGGCGAACAGTGCGGCCTCGTTGACGACGTTCGCCAGATCGGCGCCCGACATGCCCGGCGTGCCGCGCGCGATGACGTTGGGATTCACGTCCGGCGCCACCGGCACCTTGCGCATGTGCACCTTGAGGATCTCCTCGCGGCCGCGAATGTCGGGCAGCGGGACCACCACCTGGCGGTCGAAACGGCCCGGCCGCAACAGCGCCGGATCGAGCACGTCGGGGCGATTGGTCGCGGCGACCACGATCACGCCGGCCGCCCCCTCGAAGCCGTCCATCTCGACCAGCAACTGGTTCAGCGTCTGCTCGCGCTCGTCGTTACCGCCGCCGAGGCCGGCGCCGCGCTGGCGGCCGACCGCATCGATCTCGTCGATGAACACGATGCAGGGTGCATGCTTCTTGGCGTTCTCGAACATGTCGCGCACGCGCGCAGCGCCGACGCCGACGAACATCTCGACGAAATCGGAACCCGAAATCGAAAAGAACGGCACCTTGGCCTCGCCGGCGATGGCGCGCGCGAGCAGCGTCTTGCCGGTGCCGGGCGAACCGACCATCAGCACGCCGCGCGGAATGCGCCCGCCGAGCTTCTGGAACTTGGAGGGATCGCGCAGGAACTCGACGAGTTCGGCGACTTCTTCCTTCGCTTCTTCACAGCCCGCGACGTCGGCGAAGGTCACCGTGTTGTTGTTCTCGTCCAGCAGCCGCGCCTTGCTCTTGCCGAAGCTGAACGCACCGCCGCGACCGCCGCCCTGCATCTGACGCATGAAGAACACCCAGACGCCGATCAGCAGCAGCATCGGGAACCAGGAAATGAAGATCTGGGTCAGGAAGCTCTGTTCTTCCTCCGGCTTGGCTTCGACCTTCACGCCGGCCTTGAGCAGGTCCGACACCAGCCAGATATCCGACGGGGCGTAGACGTTGAGTTTCTTGCCGTCGACCGTCGTGGCCTTGAGCACGCGGCCCTCGATCGACACTTTGGCGATCTTGCCGGCCTTGACCTCGTCCAGGAACTGCGAATACTCGAGCGTGTTCTGCACGGCCTGGCGCTGGTTGAACTGATTGAACACCGTCATCAGCACCAGCGCGATCACCAGCCAGATCGCCACGTTCTTCACCAGATTGTTCAAGGCAGCTCCTTAAAGCACCAAAACGCACCAAAACAGGAAACGCGCACGACAACGACATACACACAACGACGAACGACGAACGACGAACCACGAACCACGAACGAGGAACAAGGAACAAGGAACAAGGAACAAGGAACGACGACTACGACTCCGCGGGGAATGACCTAAGTCCCCGGATTCACAGTCATTCTAACCCCGTTCCCGCCCCCCCCGCGCAGCGCCGGCCGTCCTACTGCGCCTTCAGTCCCCGCCCCAGCAGGTAGGTCTCGCGCGATCCGCTGCGCGAGGCTTCCGGCTTGCGGGTAACTACGCGCTGAAACTGCTGCTGCAGTGCCCGGAAAAACGCGTCGAAACCCGCGCCATGAAAGGTTTTGACCAGGAATACCCCCTCCGGTTGCAGGTTTTCCGTCGCAAACAGCAGCGCCAGTTCGGCCAGTCGGATCATGCGCGCCTGGTCGGCCGACGCAATACCGCTCATATTGGGCGCCATATCGGATAGCACAAGGTCCGCTTTGCATCCGCCGAGTCGTTCCGCCAAGGCACGCGCCACCGCATCATCCTGAAAATCCCCCAGCACGAACTCCACGCCGGCCAGGGGTTCCATGGGGGCGAGATCGATCGCCAGCACCCTGCCGCGCGAACCCACGCCGTGCGCCGCCACCTGCGACCAGCCGCCCGGCGCCGCGCCCAGATCGACCACCACGTGGCCGGGCTTGAGCAGGCCGTCGCGCGCGGCGATTTCCTTCAGCTTGTAGGACGCGCGCGAACGGTAGCCCTCACGCTGCGCCTTCTGCACGTAAGCATCGTTGACGTGCCGGCGCATCCACTGCTTGCTCTTGCTGGTCCTGGCTTTGCCCATGCGGTCACATCCGTTAGGGTGTTGAAAAAAGGGGCGAAGCCCCCCCCTTTTTTGGCCCCGGCGTCGGGCCTGTTGAAAACCGCTTTGCCTGAGGTAACAAGTAACGACCTTCGGAAATCGTTTTTCGACAGCCTGATAGACTCACCATTACATGCCAACTCTCACCTCCGCACAACGCCGCGCGCTGCGCGCCCGCGCCCACCCGCTGCATCCCGTCGTGCTGATCGGCGATGCGGGAGTGACCGACGCAGTCACCACGGAAGTCGACCGCGCGTTGACCGCCCACGAACTCATCAAGGTGCGGATGCCCGGGGAAGCCCATGCCGCGCGCGCGGACGCCCTCGCCCACCTGTGCGACACCCTGGCCGCGGCACCGGTGCAGCACATCGGCAAGATTCTGGTGCTGTACCGGCCGCGCCCGCCGGAAAAAGAAACCGGCGCGCGGTCACGCAAACCGCGGCGGCGCAAAACGGTCGCCCGCCGGACCAAAAAGAGCTTCCAGAACCAGTAAGGGCGTGTTGCCGCGGCAGGCTCCATGCCGCCGGCTTGCGGGCCTCGCTAGACGTACTTCACGCCCAGGATCGTGTACTCGCGCACGCCGCCGGGGGCATTGACCTCGGCCACGTCGCCTTCGTATTTCCCGATCAGTGCCCGCGCGATCGGCGAGCTGATCGAAATCTTGCCCTGCTTGATGTCGGCCTCATCGTCACCGACGATCTGGTAGACGACCGTCTCCCCGCTGGCGCCATCCTCGAGGTCGATGGTCGCACCGAACACGCAGCGGCCGTCGGTCTCGATCAGTTTCGGATCGATGATCTGGGCGTTGCCGATCTTGGCCTCCAGCTCCGAGATCCTGCCCTCAATGAAGCTCTGCCGCTCCTTGGCGGCGGCGTATTCGGCATTCTCGGACAGGTCGCCGTGCGCGCGCGCCTCGGCAATCGCCTGGATGATCGCGGGCCGCTGCACGGTCTTCAGTTCGTGCAGTTCGACGCGCATTTTTTCGGCGCCGACGACAGTAAGCGGTACTTTGGCCATGGGGACTTCCTTTGTCAGCGGGTCGCGGCCGGCAGGCGGCGGTGCAGCCCCTGCAGGTCGTAGGCGCGCAGTTCGCGCGCCTGCCGGATACCGGTGCAGGCGGCACGCGCGCCTGCCACGGTCGTGTAAAGCGTGATGCGGCCCTGCAGCGCGGCGCGGCGGATCGCGTACGAATCCCGGATCGCCTGCTGCCGCTCTTCAACGGTATTCAGAATCAGCACGATCTCGCCGTTCTTGATCATGTCGACGATGTGCGGACGGCCTTCGGCAACCTTGTTGACCGGCATCACCTGCAGGCCGGCCGCGGCGATGGCATTGGCCGTGCCGCGCGTGGCGACGAGCTGGAAGCCCAGCGCGGCCAGTTCGGTGGCGATCGCCACCGACGCCGCCTTGTCGCCATCGCGCACGGACAGGAACACCTTGCCGGCCTCCGGCAGGCGATCGCCCGCCGCCAGCTGCGACTTGTAGAAAGCCTCGCCGAAGGTCTCGCCGACCCCCATGACCTCGCCCGTGGACTTCATCTCGGGCCCGAGGATGGTGTCTGCACCGGGGAATTTGATGAAGGGAAAGACCGCTTCCTTGACTGCGTAGTACGGCGGCACGACTTCGCCGGCGACGCCCTGCTCGTCCAGCGTGCGGCCCACCATGCAGCGGGCCGCGATCTTGGCGAGCGGCAGGCTGGTGGCCTTGGACACGAAGGGCACCGTGCGCGAGGCGCGCGGGTTGACCTCCAGCACGTACACCACGTCGCCTTGCTCGCCCTTCTGGATCGCGAACTGCACATTCATCAGGCCGACGACGTTGAGCGCCTTTGCCATCGCCACCGTCTGGCGGCGCAGTTCCTCCTGCACCTCCGCCGAGAGGCTGAACGGCGGCAGCGAGCACGCGGAGTCGCCCGAATGCACGCCCGCCTGCTCGATGTGCTCCATGATGCCACCGATCATCACGCGGCTGCCATCGGAAATGGCGTCCACGTCCACTTCGGTGGCGTCGTTCAGGAAGCGGTCGAGCAGCACCGGGCTGTCGTTCGAAACCTTCACGGCCTCGCGCATGTAGCGCTCGAGATCCGACTGCTGGTAGACGATTTCCATCGCGCGGCCGCCCAGCACGTACGAGGGCCGCACCACCAGCGGATAGCCGATCTCCTCGGCCAGCGCGAGCGCGCGCTGAGCGCTGCGCGCCGTGCGGTTGGGCGGCTGCTTCAGCTTCAGCTTGTGCAGAAGCTTCTGGAATCGCTCACGGTCCTCGGCGACGTCGATCATGTCGGGGCTGGTGCCGATGATGGGCACGCCGTTCGCTTCGAGGTCGCGCGCGAGCTTCAGCGGCGTCTGACCGCCGTACTGCACGATCACGCCAAAGGGCTTCTCGACGTGCACGATCTCCAGCACGTCCTCCAGCGTCAGCGGCTCGAAATACAGCCGGTCCGAGGTGTCGTAGTCGGTCGACACTGTTTCGGGGTTGCAGTTGACCATGATGGTCTCGAACCCGTCCTCGCGCAGCGCCAGCGCGGCGTGCACGCAGCAGTAATCGAACTCGATGCCCTGCCCGATGCGGTTGGGCCCGCCGCCCAGCACGATGACCTTCTTCGCGTTGGTCGGGTTCGATTCGCACTCTTCTTCGTACGTCGAATACAGGTAGGCAGTCTGCGTGGCGAACTCGGCGGCGCAGGTGTCCACGCGCTTGTATACCGGCCGGATGCCCAACTCGTGGCGGCGCGCGCGCACGGCGTCCGCTTCCGCGCCCAGCAGCCTGGCGAGCCGGCGGTCGGAAAATCCGTCGCGTTTCAACTGGCGCAGTTCGGCCGCCTTCACCGTATCGAGCGCCCGGCCCTTGAGGCCCTGTTCCGTGGTGATGAGATCCTCGATCTGCGCCAGGAACCATGGATCGATCTTCGTCAGGTCGAACACCTCGGCGATGGACATCCCGCAGCGGAAGGCGTCGGCCACATACCAGATGCGCTCCGGCCCCGGATCGCCCAGCTCGTTCTCAATGGTGTCGCGGTCGGTCGTTTTCTCATCGAAGCCGTCCGCGCCGGTTTCCAGTCCGCGCAGCGCCTTCTGCAGTGACTCCTGGAAGGTGCGGCCGATCGCCATCACTTCGCCGACCGACTTCATTTGCGTGGTCAGGCGGTCGTTGGCCTGCGGAAACTTCTCGAACGCGAAGCGCGGAATCTTGGTGACTACGTAGTCGATGCTGGGCTCGAAGGACGCCGGCGTGGCACCGCCAGTGATCTCGTTGCGCAGTTCATCGAGCGTGTAGCCGATCGCGAGCTTCGCCGCGACCTTGGCAATCGGGAAGCCGGTGGCCTTGGAAGCCAGCGCGGAAGACCGCGACACCCGCGGGTTCATCTCGATGATGACCATCTGCCCGTTCTTCGGGTTGATCCCGAACTGGACGTTGGAGCCGCCAGTATCCACCCCGATTTCGCGCAGGCACGCGATCGAGGCATCGCGCATGATCTGGTATTCCTTGTCGGTCAGCGTCTGCGCCGGCGCCACCGTGATCGAGTCGCCGGTGTGCACGCCCATCGGGTCGAAGTTCTCGATCGCGCAGATGATGATGCAGTTGTCCTCGCAATCCCGCACCACCTCCATCTCGTATTCTTTCCAGCCGATTACGGATTCCTCGATCAGCACTTCCTTGGTCGGGCTGGCGTCGAGTCCGCGCTCGACGATGGCGACGAACTCCTCCTTGTTGTAGGCGATGCCGCCGCCGGTGCCGCCGAGCGTGAACGAAGGCCGGATGATCGTGGGGTAGCCGACACTGGCCTGGACCTGGAAGGCTTCCTCCAGGCTGTGCGCGATGGCCGAGCGGGGGCTGGCGAGCCCGATCTTGGCCATCGCCTGCTTGAATTTCTCGCGGTCCTCGGCCTTGTCGATCGCCTCTTTCTTCGCGCCGATCATCTCGACGCCGTACTTGTCCAGCACGCCGTGCTTGGCGAGGTCGAGCGCGCAGTTGAGCGCGGTCTGCCCGCCCATCGTCGGCAGCAGGGCGTCGGGCCGCTCGATGGCGATCACTTTCTCCACCATCTGCCAGGTCACCGGCTCGATGTAGGTGGCGTCCGCCATGTTCGGATCCGTCATGATCGTCGCCGGATTCGAATTGACGAGGATCACTCGATAGCCTTCCTCGCGCAGCGCCTTGCAGGCCTGCGCCCCGGAATAGTCGAACTCGCAGGCCTGCCCGATCACGATCGGGCCGGCGCCGATGATGAGGATGCTCTTGATGTCGGTGCGCTTGGGCATGGCGTCAGGCGGCCTGCTGGTGCTGTTCGATCAGCGCGACGAATCGGTCAAACAGATAATCGACGTCGTGCGGCCCCGGGCTCGCCTCGGGGTGGCCCTGGAAACAGAACGCCGGCCTGTCGGTGCGCGCAAAGCCCTGCAGCGTGCCGTCGAACAGCGATACGTGCGTCACGCGCGCATTCGCCGGCAGCGTCGCGGCATCCACTGCGAAACCGTGGTTCTGGCTGGTGATCATCACCCGCCCCGTGTCGAGGTCCTGCACCGGATGGTTGGCGCCGTGGTGGCCGAACTTCATCTTCATCGTCTTCGCGCCGCTGGCGAGCCCCATCAGCTGGTGGCCTAGGCAGATGCCGAAAGTCGGAATCCCGCGGTCGATCAGCGTGCGGATGGCGGCGATCGCGTAGTCGCAGGGCTCCGGATCACCGGGGCCGTTGGACAGGAATACGCCGTCGGGCTTGAGCTTGAGCGCCTCTTCCGCGCTGGCCTGTGCAGGCAGCACGGTGATGCGGCAACCGCGGGCGGCCAGCATGCGCAGGATGTTGCGCTTGACACCGTAATCGAAGGCGACAACATGATGCTTCGGCGCCTCCTGCCGGCCGTAGCCCTTGCCCAGCACCCAGGTCGTCTCGTCCCAGGCGTAGGACTTCGCCACGCTCACGACCTTGGCGAGATCCATGCCCGCGAGTCCCGGGAAACCGCGCGCGGCCGCCAGCGCCTTCGCCTCGTCCACCTTGGTGATTTTGGGCGCCGCGAACAGCGCCCCGTCCTGCGCGCCCTTTTCGCGCAGCAGGCGCGTCAGCTTGCGCGTGTCGATATCGGCGATCGCGACCACGTTCTGTGCCCGCAGGTAGTCGGGCAGATCCTGCGTCTTGCGAAAGTTGCTCGCCGCCAGCGGCAGATCGCGGATCACCAGCCCGGCCGCATAGACGCGATCGGATTCCACGTCTTCCGGGTTGGTGCCGGTGTTGCCGATGTGCGGGTAGGTCAGAGTGACGATCTGGCGCGCGTACGACGGGTCGGTCAGGATCTCCTGATAGCCGGTGATCGCGGTGTTGAACACCACTTCGCCGACCGCCAGCCCTTCCACGCCGATGGAAACACCCCGGAACACGGTCCCGTCCCTGAGTACGAGCATGGCGGGCGCGCGCGCGGGCACGATAAGTTCCTGTTTTACCTAGACTTTGGGGGGTAGACGCGGAAAGCGGGACAGGGGTGCTCACCCGTCCCGCTTGCGAAGCCGAATTATACCGCGACCCCCGCCGCGGCTCCAAACGAAGGACGCGCGTTCAGCGCAAACCCAGCACGTCGTGCATGTCGAAGAGCCCGGACTTCTTGTCCGCCAGAAACTTCGCCCCCCTGAGCGCGCCCTCCGCATACGTCGCGCGGCTGCCGGCCTTCACGCTGACTTCCACGCGCTCGCCGGTACCGGCGAACAGCACCGTGTGGTCGCCCACGATATCGCCGCCGCGCACGGTCGCGAAACCGATCGCGTCTGCCGGGCGCTCGCCGGTCAGGCCTACGCGCGCAAAAACGGCGTTTTTCTTCAGATCACGGCCGGTGGCGGCGGCCACCACCTCGCCCATGCGCAGCGCGGTGCCGCTCGGCGCGTCCACCTTGTGGCGGTGGTGGGCCTCGATGATCTCGATGTCGTAACCGTCTTTCAGCGCGCGCGCGGCAACCTCCAGCAGCTTGAAGACGACGTTGGTGCCGACACTCATGTTGGGCGCGAAGACGATGCCGATGTCACGCGCGGCGACGGCGACCGCGGCCTTGCCCGCATCCTCAAAACCGGTGGTGCCGATCACTGCCTTGACCCCCTGGTTGCGGCAGATTGCGAGATGCGCGAGCGTCGCTTCGGGCCGCGTGAAGTCGATGAGTACCGTCGCGCCGGCCAGCGCGGCCTCCACGTCCGCCCGCACCTTCACGCCGCACGCGGCGCCGGCCAGTTCGCCTGCGTCCTTGCCGATCAGCGGGCTTTGCGGATGCTCCAGCGCCGCATGCAGCCGGAACCCGCCGCCACCGTTCAGCACGGCATCGATCAATGCGCGCCCCATGCGCCCGCCGCTGCCCGCGATCGCGATATTGATGATGGTCATGCCCGCCCGCTCCCGTGTATGGGACACCCCGGTGGTGCCGCCCGATGAATCAACCCGCGTCCGAACCGTTCAGAACAGGCGGTCCCACATGCCCTTGAAGAACCCCTTGTCCTCGGCCGGCGGCGGGGGTAGCAGCAGCCTGGGCGCAGCCTTTTCGGCAGCCACCTCGCTGCTGTATTGCGCGCACTCGGCCGGCGGCACCGTCAGCGAATCGGCTCCGCGCAGCAGCTTGCGGTCGGCACAGGCCAGGTCCTCGCGCTCGCCTTCCAGCCGCGCCAGCACGTCGCTCTCGAAATAGACCGTCAGGTGGCGTTTCTGCGTGAGCTTGCCTGCCTTTTCGTACACATACACGTAATCCCAGCGGTCGGTACGGAACGGGTCCACCAGCAAGGGCGAGCCCAGCGCGAAGCGCACCTGGGAACGCGTCATTTCCGGCCGGAGCTTCATGACCATTTCCGGCGTGATGTAATTGCCCTGCTGCACATCGATGCGGTACGGCTGTATCCCCACCGGAACCGGCACGGATTCGACCAGCTTGCACGACGCCAGCGACACCGCCAGCGCGAGGGCGCACCAGCGTGCGGCGTGCGCCCGCGCGAAAGCAGCGGTGCTGGTCACGGGGCTCTTGGTGGTCGTAGTGGAGGGCATGTCGGGGTTTGCCAAGCGGTATTGTCGACCACATAAAAGCGGATATGATAGCCGACTGCCTTCAGAGCGCTCTCTCGCACATGAGTTCCCCCCAAGACCTCAAAACCATCGGCCTCAAGGCCACGATGCCGCGCCTGCGCATTCTCGAGCTGTTCGAGAAGAGCACCGTGCGCCACCTGTCGGCCGAGGACGTCTACAAAGTGCTGCTGAAGGGCGGGACCGATACCGGTCTGGCGACCGTCTACCGGGTGCTCACCCAGTTCGAACAGGCGGGGCTGCTGGTGCGCCACCACTTCGAGAGCGGCAAGGCCGTCTACGAACTGAATCAGGGCGGGCATCACGACCATCTCGTTTGCATGCAGTGCGGGCAGGTCGAGGAGTTCTACGACGCCGAAATCGAGAAACGGCAGGACACGGTGGCGGCGGAACGTGGCTACAAGATCCGCGAACACTCGCTACACCTGTACGTGGACTGCACGAAGAAGGACTGCCCGAACAAGGCTAAGGCTTGATGATCTGCCACACAAAAAAAGCGAGCGGCGACAGACGAAAGAAGATAGAGGGCAAACCACAGCCGGCGGCGGACTTTTCGTCTCGCGTTTCTCCTCTTTCGTATTAGCCTTGGTGTCCTTGGCGCCTTGGCGGCAAATCCCTAGCTTTTAATCCCCAGCATCTCCGCCGCGTGCTTGCGCGTGGTTTCGGTGATCTTCACGCCGCCGAGCATGCGCGCGATTTCCTCGACGCGCGCCGGCGGGTCCAGCACCGATACACGACTCGTCACCTTGCCGTTGCGGCTGTCCTTGGCGACCTGCCATTGATGGTCCGCGCAGGACGCCACCTGCGGCAGGTGCGTCACGCACATGACCTGATGGCGCCGGCCGAGGTCCTTCAGCATCCGGCCCACGATCTCCGCCACGCGGCCGCCGATGCCGGCATCGACCTCGTCGAACACCAGCGTGGGCACCTGCGCGACTTCGCTGGTCACGGTCTGGATCGCGAGACTCACGCGCGCCAGCTCTCCGCCGGAGGCAACCTTCGACAGCGGCCGCGGCTCGCCGTCCGCGTGCGCGGCGAACAGGAATTCCACCTGCTCCAGGCCCTGCGAAGTCGGCGCATCGAAGGGTTCCAGCGCGACCTCGAAACGCGCGCCGGCCATGGCCAGCGTCTGCATCGCCTGCGTCACCTGTTCGGACAGTTTCTTACCTGTCTTCTTCCGCGCGGCGGTCAGCTTCTTCGCCTCCGCCTCGAAGGTCGTGCGGGCCGCAGCCTCCTTTTCCCGCAGCACGCCGATATCGGCGTTGCCGCCCAGTTGCGCGAGCCGCGCCGCCAACGCCGCCTGCCGCTCGGCCAGTTGTTCCGGCGGCACGCGCTGCTTGCGCGCGGCGGACACGATCGCGTCCAGCCGTTGCTCGACCGCCTTCAGGCGCGCGGGATCGAGGTCGAGCCGCTCGCGGTAATCGCGCAACTGGTAAACGGCCTCGTTGACCTGCGCCTCGACGGACGCGAGCAGTTCGGCGACGTCTTTCAGCCGCGCGTCGTATTCCAGCGCGTGGCGGATGCGGGAAGCGATGCGTCCAATCTCCCCACCGATCGCCGCATCGCTCTCGGACAACGCATCGAGCGCGCCCTGCGCGGCGTCGAGCAGCGTCTGCGCGTGCGCGAGGCGGCCGCGCTCGGCATTGAGCTGTTCCCACTCGTCCGGGGAAAAACCGAGCGCCGCCAGTTCCTGCGTCTGCCATTCCAGGTCTTCGCGTTCGCGGGCCACGCTGGCCGCGCCGGATTCCATGGTTTCGCGCAGGCGCTTCGCGTCGGTCCACGTGCGAAAGCACTCCGCCACCTTCACGACCAGCGCATCTGCCCCGGCGTAGCCGTCCAGCAAGGCGCGGCGCGCGGCGGCGCGCAGCAGCGACTGGTGGGAATGCTGTCCATGGATGTCGAGCAGGAACTCGCCGGCCTCCTTCAACTGCTGCAGGGTGCAGGTCGTGCCGTTGACGAACGCGCGGGAGCGCCCCGACGCTTCCACCACGCGGCGCAGCAGGCATGCACCGTCGTCGCCAGCGAGATCCTGCCCGGCGAGCCAGCGCGCGAATGGGGACGTCGCGCCGATCTCAAACTCCGCGGACACTTCCGCGCGTTCAGCGCCCGTGCGCACCACGCCGCTGTCGGCGCGACCGCCCAGCGCCAGCGCCAGCGCGTCGACCAGGATGGATTTGCCCGCGCCGGTCTCGCCGGTGAGCGCCGTGAACCCGGACTCGAACGCGAGCTCGACGCGATCGACGATGGCGAAATCGCGGACCGTCAGGTGACGCAGCATCGCGGACTTAGCTGATCTGCCCGTTGTCGCGGCGTGCGGCCTGAAACGAGCCGCTCCAGCCCAGCTTCTCGCGCAGCATCGCGTAGTAGCTGTGGCCGACGGGATGCAACAGGCGGATGGTGTGGCCGTAGCGCTTGACGCGCACGACGTCGCCGTCGCGCACGTCGTAGTGCGCGTGGCTGTCGAAATGCGCGCGCGCATCGGCGACTTCGGTCATGACGACCTCGATCACGCTGTCGCTCGGCACCATCAGCGGCCGGTTGGACAGCGTGTGCGGACAGACCGGCACCAGCGCGATCGCCGACAGGGACGGGTGCACGATCGGTCCGCCCGAGGACAGCGCGTAGGCGGTGGAACCGGTGGGCGTGGCAAGGATCAGGCCGTCGGCGCGCATGTTCGCGATGGACTGGCCGTCGATGCGGATCTCGAACTCAATCATGTTGCCGCGCTGGCCCTTGCCGATGACGACATCGTTGAACGCCAGCACCGACTCGCCGGCCGTTCCACCGGCGACGATCTGCGCTTCCAGCAACATGCGCTCCTCGGTGACGAAACTGCCGTCGAGGATCGCGCCGATGGTGTCGAACATCGTGTCCGTCGAGATGTCCGTCAGGAAACCGAGCCGGCCCTGGTTCACGCCGACCAGCGCCACGTCGTGCGGGGCGAAGGTGCGCGCGATGTTGAGCATCGTGCCGTCGCCCCCGAGCACCACGGCGAGGTCCGCTTCACGCCCGATGTCCTCAAGATTGAACACCGGGTAGGGGCTGCCGATGATGTATTCGCCCGCCAGCCGGTCGACGATCACCCGCACGCCACGCGCGGACAGAAAAGCCCCCAGCCGGAGCAGCGGTGCTGCGATCTCCGGGCTGTTGTATTTACCGATCAGACCGACTGTGCCGAACGCGGGGGACATGGCCGGATTAAACCATAAATCGTCGCGCCAACCGGGCGGGTGCGCAGGGGGATTTGTGTAGAATCAATACCATGAGTGACGCAGGTTCCTCCCAGCTGAACGAACGTGCGCAGGTCCTGCTGAAAGCGCTCGTCGAGCGCTATATCGCCGACGGCCAGCCGGTCGGTTCGCGCGCGCTGTCGAAGCTGTTCGATCTTTCGCCGGCCAGCATCCGCAACGTCATGGCGGATCTCGAGGACGGCGGGCTCATCGCGAGCCCGCACACATCCGCCGGCCGCATTCCCACGCAGCGCGGCTACCGCCTGTTCGTGGACACCCTGCTGACGATCAAGCCGCTGGAGCAGGACGAAATCCAGCAACTCGAAGGCCAGTTGCAGACCGACAGCCGGCAGCGCCTGCTCACGTCCGCCTCGCAGATGCTCGCGGACCTCACGCACTTCGCCGGCATCGTGATGACGCCGCGCCGCGGCACGGCCTTCCGGCATATCGAATTCCTGCCGCTGGGCGAGAAGCGCATCCTGCTGATCCTCGTCACGCCAGACGGCGACGTGCAGAACCGCATCATCCAGACGGAACGGGCCTTCACCCCGTCGGAGCTGGTCGAAGCCTCGAACGTGCTGAACCAGAATTACGCCGGCCTGGAACTCGAGGAGGTGCGCCGCCGCATCCGCGACGAACTGCACCGCTTGCACTCCGACATCACCCGGCTCATGACGGCCGCGCTGGACGCCGGCAGCCAGGCCGTCCAGGGCGCCGACGATGTGGTCATCGCCGGCGAAGGCCAGCTCCTCGAAGTGCAGGACCTCTCGTCCAACATGGCGTCCCTGCGGCAGCTGTTCAATCTGTTCGACCGCAAGACGGCGCTCGCGCAGATCCTCGATTCCGGCAGTCGCGCGCAGGGCGTGCAGATCTACATCGGCGGTGAGTCCGGGCTCTCGCCGCTCGACGAATTCAGCGTCGTCACCGCGCCGTATGAAGTCGACGGCAACGTGGTCGGCACGCTCGGCGTCATCGGCCCCACGCGCATGGCTTACGAGCGCGTGATTCCGATCGTGGACATCACGGCGAAGCTGCTGTCGTCCGCGCTGTCGCAGCACTGAGCCGATCACGGACGCGGACAGGTGAGCGGTTTTAAGCAGACAGGGGCCGCGCGCGCGCGCGCCTCACGCCTCACGCCTCACGCCTCACCCGACGCATAGCGGCGCATGCATTACGCTCCCGAGCCACCGTACGCGCATGGCGCACCCGCCTGCACCGGGGTGCTCCTGATCAACCTCGGTTCGCCGGACGCGCCGACGCCCAAGGCCGTACGGCGCTACCTGCGCGAGTTCCTGTCCGATCCCTTCGTGGTCGAGATCCCGCGGCCGCTGTGGTGGCTGATCCTGAATTTCATCATCCTGACCACGCGCCCCGCGGCGTCCGCCAAACGCTACGCGCAGATCTGGACGACCGAGGGCTCGCCGCTCGTGGTGACCACCGCACGACAGGCAAGACTGCTGCGCGGCTATCTCGGCGAACGCGTACGCGCGCCCGTGGTCGTCGAGCACGCGATGCGCTACGGCCAGCCGTCGGTGAAGAGCGCGATCGCGAAACTGCGCGAACAGGGCTGCGACCGCATCCTTGCCGTGCCGCTTTACCCCCAGTATGCCGCGAGCACGACGGCCTCGGCCTGCGACGCGGTATTTCAGGCCTTGGCGCCGCTGCGCAACCAGCCCGCGCTGCGCACCATCCGCCATTTCCACGACCATCCCGGTTATATCGCCGCCCTTGCGCAAAGCGTCAACGACTACTGGATGAAGCACGGCCGGCCCGACGTGCTGCTGATGAGCTTTCATGGTGTGCCGCGCCTCACGCTCGACCGCGGCGACCCCTACCATTGCGAGTGTCAGAAAACCGGCCGCCTGCTCGCCGAGGCACTCGGCCTCGACGCCGGCCGCTGGAAGCTCGTGTTCCAGTCGCGCTTCGGCCGCACCACCTGGCTGCAACCTTACGCCGCCGAGGTACTGGTTGAACTCGGCCGCGCGAAGACGCGGCGGGTCGATGTGGTGTGCCCCGGCTTCGTTACCGACTGCCTCGAAACGCTGGAAGAGATCGCCATCGAGGCGCGCGAAACCTTCACCCAGGCCGGGGGTAGCGAGTTCCACTACATTCCCTGCCTGAACGAGCGCGACGACTGGATCCACGCGCTGACTGACCTGGTGGCGAAGAATCTCCTCGGCTGGGCGGGGCCTGAACCGGTCACCGAGGACCTCGCCCGCTCGCGCGAGCGGGCGCTGGCGCTGGGCGCGAAAGCCTGACGCGGCCATACCACTGACCGCCCTGCGGGGGCTGACCGACAGCCTCGGCCGGGTCCTGCGTCACCCCACCCCGATAACTGCCGTCCACCCTCCGGAGAGCATTGATCCGGAAAGGATTTTCTTCCTCTACCAGGGCTTGAAATCAGGTAAACCACCCCAATTGGTGAAAGGTCTTAGGAGACCCCATGTCAGAAGCACAACACCCCGAGTCCGCGGCCGGTACCCCGGAGCACCCGGCCAAAGAAACCATGCCCTCGCTGCAGGAACTGCTGCGTCAGGCCGAGCTGGCCGGCGAGGAGCACAAGGACGCTTGGCTGCGCGCCAAGGCGGAAGCCGAGAACATCCGGAAGCGGGGGCAGGCCGACGTGGCCGCCGCGCACAAGTTCGCGATCGAGCGTTTCGCGACCGAGCTGCTGACCGTCAAGGACAGCCTGGAAGCCGCCGTTGCGGCCTCGGCCGCCGCACCCGACGCGCTGAAGAACGGCGTCGAACTGACCCTGAAGCAACTGGCGGCGGCCTTCGAGCGCTTCCAGATCATCGAGATCAACCCCGCAGGGCAGAAATTCAACCCGCACGAACACCAGGCCATGACCGCCGTCGAGGCGGATGCCCCGCCCAACACCGTGCTGCAGGTCCTGCAGAGGGGTTACCGCCTGCATGACCGCGTCATCCGGCCCGCGCTGGTCACGGTCGCCAAGGCGAAAACGGTTGAAAACTCCGCCGGATAGCCCCATTTCCCTGCTATCGGATCATTTCTTCAAGGCTTAACCGGAATACACGAGGCAATCATGGCAAAGATCATCGGCATCGACCTGGGCACCACCAACTCCTGCGTGGCCGTGATGGAAAACGGCCAGGCGAAGGTCATCGAAAATTCCGAGGGCGCGCGTACCACGCCCTCCATCGTCGCCTACGCGGAAGACGGCGAAGTGCTGGTCGGCGCCTCGGCCAAGCGTCAGGCCGTCACCAACCCGAAGAACACCCTGTACGCGGTGAAACGGCTCATCGGCCGCCGCTTCAAAGACGCCGAAGTCCAGAAGGCGCTGTCGCATTCGCCCTTCCCCATCGTCGATGCCCCCAACGGCGACGCCTGGGTGGAAGCGCGCGGCAAGAAAATGGCCCCGCCGGAAGTCTCCGCGCAGGTGCTGGCCAAGATGAAGAAGACCGCCGAGGACTACCTCGGCGAGCCGGTCACGGAAGCCGTGATCACGGTGCCCGCCTACTTCAACGACTCGCAGCGGCAGGCGACCAAAGACGCCGGCCGCATCGCCGGACTCGACGTCAAGCGGATCATTAACGAGCCGACCGCGGCAGCACTCGCCTTCGGCCTCGACAAGCAGAAGGGCGACCGCAAGATCGCCGTCTATGACCTCGGCGGCGGCACCTTCGACGTGTCGATCATCGAGATCGCGGAAGTCGACGGCGAGCACCAGTTCGAAGTACTGTCCACCAACGGCGACACCTTCCTCGGTGGCGAGGACTTCGACCAGCGCGTCATCGACTACCTGTGCGACGAGTTCAAGAAGGAACAGGGCATCGACCTGCGCCGGGACATGCTCGCGCTGCAGCGACTGAAGGACGCGGCCGAGAAAGCGAAGATCGAGCTCTCTTCCAGCACGCAGACCGAGGTCAACCTGCCCTACATCACGGCGGATGCCGCGGGACCAAAACACCTCGCGGTGAAGATCACGCGCGCCAAGTTCGAGTCGCTCGTCGAAGACCTGATCGCGCGCACGATCAAGCCCTGCGAAGTCGCGGTCAAGGACGCGGGCGTGAAGCTGACCGAGATCAACGACGTGATCCTCGTCGGCGGCCAGTCACGCATGCCGAAGGTGCAGGAAAAGGTCAAGGAGTTCTTCGGCCGCGAGCCACGCAAGGACGTCAACCCCGATGAGGCGGTGGCGGTCGGTGCCGCGATCCAGGCCGGCGTGCTGAAAGGCGAAGTTAAGGACGTGCTGCTGCTCGACGTGACGCCGCTGTCGCTCGGCATCGAGACGCTGGGCAGCGTGCTGACCAAGCTGATCCAGAAGAACACCACGATCCCGACCAAGGCGGCGCAGACCTTCTCAACGGCGGACGACAACCAGTCGGCGGTGACGATCCACGTGCTGCAGGGCGAGCGCGAGATGGCGCGCGACAACAAGTCGCTCGGTCAATTCAACCTGACCGACATCCCGCCGTCCCCGCGCGGCATGCCGCAGATCGAAGTCACCTTCGACATCGACGCCAACGGCATCCTGCACGTGTCGGCCAAGGACAAGGCGACCGGCAAGGAGAACAAGATCAAGATCCAGGCGAGCTCGGGCCTGTCGGAAGACGAGATCCAGCGCATGGTGAAGGACGCCGAAGCGCACGCCGAGGACGACAAGAAGGCGCGCGAGCTGGTCGACGCCCGCAACCAGGCCGACGCCATGGTCCACAGCGTGAAGAAGTCGCTGACGGAATACGGCGACAAGATCGGTGCCGACGACAAGGCGAAGATCGAGGCCGCGCTGAAAGACGCCGAGGAAGCGCTGAAAGGCGACGACAAGACGGCCATCGAAACGAAGACGCAGGCGCTGGCCGAAGCCTCCGCCAAGCTCGCCGAGCAGATGATGCAGGCCGAGCAGGCAAAGCAGGCCGCGGGCGGCAGTGCGACGGCCGACGCTGGCCCCGGCAGCAAGAAGGACGACGGCAACGTGGTGGACGCCGAGTTCGAGGAAGTGAAAGACAAGAAAGGTTAAAGGCGCACCCTTCGGGGCGCTTTAACTCGCCGGGTTCGAGCGTACGCACGCGCCGCTCAACCCGGCGTTGTCGTGCTTGGGGATTGGGTAGTTCATGGCAAAACGCGATTACTACGAAGCGCTCGGCGTCAACCGGGAGGCCGCGGACGAAGCGCTCAAGAAGGCATACCGCAAGCTCGCCATGAAGTGGCACCCGGACCGCAATCCGGACAACCCCAAGGCAGAGGAACACTTCAAGGAAGCAAAAGAAGCGTACGAGGTCCTGTCGGACCCGCAGAAGCGCACGGCCTACGACCAGTACGGCCATGCGGGCGTCGATCCTTCCGCGGCTGGCGCGGGCGCCGGCTTCGGCAACTTCGCCGATGCCTTCGGCGACATCTTCGGCGACATCTTCGGCGGCGGGCGCGGCCGCTCCGGGGTCTACCGCGGCGCCGACCTGCGCTACAACCTTGTCATCGAGCTGGAAGACGCCGCGCGCGGCACCGACACCCGCATCCGCATTCCCACACTCACTGAGTGTGAGCCCTGCAAGGGTTCGGGCGCCAAGCCCGGCACCCAGCCCAAGCCCTGCCCCACCTGCAACGGCCAGGGCCAGGTCCGCATGCAGCAGGGGTTCTTCTCTCTGCAGCAGACCTGCCCGCGCTGCCACGGCACCGGCAAGATCATCCCGGAACCCTGCGACAGCTGCAACGGCGCGGGCCGGATCAAGGAACACAAGACGCTTGCCGTGAAAATTCCTGCGGGCGTGGATGAAGGCGACCGCATCCGCCTGACCGGAGAGGGCGAAGCCGGCGCCAGCGGTGGCCCGCCGGGCGATCTCTACGTCGTCATCCAGATCAAACCGCATGCGGTTTTCCAGCGCGACCAGAACGACCTGCACTGCGAGATGCCGGTGTCGTTCGCCACCGCCGCGCTGGGCGGCGAAATCGAGATCCCGACCCTGGAGGGCTCCGCCAAGATCAAAGTCCCGTCCGAAACACAGAGCGGCAAGGTGTTCCGCCTGCGCGGCAAGGGCATCAAGGGCGTGCGCTCGGCCAGCCACGGCGACCTGCATTGCCATGTGGTGGTGGAAACCCCGGTCAGCCTGACCGCGCGCCAGAAGGAACTGCTGGCCGAGTTCGACGCCATCAGCCGCAAGGACGAGGAACGCCACAGCCCGCGCGCCAAGTCCTGGATGGACAAAGTGCGGGAATTCTTTGATTCCTGAGCGCGGACTTGTCAGTGAAGGCTACCGTGCTGGCGCACCCCGGTACGAGTAGCTCGCGGCGTGGTCCCCGGAACTCCAGGGTGCGGGAGTTCTTTTCTGACTGAAGCGTCCGGGTTTCAATAAAGCCGCCTGGCTCGAATGGCACTGACTTAAGGTTCCCTCCCTCGCATGCGGGGGAAGGTTGGGATGGGCAGTCGATCATCACGCAGTCATCTTTCTCCTTCCCCTGCTTGCGGGGGAAGGTTGGGATGGGCAGTCGATCATCGCGCAGTCATCTTTCTCCTTCCCCTGCTTGCGGGGGAAGGTTGGGATGGGCAGTCGATCATCACGCAGTCATCTTTCTCCTTCCCCTGCTTGCGGGGGAAGGTTGGGATGGGCAGTCGATCATC
>Ga0163144_10001091_pt1 | contig 64244 bp, 64 predicted proteins | sample OliLak19BULKMAT1_FD_123175 | JGI IMG/M metagenome (GOLD analysis project Ga0163144, IMG submission 123175) | Freshwater microbial mat bacterial communities from Lake Vanda, McMurdo Dry Valleys, Antarctica - Oligotrophic Lake LV.19.BULKMAT1 | ecosystem: Environmental > Aquatic > Freshwater >...
GACGCCGACTTCGCCACCGAAACCGCCAACCTGTCGCGGGCCCAGATCCTGCAGCAGGCCGGCACCGCGATGGTGGCCCAGGCCAACCAGCTGCCGCAGCAAGTGCTGTCGCTGCTGCGCTGAGCGACGCCTCGGCAACCCAGGCCCCGCGCCGGCAACGGTACGGGGCCTTCGATTTGCGCCGTAAACAACCGACTTATCCATGCATCGCCGCTGCGGCGCACCTTCCAGAATCAGGCCACTGAATAGCCCCGGCAGCCCGCCGGAACATGCCTGACTTTGCACAAGGAGTGCCGCGATGCCCCAGACGATCAACACCAACATCGTTTCGCTCAATGCGCAACGTAACCTGAACCAGAGCCAGTCTTCGCTGGCCACCTCGATGCAGCGGCTGTCTTCCGGCCTGCGCGTGAACAGCGCTAAAGACGATGCGGCCGGTCTGGCGATCGCCGAACGGATGAACACGCAGGTGCGCGGCTTGAACGTCGCCGCCCGCAATGCCAATGACGGCATCTCGCTGGCGCAAACCGCCGAAGGCGCGTTGGGCAAGGTCGGCGACATGCTGCAGCGCATGCGCGAACTGGCGGTTCAGTCGGCCAATGCGAGCAACAGCCCCGACGACCGCGAGGCGCTGCAGTCCGAAGTGCAGCAGCTGCGCGACGAGATCGACCGCGTCGCCAAGGGCGCCTCGTTCAACGGCAAGAAGCTGCTCGACGGCTCCTTCACCGCCGCCACCTTCCAGATCGGCGCCAACTCGGGCGACAGCATCACCGTGGGCTCGCTGGCCGACACCCGCGCCACCGCGCTCAGCAAGATCGGCTTCAGCGAAAACACGACCGCCCTGGTCAACCCCGCCGATGCCACCGTCGCCACCTTTGCCACCGCCATCCTCGCCAACGTCCTGACCATCAACGTCAACGGCGTGGTCACCGACCTGGGTGCCATTCCCGCAGCGACTTCGGGCAGGGAACGCGTCGGCCAGGTCATCGAAGCGATCAACCGCAAGACCGCCGACACCGGCGTCTCGGCCTTCCTGACCGACAAGGGCGACGGCACCTTCGACCTCGACGTGGTCGGCTCGAAGACCAACCCCACCACCGGCGCCGGTTACGCAGCCACGTTCTCGGCCGGCTTCACCGTTGCCGCCACCGGCTTTATTGCGGGCAGCGCGCTCACCGCGGCCGCGGCCACCGCCACCGACCTGGCCGGCATCGGCACTGTCGACGTGACCAGCGACAAGAAGGCCTGGATCGCGCTGAAGAAGCTCGACAGCGCGCTCGACCAGGTGAACAACTCGCGCGGCACGCTCGGTGCCTTGCAGAGCCGCTTCGAGAATGCCGTGTCCAACATCCAGATCCAGGCCGAAAATCTGTCGGCCGCACGCGGCCGCATCATGGATGCCGACTTCGCCATGGAAACTGCCAACCTGTCGCGGGCGCAGATCCTGCAGCAGGCCGGCACCGCCATGGTGGCGCAGGCCAACCAGCTGCCGCAGCAGGTGCTCCAACTTCTGAAGTAAGTCACGCCCGGTCCGTCGGCACGCTCCACCGTGCCGTTGCGGGCCTTCAGGGCGAGCCCGTCCTGCCGAAAAGGCAAGGCAACGAAAGCGCTTTGCCATGCCCATCTCATCGCCTGGAATCGGCAGCCGCCTCGATGTCGCAAGCATCGTCAGCCAGTTGGTCGAACTCGAACGCCGTCCGATCGTTCAGCTGCAGGCGCTCAAGACCCAGTTCACGACACAGCTGTCGTCGATCGGCTTGCTGCAAAGCTACATGGCCAACGTGCAGTCGGCCGCCGGCCAGCTCGGCAGGAGCGACTGGTGGACGAAGAACGTGGCCAGCAGCAGCGAACCCACGGCCGTATCGGCGTCGGCCCTGGCCGGTGCCAGGCCGTCCAGTCACAGCATCGAGGTGCTGAGCCTGGCCGCATCGCCATCGCTGTCGACGGCGCCCGGCGCCATCACCAACGCCGCCGATGTCGGCTCGGGCACGCTGACACTGACCCGCGGCATCACCAACGTGCCGATCACCATCGCCACCGGCACCAGCCTGGCCGGCGTGCGCGACCAGATCAATGCGGCCAACGCCGGCATGACCGCCTCGATCGTGATGGACGCGGGCAGCCCGCGCCTGGTGGTCACCGGTACCGACACCGGTGCAGTCAACACGATCGGCATTGCGGTCACCGGTGCGAGCGGCCAGCTCGCCGCTCTGGCCTACCCGGGCAGCATGGTCCAGAACCGCGCAGCGGCCGACGCCGTGTTGCGGATCAACGGCCTGCAGATAACCTCTGCCAGCAACAAGCTGAGCGGGGTGGTCGAAGGCGTAACCCTGACGCTCTCGAAGGTGACGACCGCGCCGGTGCAGGTGAACATCGGCAACGACACCGCGTCGATGCGAAAGGGCGTGACCGACTTCGTCAGCGCCTTCAACGAGATCGCCAAGTACCTGGCAAGCCAGACCAAGTACGACGATGCGACCAAGTCCGCCGGCCCGCTCCAAGGCGACCGCAGCGCGGTTAGCCTGCAGAACCGGCTGCGCTCGCTGGTGCAACAGACGTCGTCCGCGTCGACGCAACTCGACCGTCTGGGCGACGTCGGCCTGCAGCTGCAGCGCGACGGCACGCTGAAGGTCGACAACGCCAAGCTCGATGCGGCCCTGGCCGACCCAGCGGAAATGTCGCGCGCCTTCGCGACCCTGCAAACCGGCTTCGGGCAGCGCTTCAAGCTGCTGGCCGACAGCGTGCTTGGCAACGATGGCCTGCTGACCACACGCAGCAACGGGCTTCGCGACTCGATCGCCCGCAACGACAAGGACCAGCAGCGACTGCAGGAGCGCGTGGCCCGCGTGCAGGAGCGCCTGACCCGGCAGTACTCTGCCCTGGACACCACCCTCAACCGCTTGAACGGCCTGGACAGCTACGTCCAGCAACAGATCACCAACTGGAACAGGGACCGCAACTGAGGCTCAAGGGGCGCCCGGCGGCAGCCGATAACGAAAGCATCGATGCCACCCTTGTGAGCCACACCATGTACGCAGTCAGTCCCGTGTCATCTTCGGTGCCCTCTTCCAGCCCCCGCAAGAATCCGCAAGCCGCCCTGTATGCCCGGGTTGGCGTCGAGACTGGCGTCGGTTCGGCCTCGCCGCACCAGCTCGTCAGCATGCTCTTCGACGGCTACGCCGTGGCCGTGGCCAGCGCCAAGAGCGCGCTTGCGGCCGGCGACGTGCAGGCCAAGTGCGCGGCCATCAACCGCGCGGTGCGCATCGTCGACGAGGGCCTGAAGGCCAGCCTGGACCCGGCCGGCGGCACGCTCGCCCGCGACCTCGACGAACTCTACGCCTACGTCGTGATGCGACTGACGCAAGCCAACCTGGGCAGCGACCCAGCACGCCTGGATGAGTGCCTGGCCGTGATGCAGCCGCTGCGCGAGGCCTGGACCGCGATCGGACCGGCGGTCGCCGCCCGTCGCACCTGACACGGCGAGCACAGGGAAGCACTCGATGAAGCCACAACTCCTGGGCTACTACGAAGCGCTGGAAAAAGCCAGCACCGACATGCTCTGCGCGGCCCGCGAGGCCGACTGGGAGCAGGTCGTCAAGCTCGAAGGCGCCTGCGTGCTGCTGATTGCCCAGCTCAAGCATGCCGCCACTCAAAACAGCCTGGCCGCAGACGAAGCGCGTGCCAAGACGCGCGTGATGCAGCGCATCCTGATCAACGACGCCGAGATCCGCACCCTGGCCGAACCCTGGCTCGAAGACCTCGACCGCATGCTCGCGGGCAAGGTCCGTACCCTGCATTGAAACCATGTCACCACAGCCAAGCTTCCAGGACACCCAACCGGCGGCGCTGCACCAACTGAGCGGCCAGGCCCAGGACGAGTTCGCAGTTCATCACCCGACCGAGGTGCTGGGGCTGCTGCGCCAGTTGGTCGACAACCACGTGCGCGTGCACCTCTCGTCGTCTGGCGGCGCCAGCTACACCACCCTGGTCTGGACCGTCGACGGCCACCTGCGTCGTCTATCGCTGGCCGCCGATGCCGCGCACCCTGCCGTAAGCGCCCTGATCGATGGCGGCGAAGCCACCGTCGTGGCCTACCTCGAAAGCATCAAGCTGCAGTTCGACCTGCAGCACCTGGTGCTGGTGCACGGCAGCAGTGCCAGCGCCCTGAAGGCAGCCTTGCCGAGCGTGCTGTACCGCTTCCAGCGGCGTACCAGTTTTCGTGTGCGCACGCCCGCCAGCACCCGTCCCACCGCCACCCTGCGCCACCCCTCGATACCCGAGATGCAACTCGCGCTGCGCATCCTCGACGTCAGCGTCGGCGGCTGCGCCCTGGCCCTGCCCGCCGACGTGCCGGCCCTGGCCGCCGGCATCACGCTGGCCGGGGTGCAGATCGAGCTCGACGCCGACACCCGCTTCAACACCAGCCTGACGCTGCAACACGTCAGCGGCGGCATGGGTTCCACCGACACCCAGCGCCGCCTGGGTTGCGCCTTCGTCAAGCTCGACGGAGCGGCGCAGCGCACGCTTCAACGCTACATCGACCAGACCCAAAAACGCCAGCGCCAGTTCTCGCGCTGAGGCCGCGGTAGCGACGCGAAGTGGGCCTGCTTCCAGGCGGCGGGCAGCGCGCGGGAGATTGGCGTGATTTTCTCGCGCAACTCCAGCGATCACCGGGCACCCCGCAATGCTCAACTATTGACTGCGCTTACCGATACAGACAGGTGTGCAGTGAATCCGCTGCGATCCGCGTCACCCCAGCCGTCCCGCCCCTTCCATCAGGAGTCCCCATGAAACCCTTGCTCAGTACTTTCGCCGCCATGGTTGTTCTCGGCACCGTTCTGTCGGCCAACGCCAACGACCCCAAGACCACCATCGCCGACTTCGACTCGCGCCTGGCCAAGATCGGCGCCGCCCGCGTCGACGGCACCGACACCGTGGGTGGAAAAGCCGTGCCCGCGCTGTTCTTCGGCGAACGCAAGATCAACAACAACTTCGACACCGTGGACGCCGTGCGCAAAGCCCACAACGCCACCGCCACCGTGTTCGTCAAGGACGGCGACGAGTTCACGCGCGTCAGCACCAATGTGTTGACGCCCGAGGGCAAGCGCGGCATCGGCACCCAGCTGGCGCGCAACAAGGCCTATGAAGCCCTCTCCAGGGGCCAGTCGTACTGCGGCGAAATCGACGTGCTCGGCACGCAATTCGATGCTTGCTACAACCCGATCAAGGACGCTGGCGGCAAGGTCGTCGGCGTGAGCTACGTCGGCCACAAGAAGTGATTTCCGGCGGGTGCGGCAGCTCGCCGCGCCCCACTTACTGACACCCGAGGCCCGCATGAAACAATTTTCCTTCATGGGCGATGCCATTGCCCGCCTGAAACTGTCGCACCAGCTTTTCGGCGGCTTTGCCGTGCTGATCGTTGTTGCTGGCTTGATCGGCGGCGCAGCCCTCTACGGCTTGACCCGCGTTCACCACGCTGCGGACGTCATGGCCGCCCACTGGCTGCCCGTCGTCGGCGAGCTGGCCAACGGGCGCGGCGCGGTGCTGGCGGTGCGCGAGTTCGAGGTCAAGCACGCGCGGTCCACCGACACCAGCTACTTTGCCGAGTACGAACAGAAGATCGCCGAACAGACCAAGCTGGTCGAAGGCGCGCTGGCCACGCTTGCCAAGCACCCACTCGACGCTGCGCAGCAAAAGAGCCTCGACACAGTTCGCAAGAACTGGGCGGAGTACCAGAAGGCCAAGCAGAAAGTTGTCGCGCTCGGCCGCGAAAAGAAGCACACCGACGCCGCTGACATTTCCGACGGCCTCAGTGCCACGGCTTTCGACGCCACCGTGGCCAACCTCGATGCCCTCACGGCCCAAGCCTTCGCCGCCGGACACGCCGCCGGCGAGAACGCAAGCAAAGTCTTTCTGCAAACCCGCACGGCCGTGTTCGCCCTGCTGGCCGGCGGACTGCTGCTCGGCATCGGCCTGGCGCTGCTGATCCCGCGCTTGGTGCAACGCCAACTGGGCGGCGAGCCGCGGGACGCCGTGCAAGCCGTGCAGGCGGTTGCGGCCGGCGACCTGTGCGCACCGATTGCGGTGGCCGCAGGCGGCGAGGCCAGCCTGATGGGTCGCATTCGCGCCATGCAGGGCTCCCTGTCGGAGGTGGTTCAAAGCGTACGCCAGAACGCCCAGAGCGTGGCCACGGGCAGCGAGCAGATTGCCAGTGGCAACAACGATCTCAGCCAACGCACCGAGGTGCAGGCTGCAGCGCTGCAGCGCACCGCCGCCTCGATGGAGGAGCTCGGCGCCACTGTCAAGCAAAACGCCGACAACGCCAAGCAGGCCAACCAGCTGGCCCATGGCGCGTCGACGGTGGCCATCAAGGGCGGGACTGTCGTCAGCCAGGTGGTCGAGACCATGAAGGGCATCAACGACAGCAGCAAGAAGATCGCCGACATCATCAGTGTGATTGACAGCATCGCCTTTCAGACCAACATCCTGGCCCTGAACGCGGCGGTCGAAGCCGCCCGCGCCGGTGAGCAAGGCCGCGGCTTCGCGGTCGTGGCCGGCGAGGTGCGCAACCTGGCTGGGCGCAGCGCCGAGGCAGCCAAGGAAATCAAGGGCCTCATCAACGCCAGCGTTGCGCGTGTCGCCGAGGGCACCGCCCTGGTCGATCAGGCTGGCGCGACCATGACCGAAATCGTCGCTTCGATCAGGCGGGTGACCGACATCATGGGCGAGATCAGCGCTGCCAGCACCGAACAAAGCACCGGCGTGAGCCAGGTCGGCGAGGCCATCACGCAGATGGACCAGGCGACGCAGCAGAACGCCGCCCTGGTCGAAGAGAGCGCGGCTGCGGCCGAGAGCCTCAAGGCACAGGCGCAACAGCTGGTCAGCGTCGTGGAGGTGTTCAAGCTGACGCAGCGGGCCACGGCGGCATCACCCGCGCCCGCCGCGTCAGCCGCGCCCGCCGCGCGAGTGGCCAAGGCTGCAGCGACTCCGGTCGAGCGCCGCGGACCGGACCGGGCCAAGAACGTCACCCGGCCGGCCTTCGGCGCCAAGGCGAAGGCGGAACCACCGACGCTGCGGGCCGAGGCGGCTGTCGCGAAGACCGGGACGGACGACGGCTGGACCAGCTTCTAGGCTGCGCCACGTCTGGCATGGAAGAACCCCCGCGCGCGCGGGGGTTTGTCGTTTGTGGGACTCGCTCGCAGGGTGATGTTTCAGGTGGGTGGGGCGTGCCCGCCCGCCGCCCCGCCTCAGACCGTCATGTTCATGATGTCGGTGTAAGCCCGCACGAACTGGTTGCGCACTTGCAGCGCCGCCTGAAAGCCGAGTTGGCCCTTCTGCATGGCGATCATGGTCTGTTCGAGACTGACCGTGGGGTTGTCGAGTTGAACCTCGCGTTGCAGACGAGAAGCCTCACCCTGCTGCGCGCTGACCGACTTCAGGGCCTGGGTCATCGCGGCCGCAAAGCCACCGCCCTCGACAGCGTCGGCACGCGCGGGCGCCAGCGGCTGGCCGTTGGTCTGCAGTCCCGCGCGGGCGACCGCCTGGGCGAAGTCGAAAGGCTTGAGTCGAACGCTGTCCATGGTCTGTGACTCCTGGTAGGCCCGACGATTGCCGGCACACGCTGCCGTGGCTCGGGGCATGGCAGCACTGTAGGGCGGGGTGGCCGGCCACAGTGGGCCGAACTGGCGTCGCTTTCGCCGACTGATCGCGCTATAGATTTGGCGTGGGCTGCCGAACAATGGCACCCATCCCAGCAGGCAATCACGACGCGCCTGCGCTGCATTGACACAAGCCCAGGACATGGACAACGCCATCGCACAAGTCGGAACCCCGCTCGGCGCCACGCCGCCGGCCACGGGCCTGGCGGCCATCCCGGCCAAGGCCAAGCTGATGCTCGGCGCCGGCGTGGCCGGCCTGGCCGCCGTGGCCATCGCCCTGGCCCTGTGGGGCAACAAGGGCGACTACAAGGTGCTGTACGCCAACCTGAGCGAGAAAGACGGCGGCGCGATCATCGCGCAGCTGTCGCAGATGAACATTCCCTACCGCCACGCCGATGGCGGCAACGCCATCCTGGTGCCGTCGTCGCAGGTTCACGATGCGCGCTTGAAGCTGGCCTCGGCCGGCCTGCCCAAGGGCAGCGTGGTCGGCTTCGAGCTGATGGACAACGCGCGCTTCGGCCAGACCCAGTTCCAGGAACGCCTGACTTTCCAGCGCGGCCTGGAGGGCGAACTCACGCGCTCGATCGGCGCCCTCGGCTCGGTGCAGGCCGCGCGCGTGCACCTGGCGCTGCCGAACCAGAATGGCTTCTTTCGCGAACAACAGAAGCCCTCGGCCTCGGTGCTGCTCACCCTGCACCCGGGCCGCACGCTGGACCGGACCCAGATCGCCGGCATCGTGCACCTGGTCTCGGCCTCGGTGCCGGAGCTCAACGCCAAGGCGGTCAGCGTGCTCGACCAGACAGGCGCCCTGCTGTCGGGGCCGACCGAAGCCGTCTCCGGCCAGGGCCTCGATGCACTGCAGTTGCAGTACCTGGCGCAAGTCGAAGCCAGCTACGTCAAACGCGTGATCGAGATCCTCGAGCCCGTGGTCGGCCGCGACAACCTGCGCGCCACGGTGGCGGCCGACATCGATTTCTCGCAGACCGAGGCCACCTCCGAATCCTTCAAGCCCAACCAGAGCGGCGAGCCTGCCGCGGTGCGCAGCCTGCAAGTCTCGGAAGCCGGCAACGCCGCGCTGAGCGCCCCCAGCGGCGTGCCAGGCGCCACCTCGAACCAGCCCCCGCTGCCGGCGACGGCGCCGCTGACCGGCGCCTCATCGCCCTTGCAAACCGCCGCCGGCGGCACGGCCAGCGGCGCCAACCAGCGCCGCGACAACGTCACCAACTACGAGGTCGACAAGACCGTGCGCGTGACCCGCAACGCCACTGGCAGCGTCAAGCGCCTGGCGGCCGCCGTCGTCGTCAACCACCGCGTCACGACCGCAGCCAACGGCAAGACCACCAGCACGCCGCTGACCAGCGACGAGATCGACAAGCTCACCGCCCTGGTGCAGGAAAGCATCGGCTTTTCCAAGGAGCGTGGCGATTCGGTCAAGTTGATCAACGCACCCTTCCGGGTCGAGAGCCTGGCCAAGCCCGAGCCCCTGCCACTCTGGCGGCAGGAGTGGCTGACCGACCTGCTGCGCGCAGGCGCCGCACCGACTGCCCTGGCCCTGGTCGCCCTCATCATCTTCTTCGGCCTGGTGCGCCCGGCCCTGAAGGTCGCGATGGCCGACCCACCGCGCAGCGCAGCCGTGAACCTGGTCGCCGATGACAGCCCCGGCTCGGCCGCGGCCAGCCGCGCGCCGATGGCCCTGCCCGCGCCGCGCAGCTCCGAGCGTCTCGACACCGCCCGCGCCGTGGCCAAGCAGAACCCGGCGGCAGTCGCCGGCATCGTGCGGGATTGGGTCAAGGCAGACGCCTGATGAGCGCCGCCATGGACGAGGCCGGCCTCGAAGACGCTGCCATCCTGCTGATGTCGCTCGGCGAGGAGGAAGCCGCCGAAGTCTTCCGCCACCTGGCGCCCAAGGAAGTCCAGCGCCTGGGCGAGACCATCGCCAAGATGAAGGCGGTGTCGCACGACAAAGTCAACGACGTGCTCGATCGCTTCACCGCCGTGGCCGCAGAGCAGAGCATTCTGGTGGCCGACAACGACGAGTACGTCAAGAACGTGCTGCGCAAGGCGCTGGGCGAAGACAAGGCCAACCTGCTGCTCGACCGCATCCTGCAAGGCAGCGACATTTCCGGCATCGAGAGCCTGAAGTGGATGGACCCGACCTCGGTGGCCGAGCTGCTGCGCAACGAACACCCGCAGATCGTGGCCGCGATCCTGGTTCATCTCGACCACGATCAGGCCAGCTCCATCCTCAAGCTGTTCGTCGAACGCCAGCGCAACGAAGTGCTGGTGCGCATCGCCACGCTCGATGGCATCCAGCCCAGCGCCCTGAAGGACTTGAACGAGGTCATGAGCAAGGTGCTGGCCGGCGGCGAGAGGATGCGCAAGGCCTCGCTGGGCGGCGTCAAGACCGCGGCCGAGATCATCAACATGCTCGGCGGCGCCAGCGAAACCGCGGTGCTCGACTACATCCGCGAAGCCGATGCCGATCTGGCGCAGAAGATCATGGACAACATGTTCACCTTCGACGATCTGGACAAGCTCGACGACAAGGGCATCCAGGCGTTGATGAAGGAAGTGCAGAGCGAATCGCTGGTGGTCGCGCTCAAGGGTGCAACCCCGGAGCTGCGCGAGAAGATCTTCAAGAACATGAGCACGCGCGCGGCCGAGACCCTGCGCGAAGACCTCGAGTCGCGCGGCCCGGTGCGGCTGTCGGAAGTCGAGGCCGAGCAGAAGGAAATGCTGAAGATCGTGCGCCGCCTGGTCGACGAAGGTCAGATCGTGTTGGCCGGTGGCAGCGATGACGAATTCGTCTGAGCGGCCGAGTCCGCACTCGCGCTTCATACCGCGCGAAGAGATCTCCGCCTTCGCGGCCTGGCGCCCGAACGCGATCGGCGACAGCGCCGCCGCAGGTCCGGCCACCACCCAGGCGCAGCGCGGCGACGAGCAGCAGGCGGCCCACCAGGCCGGCTACCAGGCCGGCTACCGCGACGGGCTGGTGGCGCTGGAGAGTTTCAAGCAGACCTTTGCGCTGCAGACAAGCGCCCAGTTGGGTCAGTTGGCGACGGCCTTCGATCAGGCCTTCGCAGATCTCGAGCGCCAGATCGCCGCCAGCGTGGCCCACACCGCCACCGCCCTGGCCCGCCAGGTCGTGCGCAGCGAGTTGGTGGCGCGTCCCGACTTGATTGCCCAGGTAGCCAGCGAGGCCGTCAACGCAGTGCTGCTGTCGGCACGCCACATCCGCATCTATGTGCACCCCGACGACCTGGCCTTGGTGCAGGACGGCGCCGGCGAGGCCCTGGCTGCGCGCCAGGCGCGCCTGCTGGCCGATCCGAACCTGGCCCGCGGCGGCTGTCGCGTCGACTCCGACCTCGGCAGCATCGACGCCCGCATCGAGACCCGCTGGGCCCAGGGCGCCGCCACGCTGGGCCAGCCGCTGGCACTCGACCCCGGCCTGGACGCAGCATGACAGGGGCTGCCCAGGCCCCACGGCTACAGCGCTGGGAGCGCTACCTGGCCGACATCGAGACCTACGCGGCGCTACCGTTGCCGCTGGCCAGTTCGGGCTCGCTGGTGCGCGTCGCCGGCCTGGTGCTCGAGGCCGCCGGCATCCGGGCGCCGGTCGGTGCGGTCTGCGAAGTCCAAGGCGACAGCGGCCCGCCGGTGCAGGCCGAGGTCGTCGGCTTCGACGGCGACCGTGCCTTCCTGATGCCCACCGGCGAGGTCCACGGCCTGGCCAGTGGCGCACGCGTGGTGCCGCGCGCGGCGCCGGTGCTGCCACCCTGCCTGGGCGCCGAGAACCACCCCTGGCGCCGCAGCGAAGACCGCGGCTTGCACCTGCCGGTCGGCAACGGCCTGCTCGGCCGGGTGGTCGACCCGCACGGCCAGCCGATGGACCGGCGCGGCCCGATCACCGACGTGCGCTCGGCGCCGATGGTGCGGCGGCCGATCAATGCGATGGACCGCGACCCGGTGCGCACCCCGCTGGACACCGGCGTGCGTGCCATCAACGCCATGCTCACCGTCGGCCGCGGCCAGCGCATCGGCCTGTTCGCTGGCACGGGCGTGGGCAAATCGGTGCTGCTGGGCATGATGGCGCGCTATACCGAGGCCGACGTCATCGTGGTCGGCCTGATCGGCGAGCGGGGCCGCGAAGTCAAGGAATTCATCGAAGACATCCTCGGCGCCGACGGCTTGGCGCGCAGCATCGTCGTGGCCGCGCCGGCCGACGCCCCGCCGCTGGTGCGCATGCAGGGCGCCACCTACGCCAGCGCCATCGCCGAACACTACCGCGACCGCGGCCAGCATGTGCTGTTGCTGATGGACAGCCTGACCCGCTACGCCATGGCGCAGCGCGAGATCGCCCTGGCCATCGGCGAGCCACCGGCCACCAAAGGCTATCCGCCGAGCTGCTTTGCCAAGTTGCCGCAGCTGGTGGAGCGCAGCGGCAACGGCCGCGACGGTTGCGGCTCGATCACCGCCTTCTACACCGTGCTGTCGGAAGGCGACGACCAGCAGGACCCGATCGCCGACGCTGCCCGCGGCATTCTGGACGGCCACATCGTGCTGTCGCGTGAACTGGCCGAAGCCGGCCACTACCCGGCCATCGATGTCGAGAAATCGGTGTCGCGGGTCATGACCAGCGTGGCCAGCCGCGAGCATGTGCAGGCGGCGCGCCGTGCGCGCGCGATGCTGGCCAAGGTGAGCAAGGCACGCGACCTGATCCAGCTCGGCGCCTACGCGCCCGGGCACGACATCGAACTCGACGCCGCCGTGCGCGCCCAGCCTGCGCTGGCCGCCCTGCTGCAGCAAGACATGCACGAGCCGGCCACGCTGGCCGACAGCCTGCGCCAACTTGACACCAGTCTGCTCTCGACCTGACCCCCATGGACACCCTCAACACCCTGCTCGAACACGCCGAAGCCGAACGCAACCTGGCGCTGGCCGCCTTCAACCAGGCGCGGGCGCGCAGCGACGCGGCACGCGCCCAGGCGGTGCAGCTCGACAACTACCGCGCTGACTACCAGCACCGCTGGAGCCGGCAGTTCGCGCAGGGCGCCGCGCTCGAGATCGTGCGCTGTTACCAGGGCTTTGCCGCCCGCCTGGATACCGCCATCGCCCAGCAGGGTCATGCGGTGCAACTGAGCCAGGCCGCGCAGGTCCGCGCCAGCGATGCCTTGACGGCCAACGAACTGCGTCTGGCGTCGGTGCGCAAACTGATCGAGCGCCGCGTCGAAGCCGAGCGCCAGGCCGGTGCCCGGCGCGAGCAGAAGGCAGACGACGAACACGCGATGCGCGTCTCGCTGGTGCGCAGAGGCAGACGCCTGGGTGGCGCCGGAGCCGTGTTGTGAACGGCGCTCTCGGCCCCGTCAGCACGGCGGCGTCGGCGCGACCCGCGACCAGTCCCGGCGCGGCCAGTGACAGCCAGACCAGCGACACCGGCTTTGCGGCCGCTTTGGAAGACGCCCAGGGCCCTGCCAGCGCACCAAGTACGCCAAGCACGGCAAGCGGCGCGGCCAAGGCGCGCGTCGGCGCGGCGGCCAAAGTTGCAACGCCTGCGACGGTACCGCCAGCGCGCGAGGCAGCACCCGTGGACGCAAGCGCTGTTGGCGCAAAGGCGGGCCCTGCCGAGCCCGCAGCTGCGGACACCCCTCCGCCCCAAGCCAAGACCGCGGCGAGTGAGAGTCCGATCGCGCCGGATCTGTCCCTGCTGCTGCCAGGCTGGCCGGCGACCTTGCGCCTGCGCGGGCCCAGCGCGGTGGACCTTGAAACGACGCCGGGCCAGGACAGCACGGTGCGCCGCGGCACGCTCACCGATGGGCTGCGCCGTGAACGCGCCGAGTTGCCGCAGACCGGCGCCGGGTTGCGCCCGATGGAGCTCTCCCAGACCGCCAGCACGCGCCCAGCGCCGCCGCTATCGAGCGCCGCGGCGCTGGCGGCCGAGCTCGCGCCAGCGAGTCCGCTGCGCGCGGCTGCCGAAGGGTCCGCCGCCCTGCCCTCGGCGGCGCTGCACGCCAACTTCATGCCCGCGACGGCCGCCTCGGTCGCAGCAGCGGCGGCGGCGGCGTCGGCAACGCCACCCTTCGAAGCCCAGCTCGCGGCTGCACTCGACTCGCCAGCCTTTGCGCCGGCTCTGGCCACGCAGGTCAGCTGGCTGGTGCGCGAGGGCGTGCAGCACGCGCGCCTGAGCCTGAACCCGGCCGAGATGGGGCCCGTCACGATTCAGATTGCGCTGGACGGCACACAGGCACGGGTCGACTTCAGTGCCGACCTTGTCGCCACGCGTGCCGCCATCGAGTCCAGCCTGCCCACGCTGGCAGCGGCCTTGAACGAGAGCGGGCTCAAGCTGGCCGGTGGCGGCGTCTTCGACGGTCAGCCGCGGCCGGGCCCGCAGGGCCAGCGCGGCCAGAGCGCCACGCGCGTTGCGCAGCCTGACGCCCCCGCCGACACGGGCTCGCAAGCGCACGGCCTCAGCCGCGCGCCAGCAGTGATGCCACGCGGCCTGGTCGACCTGGTGGCCTGACAAAGGCCGCCCTGCGGCAGCCGACCGAGCAGGCGCGAAAAAGGCCTGCTTATCGAGGCTTGGCCGCGCGCCCCGCTTCGAATAATGCGTCTGTGACCTGCACAGCGGCGCGATGCGCTGCAGCAGTCACGCCAACAGGAGCCCTGCATGTCTGCCGTACCCGCCGCCGCCGCCGATGTTGTCGACGCCGCGCCACCGAAGAAGGGCAAGAAGAAGCTGTTCATCATCATTGCCGCAGTGCTGGCCGTGCTGCTGGCGGGGGGTGGGGGCGCCGCCTTCTACCTGATGAAGAAACGCGCAGCAGCGGCCGCCTTGGCCGCCGAAGCCGGGGAAGCCGTGGAAGGCGAGGACGGCAAGGCCAAGGAAGACGCCCCTGCCAAGCTGGTCAAGGCCGACCTCAAGCACGCCCCGACCTTCGTGCCGCTCGACCCCTTCACGGTCAATCTGGCCGACCGCGAGGCCGAGCGCTTCGCCCAGGTCGGCATCACGCTCGAACTGGCCGACGCCAAGGCCGGCGAATTGCTCAAGGCCTACATGCCGGCGATCCGCAACAACATCCTCTTGGCCCTGGGCAGCAAGACCGCCGGGCAGCTGATGGAGCGCGACGGCAAGTTGCGCCTGGCCGCCGAGATTCGCCGCGAGGCGCTGCGCCCGCTCGGCTACGACATCACCCTGCCGCCCGAAGCCGCGCCGGGCGGCGCAGCGAAGAAGCTGCCCACTGCCGAGGACGACGATGAACCGATGCCGATCCGCGCTGTGCACTTCTCCAACTTCATCATCCAATAAGGCCCGTCAATGAGTCAGGCGGTTCTATCGCAAGACGAAGTCGATGCCCTGCTCCAGGGCATCACCGGCGAGAGCCAGAAGCTCGAGCAGGAAGAGGTACCCGAAGGCGCGGTGCGCGAGTACAAGCCCGCCAGCCAGGAGCGCATCGTGCGCGGCCGCATGCCGACGCTGGAGATCATCAACGAGCGCTTTGCCCGCAACATCCGCATCGGCCTGTTCAACTTCATCCGAAAGAGCCCGGAAGTCTCGATCGGTGGCGTCAAGGTGCAGAAGTACAGCGCCTTCCTGCGTGAGATCGTGGTCCCGACCAACTTCAACATCGTCAGCGTCAAGCCGCTGCGCGGCTCGGGCCTGATCGTCTGCGACCCGACCCTGGTCTTCGGCGTCATCGACGCCCTGTTCGGCGGCGTCGGCAAGTACCCCAGCCGCATCGAGGGTCGCGACTTCAGCCCGACCGAAATGCGCGTCATCTCGCGCCTGCTCGAAGTTGTCTGCGCCGAGTTCAAGAAGGCCTGGCACGGCATCTATCCGCTCGAACTCGAGTACCAGCGCTCGGAGATGCAGCCGCAGTTCGCCAACATCGCGTCGCCCAGCGAGATCGTCGTCACCACCAGCTTCACAGTGGAACTCGGTGACACCACCGGCACGGTGCACTTCTGCATCCCCTACTCCACCCTCGAGCCGATCCGCGACGTGCTGTACAGCAGCACGCAGGGTGACTCGAACGAGCCGGACCGGCGCTGGGTCAACTTGCTGAAGACGCAGATCCAGGCGGCCGAGGTGCAGCTGGTGGCCGAGCTGGCCCGCGCGCCGTCCACCGTCGAGCAGTTGCTGGCCATGAAGCCAGGCGACTTCATCGAGCTCGACCTCGACCCGGCCATCCAGGCCACGGTCGACGGCGTGCCCATCCTCGACTGCCACTACGGCACCGCCAACGGGCGCTATGCGCTGAAGATCGATGGACTGATTACCAGCTCGCATGTGGGCTGGTTGGGAGCATGAGATGACAACCGAAAACGCCCCTGCCGCCACGCCGGCCGAAGACGCGATGGCTGCCGAATGGGCCGCCGCGCTGGAAGAGAGCAAGCCCGAGGTCGCCAGCGAAGTCGCCACCGCGATCGAGCAAGCGGCGCCGGCGAAGTTCGCCAACTTCGCGGCCTCAGCGCCAGCCAGCGGCTCGGCCGGCAACGACTTGAACATGATCCTGGACATCCCGGTCCAACTCACCGTGGAACTGGGCCGGACGCGAATCCCCATCAAGCACATCCTGCAGCTGGCGCAGGGCTCGGTGGTGGAACTCGAGACCCTTGCCGGCGAGCCGATGGATGTGCTCGTCAACGGCTACCTGATCGCCCAGGGCGAGGTGGTGGTGGTGAACGAGAAGTTCGGCATCCGCCTGACCGATATCGTGACGCCGAGCGAGCGCATGCGTCGCCTGAGCAAGTCTTGAGATGTCGACAACCTCCGTGCTGTCCTCGCTGGCCTGGTTCATTGCCATCCTGGCCCTGATCCCGTTGGCGCTGTGGTTGCTCAAACGCACCCCGGTCGGTGGCGGCGCGAGCACCGGCTTGATGCGCCACATCGCGGTGCTGCCGCTGGCGCCCAACCAGCGCCTGGTGGCGATCGAGATCGGCCACGGCGACGCGCGACGCTGGCTCGTACTGGGCGTGACGCCGCAGAGCATCACGACCCTGCATGAAATGGCCCCGCAGGCCGCTGCCGCCGTGGCCACTCCGCCCACGACACCCTTCGCGCAACTGCTGGCGCGCCTGCAAGGCAAGCCGAAAGACACCGATGCACGCTGACCGGGACGACTTTTTCTGGCGCTGCGTGCCGCGCATCGTCCAAGGCCTGGGCCTGTCGGTGTTGTCGGCACTTCCTGCAATCGCTGTAGCCCAGCAGGCCGGCGGCAGCAGCCTGCCGTTGATGGTGGCCCAGGGCGCGGGCGGCACCAGCTACTCGGTGCCGATCCAGACCCTGCTGTTCTTCACCGCCCTGTCTTTCCTGCCGGCGCTGCTGCTGCTGATGACAGGCTTCACGCGCATCGTCATCGTGCTCAGCCTGCTGCGCCAGGCCCTGGGCACCCAGGCCGCGCCGCCCAACCAGGTGATCATCGGCCTGTCGCTGTTCCTGACGTTCTTCGTCATGAGCCCGACCTTCGACAAGGTCTATGCCGAGGCTTACCAGCCCTTCAACGAAAACCGCATTGCCTTCGATGAAGCCTTGAAGCGCGGCGAGGTGCCGATGCGCGCCTTCATGCTCAAGCAGACGCGCCAGACCGACGTGCAGCTGTTCGCCAAACTGGCCAAGCTGCCAGCCGACATCAAGGGCGAGGCCGTGCCCTTCAAGGTGCTGGTGCCGGCCTTCGTCACGAGTGAGCTGAAAAGCGCCTTTCAGATCGGCTTCATGATCTTCATCCCTTTCCTGGTCATCGACATGGTGGTGGCCAGCGTGCTGATGTCGCTCGGCATGATGATGCTCAGCCCGGTGCTGGTGGCTCTGCCCTTCAAGCTGATGCTGTTCGTGCTGGCGGACGGATGGAACCTGCTGCTCGGCTCACTCGCAGCCTCCTTCGCCCAGTAAGAGCCGCGCCATGGATGCCCAACAAGTCTTCACCGCCGGCCAGCAAGGCCTGTATCTTTTGCTGATGGTCTCGGCCCCCGTGCTTCTGGCGGTGCTGGCGGTCGGCCTGGTCGTCAGCGTGTTCCAGGCCGCCACCCAGATCAACGAGGCGACGCTGAGCTTTGTGCCCAAGATCATTGCCGCGGTTGCGGTGCTCGCCTTCGCCGGGCCATGGATGATGACCACCCTGGTGGAATATCTGCAGCGCACGCTGCAGTCGATTCCAGGTGCCGTTGGCTGACGTTGGGTGCGGCGACCTTGCTTGCATCGAGCCCGTTGGGTCTGGTGAATTTCAATCGGGGCCGCAAATGAAAGACAGCCGTCCACCCGGCCGGGACCCGCCATGGTGACCTTCACCGAAGCCGAGCTGATGGCCTGGCTGAGCCCCCTGTTCTGGCCCTTCATCCGCGTGTTGGCGCTGTTCTCGGCCCTGCCCGTGCTCGGGCAGCGCTCAGTACCGGCGCGGGTGCGAATCGGCCTGGCCTTTCTGATCGTGGTCGCGGCGCAAGCCTCGCTTCCACCGATGCCGCAGGTGGCGCTGGACTCCCCGCTGGCCTTCATGCTGGTGCTGCAGAACGTGCTGATCGGCTTGACGCTCGGCTTTGCCGTGCGCGTCGTCTTCGCCGCCGTCGAGTTCGCCGGCGAGATCATCGGCTTGCAGATGGGCCTGAACTACGCCGGCTTCTTCGACCCGACCAGCGGCGCCCAGGGCACGGCGACGGCGCGCTTCTTCAGCACCACCGTCGGCCTGCTGTTCATCGTCATCAACGGCCACCTGCTGGTGGTGGCCGCGGTGGTGAGGAGCTTCCACGCCTTTCCGGTCGGGCCCGAACCCTTTGCCTTCCTGCGTGCGCTGCAGCCTCAGGTCTGGGGCAGCGAGGTCTTCGCCCTCGGGTTGTGGATCGCCCTGCCGCTGATCGGCATGCTGCTCTTCGTCAACCTCGTGCTGGGCGTGATTTCACGCGTGGCCGCACAAATGAACGTGTTTGCGATCGGCTTCCCGGTCACGCTCGGCGTCGGCTTGCTGGGCATGTTGCTGACCCTGCCGATGATGCAGGGACCGTTCACGATGGCGCTGGAGCGGATGCTGACGCACTTCCAGTGAGGCGGCTGCTGGACGCCGTGTCGGCACGCGCCGTACCGGCGTCAGGTGTTGCTCATGGCACGCACTTCGGCGATCGTCGTGACCCCTGCCAGAACCTTTTCGATCCCGTCCTGACGCAAGGTGCGCATGCCATCCTGCATCCCCTGGCGCTGCAGTTCTTCGACCCGGCCCCCGGTCTGGATCAGGCGGCGCACCTCGCGCGTCACGCTCAGCAATTCGTGCAGCGCGGCGCGGCCGCGGCGCCCGGTGTCCTCGCAATGCTTGCATCCCGCCGCGTCGTAGTGAAGCAGCGCACCCTGGCTGGCGAATCGCACCTGCCAGTCGGCGAGAACCTCTGCCCGGTCCGGTTGCATTTCAGGCGGGAAGGCATGGATGTGGTCGAGCAAGAGTTCGTCGATCTCTTCCGGCCGGGCCTCGCGCGCTGTGCGGCATTGCAGGCACAAGCGCCGCACCAGACGCTGCGCCAGCACCGCGAGCAGGGAGTCGCCGAAATTGAAAGGGTCCATGCCCATGTCGAGCAAGCGAGTCACCGTGTCGGGCGCGCTGTTGGTGTGCAAGGTCGACAGCACCAGATGGCCGGTGAGCGAGGCCTCGATGGCGGTACGGGCGGTCTCGGCATCGCGAATCTCACCGACCATGATCACGTCGGGGTCGGCGCGCAGGAAAGCGCGCAGGGCCTTGGCGAAGGTCCAGTCGATCTTCGGATTGACCTGAACCTGGCGCAGACCGGCCTGCGTGATCTCGATCGGGTCCTCGGCGGTCCAGATCTTTCGCTCGGCGGTGTTGATCTGGCCCAACGCCGAGTGCAGCGTCGTGGTCTTGCCACTGCCGGTGGGGCCGACGCACAACACCATGCCGTAGGGCCGCGCGATGGCGCTGGACAGGCGCCGGTAGTTGCCCTCGGACAGACCCAGCTGGTCCATCGCGATCGGTTTGGCAGACGACAGCAAACGCACCACCACGTCTTCGAGGCCGTTGTTGGTGGGAATCGTGGCCACCCGCAGTTCGATCTTGTGCTGCGGCGAGAACTTGGCGAAGTTGATCTTGCCGTCCTGCGGCTTGCGCTTCTCGCTGATGTCCAGGTCGCACATGATCTTGATGCGCGCCACCAGGGCTTGGCGGTAGGTGTGCGGCAGCTCGACATAGGGCTTGAGCGCACCGTCCTTGCGAAACCGGATGCGCAGCTTGTCGCGGCCGGGCATGGTCTCGAAGTGGATGTCGGAAACCCCCTGGGCATGGGCGTCGATGATGGCGGTGTTGACCAGGCGTACCAGCGAGTTGTCGGATTGCTCGATCAGCGCCTCTTCTTCGCGCTCGTTCTGCCAGTGCTGCATCTCGAGCGACTCGAGCAGCTTGCCGGCATCGACCGCCTCGACCTCCGGGTTCGCATCGGCCTGCAGTGGCACGCCCGCGCCCCACATGTCCGCGCCGAGGCGTTGGTAGTTGTCGACCACCGCGGCTTTCAAGACATCGGCAAGGGCCAGGGTCGGGACGATCTTGACCTGGGTAATGAACTCCAGCTCGTCGATCTCGGCCCGCTGCGAGGGGTCGGCCATGGCCACCACCAGTTGAGCGCCGCGCAGCAGCAAGGGCAGCACACCCATGCGGCGCGCCACCGAGAACGGTAACTTCCTGACCGCGTCGATCTCGACCGGGAAGGCCGTGGCATCGACCACGGGGTAGCCCATCTTGCGGGCCAGGGCCAGCTGCAGGTGCTCTCGCGAAATGTCGCCGCTGCGCACCAACAGCTCGCCCAGCGGCGTCGTCCGGTCGGCTTTCTGTTGCTCCAGGGCCAGTCTCAATTGCGCCTCGGTGATCAAGTCCAGCGCAACCAGGGCTTCGCCGATGCGCACCACGGGCATCCTGGCCTGCCGGTCGATGGCAGCCAGCAGTTCTTCCGGCGCCACGATGCAGTTGGCCAACAACAGGTCCCCGAGCTTGCGCGCCCGCAGGTCGGCCTGTTCGGCCACTGCGGCGTCGATCTGCTCAAGCGTCGCGACATGCTGCTCCACCAGCACCTGGCCAATGCGCGGGCCGATCTCGAATTCGCTAAAGGTGCTGGCCGGCACGAACATGCGCTGCACCGTGCCGCGCTCGTCGATCGGCGGGAACAGGAACAGGCCGTGGGCGGTTTGCACGTGACCGATGCTTTGACCCGACAGCCAGCCGCTGCCGCCGGCCAGACGCAAGCGGTAACTCGTTGCCGGGTGATGCGCCAGCAGCTGTGCATGGGGATCGCTGCGTGCCGGCGCCTGCGCTGCCAACGGGCTTGTCAGGGTGATGCGGCGCAGCTGGGCAAAGCGCAGCGTCATCACCGTGCCCGTGATGGCGACACGGATGCGCGCACTGGCCTTGTCAAAGTCGAGCGCCAGCAGCTCGGCCGCAATCGCCGCGCTGGTGAGGCCTTCAATCTCGCAGGCCGCACCGACATCGTCTTGCGCCGCGACATAGCCGGCAAAGGGCGGCGTGGGCCATGGCCAGGGCGCAGCCGCCGCGTCCAGCGGCGATTGAGACACAGGCAGTGAGGAGAGGTCGGACATCGCGGCAGAGGACACGCAGAACTCGTGTCCGATGCTAGGCCGTGCCCGTCCCGGTCAAACCCAGAAGAGTGGCCCGAACAGCCCTCAGTTCAGAGGCTGCGCAGCCCGCCCGGGGTGGTGACCAGCGACTTCAAGTGCAGTGGCACGTTGTCGGCCCAGCGGTCATTGCCCAGCCGCTGCGGCAATGCGGCCAGGGCCAGCGCGATGCGCCCGCGCGAGGCCAGCACCGGCACGATGTTCAGGCCCGCCAGCGCCTGCAACGCCTGCAGCTTGGGCACGCGGACCAGGTCGTCGATGGCGACGATGAGTCGGTTGCCGTCTTGCATCAAGGGGTAGGCGTTGTGTTCCACCAGGGCCCTTTGCGACAGCTTGCGCGCGACATCGGGGTCGAGCGGAAAGCGCGACAAATCGACCAGCGGGTAGCCCATCTTGTGCGCCAGCCCGGTCCGCAGGTCGGCGCGATCGAGCAGGCCGGCCGCCACCATCTCCTCGCCCAGCGGCCGCGCGCTGTCCTTGGCCTGATCGCGCAAGGTGCGATCGAGCGTGCCGCGGGTGATGAAACCGAGATCGACCAGGGCCTCGCCGAGCGGCTTGACGGGCGCCCGCAGCTGCGCGTCGAGGGCCGCGAAGAGCTCGGCCGGCGTAGCGATCCAGCGCTCGGCCGCATGTTCCTCGGCCGACTTGCCGAAGTGCACCGCCTTGCATCCGTCTTCCGGCACGAACACCCGCTCCACCGCCGCGCCGTCATCGAGCGGCGCAAACAGGAAGACGCCGCCGTTTTGCAGCACGTAACCCATGGTGCGGCCGCTCAAGTGGCCGCCGGCAATCAGTTCGACGCGGTAGCCGCGCTCCTGTGCGGCGGTCGGGACCCGTTCGATCGGCGCGTCAGGCGCGCGCCGCGCCAGCGGCCATGGCGTGGTCAGGGTCAGGCGCCGAAACTTGCTGAAGGGCAACGCCAGTGGCTCGCCGCCGGGGCCGATGCGAAAGCGCAGCACCGAGGCCTCGGCGTCGAACTGCACCAGCTGGCCGTCGACGGGTGCGCCCGTCGGCGTCTCGACCCGACAGGCCTGCACGGCCGCGTCGATCGGCGCCATCATGTGGCGCCGCGCGAACGGCGGCTGCGGCCACTCCCAGGCGCTCAGCACGTCGAGGGACAGGGTCGGCAAGGGCGTGGAAATTTCAGGGATCTTGTTTCGCATGGGCCGGCCTCGGATGACGAAGGGTACTGCGCATTGCACCGCCCCTCGCGGTCACAGGCGTGCAGCCGATTGCCCGGGCGTGACCTAAGACCGCTGCGCCGCGTCAGCGGGCCGTGCCCATCACCGCCTGCGGCAGGGCCGTGACGATGCCGGGAAACAGGGTGATCAAGCCGACGCCGACCGCCATGCAGAAAAAGAAGGGCAGCGTGACCTTGGCAATCCAGCCGATCTCGCGCCCTGTCATGCCTTGCAACACGAACAGGTTGAAGCCGACCGGCGGCGTGATCTGCGCCATCTCGACCACCAGCACGATGAAGATGCCGAACCACAGTGGATCGATGCCGGCCTTGAGCACCGTCGGCATGATCACGCCCATGGTCAGCACGACCATCGAGATGCCATCCAGAAAGCAGCCGAGCACGATGTAGAACACCATCAGGGCCAGCAGCAGCTGCCACTGCGTCAGGCCGAGTGTGGCGATCCACTCGGCCAGGTGGCGCGGCAGGCCGATGTAGCCCATGCTGAGCGTGAGGAAGGCGGCGCCGGAAAGGATCAGCGCGATCATGCAATACAGGCGCGTGCCGCCGAGCAGCGATTGCTTGAAGGTGTCCCAGCTCAGCGAGCCCTGCACCGCCGAGATCGCCAGCGCCCCGACCACGCCGACCGCCGCGGCCTCGGTGGCCGTGGCGATGCCGGCGTAGATTGAACCGAGCACCGCGGCGATCAGCAACACCACGGGGATCAGGTGGCGCGCTTCGTGCACCTTCTGCGCCAGGCTCATCGACACGTCGGCGGCCGGCACCTGGCCTGGATGCCGCAAGGCCCACAGCACGATGTAGCCCGAGAACAATCCGGCCAGCATGATGCCGGGCAGGATGCCGGCCATGAAGAGCTGGGCGATCGAGACATCGGCCGCGACGCCATAGACGATCATGATGATGGACGGCGGGATCAGCAGCCCCAGCGTGCCGGCGCCGGCGAGCGAGCCGATCGAGATGCCGTCGGGGTAGCCGCGACGAGACAGCTCGGGCAGGCTCATCTTGCCGATGGTGGCGCAGGTGGCAGCGCTGGAGCCCGAGACGGCGGCAAAGATCGCGCAGCCGACCACGTTGGTGTGCAGCAGCCGGCCGGGCAGCGATTGCATCCACGGCGCCAGGCCACGGAACATGTCGTTCGACAGCCGGGTGCGGAACAGGATCTCGCCCATCCAGATGAACAGGGGCAGCGCCGTCAGGGTCCAGCTCGAAGAGGAGCCCCAGATCGTCACCGCCATCGCGTCGCCGGCCGGCCGCGCGGCAAACAGCTGCATGCCGATCCAGGCCACGCCAGCCAGCGCCAGGCCGATCCAGACGCCGCTGCCGAGAATGGCGAACAGGGCGACGATCAGCAGCGTGGTGATGACCACATCATTCATGGGCGCCCCTGGCCGGAAGGGCACCGCGGTCGATCCCGCAGCGGGACGGGGCCGGTTGGGGCGTGGCGCGGCGCACGGCCCGCGCGCGTCGGGTCATTGCGTGGTCGATCATTCGTTGCGCAGCAGCTCGCCGCTGGACGGCTGCGAGCGGCGCCCGCGCAACTCGAGCACCCATTCGTCGAGGAAGGCGATGGCCAGGATGGTCGTGCCGATGGCCATGCTCAACTGCGGCAGCCACAACGGCGTGGCGTCGTTGCCGGTCGAGATATCGTTGAAAGCATGCGACTGCCAGACCAGGCGCAGGCTGTAGAAGGCGATCAGGCCGGCCAACAGCGTGGCGGCCGTGAGAGCCCAGACCTCGAGGGCACGCCGCGCCCGCGGCGACAGCACCTGCAACAACAGCGTGACGCGGATGTGCTCGCCGCGCTTCAAGGTGTGGGCCAGGGCCAGGAAGCCGGCGCCGGCCATCATGTAGCCGGCGTAGGCGTCGGTGCCGGGGATGTTGAAGTGCAGTTGCCGGCCGACGACGGAGGCCAGCACCGCCAGCAGCAGCGCGACCATGAAAAGGGCCGCCAGCCAGGCGGCCCCGTCATACAGCGCGTCGAGCCCCCTGCGCACGGCTGGCTCGGCTTACTTGCGGTAGGCGTCGACGAGCTGCTTGCCCTCGGCACCGGCCTTCTCGAGCCACTCCTTGAGCAGGGTGTCACCGACCTTCTTCATGTCGGCAGCCAGGGTGGCCGAGGGCGGCAGGATGTTCATGCCGCCGCCCTTGAGCTTGTCGAGCGACTCGGTATTGGCCTTCTTGCTGGCGGCCAGGCCGCGCGCTTCGGCGTCGGCGCCGGCCTTGAGCAGGGCCTGGCGCGTGGCCGGGTCGAGCGCATCGAAGGCCGCCTTGTTGACCAGGATCAGGTTGCGCGGCAGCCAGGCCTGCGTGTCGTACCAGTACTTGACATGCTCGTGCAGCTTGGCGTCCCAGCCGGTGGCGCCGCTGCTCATCATGCTTTCGGCAATACCGGTGGCGAAGGCCTGACTGACTTCGGCGGCCTGCACCGTGACCGGCTGCGCGCCAACCAGTTCGGCGATACGGCTGGTGGCCGGGTTGTAGGCGCGCCACTTCACGCCCTTCAGGTCGGCCGCCGAGTTCAGCGGCTTCTTCGAATAGACGCCCTGCGGCGGCCACGGCACCGAGTACAGCGCGACCATGCCTTGTTCGGCCAGTTTCTTGTCGAAATAGGGACGCTGAACTCGCCACAGCTTGACCGATTCGTCATAGCTGTCGGCCAGGAAGGGCAGCGCATCGGCACCGAAGAGCGGCCACTCGTTGCTGAAGTTGGAGATCAGCACCTCGCCGATCTGCGCTTGGCCGCCTTGCACGGCGCGCTTGATCTCGGGCGCCTTGAACAACGAGGCGCCAGGGTGCACCGTGATCTTGAGTTTGCCGCCCGTGGCCTTGTCGACGTCGCTGGCGAACTCGGCCAGGTTGACGCTGTGGAAGTTGGTGGCAGGGTAGGCCGCGGGCAGATCCCATTTGGTCTGGGCCAGAGCGCCCAGCGCAAGCGTGGCCAATGCGGTGAAAGCAACGGATCGAAGCAGCATCATGACAAGCACTCCAGGCTGAAAGACAAAAAGGGTAATCGAGGATCGCAGCGGCTTGCAGTCTAGGAAGTATTGAGATAAAACGTCAATGTTTTTTCAACGTCTTATCGTCACTTAAGGGTAATTCCCCATGCCCCGCAAGGCCCCTCTCTCGGCCCGCCCGCGCGATAGGCGCGGCGCGCGCGCGGCGAACGGTATCGTCTCGTCCTCGCATCTGGTGTCGCCGCGCAGCGCCGAGCTGAGCGAGTTCGAGTTCGGCCTGATCGTGGCCTGGAATGCCTTCTCGCGCTGGGCCATGCGCTGCATGGCCGCTGCCGGCGTCGGCGACTTGACCATCACCGACGTGCTGCTGCTGCACCACGTCAACCACCGCGCGCGCAATAAGAAGCTGGCCGACATTTGCTTCGTGCTGAACTACGAAGACACCCACGTGGTCGCCTACTCGCTGAAGAAGCTGGTCGCCGCGGACCTGGTGGCCACCGAGAAGATCGGCAAGGAGGTCTTCTACAGCCCCACACCCGCCGGCGAAGCCGCGGTGATGGCCTACCGCGGCGTGCGCGAGCAATGCCTGGTCGAGAGCCTGGACACCGAACTCAATGCACCGATCGGTGAACTGGCCCGCCTGCTGCGCACCATGAGTGGCATGTACGACCAGGCTGCCCGCGCTGCCAGCTCGCTTTAGCAATCAAACACCCCGAGGCGGCCGCGCCGTCACCGGGCGCCGACCAGGAATCCCGATGACCCCATTTCCTTCGCGCTGGCAGTTCTGGATCGACCGCGGCGGCACCTTCACCGACATCGTCGGCCGCGCGCCCGATGCGTCGCTGCGCACGCTCAAACTGCTGTCGGAGAACCCCGAGCAGTACCGCGACGCGGCAGTCGAGGGCATCCGCCGCCTGCTCGGCCTGGCGCCCGGCGCGCCGATCACGCCCGAGCAAGTCGAGTGCGTGAAGATGGGGACCACCGTGGCCACCAATGCCCTGCTCGAACGCAAGGGCGACCGCACCCTGCTGGTCACGACGCGCGGGTTTCGCGACGCCCTGCGCATCGCCTACCAGGCGCGGCCCAAACTGTTCGAGCGCCACATCGTGCTGCCCGAACTGCTCTACGAGCGCGTGATCGAGGCCGAGGAGCGCGTCGGCGCGCAGGGCGAGGTGCTGCAGCCGCTCGATGAGCCCGGCCTGCAGCGCGACTTGCAAGCCGCCTTCGACAGCGGCATCCGCGCGGTGGCCATCGTCTTCATGCACGGCTACCGCTACACCGCCCACGAGGCCGCCGCTGCGCAGTTGGCACGCGCGACCGGCTTCACCCAGGTCAGCGTCTCGCACGCGGTCAGCCCGTTGATGAAGCTGGTGGCGCGCGGCGATACCACCGTGGTCGACGCCTACCTGTCACCCATCCTGCGCCGCTATGTCGATCGGGTCGCCGGCCAGATGCCGGGCGTGCCCCTGTTCTTCATGCAGAGCAGCGGCGGCCTGACCCAAGCCGACCGCTTCCAGGGCAAGGACGCGATCCTGTCGGGCCCGGCCGGCGGCATCGTCGGCATGGCCCGCACCGCACTCGCCGGCGGGCACCCGAAGGTGATCGGCTTCGACATGGGCGGCACCTCGACCGATGTCTCGCACTACGCCGGCGAGTTCGAACGCGCCTTCGAAACCCAAGTGGCCGGGGTGCGCATGCGCGCACCGATGATGAGCATCCACACTGTCGCTGCCGGCGGCGGCTCGCTGCTGCAGTTCGACGGCGCGCGTCTGCGCGTCGGCCCCGAGAGCGCGGGTGCCAACCCAGGCCCGGCCAGCTACCGCCGGGGCGGGCCGCTGGCCACCACCGATGCCAACGTGCTGCTCGGCAAGATCGCACCGGCTTACTTTCCGAAAGTCTTCGGTCCGGGCGCCGATGAAGCACTCGACCGCGACGGGGTGGTCGCGAAATTCGAGCAGTTGGCCGAGCACGTGCGCCAGGCCAGCGGGCGCGACATCACGCCCGAGTCGCTGGCGGAGGGCTTCCTGCAGATCGCGATCCAGAACATGGCCAACGCGATCAAGCGCATCTCGGTGGCGCGCGGCTACGACGTCACCCAGTACACCCTGCAGTGCTTCGGCGGCGCCGGTGGCCAGCACGCGTGCGGGGTGGCCGATGCGCTGGGCATGGGGCGCATTTTCGTGCACCCGATGGCGGGGGTGCTGTCGGCCTATGGCATGGGGCTGGCCGATCAGATCGCAATCCGCGAAGCCGCGCTGGAACTCCCGCTCGACACGGCTGGGCTGGCCGCTGCGGCAGCCCGCTTGGCGCAGTTGGGCGATGCCGCGCGCGACGAAGTCAGTCGCCAGGGCGTTGCGGCCGCGGCCATCGAACTGCGCCGCGCCGTCCACCTGCGCTACGACGGCACCGACACGGCGCTGGTGCTGCCGTTCGGCAGCCTGACCGACATCCGCAGCGCATTCGAAGCCGGCTACCGCCAGCGCTTCGCCTTCCTGATGCCGGGCCGCGGCCTGGTGATCGAGGCCGTGTCGGTCGAGGCCGTCGGCATTGGCGAGCGCTTCGACACGTCCGCGACCGGCGACGAACCGCCCGCCCACACACCCGCCCCCGACGCCCGCGTGCGCATGCACAGCGGCGGTTGGCTCGACGCCGGCCTGTACGTGCGTGAGGCTTTGAGCGCCGGCGCCCGCATCGACGGCCCGGCCATCGTCGCCGAGAAGAATGCCACCACCGTGGTGGAGCCCGGCTGGCAGGCTCGCCTGATGCGCGACGGCCCGATCGAGTTGACGCGCGTGCTGCCGCGCGCCACGCAGCACGCCATCGGCACCGACGCCGACCCCGTGATGCTCGAGGTCTTCAACAACCTGTTCATGAACATCGCCGAGCAGATGGGTCTGCGCCTGCAGAACACCGCCCACTCCGTCAACATCAAGGAACGCCTGGACTTCTCCTGCGCGCTGTTCGATGCCGACGGCAACCTGATCGCCAATGCGCCGCACATGCCGGTGCACCTGGGCTCGATGAGCGAGTCGATCAAGAGCGTGATCGAACGCAACCCCGCGATGCGGTCCGGCGATGTCTACATGCTCAACGACCCGTATCACGGCGGCACTCACCTGCCCGACGTCACCGTCGTCACGCCGGTTTATCTTGATCTGGGCACGCCCTCGTTCTACGTCGCCTCCCGCGGTCACCATGCCGACATCGGCGGCAGCACGCCGGGCTCGATGCCGCCGTTCTCCAGCCATATCGACGAAGAAGGCGTGCTGTTCGACAACTTTCTGCTGGTGCGCTCTGGCGCGATGCGCGAGACCGAGCTGCGCGCGCAACTCGGCCGTGGGCCCTACCCCGCGCGCAATCCCGACCAGACCCTCGCCGACCTGCGCGCCCAAATTGCCGCCAACGAGAAAGGCGTGCAGGAGTTGCACGCGATGGTGGCGCAGTTTGGCAACGCCACCGTGGCGGCCTACATGAGCCATGTGCAGAACAACGCCGAAGAGTCGGTGCGCCGCGTCATCGGTGCCTTGAAGGACGGTGCGTTCACGCTGCCACTCGACAACGGCGCGCAGATCGCGGTCAAGGTCAGCGTGCACGCCACCACGCGCGAGGCCACGATCGACTTCACCGGCACCAGCGCCCAGCTGCCGAACAACTTCAACGCGCCCAAGGCGGTGACGATGGCCGCGGTGCTGTACGTCTTTCGCACCCTGGTCGACGCCGACATCCCGCTCAACGCCGGTTGCCTGAAGCCGCTGCACGTGATCGTCCCCGACGGCTGCATGCTCAACCCGCACCCGCCCGCCGCCGTGGTGGCGGGCAACGTCGAGACCAGCACCTGCGTGACCAACGCGCTCTACGGCGCACTCGGGGTGATGGCCGCAGGCCAGTGCACGATGAACAACTTCACCTTCGGCAACGCCACCCACCAGTACTACGAGACGATCTCAGGCGGCAGCGGCGCCGGCCCCGGCTTCAACGGCACGAGCGTGGTGCAGACCCACATGACCAACTCGCGCCTGACCGATCCCGAGGTGCTCGAGTTCCGTTTCCCGGTGCGGCTGGAAAGCTACGCCATTCGCGCCGGCTCGGGCGGCACCGGCCAGTGGCGCGGCGGTGACGGCGGCATTCGTCGGGTTCGCTTCCTTGAACCGATGACGGCCTCGATCCTGTCCAACGGCCGCGTGGTGCCGGCATTCGGCGGCGCTGGCGGCGCGCCGGGCGCCCTCGGCATCAACCGCATCGAACGCGTCGATGGCCGCGTCGAGGTGCTCGCCCACATCGGTTCGGCCGAACTGCAGGCGGGCGATCAGTTCGTCATCGAAACGCCGGGCGGTGGCGGGTGGGGGCGGCCGGTGCCGTGAGGCCGGCCCGCACAGCGCCCGCGCAGCATCGGGGGCCCTACTCCTGACTCTCTCGATACGCGCGCCAGCGCGGCAACGCCTGGCGCATCAAGGCCACCTGGCGGTTGAAGGCCGGGCAGGCGCCGCAGACCTTCAGGTGGGCACGCACCGCCCAGCGCTCCACCAGCCCGAGGCGGCGGTCCTCGCCGGCCAGCACCAACTCGGTGACCTGGCGGCAGTTTCGTTGCAGGAACTTCATCGCGCGACCGCCCTCACAGCACCAGTGCCGAACCAGCGTTCCTGCAGACACATCTGCAGGCGCAAGCGGGCTCGGTGCAGCAGCACCCACAGATTGGTCGCCGTGATGCCCAGTTCCTTGCAGATTTCGCCCGAATCGAGTTCGAGCCATTCGCGCATCATGAAGACGCGCCCCTGCACCCCCGGCAGCTTGTCGACGCAGACCTCCAGCACCTCGAAAAACTCGCGCCGACCACAAGCGGCCTCGGGGTCGCCCCACTCGGCCGGGTTGTCGCGCCAGGCGCCGCTGCTGTCGAACAGCTGGCCGTCGATGTCTTCGTCGTCCTCGCCGGTGGTGACTGACACCTCGCGGCTGTTGCGGCGGATCTGGTCGATCAGCTTGTGTTTGAGGATGCCGATCAGCCAGGTCTTGAGCTGCGACTGCCCGGCGAAGGCCTGGGGCTTGGCCAACGCCGCCAGCACGGTTTCCGATACCGCGTCTTCCGCCCAGGCCTCGTTGCGCAGCTGCGCGCGGGCGAAGCGCAGCAGTTGCGGCCGCAGGGCCTGCAAGCTTTGGGCAAACTCGGTCATGGGTGGTTACCCTCAAAGTTCGACAGCATGTAAGGATCAGGCGCTCCCAGCCGACCCAGGTTGGCTGGACAATTCCCGCTTTCATTTTCACCCCACCCGAATCAGGAGTCTTTGACCATGCTGAACCACCGTCTTGTCGTTTCGTCCGCCCTCGCGTCTGTCCTGGCCATGGGCCTGGTGGGCCAAGCGTCTGCCGCCGCCGAAGGCGCGGGCAAGGACAAGTGCTACGGCATTGCCAAGGCAGGTCAGAACGACTGCGCCAACCTGGCAGGCACCCACTCCTGCGCCGGACTGAGCAAGGCCGACAACGACGCCGGCGAGTGGAAGTACGTCGCCAAGGGCACCTGCAAAGACCTCAAGGGCATGACGGCCGAAGAGGCCAAGGCCAAGGCCAAGGTCGGCGCGAAGAAGTAAGTCGCGCCCGTCATTCACCGCCTGTGTTCCCGCGCATGGTCGCGTCCGGCCCGCTGGGGCAGTTGGCCGGTATCGGCTGGCGGCATGCCCACGAGCGCGCCTTGCTGGAGGGGCGGCCCGAGTTGCCCTTCATCGAGGTTCACTCCGAGAACTTCTTTGCCGCAGGCGGCGCGGCGCTGGCCCTGCTGTCCCAGGCACGCCAGCGCTACGCAGTCAGCCTGCACGGCGTGGGCCTGGGGTTGGGTTCGGCCATCGGCGTGGACGACTGGCACCTCGATCGTCTGGCGGCCCTGGTGCAACGCATCGAGCCGGTGCGCGTCTCCGACCATGCCAGCTTTGCCCGGGCGCCGCGGCAAGCCGGCGCCGCGCCCGTGCACGGCAGTGACCTGCTGCCGATCGCTTTCACGCCGGCCAGTCTGGACCTGATGGTGGCCAATGTGCAGCGGGTCCAGGACCGTCTGCAGCGGCCGATCGGGGTGGAGAACCTGTCAGCCTACCTGGCCTGGGCCGACGATGCACTGGCGCCGGCCGAGTTCCTCAACGCGCTGGCCGAGCGCAGTGGTTGCTGGCTCCTGCTCGACGTGAACAACCTGGTCGTGAACGCCCTCAATGACGCCGCCGCCGACCCGGTGGCAGACGCCTGCGCCTTCGTCGACGCGCTTGCCAGCCGCCACATCGGCGAGATTCACCTGGCCGGCCACGACGCGCGCGGGCCGCTGGTGATCGACGACCACGGCAGCCGGGTGGCGGCGCCCGTGTGGGCGGTCTACGGCCATGCCATCCGACGCCACGGCGCGAGGCCGTCGCTGGTCGAGTGGGACACCGCGCTGCCCGCCTTCGAGGTCTTGCTCGAAGAAGCAGCGCAGGCCGATCGTGTGGCCCAGTCGGCACTCGAGCCCAGCCTGGCATGAGGGCGTGATCCGATGAGCCGTGCGACCGCGACCGCGACCGAAGCCTTGCGCCAGCAGCTGCTCCTGAACGCGCTGTGGCATGACGGCGCCGACCCGGCCTTGCAGGGCTGGCTGCGCGAGGGCCGTGCGGCGCAGGGCCTCGCGGCCTACCGCGCCAACGCCGGCGCGATCGCTGAGCGTGCACTCCGGGTCGCCTACCCGACGCTCGCCACGCTGGTTGGCGAGGCCTCGTTCGCCGCCCTGGCACGCGATCTGTGGCAGCAGAACCCGCCGCAGTGCGGCGACCTCGGCGAGTGGGGCGCCGCCTTGCCCGCGTTGATCGCTGCCAACACGGCACTGGCCCCCGAGCCCTATCTGCCCGACAGCGCCCGGCTCGACTGGCTGGTACACCAGGCCGCGCGCGCCGCCGACGGCCCGAACACGCCTGCCGCGCTCGAGGGCCTCGGGGCGCAGAGCCCGCAGCACCTGCAACTCGCGCTGCGCCCCGGCAGTGCGTTGCTCGCCAGCGCCTGGCCCGTGGCCAGCCTGTGGTCAGCGCACCAACAGCCTGTTGGCGAGGACCGCTTTGCCGGTGTGCGCGCGGCCATTGCTGCGGCTGTCGGCGAACAGGCCTTCGTCTACCGCAGTGGCCATGCGGTTCGCGTGGCTGCGCTCGCGCCGCCTGCCGCTGCCTTCACCGCGGCGGTCCTGGCAGGCCGCAGCCTGGCCGACGCACTCGACGATGCCGGCGAGGACTTCGCCTTCGAACCCTGGCTGGTGCAAGCGCTGCAAGGCGGCTGGCTGCTTGGCACGCACGCGATCCCCGCATGACTGGCAACCGAATTGACGTGACTCTCCAACCGCAACCCCAACCCCGACCCGAACCCATGACCCACGTCCCACGCCGCCGCCACCTCCTGATCGCCGCCAGCGCCTTCGCCCTGGCGCCGCTGGCCCGTGCTCAAGGCGCTGCCGACTGGTCGCGCATCGAAGCCGACGCGCGCGGCCAGACCGTCTACCTGAATGCCTGGGGCGGCAGCGAGCGCACCAACGCCTACCTTCAGTGGGCCGGCGTCGAACTGGCGCAGCGCCACGGCATCAAGCTCGAGCACGTGAAACTCGGCGACACCGCCGAAGTCGTCAAACGCGTGCGCGCCGAGAAAGCCAGCGGTCGCCTGATCGACGGCTCGGCCGACCTGATGTGGATCAACGGCGAGAATTTCCTGACCCTGAAGCGCGAGGGTTTGCTGTTCGGCCCCTGGAGCGAGAAGCTGCCGAGCTATGCGAACGTCGACACCATCGGCAAACCCACCACCCGGATTGACTTCTCCGAACCGGTCGACGGCATGCAGGCGCCCTGGGGCATGGCCCAGCTGACCTTTTATGCCGACAGCGCTCGCGTGCCGGTGCCCCCCGCGAACCTGGCGGAGCTGCTCGACTGGGCCAAGAAGAACCCGGGTCGCTTCACCTACCCCAAGCCGCCGCAGTTCCATGGCACCACTTTCCTCAAGCAAGTGCTGCTCGAAGCCGGCGGCGACCGCAAGGCCCTGTATGCGCCTTACAGCGCCGAGGCCTTTGTGCGCACCACGGCGCCGCTGTGGACCGCGCTCGACGCATTGCACCCATCGCTGTGGAAACAAGGCACGCAGTTCCCCGCCAACACCCCTGTGATGCGCCAGATGCTGGCCGACGGCGAGCTGGCGATCTCGCTGACCTTCAACCCGAACGAAGCCGCCAACCAGATTGCCGCCAAGACGCTGCCGGCCAGCGTCGTGAGCTATCAGCACAGCAGCGGCACCATCGGCAACACCCACTTCCTGGCGATCGCGTTCAATGCGCGCGCCAAGCAGGCGGCGCAGGTGGCCGCCAATTTCCTGCTCTCGCCGCTGGCCCAGGCGCGCAAGGCCGACATCCGCCACTGGGGCGATCCGACGGTGCTGGCGCTGGACAAGTTGAATGCGGCCGACCGCGCCCTGTTCACAGGCACCGCCGCGCCGGGGCAGGTCAACAAACCGGCGCCGACACTGCCTGAGCCGCACGGCTCCTGGGTCGATCCGATCGAGCGCGAGTGGACGCGTCGCTACGGGCAGGGCTGAGATCGCAGCCCTCGGCCGCAGCATGACGAACGCACGCGCCGGCGGGTCGCCCGCGACTCGCTGGCGCAACGGCTGGATGCGCGCAGCGCCGCTGGCGCTGTATGCCCTGCCCTTGATGCTGGCGCTGGTTCTGGCGCTGGCGCAGGCCGCGGATGCCGATGCCTGGCGCGCGCTGGCGGCCGACCCCCAGTTGCCGCGCGCACTCGGCTTGTCGCTCGGCAGTGCACTGGTCAGCAGCGGCCTGGCACTGGCCGCGACCCTGGCCCTGGTCAGCCACTTGCACGGCAGCGCACTGTGGGCCTGGCTGTCGCGCGCACTGGCGCCGATGCTGGCGCTGCCACACGCCGCTTTCGCGATCGGGCTGGCCCTGCTGGTGATGCCGGCCGGCGTGTTCGCCCGCCTGCTGGCGCCGCTGGCCGGCTGGACGGCGCCGCCCGACTGGGCCACCGTGAACGATCCGCAGGGCTTCGGCCTGACCGCCGTGCTGGTCGGCAAAGAGCTGCCCTTCCTGCTCTGGAACGCCGTGGCCCTGCTCAACCGCCCGGACGTCGCCGCCTCGGTGCGGGCTTGGCTGGGCAGTGGCGCCACGCTGGGCTACAGCCGCTCGGCGGTTTGGTGGCGCGTGCTGTGGCCGCTGCTGCTGCCGCGCCTGGGCTGGCCACTGCTGGCGGTGCTGGCCTACAGCCTGACCGTCGTCGACCTGGCGTTGCTCGTCGGCCCGGCCTCGCCGCCAACCCTGGCCGTGATTGCGTGGCAGGGTCTGCAACATGCCGACGTGGCGCGCAACGCCGAAGGCGCCGCCGCAGCCACGCTGCTCGGTGCCGTGCTGCTGGCGGCCACCCTGGTGCTGGCCGCGGCCTACCGCCCCGCACAACGCGCCTGGCAACGGGCCGCGTTGGACGGCCGGCGCCGGCCTGCCCCGCGGCTCGGCGCGGCACTGGGCCGCGCGCTGCTCGGGGGCCTGCTCGGCCTGTATGCGGCCGTGGCCCTGGTCCTGCTGGCCTCGTCCTTCGTCGGTGTCTGGACCTTCCCGTCCCTGCTGCCACAGCTGTGGGCGGGTGAGGCCTGGCTGCAGGTGCGCGGCAGCGCCAGCGTTCTCGGGGTGTCCGCAGGCCTGGCAGCCTTTGCCGCGCTGGCTTCGCTGGGGCTGGTGCTGTGCTGGTTCGAGGCCACGCCCGCCACCTGGGACGCGCACGTGATGCCGCTGGTGTTGGCGCCGCTGGTGGTCCCGGGCCTGTTATTGATGGCCGGCCTGTACAACCTGGCCCTGCGCCTGGCGCTCGACGGCACTCTGGCCGGCCTGGCCTGGGTTCACACCCTTGTCACGTTGCCCTACGTCTTCGTCGCGCTGGCGCCCGCGTGGCGCAGCTTCGATCGCCGCTACGAGTGGACTGCGCTGGCGCTGGGCCGCTCGCGCTGGGCCTTCTGGTGGCGCGTCAAAGCCCCCTTGCTCGCGGCGCCGTTGGCCGCGGCGCTGGCCGTCGGCTTTGCCGTCAGCGTGGCGCAGTACCTGCCGACCCAGTTCATCGGCGCCGGCCGCTACGCCACCGTGACGACCGAAGCGGTGACCCTGGCCTCGGGCGGCCAGCGCCACACCGCCGCCGCGTTCGCGGTGCTGCAAGCCTTGCTGCCGGCGATCGGCTTTGCGCTCGCGGCCTGGGTCGGCCGAAGGCAGCGGGCGAGAATTGGCTGAGATGACACTGCAGCTGGACAACGTCACGATCGCCGTGCACGGCCGCAGGCTGATCCGCGACCTGAGCGCCAGCATCGAACCCGGCTGTGTGCTGGCCGTGATGGGGCCGAGCGGCTCGGGCAAGTCGAGCCTGCTGGCCTGGGTCGCGGGGACGCTGGAGCCACCCTTCGAGGCGCGCGGCGCGCTGCGACTGGATGACGCGGACCTGTCCGTGCGGCCGATCCAGCAGCGTCGGATTGGCTTGCTGTTCCAGGACGACCTGCTGTTCCCGCACTTGACTGTGCTGGGCAACCTGTTGTTCGCACTGCCCGCCGGCGACCGCAACGAGCGTGTCCGGGCGGCTGAAGCGGCGCTGGCAGAGGCGGGCCTGACGGGCTTCGGACCCCGCCTGCCGGGCAGCCTGTCGGGCGGCCAGCGCTCGCGGGTGTCGCTGTTGCGGGCGCTGCTGGCGGCGCCGGCGGCGCTGCTGCTCGATGAGCCCTTTTCCAAGCTCGACACCGCCCTGCGCGAACAGATGCGCGAGTTCACGTTCGCCACCCTGGCGACGCGCCGCGTGCCGACGCTGCTGGTCACGCATGATGAAGCCGACGTGCCGCCGCGGGCCCAAGTGATTCGCCTGACGGATGCTTGACCGCGCCGCCACCGCCGCCTTGAAGCCAATCCTCGAGGCCGGCGCCCGTGTGCTGGTGCGGCGTGGCGTCGGTGCCGACGCGGTCACGGTCACCGGCTTTGCGATCGGCATCGCCGCTGCCGCCGCGATCGCTTTCGGCTACTTCGGTGGCGGCCTCATGTTGCTGCTGGTGAGTCGCCTGGCCGACGGCCTGGACGGTGCGGTCGCGCGCCTGACGCGCCCCAGCGACCGCGGTGCGTTCCTGGACATCACGCTGGACTTCCTTTTCTACGCCAGCATCCCGCTCGCATTCGCCGTCGCCGATCCCGCCGCCAACGCCTTGCCGGCCGCCGTGCTGCTGGCGGCCTTCATCGGCACCGGCTCGAGCTTTCTGGCCTTTGCGGTGTTGGCCGAACGGCGCAAGCTGGCCAGCACAGACCACCCGCGCAAGGGCTTCTACTACCTCGGTGGTCTGACCGAAGCCACCGAGACCTTGATCTGCTTTGGCCTGATGTGCGTGTGGCCAGAGCGCTTCGCCTGGTGGGCCTATGGCTTCGCCGCCTTGTGTGGCTTGACCATCGTCAGCCGCATCGTTGGCGGGGCCAGGGACTTGGACGGCTGATGTAAGGTGCATGGGCTTTGGCCGACCGATAGCCACCTAGAAGGAGTCTCACCGTGACAAAGAAGAAGTGGTTGGTCGTGGCCTTGCTCGTGGCGGCGGTGGTGGCGTACTTTGCCTTCGACCTCGGGCGCTTCCTCAGCCTGGAGTACCTCAAGTCGCGCCAAGCCGATCTGACCGCGTTGGCAACGGCCCAACCCTGGCGGGTGGGCGGGGCCTTCTTTGCGATCTACGTGGCCGTGGCAGCGCTGTCGCTACCCGGCGCGGCGATCCTGACGCTGGCCGCAGGCGCGATCTTCGGCTTGGTGGCCGGCACGGTGATCGTCTCCTTCGCCTCCAGCATCGGCGCGACGCTCGCGTTCCTGGCCTCACGTTACCTGCTGCAAGACAGCGTGCAGTCGCGGTTCGGCGCCAAGTTGGCCGACATCAACAAAGGGGTCGAGCGAGAGGGTGCTTTCTACCTCTTCACGTTGCGCCTGGTGCCCCTGGTGCCGTTCTTCGTCATCAACCTGCTGATGGGCCTGACGAAGATGAAGGCGCTGACCTTCTACTGGGTTAGTCAGCTCGGCATGTTCGCCGGCACCATCGTCTTCGTGAATGCCGGCACCCAGCTCGCCGCGATCGACTCCCTCGGCGACATCCTCAAGCCGGCGCTGATCGGCTCCTTCGTGCTGCTCGGCCTGTTCCCGCTGATCGCCAAGAAGATCGTCGACATGGTCAAGGCGCGCCAGGTCTATGCGCGCTGGGCCAGCGTCAAACCCAAGACCTTCGACCGCAATGTCGTCGTCATCGGCGCCGGCGCAGCCGGCCTGGTCACCAGCTACATCGCTGCGGCCGTCAAGGCCAAGGTGACCCTGGTGGAGGGCCACAAGATGGGCGGCGACTGCCTGAACTACGGCTGCGTGCCGAGCAAGGCCCTGATCAAGACGGCGACGCTGGCCCGGCAGATCCGCCATTCGCAGGACTACGGTATCGCGTCGGCCACGGCGACGATCGACTTCGCGCAAGTGATGGAGCGCGTGGCCAACGTGGTGCGCGCCGTCGAGCCGCACGACTCGGTCGAGCGCTACAGCGCGCTCGGCGTCGATGTGGTCACGGGCTACGCCAGGCTGGTCAGCCCCTGGGCAGTCGAAATCAAGAAGGATGACGGCAGCACCCAGACCCTGACGACGAAGAACATCGTCATCGCCACCGGCGCGGCACCCTTCGTGCCGCCGCTGCCGGGCCTGGACGACGTCGGCTACCTGACCAGCGACACGCTCTGGGGTCTGCGCGAGTTGCCACCGCGCCTGGTGATGCTCGGCGGCGGACCGATCGGATGCGAGCTGGCGCAGAGCTTTGCGCGCCTCGGCTCGGCCGTGACGCAAATCGAGATGCTGCCGCGCATCATGATCCGCGAGGACGAAGATGTCTCGGCGTTTGCCCGGCAGGCCCTCGAGGCCGACGGGGTGGTCATCCTCACCGGCCACAAGGCACTGCGCTGCGAAAAGACGGCCGAAGGCAAGTTCATCGTGGTTGAAACGGCCGGCGTGGAGAAGCGCATCGGCTTCGACCTGCTGCTGTGTGCCGTCGGCCGCAGCGCGCGCCTCAAGGGCTTCGGCCTGGAAGAGCTGGGCATCCCGGTGGGCCGAACAGTGCAGGTCAACGAGTACCTGGAGACGAACTATCCCAACATCTTCGCCGCCGGCGACGTGGCCGGGCCGTTCCAGTTCACCCACACCGCAGCGCACCAGGCCTGGTACGCCGCTGTGAATGCACTGTTCGGTACCTTCAAGAAGTTCAAGGCCGACTACAGCGTGATCCCCTGGGCCACCTTCATCGACCCCGAAGTCGCGCGGGTCGGCCTGAACGAGCAGGAGGCCAAAGAAAAGGGCGTCGCCTACGAACTCACCCAGTACGGGCTCGACGACCTCGACCGCGCGATTGCCGACTCGGCCGCGCAGGGCTGGGTCAAGGTGCTCACTGTGCCCGGCAAGGACAAGATCCTGGGCGTGACCATCGTCGGTGCGCACGCCGCGGACCTGTTGGCCGAGTTCGTCCTGGCCATGAAGCATGGGCTGGGCTTGAACAAGATCCTCGGCACCATCCACACCTACCCGACGATGGCCGAGGCCAACAAGTACGTCGCCGGGGAGTGGAAACGCGCGCACCAGCCGGTGCAATTGCTGGCCTGGGTGGCGAAGTTCCACAGCTGGCGGCGTGGCTGAACTGGGAGACGGGATGATGAAGAAACTGTTCGTTTTACTGCTGCTGCTGTTGAGCGGGCTGGCCCAGGCCCGGTTCGACCACAACCACACCGCCTGGGACGCACTGGCGACGAAGCACGTGCGCTGGCTGCCCGACAACAAGCAAAGCCGGGTCGACTACGCCGGCTTCAAGGCGGACCGAGCGGCGCTGAAGGCAGTGCTCGATGGCCTGAGCGCGGTGCCCAAGGCCGAGTTCGACAAGTGGCCGCGCGAGCAGCGCATGGCCTTCCTCATCAATGCCTACAACGCCTTCACGGTCGAGTTGATCCTGACCAAGTACCCGGACCTGCAGTCGATCAAGGATCTCGGCTCCTTCTTGCAGTCGCCCTGGAAGAAGAAGTTCTTCGTTCTCCTCGGCGAGACACGCACCCTGGACTGGATCGAGCACGAGCAATTGCGCCCGCTGTACAGCGATCCGCGCGTGCATGCCGCCGTCAACTGCGCCTCGATCGGCTGCCCGGCGCTGCGCAACGAGGCCTTCACGGCCACCCAGCTCGAGGCCCAGCTCGAGGACGGCATGGCGCGGTTCCTGGGCGACCGCACGCGCAATCGTGTCAAGGGCGGGCAACTCGAAGTCAACGCGATCTTCAAGTGGTTCAAGGAAGACTTCGAGAAAGGCCACAAGGGCTTCGCCAGGGTCGAGGACGTGTTTGCCAAGTACGCCAGTCAGCTGAGCGACAAGCCCGAGGAACAGGCGCGCCTGCGCGACAAGGTGCTCCCGATCAGCCACCTGGACTACGACTGGTCGCTCAACGGGATGGGCCGTTGACTCTTCGCGCATGGGTCGTGGCCTTTGGTGCGCTGGCTGGCAGCCCCCTTGCGGCCGCAGCCGACCTGATGCCCCCGATCGGCTCCCTCGCCGTGCCAACAGCGCCCTGGCGCTTTGCCGGTCTGCCGGCCCAGGCGGCACCATCGACGCGCTTCGATGTTGTTCCCCTCGATGGCGCGCGCGTGCTGCGTGTGGCGGCCGACGGCTCCTACGGCAACTTGCTCCACCCGTTGCCGACCGGCACCGCCGCGGGCACCCTGAGCTGGCGAGCGCGCGTGGCGCAGCCGTTGCAAGGCGCTGACCTGACGACGAAGCGCGGCGACGATGCGGCGCTGCGGGTGTGCGCGCTGTTCGACATGCCGCTGGAGCAGGTGCCCCTGTTCGAGCGCCAGCTGTTGCGCATGGCCCGAAGCCGAAGCGACGCGGCGCTGCCAACGGCCACCCTGTGCTACGTCTGGGACGCCGCCCTGCCGCCAGGCAGCGTTGTGGTCAGCCCGTACACCCGCCGGGTGCGCAGCATCGTGGTGCACTCGCCGGCCGGTGAATGGCAAACTGAGCGGCATGATCTGGCCGGTGACTTCCTGCGCGTGTTCGGTGACGAGGCGACCCGCGTGCCGGCCGTGACCGCGATCCTGATCGGGGCCGATGCCGACAACACCGCCTCGCAGAGCGTGGCCCACGTCAGCGAGATCCACCACACCGCCCCATGAAGCGCGTTCTCCTGCTCGGCGCGGGCCATGCCCAGGTCGCGGTTCTCGCGGCGCTGGCGCAGCAGCGGATTGCCGGCGCCGAGATGGTGTTGGTCTCGGCCACCGAGCGCCTCGTCTACTCGGGCATGGTGCCGGGGCTGATGGCCGGACGCTACAGCGCGGACGACTGCAGCCTGGCCGTCGCGCCGCTGGCGGCAGCGGCTGGCGTCGCGTTCCTGCACGGCCGTGCGGTGGCCGTGGACGCGGCCGCGCAAGTGGTCACACTCGCCGATGGCCAGCGCATCGAGTACGACGTGCTCAGCCTCAACACCGGTCCGACCCAGAGCCGCGATCGCATTCCCGGCGCGCGCGAGAACGCGTTGTTCGTGCGACCGATCGAAGGCTTCGTGCAGTTCTGGCAACAGACACTGGCGCTGGGGCAAGAGCGTGCGCTCGATGTGGTGGTGGTCGGCAGCGGCGCCGCGGGCGTCGAGATCGCCTTGGCGGCGCGGCGCGCCCTCGGCTCGCGCGGCAGCGTAACCCTGGTCTCCGACGGGCCGGTGCTGGCCGCTTACGGTGACGGCGTGCGGCGCCGTGCCGGAGCCGCCTTGCAGCGCGCCGCCATCCAGGTCCTGCCCGGCCGGTGCACGGCCATCGAACCCTGGCATGTGCTGCTCGGCGGCCTGCGCGTGCCGTGCGATGTGCCGATCATCGCCATCGGCAGCGACGCTCCGGCGTGGCTTGCGGGCAGCGGCCTGGCGCTGGATGGCGATGGCTTTGTGCGCGTGGGCGCCACGCTGCAAAGCCGCAGCCATGCCAATGTGCTGGCGGCCGGCGACATGAGCGTGCGCGACGACCACCCCCACCCGCGCAGCGGTGTCTACGCAGTGCGCGCCGGGCCGGTGCTGGCCGGCAACCTGCGCCGCCTGGTCGCGGGCGCTGCGCTCGTGCCCTATCGACCGCAACGCCACTCCCTGAACCTGTTGGCGTTGGGCGACGGGCGCGCCATCGCCAGCTGGCATGGCTGGGCCTTCCAGGGTCGACTGATGGGCTGGTGGAAAGACCGCATCGACCGTGCCTTCATCGCGCGCTACCGAAGCCCTCCCGGCGCAGCGTCGGGCCGAGCCTGAGCGCCCCATCGGCCTGCGAACGCCGCCAGCCCGGCCCTGTCAGGCCTCGAGGAAGTAGCGCTTCAGGCCAGCCAGGATCATCTCGACCGCGATCGCCGTCAGCACCAGGCCCATCAGTTTCTCGATCGCACTGACCATCGACGAGCCGATCCACTTGCGGATGCGGTCGGCGCCGAGCAGGACCACGGCGCTGACCACCATGGCGACCGTCAACGCGCCGATCCACGACACCAGCCGCTCGGGCTGGCGCGAGGCCAGCAGGAGCACCGTGGCCATCGCCGAGGGCCCGGCCAGCAGCGGCACGGCCAATGGAAAGATCAAGGGTTCGCGTCCCTGACCGTCGGATGCATAGACTTCGCCCCCCGAGGCGAAGATCATGCGCACTGCAATGATGAGCAGGATCACACCGCCGGCCACCTCGAGCGAGCGTTCCGACAGGCGCATCAGGGTCAGAAACCACTGACCTGTGAGCATGAAGGTCAGCAGCACGGCAAACGCCAGCACCGACTCACGCAGCGCGACAAGGGTGCGCCGGCTCGGCTCGACGTTTCGCATGACGGAAATGAAAATCGGCAAGCTGCCGAAGGGGTCGAGCACCAGGAGCAGCAGCACCAGGGCTGACAGAAAGGTGTGGTCCACAGGTTCGTGTTTGCCGCGTTAGGGGCCGCAATTGTTGCATTGCGGCAACGCTCACAGGGGCTCCGGCCGGAACCCGATCGTTTGGCCAATAGACTCTCGCCGTTGTCGTAAACCCTAACCGGAGAAATCCTGATGATGAAGAAGAACCTGATTGCTGCGGCCTCTTTGCTGGCTGTGGCTGGTGCCGCAAACGCGCAGATGAGCCTCTATGGCTTGATCGACATGTGCTACGGCAAGAGCCTGTATGCCGACGTTATCCTGAACGAAAAAGCCGACCTCCACTCCGGCGGCGACAACGGCTCCAGCGAGTGCAATTCGACCACGCGCTTCGGCCTCAAGGGTTCGTACGAAGTCGCCGCGGGCCTCAAGGCCAACTTCAAGCTTGAATCCGGTGGCATCTCGAGCGATGGTGAAGTGAATGGGAACGGCGCGTTCTTCCGTCGCGCAGCCTGGGCTGGTTTCTCGGGCAGCTTCGGCGAAGTTCGCGTCGGCCGCCAGGATTCCGTGCCCTTCCAGATGATGGGCGACTTCGACTTCAACGGCCAGTCCAACGGCGTGTCGGCCGGTGCCTACTCTGGCGTCGGCTCCTGGAACACGGGCCGCCAGAGCCGCTCGATCCAGTACATCGCTCCCGCAATGGGTGGCTTGTCGGCCCAAGTCGGGCTGCGCCCGAAGGGCAACAGCCAAGACGGTAACAAGGATCAGCTCTCGGCGGCCGTCAAGTTCGCCGCAGGTCCGGTCCTGCTCGGCGCAGCGTTTGAAGCCAAGAGCGACAGCGCAATCAAGGACTTCTCGTCCTTCGCCGCCAGCTTCGACTTCGGCGCTGCCAAGGTCATGGCCAGCTACGCAGACGGCGGCTTCAACCCCCTCGGCAACCAAAGCAAGGGCTACATGCTCGGCGTCACGGCGCCTCTGGCGGGCTTCACTGTCGGCGCGCACTATGCGGACAGCAAGGACACTCAGTCGGTCAAGATCAAGTCCTACGAGTTGTTCATCAACAAGGAAATCTTCAAGAACACCTACGGTTACGCCGAGACCGGTAACTGGGAGGCCAAGGCCGGCGGCCCGACAACCATCAAGGGCAGCGGTTTCTCCGTTGGCGTGATCTTCGTCTTCTAAGACCCCCCGACCGATCGGCCGCCGGGTCGATCGCCGAAACCGACCCGCAGTGCGCAAGCCCTGCGGGTTTTTTCTTGCCTCAGCCGCGCGGGTGATGCGCCGCGTGCAGCGCACGCAGGCGTTCGCGCGCCACATGCGTATAAATCGTGGTGGTCGAGATGTCAGCATGCCCGAGCAGCATCTGCACGGCTCGCAGGTCGGCGCCGTGATTGAGCAGGTGTGTCGCGAAGGCGTGCCGCAGGGTGTGCGGCGACAGCGGCGCGTCGATGCCGGCCGCCAACGCATGGCGCTTGACCAGCTTCCAGAACATCTGCCGCGTCATGGGGCCGCCGCGGGCGGTGACGAACAGCGCGTCGCTGGCCTGGCCCCCCATGATCGCCGCGCGCGCGTCGGCCAGGTAGCGTGTCAGCCAGCCGTGGGCCTCCTCGCCGAACGGCACGATGCGCTCCTTGCTGCCCTTGCCGGTGACGCGCAGGGCGCCTTCGGCCAGGCCGACCTGCACGGTCTTGATCGTCACCAGCTCGCTGACCCGCAGGCCACTGGCGTAGAGAAGCTCGAGCATGGCCCGGTCGCGCAGGCCCAGCAGGGTGGCGACGTCAGGCGCGGCCAGCAAGGCCTCGACCTGGGCTTCCGACAGGCTCTTGGGCAGGCGCGACGGCTGCTTGGCGTTGTGCAGACGCAGGCTCGGGTCTTCGCGGATCAGTTGCTCGCGCAGCGCCCAGCGATAGAAGCGCTTGAACACCGTCAGGCGCCGGTTCGCGCTGGCGGCGCGCGAGCCGGCATGGCGAAACGCGGCGTAGCCGAGCAAGTCGCTCTCCTGCGCAGCGCAGAGGTCTGCGGTGGACTGCTCCGCCAGCCAGTTGGCGAAGAGTTCCAGGTCGCGGCGGTAGGCTGCCAGTGTGTTGGCAGCCAGGCCGCCCTCGATCCACAGCGCGTCGAGGAAACGGTCGATGACGGGCTGGCTCACTGCACCGCCCGCCACCACCTCACTCGAGCTTGAGTTTTTGCTTGTCGACAACCTGTTTGTAGACCTCGAATTCGGCCTTGATCTGGGCCGCGAACTGATCCGGCGTGTTCAAGACGAGCAGTGAGCCGGTGTCTTCGATGCGCTTGCGCACCTCGGGCAACTCGGCTGTCTTCTTGATCGCCGCGTGCACTTTGTCGACCACGTCCTTTGGCAGACCCTTGGGACCATAGATGCCGTAGTAGGCCATCCGGTTCACCGGCTCCAGACCGACTTCGTTGAACGTCGGCACGTTGGGCAGTTGGGTCAGTCGCTGCGGAGCGGCCACGACGATGGCAATCAAGCGTCCATCCCGGATGAACGGCAGCGCGGACGGCATGTTGTCGAAGATGATCGGCACCTGGCCGGCCACCGTGTCGTTCAGTGCCGGGCCGGCGCCACGGTATGGGATGTGGGTGATGAAGGTCCCCGACAGACTCTTGTACAGCTCCATCTGCAGGTGGCCGATGCCACCGGTGCCGGAACTGGCAAAACTGTACTTGCCCGGGCTCTTCTTCAACTCTGCCAGAAAGCCAGCATAGTCGCGCGCCGGAAAGCTCGGATGCACCGCGATCACGTTGGGGGTGGCAGCGATATTGATGATGGGCGTGAAGTCGGTCGTCGGGTTGTAGCCGATCTTCGGGTTGATGGCAGGGTTGGCGGCCGTGGTCGACACCGTGGCCATACCGAGGACGTAGCCATCGGGCGCTGCCCTCATCGTGTCCAGCGCACCGATCGAGCCGCCCCCGCCGGCCTTGTTCTCGACCACCAAGGTCTGCCCGAGGGCCGCGGTCGCACGCTCAGCCACCACGCGGGCCACGATGTCGGTCGTGCCGCCGGGCGCAAAGGGCACCACAAGGCGCACCGGTTTGGCCGGGTAGGCCTGGGCCAACGCCAGTGGCGCGAAGGCCGCCAGCGCCACTGCGGCGGCGATTCTCTTGAGCATCTCTGTCTTGTTCATCGAGCAGTCTCCTGGGTGAAGCTGGAACTTGAAATCAGTGTCATCGTCTCATGCCACCGGACCGCCGAGCAGGCCGATCTTGAGTTCGGCGTCAACAGGTCTGTCGCCGATGAAGATGCGCAGCAGTGCGGCGTACAGATCCTGCCCCGGGATCGGCACGCCTTTGGACTGGCCATTCAAGGTGAACTGCAGACCGCGCTCGGGCAACCAGTCGAGATCGATGACATCGAGTTTCTTGACCTTGCCGATGGCGCGCAGGATGGCGTCGAAGCGGGCCATGCGCTCGGCCAGCAGCGGCAGTTCGGCCGCCGGCGAGTTTCGCGCGATGCCTTTGTCGAAGGCCTTGACGAACTCTTCCGTCTCGACATCGAGCAGCATGCGCAACTGCAGGCGCTTGGGCCCCGGCGCGGCCAACACTTGCTGCGGCGTGCGTACCCGGCTGCCGAGGTAGAGGCCTGCCGCATAGCCCTTGAGCCAGGCGACAGCGCGCAAGCCAACGCCGTTGAGTTCAAGCGCCTGCCCTGCCACCGTGGCCTGGCCGGCGAACGTCACGCCCTCGACATTGACCGGTGACGCAGCCTGGGGTGTGCCCCAGGGCAACAGGGCACAGGCCGTGCCCAGCAGCATACGGCGGCGAGAAGAGGCGGCGGGTGGGTGCATGGCAGACGCGAGTGTGGCGGACCGTGAAGCAACGCGCAGCCGGGTGGCATGGACGACAGTCGCCAGTGTAGGGTTTATGCACCGTACAGAGGGCACACTGCAGCATCTGCCCCTGCCGGCTGGGCCTCGCGCCCGAAACACCCTCCCCGCCACGCCCCGATGACAACCGCTTGGCTGCTGCTGCCCGACTTCCTGCTGATCGCGCTCGGCTACGCCCTGTGTCGCTGGACCGCACTCGGCCGCCCGGTCTGGGATGGCGCCGAGCGGCTGGTGTACTTCGTGCTGTTCCCCGCCCTGCTCTTCGTCGCCATCGTGCGCCAGCCGATCGCTCTGGGCACCCTCGTCAGCCTGGGCGCCGTGGGCCTGTCGGTCACGGCCTGCGGCATCGGCCTGGCCTACGCGCTGGGCCGCTGGCCTGGCGTCGATGCAACGGCCCATGCGTCGGGCGCTCAGGTGGCTTTCCGCTTCAACTCCTACATCGCCCTGGCCCTGGCCGAACGCCTGGGCGGCGTGGCCGGCGTGGCCGCGCTGGCCGTATTGATCGCGCTGGTGGTGCCGGTTTGCAACGTGGCCGCGGTATGGCCGCTGGCGCGCGCCGGCGGCCAGCCGCTGCTGCGCGAGCTGACACGCAACCCTTTGATCGTGGCCACCTTGGCCGGGCTGACCGTCAACCTGGTTGGCTGGCGGCCGCCTGAACTGGCCGCCATCACGCTGCAGCGCCTGGGCTCGGCCGCGTTGCCGATCGGCCTGATGGCCGTCGGCGCGGGGCTGCGCCTCGGCGCGCTGCGCGAGGCGCCGGGGCTGGCCGCGGCACTCCTCACCATCCGTCATGCGGTACTGCCGCTGCTGGCCCTGGTGCTGGTGCGCTGGGCTGGCCTCGACGCGGTGCAGCAGACCATCGTCGTGGCCTTCGCCGCCCTGCCCACGGCTGCGAGCGCCTACGTGCTGGCCGTGCGCATGGGCGGGCGCGGCGACTACGTGGCCGGCTTGATCACCGTGTCGACCTTGCTCGGCATGCTCAGCGTGCCGCTGGCTTTGGCCATCCACGACGCCTGGCGGCCCTGAGCGGGAGGCCACACCCGGCGGTACGGCCTCAGGCCAGGGCCCAATCAATGTGTTCCTGGACCATCGCCGCTGCGCCATCACGCCGCGCCTGCAGCGCTGCACGGATGCCAGCATCGTCCTTGGCATGCAGCGCATTGCCCAGCGCGACCGCCAGGTTGCGCTGCCAGCGCGCGTAGCCGATGCGGCGGATCGCGCTGCCCTCGGTGCGCTGGAGGAACTCGGCCTCGCTCCAGGCCCAGAGTTGCAGCAGGGTCGGGTCGCTGAGCGCGTCGCGGGCGTCGAAGTCCGCCAGCGTCGCGCGCTGCGCATACTTGTTCCAGGGGCAGACCAGTTGGCAGTCGTCGCAGCCGTAGATGCGGTTGCCGATCAGCGCGCGCAGCTCGAGCGGGATCGGACCGTCGTGCTCGATCGTCAAGTAGGAGATGCAACGCCGGGCGTCGAGCCGGTAGGGCGCGACGATGGCCTGCGTCGGGCAGACATCGATGCAGGCGCTGCAGCTGCCGCAGTGGGCTTCGACAGCGGCCGTGGGCGGCAGCGCGAGGTCGACGAACAACTCGCCGAGGAAGAACATCGACCCGCCCTCGCGCGACAAAGCCAGGGTGTGTTTGCCGCGCCAACCCAGGCCGCTGCGCGCGGCCAGCTCGACTTCGAGCACCGGCGCCGAGTCGGTGAAAACGCGGTGCCCGAAGGAGCCGATCTCGGCCGCCAGTCTGTCGGCCAGCGTCTGCAGGCGCGCACGCAACACCTTGTGATAGTCGCGCCCCCGTGCATACAGCGACACCGTGGCAGCGTGCGGCGTGTCCAGACGTTGCCACTCGATCGCCTGCCAGCCCGGGTCCAGCGAGCGCGGCAAATAGTCCATGCGTGCGGTGACGACGCTGACCGTGCCCGGCACCAGTTCCGCGGGCCGTGCGCGCTTGTTGCCGTGGCGGGCCAAGTAGGCCATGCGGCCGTGGTGGCCGGCGGCCAACCACGCGGCCAGGCCGGGCTCGGCGTCGCCGAGATCCACGCCAGCCACACCGATCTGGGAGAATCCAAGCTCCTCGGCCCAGCCGCGCAGCTTGCCCAGCAGCTGCGCTCCGTCGATCAAAGCATGGTCTTGTTGACGCATTCGCCGATTCTAGAAACCCGCAGTGTGCTCTGGCCCGATGAAACGGCCTGCGCCGCCTTCGCGCAGCGCCTGGCCGCCGCGCCCGCCCTGCGCGCCGACACCTTCATGACCTTGACCGGGCCCCTGGGTGCGGGCAAGACCACCTTTGTGCGGCACCTGCTGCGCGCCCTCGGCGTCGAGGGCCGCATCAAGAGTCCGACCTATGCTGTGCTCGAGCCCTATGCGGTCGATGGCCTGGCCATCTCGCACTTCGACTTCTACCGCTTCGCCGATCCGCGCGAGTGGGCCGACGCAGGCTTTCGCGATATCTTCGCGGCGTCAGGCCTGAAGCTCGCCGAGTGGCCGGAGAACGCAGCGGCCCTGCTGCCGACCGCCGACTGGCACATGGCCATTGAACCCTTGGACGCTGACCAACGCCGCGTGGCCGTGCACGCACTGACCGAACAGGGTCGGCGGCTGCTGGCCGCGACGACATGACTTCACGCCGCCGGGTGCTCAAGCGCGCAGGCAGCCTGGTGCTGTTGTTGCAAGCGCCGCACCTTGCGTTCGGCGCCGAGATCGTCGCAGTCCGGGTCTGGCCGGCTGCCGATTACACCCGGGTCACGCTCGAGTCCGACACGGCGCTGGTTGCCCGCCACACCCTGTTCACTTCGCCCGAGCGTCTGGTGATCGATATCGACGGTCTCGAGCTGAGCCCGCAGCTGCGCGAGTTGGTCGGCAAGGTGCGCAGCGACGACCCCTACATCGCCGGTGTGCGCGTCGGCCAGTACCAGCCGCGTACCGTGCGCTTGGTGCTGGACCTGAAACAGCCGGTGGCCCCCCAGGTCTTTTCCCTCGCACCGGTGGCCGCCTACAGGCACCGCCTGGTCTTCGATCTGCGGCCCACGCAGGCCCGCGACCCCCTGCTGGCGCTGATCCTCGACAAAGAGCAGGCCGAGCGCGAAGCGGCCGGCGCGGTGCGCGATGCGCTCGGCGAGTTCATCGGTCGCGTCGAAGGCGGGCAGACGGCCAAGGCGCCAGCGGCAGCCGAGGGCTCCTCTGCGTCGGGCGCGCAGACCGCCGCAGGCCAGACCCCCGTGCCCAAGCCGCCCTCGGCAGAAACACTGCGCAAGGTCGAGCGCCTGATCATCGTCGCGCTCGACCCGGGCCACGGCGGCGAAGACCCGGGCGCCGTCGGCGGCAGCGGCCTGAAGGAAAAGGACGTCGTCCTGGCGATAGCGCTGCAGTTGCGCGAGCGCCTCAATGCGCAGCCCGGCATGCGCGCCTTCCTGACGCGCGACGCCGACTACTTCGTGCCGCTGGCAGAGCGCGTGAAGAAGGCGCGCCGGGTGCAGGCCGACCTGTTCGTGTCGATCCATGCCGATGCCTTCATCACGCCGACGGCACGCGGCGCCAGCGTCTTCGCCCTGAGCCAGGGCGCGGCCACCAGCACCGCCGCGCGCTGGCTCGCCAGCAAGGAGAACGCCGCCGACGTGGTCGGGGGCGTGAACATCAAGGCCGGCAACGACCCCAACGTGTTGCGCACGCTGCTCGACATGAGCACCACCGCACAGATCAAGGACAGCCTGCGCGCCGGCCACGAAGTGCTGGGCCAGCTCGACCGCGTCGGCCGCCTTCACAAGCCGCGCGTCGAGCAGGCCGGCTTCGCGGTGCTGAAGGCGCCCGACATTCCGAGCATCCTGGTCGAGACGGCCTTCATCTCCAATCCCGACGAAGAGGCCAAGCTGGCCGACCCGGCGTACCGCAAGCAGTTGGTCGAAGCCTTGGCCACCGGCATCAAGCGCTACTTCGCCAAGAACCCGCCGCTGGCGAGGAACCGGCAGCTGTGAGCGCGCCCCCCCCAACACGGAGCAGCCTGTGACCTCGACCCGCCTTGCAGCCTTCGTCGCGCAGGCAACAGCCTGCTGCCAGCGTCACGCCGAGCCCGCCGATTGCGTGCTCGCCTTGGCGCCGCTGATGCTCGACCTGCTCGACCACAGCGACACCTTCCTCGCGCCGCAGCACTACCGCAGCGACCCGCTGCACTATGCGCGCAACCTGGTCTATGACGCGCCGGACCACAGCCTGTCGCTCTACACCCTGGTCTGGTTGCCGGGGCAATGGACGCCCGTGCACGACCATGGCAGCTGGGGCGTCGTCGGGGTGCTCGAAGGCGTGCTGGAAGAGCGCAGCTACGTGCGCCTGTCGGCCGACCGTGGCGCCGACGCCGGCATCGAACTGGTGCGCGGCGGCGTGATCCTGCTCGGCCGGCATGCGGTCACCAGCTTCGTGCCCAACCCCGACCACATCCACGTCACCGGCGTGCCCGTGGAACGCCCGCGCGCCGTCAGCCTGCACCTTTACGGACGCGCGATGACCAGCTTCAACACCTATGACGTCGCGGCCGGCACGCGGCGGCGCGTCCAGCTGCCGCACAACGAGAGTTGATTCGCGCGCCGCGGTCAGCGCAACTGCATCAACTGGGCCGCCACCCCCGCTGCGATCACCTCGGGTTCCTTGCCGACGACGCCGGCCACGCCGATCGGGCTGGTGACCTGTGCCAGGTCGGCCGCACTGAAGCCGCGCGCTTCGAGCCGCTGGCGAAAACTCGCCCACTTGCTCTGGCTGCCGATCAGGCCGATGAAGGGCAGGTCGCCGCGCTCGCGCCGACGCTGCAGGCAGGCGGCGACGATGTCGAGGTCTTCGGCATGCGAGAAGCTCATGATCAGCACGCAGGCACTGGCCTCAAGCGTGGCGACGGCGGCATGCACCGGCGCTGAATGCTCGGTCGCCACCCAGCGCGGCAGGTCGGTCGGAAACACCTCGTCGCGGCTGTCGATCCAGTGCAAGCGCACCGGCAAGGGCGTCAGCGCGCGGACGATGGCGTGACCGACGTGGCCGCCACCGAACAGCGCCACGGGCATGCGTCGGGCATCGGCCGCGGCGGTCAGGCGCTCCCTCACCTGCAGGGCGTCGTCAGGCATGACGCGCTCGAAGCGCAAGTGAACGACGCCGCCGCAGCACTGACCGAGCGAGGGCCCCAGCGCAAAGCGGCACAACGCTGCGAAAGGCTGGCCGGCGTGCGCCTGCCGCGCGATGGCGCTGGCCTCGAACTCGAGGTGGCCACCGCCCACGGTACCGACGCTGCTACCGTCAACAAACACGCCCATCCAGGCGCCGGCCTCACGCGGCGCCGAGCCCTGGGTCGAATCGACCGACACCAGAACGGCGGGCTCGCAGGCGAGGCGCTCGACGAACGTGTCGGTCAGGGACTGCGACATGGCCTCATGCGCGTTCGCGGGCATCGGGGCGTGCCGCGAACGCAGGGCGGCGGCTGATGCCCATGGCTAGGGCTTGATGTCGGCTGCCTTGATGGCCGGCGCCCAATCGGTCACCTGCCTGGCAATGAACTGGGTGAACTCGGTGCCGCCCATCTTCACCGGGGTGATGCCGAGTTCCTCGAATTTCTTGACGATCGCCGGGTCGGCGACGATGTCGGCCAGGGCCTTGCCGAGCTTGTCGGTGACGTCCTTGGGCAAGCCGGCCGGACCGGAGACGCCGAAGTAATTCTCGGCCACCAGTTGCGGCAGGCCGAGTTCGACCACCGTCGGCACATCGGGCAACAGCGGTGAGCGGGCGCGGGTGGTCACGGCCAGGGCCTTGATCTGGCCGGCCTTGACCATCGGCACGAAGGCGGTGATGACGTCGATGCCGACGGGGATCTGCCCGGCGATCAGGTCGGTGGTCATCGGTGCGCCGCCGCGGTAGGGGATGTGGGTCATGCCGATCTTCATCGCCGCCTTGGTCATTTCGCCGACGATGTGGCCGATCGAGCCAGGGCCGCCACTGCCGAAGGTGTATCCGGGTGCGGCCGCAGCCTTGGGCAGGTCCTTCAGCGTAGCCGGTCCGGTCTTGGGGTTGGCCATCAGCAGCACAGGGGCCACGCCGAGCATGGCCACATGGGTGAACTGCGTGACCGGGTCGTAAGGCTGCTTGGGCACCGTGAAGGGGCCGATCGACGTGGGCGTCGAGTTCGACAACATCAGGGTGTAGCCGTCGGGCGCGGCGCGGGCCACCTCGGCGCCGCCTATGGTGCCCCCGGCGCCGGGCTTGTTGTCGACGATCACGGTCTGACCGAGCGCCTTGGCCAGCGGCTCGGAGATCACGCGGGCCACGATGTCGCTGGCGCCTCCGGCGGCGAAGGTGACGACGATGCGGATCGGCTTCTCGGGCCACGCCGCCTGCGCAACGAGGGGCAGGCCGAGGGCGGCGGCAATCAGGGTTCGGCGCAGGATCATCATGGCTCCAGGAAGTGCGGCCTGCCAGCATGCAAAGTGTGTGCCGGGCAACCGCCGCGGCACCGCCGCCGCCAGGCCGCTGGCGCTGCGCGCCTCGGGGGTGGTCACGTCAACTGCCGCGGTAGGTGCTGTAGCTCCACGGGCTGACCAGCAAGGGCACGTGGTAGTGGCCGGCGACATCGGCAATGCCGAAGTCGAGCGGCACGACGTCGATGAAGGGCGGTTCGGACAGGGCGGCGCCACGGGCGCGGAAATAGCTGGCCACCTCGAACAACAGGCGGTAGCGCCCGACCGCCATGCTCGCGGCGTCGAGCAAGGGGCCGTCGACGCGCCCATCGGCATTCAGGGGGATGCGTCGCAGCGTGACCGGGCCGTCGGGCCCGATCCGCTGCAAGCTGACATGCATGCCGGCAGCGGCGCAGCCGTTGGCGGTGTCGAGGACGTGGGTGCTGAGGTGGCCCATCGGCAATGCGGGTGGCGGCGAAGGATCGCCGACAAAGTGTATACAGTTTGCCGGGCAGGTCAATTAGGTCAGAGGGCCGGTCAGAGGGCCGTGCCGCCGCGGCCCCAGCTTGGTGCAACACCCAGGGCGAGAGTGCGCACGGAACTTGCACAATCCCGGCTGTCCCTTTTCGCGATCCCGCCGTTCACGGAGAACCCCATGTCGATCCTACTGGCCCGCCGGGCCCTGTTTGCCCTTGCCTTGTCCTGCGCCGTGCCGCTCGCCGCGCAGGCCCAAGCCGCCGTCCCGATCAAGTTCCAGCTCGACTGGCGCTTCGAGGGCCCGGCCGCGCTGTTTCTCGGTGCCGCCGCCAAAGGGCACTACAAAGCCGCCGGCCTGGACGTCACCATCGACGCCGGCAACGGCTCGGGCGGTACCGTCACCCGTGTCGCCTCCGGCACTTACGACATGGGCTTCGCCGACCTGGCCGCGCTGATGGAGTTTCATGCCAACAACCCGGATGCACCGAACAAGCCGGTCGCCGTGATGATGGTCTACAACAACACGCCGGCCGCGGTGCTGGCACTGAAGAAGAGCGGCATCACCAAGCCGGCGGACCTGTCGGGCAAGAAGCTCGGTGCCCCGGTGTTCGACGCCGGCCGCCGAGCCTTCCCGATCTTCGCCAAGGCCAATGGGCTGCAGAACGTGACCTGGACCAGCATGGACCCGCCGCTGCGCGAGACCATGCTGGCGCGCGGCGACATCGACGCCATCACCGGCTTCTCCTTCACCTCGCTGCTCAACCTGGAGGCGCGTGGCGTCAAGGTGGAAGACGTGGTCGTGATGCCCTACTCCAGCAACGGCGTGAAGCTCTACGGCAACGTGATCATCGCCACGCCGAAGATGATCAAGGAGAACCCCGCCGCGGTGAAGGCCTTCCTGCTGGCCTTCACCAAGGGCGCCAAGGAGGTCATGGCCAACCCCGACGCGTCGATCGAGTTCGTCAAGGCACGCGACGGCATCATCAATGTCGAGCTCGAGAAGCGCCGACTGCGCATGGCCATCGACGCCGTGGTGGCCAGTCCGGATGCGCGCGCCGAGGGCTTCGGGCAGGTGCAGGCCCCGCGCCTGGCGCTGATGGCGTCGCAGGTCTCGGACGCCTTCAACACCAAGACACGCGTGGATCCGAACATCGTCTGGAACGGCACCTTCCTGCCCAGCGCCGCCGAGTTGAACATCCTGCCGCCACCCGCGAAGAAGTAGACATGGCCTTCGTCGACTTCAGAAACGTCTGGCTCGCCTACAACGAGGAGTTGCTTGGCGCCGGGCACTTCGCTGTCGAGGACATCTCGCTGCAGGTCGAACAAGGCGAATTCATTGCCATCGTCGGGCCCTCGGGCTGCGGCAAATCGACCTTCATGAAACTGACCACCGGTTTGAAGATGCCGAGCAAGGGCAGCATCCACATCGGCGGCGCGCAGGTCACCGGGCCGCTCAAGATCAGCGGCATGTCGTTCCAGGCGCCAAGCCTGCTGCCCTGGCGCACCACCCTCGAGAACGTGCTGCTGCCACTGGAGATCGTCGAGCCGTTTCGCAGCGACTTCAAGCGCAAGCGCCAGGAGTACGCGGCCAAAGCGCGCGACCTGCTCAAGAGCGTCGGCTTGGGTGGCTATGAGGACAAGTTCCCCTGGCAGCTGTCGGGCGGCATGCAGCAGCGCGCCAGCATCTGCCGGGCCCTGGTGCACGAGCCCAAGATGCTGCTGCTCGACGAGCCCTTTGGCGCGCTCGACGCCTTCACCCGCGAGGAGCTGTGGTGCATCCTGCGCGACCTGCAGGCGGCGCAGAAGTTCAACGTCATCCTGGTCACGCACGACTTGCGCGAGAGCGTCTTCCTGGCAGACAAGGTGTATGTGATGAGCAAGAGCCCGGGGCGCTTCGTGGTCGAGCGCCATATCGACCTGCCGCGCCCGCGCGATCTGGAGATCACCTACACGCCCGCGTTCACCGACATCGTGCACGAGCTGCGCGGGCACATCGGCGCCATCCGCAAGACTGGCGCAGCGGTGCCGCAATGAAGATCACCCGGCAAATGGAGCGTTGGTCGCCGCTGGTGCTGCTGAGCGCCATCCTGCTGTTGTGGCAGCTGGTGGTGATGGTCTTCGGTATTCCCGAGTTCATCTTCCCCAGCCCGACACAGATCGGCCAGCAGTTCTTCGAGTTTGGCGGACCCCTGCTCGAAGCGGCCTGGAAGACCTTCTGGGTCACGATGGTCGGCTTTGCCCTCAGCATCGTGGTCGGCGTGATGCTCGGCTTCCTGATCGGCAGCAGCCGGCTGGCCTATTCGGCGATCTACCCGCTGATGGTGGCCTTCAATGCCGTGCCCAAGGCCGCCGTGGTCCCGATCCTGGTGGTCTGGTTCGGCATCGGCCTCGGGCCGGGCATCCTCACCGCCTTCCTGATCAGCTTCTTTCCCATCACCGTGAACATTGCCACCGGCCTGGCCACCCTGGAGCCTGAGCTCGAGGATGTGTTGCGCGTGCTCGGTGCCAAGCGCTGGGACGTGTTGATCAAGGTCGGCCTGCCGCGCTCGATGCCCTACTTCTACGGCAGCCTGAAGGTCGCCATCACGCTGGCCTTCGTCGGCACCGTGCTGGCCGAGATGACCGCCGGCGACAGCGGCATCGGCTACCTGATGCAGAGCGCCGGCAGCCAGCAGCGCATGCCGCTGGCCTTTGCCGGCCTGGTCACCATCGGTGCGATGGCGATGGCGATGTACGAGCTGTTCTCCTGGGTCGAAAAACGCACCACGGGCTGGGCCCATCGCGGCTCGCAGGCGGTGTGACGCACGAGCAGATGCTGCGGCATCTGCGCCGGGCCAACGGCGTGGCGCAGGCGGCGATGGCGCGGGGCAGGCACCCGTTCGGCGCGCTGCTGGTGGCGCCGGACGGCCAGACCGTGTTGCTCGAGCAGGGCAATGTCGACGGCGTCAACCACGCCGAGGCGGTGATCGCGCGCGTCGCGGCGCACCGCCATGACGCCGCCATGCTGTGGCAGTGCACCCTGGTGACCACCGTCGAGCCCTGTGCGATGTGTGCCGGCACGCAGTACTGGGCCCACATCGGCAGCCTGGTCTACGGCATCAGCGAGCAGGGTCTGCGCGCACTGACGGCCGATCACCCCGAGAACCCGACCCTGGACCTGCCTTGCCGCGCCGTGTTCGAAGCGGGCCAGAAGCCGGTCCGGGTGTTCGGTCCCTTCGCCGAGGTCGAGGATGAGATCGCCGCCCTGCACCAGGGTTTCTGGCATGCGACCTGATCCAGCGGGCGGGCTGCCGCCTTCCTCGCTGGGCCATTGGCACGGCCACCTCTCATTGCGCTACAGCCGCGACGGCGAACGCACGATCGCGCTCGATCGCCACGAAGGCCCGCTGCGCGTGCTGCAACGCCTCTACCCCGAAGGGCCGCGGGTCTGCCACCACGTGCTGGTGCACCCGCCCGGCGGCATCGTCGGCGGCGACCAGTTGGACATCGAGGCCACGCTCGAGGCGGGCACCCACGCGCTGATCACCACGCCGGGGGCGACGCGCTTTTACCGCAGCCGCGGCGCTGCCGCACTGCAGCAGGCCAGGCTGCGCGTGGCCGACGGCGCGCGGCTCGAATGGCTGCCGCTGGAAACCATCGCCTACCGCGGCTGCCTCGGCGAGAACCGCGTGCAGCTCGAACTCGCGGCCGGCGCCCAGATGATCGGCTGGGACGTGCTTGCGCTCGGCCTGCCCGCCGCGAGCGAGCCGTTCGAGACCGGCGTGTTCACCCAGCACCTCGAGCTGCCCGGCTGCTGGCTCGAACGCGGACGCATCGCGGCCAGCGACAAGCGCCTGCTCGACTCGCCGCTGGGCCTGGCCGGCCACCGCGTGCTCGCGACGGCCTGGTTTGCCAGCGGCGCGCCGCTGCCGGCGGCGCTGCGCGAGAACCTGCTCGACAGCGCGCGGGCTTGCGCCGAAGCCGGCCCGCTGGCCGCCCGCAGCGGCGTCTCCAGCCCGCACGAGCGCGTCGTCGTGCTGCGCCTCCTGGCCACGCATGTCGAAGCCGCCATGGCCTTGCTGACCAGCGTGCGCGCGACTTGGCGGCAGTTGGCTTGGTCGCTGGCCGCCGAGCCGCCGCGCATCTGGCGCACCTGAAGCCGCAACCGTCGTAAGCTGTCGCCGGAGGGCGTGAGCCATGAACCCCGAGAACTTCGATGCCATCGTCGTCGGCGCCGGCCAGGCCGGGCCGGCGCTGGCGGCGCGCTGCGCGAAAGAAGGCCTTCGCACCGCCATCATCGAGCGCGGCGCGTTCGGCGGCACCTGCGTCAATGTCGGCTGCGTGCCGACCAAGACCCTGGTCGCCAGCGCACGCGCGATCCACCTGGCCCGGCGCGGCGCGGAGTTCGGCTTCTCGACCGGCGATGTGCGCGTCGACATGGCGCGCGTGAAAGCGCGCAAGGACGACATCGTGAGAGCCTCGCGTGAAGGCGTCGAGGCCTGGATGCGCGGGCTCAAGCACACCGAGGTCATCGTCGGCGACGCGCGTTTCGTTGCGCCGCAGACGCTGCGCGTCGGCCATCGAACGCTGAATGCGCCACGCATCTTCCTGAACCTCGGCGGGCGCGCGGTCGTGCCCGACCTGCCCGGTGTGCACGAGGTGCCGACGCTCGACAACACCTCCATCCTCGCGCTCGACAGAGTGCCCGAGCACCTGGTGATCGTCGGCGGCAGCTACATCGGCCTGGAGTTCGCGCAGGCAATGCGGCGCTTCGGCGCCGAGGTCACCGTGGTCGAGCGTGGCAACCACTTGCTGCCGCGCGAGGACGACGATGTGGCCGACGGCATTCGCGCGATCCTGCAAGCTGAGGGCGTGCGCATTGAGCTCGGCGCGGCGTGCCTGTCGCTGTCGCGTCAACCGGGACACGATGGCGAGCGCATCGTCGTCGGCGCCGCCTGCGCGGCCGACGCGCCGCCGATCGTCGCCAGCCACGTGCTGTTGGCCGTGGGCCGGCGCCCGAACACCGACGGCTTCGGGCTCGATCTGGCGGGTGTGAAGACGGACGAGCGTGGGTTCGTCGTCGTCGACGAGGAATGCCGCAGCAGCGCCGATGGGGTGTGGGCGGTGGGCGACTGCAACGGCCGCGGCGCGTTCACGCACACGGCGTGGAACGACCACGAAATCGTCGTTGCCAACCTGTTCGACAACGACCCACGGCACATCGCCGACCGCATCCCCTGCTACGCCCTCTTCATCGACCCGCCGCTCGGCCGCATCGGCGCCACCGAGCGTGAGGTGCGCGCTTCAATGGCCACATCGGGCCGGCCCGTGCTGCGCGCCAAGATGCCGATGCAACGCGTCGGACGCGCGCGCGAGGCCGGCGAAACGCAGGGCTTCATGAAAGTGCTGGTGGATGCCGAGAGCCGCCACCTGCTCGGCGCCGCGATCCTCGGCATGAATGGCGACGAGGTGATCCACGCCCTGCTCGACATGATGGCGGCCAGGCAGCCGGTCGACACGATCGCGCGCACCATGCACATTCATCCGACGGTGTCGGAACTGATCCCGACGCTGCTGCAGCAGTTAAGGCCCTTGGCGTGAGGTGAGGCTTGTGCCGGGCCGCGGTGCAGCGGATACCGGGCCAAGGAGCACGGCGCTGTAGGGCAGCACCCGGCAATGAAAGGGCGTCGGTGCTCGGGTTTACAGAAGCCCCTTTGACGATAGGCATCCAATCCTTGCTTCCTATCGCAAGCGCCGTGCGCAGCAGCGCCTGGCCATCCAAGCGCCTTGCGAGGTGACAAGCTGCAAGACAACAGGGGCGGCCGCGCCGGCCTGCCGTCACACGCGTATAAGTTCGCCCTTCAACGACCACAGGATGGCCAGCACGTCGCTGCGTGTGGCCGGGTCGATGTTGTGGGTCTCGAGCGCGGCCATCGCGTCGTCGACCACCGTGACGAACTCCTGCTCGTTGATGTTCATGCCCTTGTGCGTGGCGAGCATGTCCTTGCCGCTGTAGGTCTCCGGGCCACCGGCCCCGGCGCAGAAGAACTCGATTACGCGCTGTTCGACCTTGGGCATGTCGCTCGCGCCGTAACGGGCGTTCACCAGCGGGTTGGCCATGTGGTTGTCGATCAGGGTCCGCGTGATGCGGGCGATGCCCTCGTGCCGGCCGAGCCGGTCGTACAGGGAAGTCGTCGTGTTGCTCATCAGGATGCTCCTCGTGGGTTCGGTGGCTTGGGTTCGGGTCAGGGCGTGGAACGGCGCAGAAGCCGCAGCCACGACGCGTACTCGATCGCCCCCGGGTCGATCGGCGGGTTTTGGGCTGCGGCCTCGATCGCATCGGCCATGATCCGTTCGAAGCCGCTGAGCGGCTCATTCACCGCAGGTCGCGGCGGCGACGAGATCGCGACCTCGCGGACAGGGGTGTGCGTGTTCGATGTGCGGGTTTCCATGGTTTCTCCTTGCGGTGAGTGGCGCCGGACGATCCGGACCGGTGTCACGATGCAGCGCCGGCGTTCCTGAAACGTTCCTGGGTCCGCGAGGGCTTGCCGGCGCTGCCCGGCGGCCAGCAAAATGCGCAGCATGGAACCCTCCCAGCTCGACCCGTCCGGCGTGCCACTGCCGACGCTTGAAGTCGATTTACTTGGCCGTTTCGCCGTCCGTATCGACGGCGCAGAAGTGGCGCCGGACCGCTGGCCCAGCCTGCGTGCGGCGCACCTCGTGCAACTGCTCAGCCTGCAGCCGCAGCGACGCCTGACCCGCGACCAGGTCGTCGACGCGCTGTGGCCCCAGTTGGAGCCCGACCCAGGAAGCGCAAACCTGCGCAAGGCGGCCCACCACGCGCGCCAAGCCCTCGGCCGCCACGATGCGGTGGTCCTGCAGGGAGGCGAAGTGCTGTTGTGGCCGGAGCGCCCGATGGTGGTCGACGCCGAAGACTTCGAGCGCAGCGCCGACGCAGCGCTGGGTCGGCGTGACGCCGCGGCCTGCGCCGAGGCCGCGCGTGGATACGGCGGCGACCTGCTGCCCGGCTCCCGTTACGAGACCTGGACCGTGGCAACGCGCGAGCGGCTGCACGCTCGCCACGTCGATTTACTGCGGGTCGCCGGTCAATGGGACAAGCTGGCCCGGATCGAGCCGACCGACGAGCCGGCGCACCGGGCGCTGATGCAGCGCGAGCTGGAAGCCGGCAACCGCGCTGCGGCACTGCGCTGGTACGCGCACTTGCGCGAGGCCCTGCAGGAATCGCTGGGCGTGGCACCGGACCGACAGACCGACGCCCTGTACGAGCGCTGCGTTGCCGGCCTGCAGTCCCACGGCCCGGCATTCGTCGGCCGTGCGCTGCCGATCGCGCAGGCCATGGCCTGGCTCGGCCTGGCGCCAGCCGAGCGGCCGGGCGGCATCGTGCTGCGCGGGCCGGGGGGCATCGGCAAGAGCGCGCTCGGCCGCGAGATCGCGACCCAGGCCGGCGGCCGAGGCTGGAGCGTTCTGCGCGTGCAGGCGACCGGCTCGGGCCGCGCCTATGCCGTCGTCACGGCCATCGCCGAGCGAGTGCTGCTGGAAGACCGCGCGCCACTGGACCGCATCGGCGACAGTGCGCGCAATGTGCTGGGCCTGCTCAGCCCCTTGGCAGGGCCTGGCAAGCCGCTTCCTGGCCCGCTCGGCCGCCATCAGGTCATCGGCGCGATCCGTCGGCTGCTCATCGCATGGGCCGCCGGCACCGACGTTGTGCTGCAAGTCGACGACGCTCACCTCGCCGGCGACGCCGATGTGGATGTGCTGATGCAACTCGCGATGTCCGGCGCACCGGTGTGCGTGTTGCTCGGTGTCCGGCCGCCGGCGCAAGGCACGGTGCTGGCACAGGGGCTGGCCCGACTTCAGGCGGCCGAGGCGCTGAAGGCGATCGACCTGGAACCCCTGGACGACGACGAATGCCGCCGGCTGGTGCTGCAGGCCGCGACAACGCCGTTGGAGGCCGACATCGTCGCGCGCGTCGTACGCGCCGCGCAGGGCAACCCATTTGCGGCGATCGAACTCGCACGCTGTGCGGCGTCGACGCGCGACGGGCGGTTGCCCGAAAGCACCGCCCAGGCCGTGCTGGCGCGCCTGTGCGACGTGGCCGACGAGGCCTTGGCCCTGCTCAAGTGGCTGGCGCTGTGCGGTGACACCTTCGACCTGGCCACGATCGAAGCGCTGGCCGAAGCGGCCCAAGCCTCGGCAATGGCGGCGCTCGATGCGGCGCTGATGCAAGGCGTGCTCGTGCCCGCCGGCAGCCGCTACCGGTTCCGCCACGACCTGGTCCGCCAGGCATTGGCCGACCACGTGCCGCCGCACCGCCGCACGCAAATGCATCGGCGCATTGCCAAGCTCCTGTCCGAGCAGGAGTCGGCGCCGGCCGACATCGCCCATCACTGGCGCGAGGGCGGCAAGCCACGCGAGGCCATACCCTGGCTGCTGGCGGCGGCACGCGACGCGGTGCGGCTGGCGGCCTTCGGCGATGCCTTGCGGCACCTCGAGCCGTTGCTCGCGGTCGACCCCCAGCACAGCCAGGCCCTGCGTCTGCGTGCCGAGTCGCTCGATGCGGTGGGCGATCCGGCGGCGCTCGCCGCGTACCGCCTGGCGGCCGATGCCGCGGACGAGCCGGACGTGGACGACCTGCTCGCCAAGGCCGCGCTCGCGCAGGTCAAGCAAGGGGACCCCAAGGGCGCGTTGGTGTTGCTGGCCGGCCTGCATCCCAACAGCATCGAAGGCAGGCTGTGCGAGGCTCTGGCCTACAGCGGAGCCGCAGCGCTCGGCGCAACCGACCCGGCGATGGGCACCGACAAGGCGGCGGTGGCGCGCCGGCTTGCGCTGCAGACGGGCGACACCGCATCGATCGTGGTCGCGTCCTGGGCTCAGGCCGCCGCCGCGCATGCCCGCGGCGAACTTCACCAGAGCGTCTGGTCGGATCTGTACGAGACGACGGCCCTGCCGCATCTGGCCCTGCGGGTGTTCGATGGGCACCTGTGCATCACCCAGCGCTTCCTGTACGGGGCGCGGCCGTATGCGGACGTGATCGCCTTCGCCGACGCGCTCGCCACCGAGGCGAAGCGGCTCGGCGCGGCGCGCGGCCAGGCGTTCGGCACGACGCTGCGTGGCGAGGCCGAGTGGCTGTCCGGCGACCTGACCTCGGCGCGGCAACACCTGCGCGAGGGCGCGCGCCTGCACCGCGCCATCGGCGGCGCGGTCGGCGAGGCGCTGTCGCTGCAGCGCCTGGCCGAGCTGGCGATGCACGAAGGGCAGAAGAGCGAGGCTCGCGCCCTGATCGACGAGGCGCTCGACCTGGCGCGCCAGACCGACATCGGCTTCCATCTCCTCGACCGCATCTACGGCACCCGCATCACGCTGCACGCGGACGATCCCGCAGCGGCCCTGCATGTCATGCAGGACGCCGCGGCGTCGGTGCGCGGTCCGCTCGAGACCTGTCCGGGCTGCCGCGTCACCTTTGCGGTGCCGGCGGCGATCGCCGCGGCGCGCGCCGGCGAGGTCGCGCTGGCCGAGCAGCACGAGTCCCAGTGCGCCTACCTTGCCGACGTGGTGATGAAGCTGCCGGCGTGGTACGCCGCGCACGACGAGGTACGCGGCCACATCGCAGCGGCGAAGGGCGCGTCGGCCGACGAAACGGCCGCCCACTTCGCGGCGGCTGTCACGCGCTACCGCGGCGCGGGTCATCCCGTCGACGCGACGCGCTGCGAACAGCTCGCGGTACAGGCCGCGTCTGGCCGGGCCACACGCAAGGGTCGCTGAGGTGCTGGCGGCGCGCCGCGCGCGCTGGCGGCCGCGCCAGCACGGTTCACCATCCGGGGCGATCTGGCGCTATGCCCAGACCTTCGGTCCAGCAGGCAAGGGCGCCGTCGCCCACCTCCGGGCCAGCGTGGAAGGGAACTCCCGTGCCGCCATCTGACCCCGGCACGAACGCCGCGCCCGCGAGCCACAAGAGCGTGCGGTTGCGGGCCGGCAGGGTGCTTCGCAGGCAGATCGCCGGGCAGGAGGCCTGAAGCGCCGCAAATCTACGCCGGCCGCAGCGCTGTGCTGGCCACGATGCACGGCAAGGAGCGGGCGGTGGCCCCTGCGTTCGGGCAGGTGGTCGGACTGAGCGTCGTTGCGACGGCCGCCGTGGACACCGATGCGCTGGGGACTTTCTCGGGCGAGACGCCGCGGCGGGGCACCATGCTGGAGACGGCCGTGGCGAAGGCCAGGCTGGGAATCGAGGCGACCGGACTGCGGCTGGCGATCGCCGGCGAGGGCAGCTTTGGGCCGCACCCTCAAATTCCATTCCTGCCCTCGGGCATCGAACTGCTGGTCTTCGTGGACGCCGAGAAGGGCTTGTTGATCCACAAAATCGCGGTGGTCGGGAAGACCAATCTTGCCCACTTGGTCGCGGCGCCGAGCACTCCGATCGACACCTTTCTGGTCCAGGTCGGCTTTCCGGACCATGCGCTCATCGTGCGACCGAACGCGGGCGATCCGCTCGCGGCGTTGGCCAAAGGCATTGTTGACCGCGGCGAACTTGATCGTGCTGTCGCCGCCGCGGCAGCCGCTTCAGAGGACCGCTGCGCGCGCATCGAAACCGACATGCGGGCGCATCTCAATCCGACGCGCATGGAAACGCTGGCCAGGCTGGCGATGCAGTTGGCCCTGCGCGTGGCGGCACACTGCCCGGTCCGCGACGCACCCGGCTGGGGTCGTGTCGACGTGACCCGGGGCTTGCCGTGCGAGCTGTGCCGCATGCCCACGCAAGTGATCGCGGGCAAGATCTTCGGCTGCGCGGCCTGCGGCTAACGTGAATCGCAGCCGCGACAAGACGGCATGGTCTATGCCCGACAGATGCACTGCGATGCATGCAACCCTTGATCGTATTTTCCGCAGTTGACTGGAGCGAACCTGCCGCAAACGTAGACTTGGCGCGGGTTCAACGGAAATACGAAGAGACGCCTGATGGGTGAGCGGAATTCGCCTCGCAAATTGGCGGTCAATGTGGTTGGCGCAGCGTGCCAAGAGGCCGTTGAGTCGAAGGCGGGGCCGGTGGATGAGGCCATGCGCGCGCAGACACCGGGAGGTGTGTTCTCGGTACGCTGGGACGAGCGAGGCAGTGCCACGGCGCTGGGCCAACTGGCGTTCTTTGCCGAGTACCTGGAGGCGACGGGACTGTTCGAGGGCTGGCTCGA
>Ga0163144_10001092_pt1 | contig 64178 bp, 58 predicted proteins | sample OliLak19BULKMAT1_FD_123175 | JGI IMG/M metagenome (GOLD analysis project Ga0163144, IMG submission 123175) | Freshwater microbial mat bacterial communities from Lake Vanda, McMurdo Dry Valleys, Antarctica - Oligotrophic Lake LV.19.BULKMAT1 | ecosystem: Environmental > Aquatic > Freshwater >...
AAATTGTCTTGCCTATATTTTATATAAAAAACGCCCTTGCCTACGGTAGGCAAGGGCGTTTGTCGTTGAGGGCATTATGCTACTTTCGTAAAAGCACATGAAAAAAGTGTTGATACTCAACTTGATTACTTACCACAACTTGCTGTGATTAGCCAAAGTTTAGCCGATTCAAGATTTACGTTTTCAATTTCGCAAGTAGAACCGTCTTGAGCTACCAACTTAACGTCCCATAGCCCGTCGTGGCTGATGCTTACAGCTACTTTTTCACCAGGAGTTAAAACTTCATCTGGGTCTAAGATATCGTGTCCCCAATCGTTTTCTTCATCAGGTGATAAGTAGATTTCGTCAATGTTAAAAGTGGTTTTGTTTTGAAGTGTGATAGTAGTTTTAGGTGACGTAGCAGAAGTCATTACTACAGTACCACCCACGATTGCCATTACAGCAATAAACATGGCAAAAAAAGGAAGCAATTTTTTCATAAAAATTAAAAGAGGGTTTATGTATATATTGTTATATACCCATATAATACGCTTAACTCGATATAATGTTGTATGGATTATTATTTTTTTTCAAATAACTTGCTCAGAGGTAAGTTTAGCGTTTGAAGGACAGTTCTGTATCCATAGGAATAGCTACAGGAATAGTAAAAGGGCCTGCTGCGACAGCAAGATTAATAGTCGTTACTCCTTTGATAACCAAATCGGTATCTATTAATTTTTTCACATCGAAGATTTCAGGTATTTTAACAGACGTAATGGTTGTACCTGCAGGCAAGGGCAATGTTGCCAATATTGGGTCAATCAAGCTATTAAAAATGGTTTGGAATCCACCCGTTAGTTTTATTTTGGTGTAATTATCCAGCATTTCCCAGCTACCTTTTTGAGGTTCTGCATTATCTGCGGCTTTCAAAGTGAAAGTTTTATCGCTATTAAATTTTAATTTAATAGTCGTAATAGGCAATTCTTGGCTGATTGGTTGGCTGTTTTGTGGGTTTGTGCCATCAATTTTAGCCTTATCGCCTGTCCATTCTTTTTCGGCAAGTTTATCGGCAAGTGTGGGCGCGGGTGTGGCTTCTTCTGTTTTCTTTTTGCAAGCAATTACCAAAGAAAAGAGAGTAAAGAGGAGGAAAAGGGATAGGTTACGCATGAGTTTGTAGGGTTTAACAGTTTTAAAATAAATACATGGGCAAAGTTACCACTTTTTTTATGAAACTACATCAACAAATCCAAAAGTTCTTGAATGGCTATATTTTGCGCACACTTAAAATGTTTTTCGGGGCAGGCTTTATGTCCATGCAACCCACAAGGACGACACGGCAAATCCTCTTGCACTTGTACGACCTTGTTTATGTCTGCCAAAGGTGTATAACCAAATGATGGCACAGTAGAGCAGAAAATAGCACAGGTAGGCGCATTCATCGCAGAGGCGAGGTGCATGGGTGCAGAATCGTTTACATAATTCATCTTTGCGCCTTGCATCAAATAAGCAGAGGCAAGTAAGGGCAACTTGCCTGCCAAATTGATGATATTTGAGGAAGGCACAACTTGTTCTTTTATCCTTTCACAAACGGCTGTATCTGTGGGCGCGCCCAACAAATAAACAATATACTTTGCTGGGACTTGCTTTAAAAACGCAATCCATTTGTCTTCTGCCCATTGTTTTGTAAACCAAACCGAAGTAGGCGCAACACAAATATAAGGATTTGCAAGTGCTTTACCTTGCAATTTTTTTACTTGTTCTTGGTATTTTATAGGAGGGTATAAACGAGGGCGGGCAGGCAAGGCATCTGTCCAAGCGGCGATAAGTTGCTGATTGCGTGCTGTTTCATGTGTACCATTGTCTATAACATGTGGATAACTATGTGTAAAAAAACGCGAAAAAGGATTTTTTGCAAACCCTACTTTTACTTTAGCACGTGAAAAGGCAGTAAGCAAACCACTCGAAGCAAAACGTTGTACATTCACCAGAAGGTCATAGCGCACCTTGCGTATAGAGGCAAGTAAACGAAATAAATTGCGCCACTTGCCGCCCTGCTTATCCCATACCAACACTTCGCGCAAATGCGGGTGCGCGTCAAGCAATATTTCATTGCCTTTACGCAATAAAAAATCTATTTTAGCATCAGGATGATAGGCTTTCAACTTCTCTATAAGTGCAGTCGCAAGAATTACATCACCAATAAAAGCGGTTTGTATTATCAAGATTTGCATGGCTATCGCAATTTCAAACCCACCACGTTTTCTACGTGATGCGTATGCGGAAACATATCCACAGGTTGCACCGCGACTACCTCATACTTCGCATCAAGCACCGCAAGGTCGCGGGCTTGTGTAGCAGGATTGCAACTTACATACACAATACGCGAAGGCGCAAGAGCCAACAGTGCCTCCGTTACAGGCAAGTCCATACCAGCACGAGGCGGATCGGTTATAACTACATCAGGCGTGCCTTCTACTTCCCAAAGTGCTGGCTTGAGCAAATCTTTCATATCGCCTGCATAAAAATTCATGTGGGGAATTTGATTGATTTGAGCATTCACCTTTGCGTCTTCGATGGCTTCGGGTACATACTCTATCCCCACTACTTTTTTGGCATTACCAGCTACAAAACAAGCAATCGTACCCGTTCCTGTATAAAGGTCATATACAGTTTCTGTGCCTTGCAAGTTTGCCATCTCGCCTGCTATTTTATACAGTTGATGTGCTTGGGCTGAGTTGGTTTGAAAAAAAGATTTTGGACCAATACGAAACGTGAGTTGTTTTCCATTCAAGGCAAGCATTTTTTCTTCTGCATAGGCCAAACCTGCATAATGCACAGGCGTTAAATCGTGGTAGGTGTCGTTCATTTTAGTATTGACGAGGTAATACCAAGACGTAACCTGCGAAAATTTTGCTTGCATAAAAGTCATTACTTTTTGCAATGCTTCGTCATTTGGTCTTGCCACGATAAGCATTACCATTACTTGCCCTGTGTTCGCAGTACGGATAACGACATTGCGCCAAAAGCCTTCATGCGCCCTATAATCGTAAAACGGCAACCCCGATTCGAAAGCATACGCTTCAAAAGCATGGCGAATATCGTTGGAAGGGTCAGGTTGTAAAAAACAATGTTCAAGGGGTAATATCTTGTCAAAATGCCCTGCAACGTGAAAACCAAGCGCGGCAGTAGGCAAGTCTTCTTCCTCGTTAGGCATTTTCCACCGCCTATTCGAAAAAGTAAATTCTAATTTATTGCGGTAATATTGCCCAGCAGGGGCAGGCAAGATGGGCATTATGGCAGGCAAGGCAACCTTGCCTATGCGCGTCAAAGCATCTATGACCTGTTGCTGTTTGTAGGCAAGTTGTGCTGAATAGGCGATATGTTGCCACTTGCACCCTCCACAAGTACCAAAATGCTTGCAAAACGGCTCGGTGCGTTCTGGTGAATATGTATGAAATGCCACAGGTACTGCCTCCCAATAATTTTTGCGCTTGCCTATGATTTGTAAATCAACTACATCTTGCGGTGCAACGCGCTGCCCTTCTATAAAAATCACTCTCTCCTCATGCTTTGCTATGCACTTGCCTTCTGCAGCTACGCCTTGAATGGTAACGTTGTCCTAACGTGGATATTTGCTCTTTTTCATAGTGCAAAGATAGGGCAAAAGGTTTGTATTTTGAAAACTCCAAATTTGAAGGTTAGGGCAAAGGCTGAAAAACTGATTATTTTTATAAATATTATAAATAAAATCTATTTATTCATCATCATCATCATGGTGTGGATAACTCACTACTCAAAAAAAATGACTTGCACTATGCCAAGAATGCCAAAAAAATATTAACAATGTAACTCATTTATTTACAATTACTTAACATAGTTATCCACAAAGTTATCCACAGTCAATAACAAGACGTGCTTAAATATTAAGCGTGGATAACTAGCCTTTTTCTGTGGATAACTTTGTGCATAACTTGTGCATAAGTCTGCACTTATCCACAATTTAAAAAACGCTTAAAAGTTATTCACTTGTTATCCACAAAAAACAGCTGTTTATCCACAAGTTGTCCACAGAAAAAGGGTAGTTATCCACACTTTTAGACGCTCAATGTGGATAACTTGTTTATAAGTATTTGAAAAAACACCTAGTTATCCACAGATATTATTTGTGTTTGTGGATAAACTGGCAGTTTACCCACAAGTTATCCACAACTTTTTTTAAGCTGTGGACAACCCATTGAAAATCAAAAAAATATATCACACACATTAGCAACAAGTTAGCGGAAGCACGCTTTTTAATTTAATATTTCAAAATAGCAAAACCGCCTCTGCAATCAAGACTGCAGAGGCGGTTTTTGTATATCAAAAAAAGAGTATTAAATATTTATAGTTAGATTAAAAGCAGGTGTTGTTTCTATGTCTGTTTCCCCACCTGCGTTTGTTATATCACCTGTTGATACATTTGCACCATTTTTATTGAGATCGTGGCGCAAGATAATTTTCAAAGTTCCTGTACCTGCCATTGCCGTAGTGGCTATTTTAGTGGTTAGTCCGATAGGCTTTCCTGCAGTATCTTGGTCTGCGTATTGTATATTGCCCAATGAAGTTAGCCCTGCAGATTTTTGAAAGAAGAATTGATGTTTCGTGCCTTCATTACGGATTTCGGCAGTAATGTCTTGCGCAGGATTAGCCAATTCATTCAAAACAGTAAGTTCTATTGTATAGAAACTGTTCGCTGATAAGGCTATGTTATCCACATTTGGTGCATTTGGACCCGTTCCATCAGCGTCTTTCCAAGTAGCTACTATAGGAGAAACGCCCACGATAGGTGTTCCAGTCGCATTTGTTTTGGTGAAAGTAAGGCGCAGTGTGGTGATGACTTCTTGCTCATCTTCATGCGAGTCCTTATTTCGGCAACTTGATAACAGCGTACATAGCCCAAAAAAGGCTAAAAAGGTACGAAAAATTAGTTTTTTCATAATATTAAAATATGTTTTTTGCAACATTGTTGCGCAAAGTTAAATCAAATGCAACAGTGTTGCAAATATTTATCTGTTTATTTTTAATTTATTTCAAATTTTTTATTCCAAATAAGTGTTATAAAGGTATGAAAAAAATATTTTTCCTTTTAGCATGTGGGCTATTTTTGAATTTTAACCTTGCTATGGCGCAAGGTAAAGGCAAAAAAATAGGCAATCAAACCCTTGAAATTAAGACTTCGGCACAATGTGAAATGTGTCAAGAACGCATTGAAAAAGCACTTTCCGCCCAAAAAGGTGTGAAAAGTGCTAAACTCAACATGGAAAGCAAGGTGTTGGCAGTTACTTATAACAGCAAATTGATCAATGCTGACAAACTTCGCCAAACAGTTGTGATGGCAGGTTATGATGCAGACGATAAAAAAGCTGATGCTACTGCTTACAAGAAATTGCCCGGTTGTTGCAAAAAATAACCAAAAAATAGCTTTTTGATAGCAGGTGAAGCGGTAAGTTTCACCTGCTTATTTTATAAATTTGCCCATCTCGCCCTACTGCCCAACCTATTTTACCTTTTTTGTCAAAACGGACAGCGTTCAAATCCAAAGTGTTGATAGGCTGCCACGTTTTTCCATTATTCATACTCATGTCGCTGCCAGAAGTACCTACACATACGAAAACCTTGCCTGCCGCATGCGCTATACCAGAACGATACCCACGTGGCGGAGTTGTGCTTACTTTCCAAATCTTGCCTGCGTTAAGGGTATAAACGCTTGCTTTTTCAGGATTAGTTTCTCGTGTATAATCTCCTCCTACAGCTACCCAGGCTTTGCTACTGCCCAATGCGAGTGAGAAAATACCTTGTGCTTCTTTGCCACAAAGAATAGGTGTTTCTTGAATTTCCCAATTTTTGCCCATGTCCTTTGAGTAAAAAAGGCGTGATTTTTTGCCACCACCTGTTGCCAACCAAACTTTGTTTTCTATGGCTTGTAAAATACTTCCACTTGCCGCAAAACCTGCCTCTTGTCCTTCAGGAGTAGGAAAGAAATTATATTCGGCGCGCCAAGTTTTCCCTGCATCTGTTGTACGCAGTGTTAGAAACTTACCTGTAGAATCTGGATCACCAAATACAATGCCTTGTTGCTCGTTGGCAAAGGCAAGGTCATCAAGAAATGCTTTTTTGTGTAGGTTTTGATAAGCTATTGTCCATGTTTTTCCACCATCAGCAGTACACAATACATGTGCAGGAGAGCCTGCATTGATGATAATGGCGCGTAAGGAGTCGAAAGCATGTATATCACGAAAATCTAATTTTTCATAACCTTTGAGCATTATTTTTTGCCAATCCTTGCCTCCGTTAAGCGTCCGCAAGACTGTCCCAGCTGTTCCACTTGCCCATACTATTTGTTCATTTACGATACATAATCCTCGTAGCGAAAGCCCCGTGGCTGTATATTGATTGGTGAATTGGAAAGAAGGGCTTTGAGCTTTTGCACTTATACAAAAAAGCACTGCCCAAGATAATAAAAGAACACGCATGGTGAAAAATGATTTATGTTTCCCAAATTTAGTGCTTTTTATTGAAATTACTCGTTTTTAATGTGTTTTTTAGAAAGGCCCTGTTTATTTTGATTAAAGCATAAAAACAAAATATTATATGTTATTTCAGCATTTTTATCAAATAACACCAAATATAACAACTATTTAGATGAGTACCTGAACCATAAAACATGAAAAAAAATGCTGTTTTAGGGCTATTTAATCCTTTTGAAATGTTATTATGTAAAAATGTATTAACAATAACATGTTAAACCATGTGGATTGTATAAACCAAAAGCAATTAATAAATAAAATGACTTACAAGTCATTTTATTCGCCTAATAATTATGACTGATAAGTCATTATCTGAAATAAATTTATGTGTTTAAGTACTAAAAAGTAAATAAGTACGTTTCATTGGAAACAATAATAACATGAAAAAAATAACACTTACTTTATTGGCTTTATGCCTTGTGTGTAGCACGTGGGCGCAGACCAATCCGACTATGGACAGACCTATTCAGCAATGTATTACTAATAATACAGATAAGGTCGATTTATTACACCCCAATTTTAGCATGGGAACGTGGCTTTACAAATTGTCAGAAGTTTGTGAACGCTTGAAGGACACAGACGGTAAAAAAGGTGGGCAATATGTAGTGAGTCTTCTTGAAAAAGAAAAAGAACTCGATGAACTCCTTGCTATTGCTGATGATTGTCCCAATCTTAAAAAGGTAAAGCCCGATTTGGAAGAAATGAAGAAGGTATTTGCAGAGCGTCAAAAAGTAGAAAACTTCAAAATCAAAGAAGAAAAGAAAACGACTGACAATGTTTTTGAAGAAGGAAAAGATATAACAACAATGTCTTTACCTCGTAGTGCGGCAGGCAAAATTAAAAAAATTGCAGACAAAGTACATAAAAATCTTAAATAACCCATTAAAATAAACGCCCTTGCCTACCGTAGGCAAGGGCGTTTTGTCGTTTAGGTCATTACGCCTTATTCGCCATGAAAATAGGCTATGTCTTTATCATCGAGTCTAAACCATTCGCTGTGCTGATGTTTGTGTTCAAAAATGCCAATGCAGTGTTTTTTCCAACGCTTTTGCTTCGTTATGTGTACGACTTGTAGACTTTTTTGCGCTTTCCTACTCCGAAAGCTCAACCCATTTTGCAGAGCTGATTGTTTGTATTTCAAAACATGCACACAAAACAATCTGCATCAAGTTTCCAGTTCGTTGAAGTCCATTTAACTACTTGCAAATCAGTATGTTCGTTGAAGTTTACAACTCCAACTAAGTGGCCTGCAACTTTTCAACTTGCATTTTGTGAAACAAACTATGCCGAGCTGAAATCTACACGAAAGGTAGGCAAGGTGTTCTTTGCTTTTATGGCTGTTTTAGCCTTGTTAGTTCCAGTTATTCAGGCATAAGCAAAGACGCTTGCCTATTGCGAGAAAAGTATTTTTTTCCAAAATAGAAAAGAACATAGATTGGGATTTTTAGAATGACTTTCGCAAGAAGTGTATTACCTTTGCGCTTGTATTTTACCCTATATACTATGACTACCGACCAATTGAAGGATATAAAAAGCCGCGTAGAGGCTTTAAGGAGGTATCTTTGACTATGATACCAAAATAACAACTATCCAAACCCTCGAAAGTATTACACAAAAAGGCAGTTTTTGGGACGAACCGAAAGAAGCCGAAAAAGTATTGAAAGAAATCCAAAAAATTAAAATTTGGACAAATGCCTTCGATACTGTTTACGCACTTTGGGGCGACCTCGAAGTGCTACAAGAATTTAGCCTCGCAGGGGAGGCGACAGAGGCAGAAGTTGTCTTAAGTTATCAACAAACATTGAAGGACTTGGAAGCCCTTGAGTTCAAAAAAATGCTCAGTGCTGAAGAAGACCAACTGAACGCTGTGATAGAAATAAACCCAGGCGAAGGCGGAACAGAAAGCTGCGATTGGGCAGAAATGCTTATGCGTATGTATATTCTGTGGGGAGAAAAAAACGGTTATACAGTCCGCGAAATCAGCTATCAAGCAGGCGATTCGGCAGGGCTAAAATCTGTTACACTCGAAGTAGAAGGTAATTTTGCCTACGGTTTTTTGAAATCCGAAATAGGTGTACATCGTCTGGTGCGTATTTCGCCTTTCGATTCGGGTGGAAGACGCCATACTTCTTTTGCTTCTGTCTTTGCTTATCCGATGGTAGATGACACTATCCAAATAGAAATCAATCCTGTTGATATCGATTGGGATACTTTTCGAGCAGGTGGTGCAGGCGGTCAAAACGTAAACAAAGTAGAAACGGCTGTGCGCCTTAAACACCGTCCATCAGGCATCATAATAGAATGTCAAGAGCAACGTTCACAGTTGCAAAACAAGGAAAAAGCCCTCAAATTGCTTAAATCGCGTCTTTATCAAATAGAAGTAGATAAACGAAACGAGGAGCGCGACCGCATCGAAGGCACTAAAAAGCGTATCGGGTTCGGCTCACAAATCCGAAATTATGTACTACACCCTTACAAATTGGCTAAAGATTTGCGTACAGGGCTGGAGCGAAGTGATGTCCACAATGTACTCGATGGCGATTTGAACGACTACATGACAGCTTTTTTGATGATACAATAAAGTGTTAGCTTTGGCAAAGTTCTCAAACTTTACCAAAGCTAAACTTTTATATAGCCCTTGCCTACAACTCGCAAAAGTTAGGACTTGACGGCTTCTACTATTTCGGTACTTAACGGCAATGTACGTGCTGGGAAAAATTTGATAAGGTTTCCTTTTTCATTCACCAAATATTTGGCAAAGTTCCAGTCAGGTGCGCTACTGTTCCAGCCATTCTGCTCTTTTTTAGTAAGCCATTCATAAAGTGGGTGTTGGTCGCTACCACTCACAGACAATTTGGCAAACATTTGGAAGGACACACCATAGTTTTTTTGGCAAAATTCGCCAATCTCGGTGGCGGTGCCTGGCTCTTGTCCCATGAAGTTATTGGCAGGGAAGCCCAATACGACTACTTTATCACCATACTGCTCATGCAATTTTTGCAAGTCTGTGTATTGGGGGGTAAGCCCGCATTTTGAAGCTACATTCACAAGCAAGACCTTTTTGCCCTTATAACGCTCCAGTGATATTTGTTCTTTGCCATCTAAAGATGTCAATATAAAGTCATAAAATGACTTGGTGGTGGTAGTTTCCATATTTTGAATTGTATCGGGGCGAGTTTTTACAGTGCTTGAACCACAAGCATTGAGTACCGCAAAAGCGACACCTTGTAAGAGTGAGAACATAATACGCATTGAATTATAAATAAAATATACAGCATTAACCAAAAAAATAATAGAAAAGTTTATTTGAATACTCCAGAAAATCGTAAAAAGCATGTATTTTTGCAAATAACAATTTAAAATTTTTACAACCTATGAGTTTCATTGAACGCATAGTTGCCCGTCAAATACTTGACTCGCGTGGCAACCCTACTGTAGAAGTAGATGTAATAGTCGAAGGCGGTTTTCGTGGTCGCGCTGCAGTACCTTCTGGAGCATCGACAGGCAAGCATGAAGCTGTAGAGCTTCGCGATAATGACAAAGCGCATTATCTTGGCAAAGGCGTACTACAGGCTGTGAAAAATATCAAAGAACTTATCGCACCTGAAATTGTAGGCTATTCGGTATTTGACCAAAATCTATTGGACAAAATCATGATAGACCTCGATGGCACTCCTAATAAAAGCAAATTGGGTGCAAATGCTATCTTGGGCGTTTCGCTTGCTATCGCAAAAGCGGCTGCACAAGCAGCAGGACAGTCGCTCTATCGTTATGTGGGTGGCGTAAATGCAAACACCTTGCCTGTCCCCATGATGAATATCCTAAACGGTGGTTCACATGCAGACAATGGCATTGACTTTCAAGAGTTTATGATTATGCCTGTCAATGCACCATCATTCTCAAAAGCGCTGCAAATGGGTGTGGAAGTATTCCACCACTTAAAAAGTGTATTGAAAAGCAAAGGCTTGGCGACCAACGTAGGCGATGAAGGCGGCTTCGCACCTAATTTCAAAACCAATGTAGAAGCCATCGAAGCAGTGCTTCAAGCTATAGAGAAAGCAGGCTTCAAACCGGGCGAAGATATGTTTATCGCACTCGATGCCGCAAGCTCTGAATTTTACAACGAAGAAGAAAAAGTATATCATTTCAAAAAATCAACAGGCGATAAACTAACCTCCTCCGAAATGGCAGGCTATTGGAAAGAATGGGCAGACAAATACCCCATCATCTCCATAGAAGACGGCATGCACGAAGACGATTGGGCAGGTTGGAAACAACACACTGATGCTATAGGCGACCGCGTGCAGTTGGTAGGCGATGATTTGTTCGTAACCAATGTTACGCGCCTGCAACAAGGCATAGAACAAGGCGTTGCAAATTCTATCCTAATAAAAGTAAACCAAATAGGTTCGCTTACCGAAACTATCAATACTGTGAACCTTGCTACCCGCAACAAATACAAGAGCGTAATGTCGCACCGTTCAGGCGAAACTGAAGATTGCACGATTGCCGACCTTGCTGTAGCATTGAATACTGGGCAAATTAAAACAGGCTCGGCTTCGCGTTCAGACCGTATGGCAAAGTATAACCAACTTCTTCGCATCGAAGAAGAGTTAGGCGAAATGGCGTACTTTCCGGGTAAGAAGTTCTAAAAGTTGAGGGTTGAGGGTTGAGAGTTGAGGGTTGAGGGTTGAGGGTTGAGGGTTGAGGGTTGAGGGTTGAGAGTTGAGAGTTGAGAGTTGAGGATTGAGAGTTGAGAGTTGAGAGTTGAGAGTTGAGAGTTGAGGATTGAGGGTTGAGAGTTGAGGATTGAGAGTTGAGGATTGAGTTATTAAACTCTATTATTGTTTAATAACTCAATGCTCATCAAATCAACTATTTATTGACTGCGACAGATACCACGAAAAAAGCGAATTCCTCACCAATGGGGCGGACTTCAACTTCGAGAGGGTTGTCAGAAGTAAGCGCGGCTTGTACCAATCCTATGCCAGCCCCTCTACTTTCTTCGTTTTCGGGGTTATTGCGCAAATCACGTTTATATTCACGCAAAGCATCTCTATCCAATGAATTAATCGTATTACACTTTTCTTGTAAAAAAGGAATATCTCTGTGAAACACCAAATTGCCAGTAACCACACGATATATGTCATCTTCATTCACGATAACCAATGTGCCAACCTTGTCACGATTGCGACCAAACTGATTTTTCTCCTTAGAGTAAAACAGTACGTTTTGAGCAAGTTCCATAAAGATAGCAAATACCTTTTTGCCTACTTTTGATTCTTCGTCTTGAAGTTTTTGCCTGATATCGCGGCTGAACTCAGAAAGCAACACATCAGTCAAAGGTCCTTTATAAGACAACAAGATGTTGTCTTGGCTGATTTGGGTGTGGTACTCGAAGAAGTTAAATTCTTTGCGTGGTTTGTTTTCCATGATTGTACGTGGTGGATAAGTGTTACAAATAACTTGTATCGGAATTTTATGCCAAATATAGTAAAAAAATAAAAAAAAAACGCATCTTTTCTTATTAATTTTCTTAATGTTTAATGTTTATGCCAAATGCCCTTAAAAACGTCCTGCTTATTGATGATGACCCGATAAATAACCTTATTTGTCGTAAAAAATTGCACAAAGCCCATCAGCATTTATCTATTGTTGAGTTTACCTTAGCCCGCAAAGGGCTTGAGTATTTGCAACAAGCACAGATAGAAATAAATTTATTGCTATTGGACATCAACATGCCCGATTTAAATGCTTGGCAATTTCTCGATGGACTTGTCAAAGCCTCTATTTCTGTCCCTGTTGTTATCATAACTTCTTCTATAGACCAAGAAGACATGGAAAGAGCAAACAATTATAAAATGATTGTAGGTTATGTTATTAAACCTGTTACTGATGATAAAATAGCTATAATGATATCACACATAAGCTAATCTTTTGAAAATTAAAATATTACTACGTGATTGTGTAGTTGCGAACATTTGTTTAGTCTTAGCTTTTGCTTTTCCTCTCTCCAAATTGGAGAGAGGGGCAGGGTGTGAGGTCTTAACAAGCACTTTTGCAAGAAGTCTGTGGTTTTAGTTTGCCTGCAAAGGTAAGCATTTTTAGCCATTTATATGGATATATGCTAACCAATTTACCTGTTTCTTTGTTTATGCTATAAAAAGTGTTACATTCGCCTTTTGAAATACAATTTTTAAATAAAATACGACTATTTATGCTCGCTAAAGTTTTTGGGAGTGCTGTGTATGGTGTGAATGCCTCTGTTGTTACGATTGAAGTATCGGTGGACACAGGCACACTTTTTTTTATTGTGGGTTTGCCTGATGGCGCTATCAAAGAGAGCCAACATCGCGTAGAATCGGCTATCAAAAATTTGGGCTATATGTTTCCGCGCCAAAAGATAGTAGTCAATCTTGCGCCTGCTGATATTCGCAAAGAAGGCGCGGCTTATGATTTGCCGATAGCTTTGGGCATCTTGCAGGCTTCGGGGCAAATCTATTCAAAAAAATTGGAAGAGTACATGATTATGGGTGAGCTTTCACTTGACGGCACGCTCCGCCCCATTCGCGGCGTGTTGCCTATAGCCATCGAAGCCCGCAAACAAAAATACAAAGGGCTGATATTGCCCAAAGAAAACGGGCATGAAGCCTCTATAGTTAATAATTTAGCTATTATTCCTGTAGAATCATTGGAGGAAGCCATCGAATTTCTTACCGATAAGAAGGAGATTACGCCTTTAGAATGTAATACCCGCGATATATTTGCAGAAAGTCAAGACCATTACGAATCTGATTTTGCCCATGTGCAAGGGCAAGAAAACATCAAACGCGCCCTTGAGATAGCCGCTGCAGGTGGACACAACGTCATCATGATAGGACCGCCAGGGGCAGGCAAGACCATGCTCGCCAAGCGTTTGCCCTCGATATTGCCGCCCATGAGTTTGCATGAAGCCTTAGAAACAACCAAAATACACTCGGTGGCAGGCAAGCTCTCCTCAAACGGCTCGCTTGTATCACAACGCCCTTTTCGCTCACCTCACCACACTATCAGCGATGTAGCATTGGTAGGCGGCGGAGGCATACCCCAGCCCGGTGAGATTTCTTTGGCACACAATGGCGTATTGTTTTTAGATGAATTGCCCGAATTTAAACGAACTGTTCTCGAAGTAATGCGCCAACCCTTAGAAGAACGGCACGTTACCATATCACGCGCAAAACTTTCTATAGATTTCCCTTCCAATTTTATGCTCATAGCGAGCATGAATCCTTGCCCTTGTGGATATTACAATCACCCCGAAAAAGAATGTGTCTGCCAATCGGGTACAGTACAACGCTATTTGAACAAAATAAGCGGACCGTTGCTGGATAGAATTGATTTGCATGTAGAAGTTACACCTGTTAGTTTTGATGAAATGGCTTCCAACCGAAAAATGGAGTCTTCAGCCGAAATTCGCCTCCGCGTTATCAAAGCAAGAGAAATTCAAACAAAGCGGTTTGAAAAAACACCACTCATTTATTCCAATGCCATGATGCCTTCGCAAATGGTCAAAGAAGTTTGTGAAATAAACCAAGCCTGTAGAAACATGCTCAAACGCGCCATGGAAAAATTGCGCCTCTCAGCACGCGCCTACGACCGCATACTCAAAGTAGCAAGGACAATAGCCGACTTAGATACAAGCACAAACATTGAAATACAACACCTTTCTGAAGCTATCCACTATCGCAACTTAGATAGAGAAGATTGGGCAGGATAGGTTTGGCAAGAGTGCATTTCAAACCCTTTGCTTAAGACTGTGCCCTCTCCAATTTGGAAAGGTTATGTGCAACGATTTTGGAATGCACCCTTTGGCAATGCCCGATTTTACTGCTATCTTTGCACAAAACTAATAAAAAGCTCACTCTTATATGCTTCGTATAGAACAACTGCGCGACCAAAAAGAAGCCGTACTCGCCGGTTTGCAAAAAAGATATTTTACTCAAGCAGAAACGCTTATCAACAACGCCCTTGAAATAGACGCAAGAAGAAGGGAAGCCCAAGCTATGTTGGATAATACCAACGCAGACATGAATCAACGCGCCAAAGCTATTGGCATATTGATGAAAGAAGGCAAAACAGAAGAAGCAACCGAAGCGCGCGCAATAACTGCCACTCTAAAAATAAAAACCAAAGAACTGGAGGAGTCTCTAAAAATAGCCGAGCAAGCCCTATTTGATGTGTTGGTATTGTTGCCCAATGTGCCTCATGAAAGTGTAAAGGCAGGCAAGTCAGCAGATGATAACGAAGTGGTTTTTGAAGTCGCCGCCTTGCCTACCTTGCCTGAAACAGCTGTACCGCATTGGGACTTAATTCAACGTTTGGACATCATAGATTTTGAATTGGGCAATAAAATTACAGGCGCAGGCTTCCCCGTCTATAAAGGAAAAGGCGCAAAATTGCAACGCGCACTCATCAATTTCTTTCTCGAAGAGGCGGACAAAGCAGGCTATACAGAGATAATGCCGCCTTTGCTTATCAACCGCGATTCGGGTTTTGGTACAGGTCAATTGCCTGACAAAGATGGACAAATGTACCATGCCACAGAAGACGACTTGTTTTTAATACCTACTGCAGAAGTGCCTATTACCAACTTATACCGCGATGTGATTTTGGAGGAAAAAGACTTGCCTATCAAAAATGCGGGCTATACGGCTTGTTTTCGGAGAGAAGCAGGCAGTTGGGGCGCACACGTAAGGGGACTGAACCGCCTGCACCAATTTGACAAAATAGAAATAGTCCAAATCCAACACCCCGAAAAGTCATACCAAACCCTCGAAGAAATGCTTAAACATGTAGAAATGCTGTTGCAAAAATTGGAGCTGCCGTATCGCATTTTGCGTCTTTGTGGTGGTGATATGGGCTTTACTTCAGCTCTTACCTACGATTTGGAGGTGTATTCTGCCGCTCAAAAGCGTTGGCTGGAGGTTAGTTCAGTAAGCAATTTTGAAACTTTCCAAGCAAACCGTTTGAAATTGCGCTACCGCGATGCCAACAAACGCAATACGCTTGCGCATACGCTCAACGGAAGCGCCTTGGCTTTGCCGCGTATTGTAGCCTCTTTGTTGGAAAACAATCAACAAGCCGATGGACATATCCGTATCCCTGAAGCATTGCGACCTTTTACAAAATTTGATGTGATTTAAAAAAAAACAAGCCATTAACATATTATTATCAGCCTTTTAACTCACTTATTCAGTATACTACATTGTAGTCTTAACCTCGCCCTCCCTATGCACAAAATCACCTTATTTGCCTGCTTATTGTTTTTCTTTCATCTAACCACGACGAGCGTACAAGCTCAAACAGCCAAAAAACCCAAGTATTCTCAAGAAGCTATTAATTATTTCTTGGAAGTTGCATTGGGGAGCGAATATGGCAATTCAGACAAAGTCATAGTCAAATGGCAGAGCGAAATCCGTTTGTATGTGGCAGGCGAGCCAACACCTGGCCTAAAGCAAGAGATAGACAAAATAGTAAAAGAGTTGAACGGCTTGATTAAAACTATTCAAATACGCGAAGTGTTACAAGAAAGCCAAGCCAACCTTGTTCTGTTTTTAGGTGCAAAACACTCGTATGCAAAAAATCATGAACCTAAAGTGGCACTATACAACGACTTAGGCTTTTTTTATGTCTATCCCAATAGTGATAAAATCATACAAAAAGGTAGCCTTTATATAGATACAGCACGCATGACGGCAAACGACACGCGGTTTCATTTTTTGCGCGAAGAACTTACGCAATGTCTAGGATTAATGAACGACTCAGAGCGATATCCCGAAAGCATGTTTTATCAAAAATGGTCTTTGCGCAATGAGTTCACACCTTTAGACAAACAACTCATAGAAATGCTTTACCTGCCCCAACTCAAAGCAGGTATAGATGCAAAACAAGCAAAACAAATATTAGAAAGCATTGAGCGATAAAATCAGCATACTTAACGAAAATATAATATACAATTATAGGATTTCAAGCCTTAACAGACTAACTTTGCACCACAAAAGTTTATATCATATCACAAATTTAAACTAAAAAAATGAAAAAAATTGCACTACATTGTCTCCAACTTTTGGCAATCATAAGCGTAGTATCTCTCGCAAGCTGCGGGAGTTCTGACCCTGTAATACCTGCCGCGCCTTCTACTATCACAGTACAAGCCGACCCTACAGCAACCTATGCAATAAACCCTAAATTCGAAAAGGGCGAAAAAGTAAAAATTAAAGTGAAAGCAAGCGTACCCGGCGGAGTTCAAATATTCCAAATCAAGAGAAAAGTAGGTAGCGGTGCTGAAACAGATGTTACAACCGCTTATACTTCGCAAGGCTTGCCTGCTGCCGGCGCAACTTCGTACGAAAAAGTATTTGAAGTTACTGTAGCTGAAACTTTCAACGCGACTACACCCGCTGAGAACAAAGTAGTATTTACTTTCAATGTGAAAAACTCACAAGCGACTACTTTCACAACTGGTAGCTTTTCGTATGACGTAGCCGCACAAGGTCAAGGTGGCGGTGGTGGAATCGCGCCCCTTTTGCGTGCTATAGTACAAGTAGGTCTGGGTGCGCAGTTAGCCACTGCAGGAAGCTATTTAGCCTCTTCAGCAGGTGCAAACGGTCTATATACCAGCGCAGAAGCTGCAGCTTTGTCAAGTGCCGCTAAACAATTAATCGACATTACGTTTGGTGTAGTAGGTACGGATGGCAATTCTGCTGCAGGTGCTGCAGCTACAACGCCTCAAATCATCTCGCCTGACACCCGCGCTAGCAAAATGTTTAACAATCCACTCGGTACAGACGCTAAAGCAACTACTTTCAAAAGTTCTACGCTTACTGCCCTTACTGCTGTTACTTCTACAGATGTAAACAATTTAGACCACAGCACTGCGTCTGTGAAATTTACTACTATAGCTGCAGGCAATGTGATTAGTTTTGTAAACGCGCAAGGTGCAAAAGGTTATGTGCGTGTGGTAAGTATCACAGGTACAGGAGACAGCCGCACTGCTACACTTGATGTATTGGTACAACAAATTCAGTAATAGACTTTTGCGAAAGTGTTTCTAAAAACCTCACACTCTGCCCTCTCCAATTTGTAGAGAGGAAAAGGATTTTCGTAAGAAGCCTAATTTATTGTTGCAAATTCATTGCAAAAGTCCCTTGCCTACCCTATTTGTAGGCAAGGGACTTTTAATTAAAAAAACTATCTTTGCAAAACAACAACCACACTATGTATAACATCTCTTTTTTTGTATCTATTTTATGTTTGTGCGCGAGTAGTGTTTGCTTGCCTGCGATGGCGCAACAAGGCAACTATGCGTTCCTAAAAGTATCGCATTATTGTAACATGCCTTATATGATGCCTGACTATTTTCAAGAACCGGCATGGGCAGATTCGCTCATGAAAGCCCATGCAGTTTGGGTAAAGCGCGAACTCAAAGTAACAAAAGTAGATTATAAACTTCGCGAGGCGATAAGCTATCATGCAAGTAAGTTGCCAGAAGATGGACAACAGTATGATTTTACCCAAACGGGTTATGCTTATTTTGCTGAAATTCAAACTACTTTAATTTTGGGTGAAAACAAAAAGAATTTGCCTGAATTGGACAAAGGCTTTTTTGGTTTTTATCTAAAAGTATATGACCAAAAACAACGCAAGGTTTTGCAAAAAAGCATCAGAATTCCTTTTCATATCCAACCCAATAAAGATGGTTGGGGAGATGTTTGGCTCACTGCCTCACAATTCAAACATTTGTACAGTTATGCGTTGCGTACCCTGATGCAAGGCGGAAAGGTAGGCAAGGAGTGGGAATTTCAACAAAAAACTTCGGAGGAATTGACACAATGGTTGCAAGAAAGTACGAAAACCACCCTCCTAACCGAAGGGCGCGGAAAATATACATGGGCAAGAGGAGATAGCACGCTTGCACTTTCATTGGAGCTCCAAATACCTCACAAAGAAGGGCAAACCTACAGGCGCGAAGCTACTTTTACTTATGGGCAAGACGCTTATAAATATCAATTGAAAGGACTTTTGACTGAGAAAAACCCCAAGGAAACTTTCATACAATTCATCACTCCACAACTCAATCTCGCGTCTATACAAAATAATGAAGCCTTAGACCTTGCACAAGCAGAAACTAATAAAGGCTCTTGGGCATGGATAGCTTACCAACATAACGGTATGGTGAAAGTGTATGAAGGCGATGCGCTAAAAGCTGTATTGGTGCGGAACATAAATACAGGATATGACACTTACCTGCACAGTTATTGGACAGTCCGCGAAGCAAAAATGATAGCCCGTTTACTCATGGCTGAAGTGCTTGTCAGAGCATTGCAAAAACAATACGAGGTCAAATAGATACCAAACACATTTTTGTTTTAGTTTGGTTTTATTTACGCATAAAAACAGCCGCAACACTCAATCCCGCGCTTAATACACCAATGCCTATCAGGGGAACGAGTATGATTTGTATATCCCAACCGAAGCGTATTTGGGCAGGAAAGCCAATACTTTGTAACGCTTGTATGATGTCGGCAGGCAAGGCAATAGGATTTGACACGCTATAAAAAATAATAGGCAGGGCGCAAAGCAAACCCAATACGTAACCCAAAGCAGTTATTATATTCAACTCGACTGCCAACATAAGCCAAACTTGCCTACCCAACAGCCCCAATATGCGTAAACGCTGTATTTCGGGTGTTCTTTCACGCCAGTTTTGTATAAAGACAAGCCCAACGCTTATTCCCAATAAGCCATATAAAATACTCCAAACAAGTATAAAAGTAGCTTTTAAAAGCATTAACATTTGTGCTATATCGGGCAAGGCTTCCTGCCAAGTCTGCAAAACAAGTCCTTGCCTACGCACCCATGCAGGCAAGGCAGGAGGCATTTTTTCTGTGTATTGTACAGCGATAGTGCTGACTTGAGAGGGCGTTTTGATAAATTTCTGTGCTATTGCGAGTGGTAAAATGGCTATATTATCTGCTTGTGCGAAAGGAAGGTGGCGTTTTTCGATTATTTTAAATAGCTCTTTAGGTGCGGTAGGCAAGGTAGAAAGCGCAATCGAATCACCTACTTGCAGATGCAATAGGGCTAAAAGTGTAGGCGAAAGTACAAGCCCTTTTATGGGTTCATTTCCAAAAGTGTTCATTCCTAAAAGGCGTATATTTATAACGTCTTCGTTTTGTTGAAGCCAAGCATGTCCTTGCAAGGTAAGGTTATAAGAACAACTTGGGAAAAGGATTGCAAATTGTTTTTGCTGGGATTCATCAAAAGCGAAATTAGTTGCCTTGCCTGCCCTGTCGTAGGCAAGGATTTGAGCATCGCCTGCTATATTTTTGACAACTTGCCGATAAATGTCTTGTTGTAAGCCTGCTAATTGGGCTTGCATTATGGCTACCAAAGCCGTAACCAAAGCTATACTAACCAAAAGCAAGATAGTGCGCGAAACATTCCGCTCTAAATTTCGCCAAGCAAGAAAAAAAAACATAATGGGCGATGATTTGTTGAGTTATTAAGTTATTGAGTGATGAGTTGTTGAGCGGTGAGGGTTCATCTCTCATCGCTCAACAATTCACGCTGTCAGCTATTACATACTCGTTTGCTTTATGGGCATTTGTGGTAATCATTTCGCCTAAAAAGCCTGCTAAAAAAAACTGCGAACCCATTATCATAACTATCAATGCAAGGTAAAAGAGTGGCTGTGCGGTTATTTCGCGCCCTTTGATAGCGTGGTAAATATTCGTCATTTTGTCGTAAGTTAGCCAAGCCGTCAATCCAAAGCCCACTAAAAAAAAGAGAATGCCCATTGAGCCGAAAAAGTGCATGGGGCGTTTTCGAAAGCGAGTTACAAAAGTAATGGAAAGCAAATCTAAAAAGCCGTACATGAATCGTTCAAGTCCAAATTTTGTTTTGCCGTATTTGCGGGCTTGATGCTTTACTATCTTTTCGCCTATGCGTTCAAAGCCAGCCCATTTTGCTATGACGGGTATGTAACGGTGCATTTCGCCATATACTTCTATGTTTTTGACTACTTTGAGGCGATAGGCTTTTAAACCACAATTAAAGTCGTGCAGGCGGATTCCCGAAAATAGGCGCGTGATATAATTAAAAAGCTTGGTTGGAATGGTTTTCATGATAGGGTCATGGCGTTCTTTTTTCCAACCAGAAATGAGGTCGTATTTCTCAACTGTGATGAGGCGGTACAGTTCGGGTATTTCGTCAGGCGAGTCTTGTAAATCAGCGTCCATCGTGATGACTACAGCCCCTTTTACGTATTGAAAGCCTGTATTGAGTGCCGCAGATTTGCCATAGTTTCTATTCAATGATATGCCTTTGATAGCTTCATTTTGGGTAGATAATGCTTGTATTACTTCCCATGAATTGTCTTTGCTACCATCATCAACAAGGAAAACTTCGTAAGTAAAGTTATGCTCCTGCATTACTTTCGTTATCCAAGTGCAAAGTTCAGGCAAGGACTCCGCCTCGTCTTTTAAAGGAATGACTAATGAAATATCCATACTTTTATAAGATTTAGGTAACTTTTTGACGCATAAAAAGCCCCATCAGAAGCGTAATAACACAACCTATCAACATACTATTGAGAAGCATAATGGCAAAAACGCCTGTGGGTGTATGTCTAAAGTCTAACATAAATTTGCTTTGTTCTATTTGTTGGGCTGTATAATTCAGTACCTCAAGGTTTGTGATGGCAGCTTTTTTTAATTTTTGCACCATTTCAGGTGATTTTAGTGCAAATTCAAATGCTTGTATGAAACTTATACATATACCAAAAACAGCTGACACGATAAGGCCCAAGTTTAGTCCTTGCAGGTAAGTCATGTTGTCTTTGTTTCCACGTCTAAATTCCAGCATGCCGTAAGAGATGCCTGCTGAAAAAATGATGAGGTTTAGTAATTCACTTGGGTCTTTGAGCAAAATATACAATATAGTTTTGTTTTTGAGCCTGCTGAAAAACTGTGATTCATCGGCATCTTTGAACAACATATACATGACAATGTCGGCTATGATATATCCCAATAAGACATAAATTCCATATTTTAGCCCTACACGCGTGGTAGAAGGAACGTTTATTTGCATTTTTGAGTGAATAAATTACCAACGAATAAGTGCCGAAGCCCACGTGAAGCCACTTCCAAAAGCGGCAAGGCATACGAGGTCGCCTTCTTTGAGCCTGTCTTGCTCCCAAAGCTCGCTTAAACAAATGGGAATAGTTGCGGCTGTTGTATTGCCATATTTTTGAATATTGTTATAAACTTTGCTTTCGGGCAGTCCCAATTTTTGGCGTACTGCTTCGGATATTCGCAAATTGGCTTGGTGTGGCACAAACATATCTATGTCCGTAATAGCCAAGTTATTGGCTTGCAATGCCTCGTCTATTACTTCACAAAAACGTGTGATGGCGTGTTTGAATACGGCACTGCCTTTCATGTAAGGCAAGTGTTTGCCTTCCTCTATAATTTGGGGCGACATACGGTCTTTCAACCTGCTGCCTGGGTGTTCAAGGATTAAATCTTCCGCATACGCACCTTGTGCATGTAAATGCGTGGAAAGGATACGCCTGTTGGGATTGTCGGATTTTTGCACTACGACTGCGCCTGCGCCATCTCCAAAAAGCACTGCAAAGTCGCGGTTGCGTGTACTCAGTTCGAGTATATTGGATTGGATTTCTGCACCTACTACCAGAATCCGTTCGTACATACCTGTTTTAATAAATTGGTCAGCAATAGAAAGCCCATATATAAAGCCTGAACATTGGGCCCGCACATCTAATGCGCCAATCTCACGAAAGGGCAACTCGCGTTGCAAGAGAACGCCTGAACCCGGAAAGTTATAGTCGGGGCTGAGGGTTGCAAAGATAATAAAATCAATGTCTTGTGCAGTAAGTCCTGCACGCTCAAGGGCGATTTGTGCGGCACGCGCGCCCATGTTGGATACGGTATCTTTGCCTTCAGTAAAAAACCTACGCTCTTTGATTCCTGACCTTTCTGTAATCCAAGCATCGCTTGTTTCCATCAGTTTTTCTAAATCGTGATTGGTTACAATCGTTTCAGGTACATAGAAACCTAAGCCTGTTATACGTGAAAAATTCATAATGATTAGGATATTTGTGCAAAATTAGCAAAGAATTACAACAAACCTAATAAGTTTATTGTACCAATGGGTGTATTTTTTATAAAACCTTCTCCGTATGTAACACCTATGAGCCTTCCGAGTTCACGCGCTCTGCCTTCTATAAATTTAAAAAACTCAGAAGATGATATAGGTGTTTCAGGTTCGGGACTCTCAGGGTTAAAGAATTGTGTTTTGAAGGCTTTGATAGCTTCCATTTTTGTATCCCAGTAAGGCGTAATATCTACAATAAGGTCGGGGTGTAAGTAGCGGTCTTGCAAATAGTGATATACGTTTTGTGGTCGCCATGCTTGTTGCTCGCTTCCGTCCATTTCTTTGGTATGTATTTTGCACAATCCTGACAAAAAACAAGCGTCATGCGCCAGCTGTGCGGCACGCCCGTGGTCTATGTGGCGGTCTGAAATAGCATTGGCTAAAACGATGGTAGGGCGATAGCGTCTTAGGGCTTCTATCACGCGGATTTGATGCTCTTGGTCGTTTCGAAAAAATCCATCAGCAAAGCCGAGGTTTTCGCGCACATCTATTTTTAGAATTTCAGAAGCATCAGCGGCTTCTTGTTTGCGTGTTTCGGGTGTGCCACGTGTACCAAGTTCACCTTGTGTAAAATCAATTATGCCTACTTTATACCCCAACGCCATTTGGAGCGCAAGTGTACCACTGCAACTCAATTCAACATCATCGGGGTGGGCAGCAAGGGCAAGAATGTCGAGTTTTGGAAAAGTCATGTTTTTTAGTATAAATAGATTGATAGGTTTTCAAAAATAGTCTTTTTGTGTCATTTTTTATAAAAAATATAAAATTTATTTTCTCTTACAAAGAACTAAACTTGCCTACTACAGGAGCATATAAGGGCATTGGTTTAAACGTGTTAGCAAAATGATTTGCGTATTTTGTTCGAGTTTATTAGTGTGCATCTCAAAATCGTTCCATATACCCCAGAACTGTTAAGTTCTCGTTTTGGGCAGGCAAGTTGCCAAACATTTAACCTATTCCCCTGCCCTATCTCCAATCTGGAGAGGTGAAAACCAAATAATCTGCTCCTCTCTCCAAATTGGAGAGAGGTTGAAACGGAGGTTTTTTTGTAGAACTTAACAGCTCTGCCATATACCACCTCTCCAAATTGGAGAGGACAGGGTGATATCTTAGAAAAGGTTTTGAAATGCACCCGTTTATTATGCATATATTTCAAAAAAAGTCAAAACAAAGTGCGTAAAAATTCCCCACTTATATGGTTGAAATGTGTCTTCTCAATCGAAAAAAAAGCTACCTTATACTGTGGAAAGTTGTGCATTTGTGTTTGTTCAGGTTTGGGTGAAGGCATTGAATAAACAATTTCATGTTTTCTAAATCTATATTTTTGAATATCTTTATATTTTTTTTTGAGATACTAGCATAAAAAATAAAATGTTCCATGTTCACTACTGCTATAGGAACTTTGTTAAAAGTATGATATAAGTTCAGAATATAATCTAAAAAAAGATGGACATTTACCAACTTGTTTTCGTATTTAATGATAGGGGATAAATGAGCATTCAATTCGCAAATAGCTATATACACAATTTCTGCTTCTTGGCACACAAGTACTGCGCTACACGTTTCCTTTATAGTATTAACATTTCCTAAAAATTCATTATGAGCCTCGCTCTCTGTTTCGGGTATTGTTTTTTCTAAACTAAAAGCGAATGCGTTTTTAGGTATATTTTTTATGGTGATATTGGGCATGGCAAGATTATGCTGAAATTCCCCTTCCAATATGAGTGTTTGATTTTTTATTTCTAAAGAAAGTGATGGGTTTATATAACTTCTTAAATTCATGGGTGATTTTAGGTTAAAATATCAAACAAAGTGTCAGAAACCTGATTTAAGCGTTTAATAGCCTCATCAAAAGCCATTTTCTACATTCCAAACGCATCTATTTCTACTCGTTCAACTGTACCTTCTTCGTGGACGACATACGCCCGAATGTCCTCTTTTTGCAAAACATCATTTTCAGTAAAGTCATTGGAGAGCATCAAGCAGTTGTTTAATTCCTTTACCATACTCTAATTCCTGCATTTACTAGCTTAACCAATAATTTTGCTGTTTTGATTTGATTTTCAGGGTGCAGGTTTAGTTCGGGTTCCTCTATCATGAGCAAATCGCCTTTTTGCGCTGTATGCTTTATATAAAAATGCAAGTCTGCTAAAGTTTGTACTGAGGCAGAGCAAAGGTGAGACGGGATTTCTTGTTCGCCAACGCGTATATGAAGTTCTTTATTTTTAGGTATATATTTGATAGGCAATAAATTTTCTATACAATTCAATATATCTTCTCTCTGCAATTTTGCTTCATATTTAAAATTCTTAGTTAGCTAATAGGCTGATTGGTAGCTGTATTCTACTCCTCTGGTGAGTTGGTCAACTTCTATGTTTTCGTATGCATCATGTATCTTTTTTTTTGCTACAATATCAGTTCTATATTTCAAAGATTTTGGAAATAAATGCGTAGCATTGCGTACATTAGACAGCATGATAATATTAAATTGTATTAAATCCTTGGCTATTATACTCAAAGTATATTCAATATTATCAGGATTTAAGTCAGCAGTGTGTATTTCTTTTTTTTCAATTAAGTTTAAATAAATAATACTACTTTGAGGTGGTTTGAAATAACGTATTTCACAATAAAAAAAACGTACTTCACCATTTATTATAGTTTCGTAATTTATTTTGCCATCTTTCAATTTTATTCTAAAAGATGAACTGAAGTCAGCATCTGTATTAAAAAAATTACGAAATACACTTTTGTATGATTGCATTTCAGTCTTTAATTTTTGAATAATCTCTGTTTCAAAATTTGCTAGATCAAATTTCATTTTTTTGTGTAAATAACTCATTGTGCAAATATTTTAGGCTTTTTTTACCCATAAATTTTAAGATACTCATCGCATGTAACTCTCGGCCAAAGAACCCTAACGTGGCATACGTCAAATACGTCTTGCCTGTGTTATTCTTACCTGAAATAACAGTAAGTTTGCCCATCTCTATTTGGGCTTCTTTGATAGCACCTAAGTTTTTGAATTCGAAAATCATAATTGAGAATGGTTTTTTAAGTAATTGGTAACCAATGAATAATTTTTATTGTGCCTCGCAACTTGCCCAAAGTTCTGCTACATCAATCGAAAAGCCCTCTAAAATCTTCGACTGCACCTTGCCTGTTTTCTTTGCTTCTGCAAAAACTTCATACTTGCCTGCTTCATTCAACACTTCTATAGATATTTTTTCTTTTTTGGGAATATTTGCCAATATTCTGTAATATTATTTGGTACTCTGACAAATTCTGTGTTGAACCACATAGAAACATAGAGAATATAGCCCGAAACACTGTGTGCCATATCTTTCTATGTGGTTTATACCTTGCTCCACTAAAATTGTCGGAGCACCTATTATTTTTTCATATAGCTCGTGCTTTAGGTCGCCCATAATATAAAACCTTGATAATGAAATTCCTACAAACGTGCAAACTTGCCTACTGCCTCTTGCAAAGCCTTTTCAAGTCCTTGCGAGTCCTTGCCTCCTGCTGTGGCATAAAAGGGCTGGCCGCCTCCTCCGCCTTGAATATGCTTGGCGAGGTCTTTCACAATTTTTGAAGCGTCTAAAGATTTTGCTTTCATCAATGCCTCCGAAATCATAACCGAAAGCGTAGGTTTGCCGTTTATTTCTGCACCCAATACCAAAAACAAATCATCAAATTGGCGTTGCAATTCAAAACTTAGTTGTTTCAGTGCATCAGCAGAGGCGATTTCTATTCTTTCCACAATGAAAGTATGTCCTGCACTTGTGCGTTTCTTGCCTGCCAATTCGCGTTTGATAGTTTGCACTTGTGCATTTTCAAGATGCTCGATGTGCTTCAATAAGTCTGATTTTTCTTGCAAAAGCCCTTCTACAGCTTTTGCAGTGTCTTTTGGATTTTTCAGAAGGTCGTTTACTGCTTCGAGTGTAGCCAATTTTCCTTTGATGTATGCCTCCGCTTTTCCTGATGTGATAGCCTCAATACGCCTCACACCTGCGGAAGTAGAACTTTCGCTTAGTATTTTGAATGTACCAATTTCTCGTGTATTTTTCACGTGAGTTCCCCCACAAAGCTCCACAGAATAGGTTGTGTCAAAGGTTATCACACGTACAAAATTGCCGTATTTTTCTCCAAAAAGAGCCATTGCACCCATACCTGTGGCATCAGCTATAGGCACATTGCGTCTTTCTTCGAGGGCTATATTTTCTCGGATTTTTTGGTTTACCATTGTTTCTACGTGTGCCAATTCATCATCGGTCATTTTGGCGAAGTGCGAAAAGTCAAAACGCAAAACTTCCTCGTTGACCAACGAACCTTTTTGCGCCACGTGTGTACCCAAAACTTGTCTAAGTGCTGCGTGTGCCAAGTGCGTGGCAGAGTGATTGTTGGAGGTAAGGGCGCGTTTTTTGGTGTTGATTTGTGCCTTGAAAGTCAAAGTATCCAAGTTTGCTATTTTGGTAAAATGCGCGTCATTGGTAAAATGCACTATCAAGTCGTTCTCTTTTTTGGTATCAAAAATAGCAATTTTCACACCTGCTTCAGGGCAGGCAAGTTCGCCGTTATCGCCTACTTGTCCGCCACTTTCGGCATAAAAAGGCGTTTGGTCGAGTACGATTTGGTAAAATTCCTTCTTGCCTTCTTTTACTTGCCTATAGCGTACTATTTTTGCTTCACAATCTGTAACATCGTAGCCTACAAATTCCACACGGTCAATTTCCTGTAGTTCTACCCAATCGCCTGTAGTAAGTGCTGTAGCTTTCCTGCTTCGTTTTTTCTGTTCTTCGAGGGCGGCTTCAAAGCCTTTTTCATCTATATTGATTCCTTTTTCTTTGGCTATCAGGGCGGTAAGGTCTAATGGAAAGCCGAAAGTGTCATACAATTCAAAGACTGTTTCGCCTTGAATAGTACCACCTGTAGCAACTTTATTGATTACATCGTCTAGGCGTTTGATGCCATTATCCAATGTATTCAAAAAGCTGTTCTCCTCCTCAAAAACCACATTCATAACAAAGGACTCTTGCATAAAAAGTTCGGGGAATATATCTGCGAATTGGTTAGCTAAAATAGGCACAAGTGTACACAAAAATGGCTCACGAAAATTCAAATAGCTATAGCCATAACGCACGGCCCGCCTCAAAATTCGGCGAATGACATATCCTGCGCCTGTATTGGAGGGTATTTGTCCGTCTGCAATCGTAAAAGCGACTGCACGAATATGGTCAGCAATTACGCGAAGCGCGATATCTGTTTTGCGGTCTTGTCCATACATTACACCTGCCTTGCCTGCCGTATGCTGAATAAGCGGTTGAAAAATATCGGTATCATAGTTTGAAGTTTTGCCTTGAATAGCCATGCAAAGCCTCTCAAAGCCCATACCCGTATCTACGTGTTGGGCAGGCAAGGTGCGCAATGACTTATCTGCCATACGCTCAAACTGCATAAATACATTGTTCCAAATTTCAATTACGAGGGGGTTATCTTGGTTCACAAGTTCGCGCCCTGCGAGTTTGTCTATTTCGCTTTGTGGACGAAGGTCTATATGAATCTCTGAGCAGGGGCCGCAAGGACCTGTTGCGCCCATTTCCCAAAAGTTATCTTTTTTATTGCCAAATAAGATTTGGTTTTCAGGCAAGTATTGCTTCCAAAGCTCCAATGCTTCCAAATCTGCTTCTAATTTTTCCTCTTTATCGCCTCCAAAAACAGTCGCATATAAGCGGTTGGCAGGCAAGTTATATACTTTGGTCAGGAGTTCCCATGACCAATCGATCGCCTCTTTTTTGAAATAGTCGCCAAACGACCAGTTGCCCAACATCTCAAAAAGCGTATGGTGGTAGGTGTCGTGTCCCACGTCTTCGAGGTCATTGTGCTTTCCTGTAACGCGGAGGCACTTTTGCGTATCAGCTATGCGTGGCGCGGTAGGCGTTTTTATACCTGTAAAAAAGTCTTTGAACTGCGCCATACCCGAATTGACGAACATCAAAGTCGGGTCATTTTTGAGTACAAGGGGCGCGGAAGGAACGATAATATGCCCTTTTTGGCGAAAGAAATCAAGGAATTGTTGGCGAATTTCGTTAGCAGTCATCTCTTTGGAGTTTAGCGGTTAGGGATAGGGTTTGGCAACTTGCCTACCCAAACCTAAGAAAGTGCAAAGATAAGGAGTTTTGTTAAAAAAAACTTCGGCAAAGTTTTAAAACTTCGGCGAGCCTTGCCTACCCAAACCTAAGAAAGAGGACTATGCTCAAATTGGTGATGCTAAAAGCTGGATTTGCCAAAGTCTGCAGTAACTTTTTAAGAATCTACAAAATTAGTTTTTCGCCTTTTCAGGTGTTCTAAAAATGCTGTCGAGTGTAAATATTGAACACACATTTTTGTTTCAGCATTTTTCGATACCAATAACATACAGCTTTTGCACGTGGTTATTCGTTTTGTGTTGTCAGGTATATGAAATAAAAAACTGGTACGCTGACAAATTTTGTGTTGAACCACATAGAAACATAGAGAACATATCCCAAAACATTGTGTGCCATATCTTGCTATGTGGTTTATACCTTGCTCCACTAAAATTGTCGGAGCACCAAAAAACTTGCCTGCGTGGAGTATTATTATTTGTAACGAATTCCTACAAAAGTTGCGCTCCGTTTTGAGAATGGAGAAACAGTATAATGATTCGTGCTATCATTTTGCACCAAAGCTAAAGGGTTGGTTGTTGTGGGTTGTTGATAAACGCCGTTACAGCATTTTTTCCAACATCGTGCATCTCTTAAAACGCCTCCCGCTTCATACAAGCAGTATATCAACACTACTTGTTCGCGGCTGGCAGGCAAGTCTTGCAAAAATATTCTGACAGAATCGGGATGGATAGCAGTATAGTTTGTTGGCGTGAGTTTTATGGTACGTGAAGCTACAGAGTGGAAATAGCAACTTGTTTGCCCCAATAAAAAGCTGTAGATAAGGAGGAGGGTTAGTTTTTCCATTTGCTAAATTACTTGCTTTTTAAAGGATAAAAAAACTGTATCATTTTCAGTAAAATGATACAGTAGGTTTTTGTAGGTTAATCTTCTCTGCGATTGCGATTGATGCCTGTAATTTTAAATTCGGTACGGCGGTTGGCTTCGTTTGCTTCTTGTGTATTCTCCTTCAATTTTGATTCTCCATAACCGACAGCCTTGAGGCGATTTGGGTTTATTTTTTTTTTGATAAGATAGGCTACTGTAGAATCTGCTCGGCGTTGCGAAAGGGCAAGGTTGCGGTCTGCATCACCTACGGCATCTGTATGCGAGCCAAGCTCTACATCTATTTGGGGGTTTTCTTGTAGGAATATTACAAATTTGTCCAACTCTTTCGAGGCATCAAAGCGGATACTGGCTTTATTAAAATCAAAATTGATTTCTATGGCATAACCTACATCAGTAACAGCAATTTTTTCTAAAATTACTTTGGTGCTTAATGTCGTGTCGGTTTCATATTTAGTCAATAACTCAGGCGAAATGCCCTTGCCTGCGGTGGTGTATTCTATTTCTTTTTTGAAATAATCTGCTCCTGCACTTGCTATGATGACATAATTTTCGGGCAATTCTACAGGAAAGGCTTTAATATTTCCTTGCTGGTCAGTTATAAAGTCTTGTAGTTTTTTATTTTTATTGAGTTCTGTTCCTTGATAAAAAGCTACTTTGGCACTTCCGAGCGGTGTTTCTACTTTCTTGGGGTCTGTGGGGTCGATGCCTACTATATCGATAGTAAGTTTGTAGCGCACTATTTTTTTGTCAGGAGTTTTGTCGGTTACTATGTAGATGTCGTCATCACCTTTCCCGCCTTCGCGGTTGGAGGCAAGGAAACCATTTTCATCTTTTTTGTCTAGGACAAAGCTAAAATCATCTGCTTTTGAATTGATAGGCACGCCCATGTTTTTGATAGTAATTTGCCCTTTGGCACGCACTGCCTCAAAAACATCTAATCCGCCAATGCTGGGATGTCCGTCGGAAGAAAAGTATAAATTGCCTGCTTCGGAAATGAAAGGGAATAAATCGTTGCCTGTTGTGTTGATATCCTTGCCCATGTTGCGTACATTGGTGAACTTGCCTCCTGTGCGGTCTGCTGTCCAAATATCAATACCGCCATAACCGCCTGAGCGATTTGAAGCAAAGTACAAACGTTTGCCGTCAGGTGAAATAGCGGGGCAGGAAGTCCATGCGTTTTCCTTGCTACCTTTGAGCGATTCGTTGCCTTCGTTGTATAGTTTTTTGTTGATATTGATAGGGTATGGCAAAATTTCGGGTTCGCTCCAGCCTTCTTTTGTTTTTTCAGAAATATAAATATCCACTTCGTTTGAGCCGCCTTTTCTATCATCAGTGCTACTGCTGCGTGCAAAGACTACAAAACTACCGTCGTGTGCAAAAGCAGGGCTTGCTTCGTTTGCACCATTGAGATTTATTTTGTCTGTAAATAATTCCAATGTTCCTTTAGCCTCTTGCGCATCAGCAAGTTTTGTGGTATAAATACCCGAAAATCCTGTTCCTGTACCGTCATAAACGCCTGCTTTTCGCGTGGCAGTTACAAGCAGTTGGTCGCCTTCTATGACAGGTGAAAATTCGCCTGAAGGAGAGTTGATTTCTTCGGCATTTTTTACTTCATAGTAGGTTTTGGTAGCGAGGATGGTTTCTATTTTTTTTGTGCTTTCTATTTCGGCTTTGGCGCGTTTGACAAAATCGGTATTTGTACCGTTTTTGCTGTATCGCGAGAATTGCTCTTGGGCTTCCGCATATTTCCCGTTTGCTTTCAAGGCTTGTCCATAATAAAAGCGCACTTTTTCATCGTTGCTATTCGCATCAAGGGCGGCGCGATAATACGCTTCGGCTTCGCCTACGCGGTTTGCGAGGCGATTTGATTCGGCTAAATACGTGTTGGTGGTAGCCTTATTGCCGCCTTTTTCAAGGGCTTCTTTGAATTGGGGAATGGCTTTGGCATATTGAGCTTTTTCAAAACTTTTTATACCGCGTTTAAGGGGCGTGCCACACCCTGCGAGCAGGGCAATGATAACAAAGGCAAACAGCAGGTTGGTTTTCATATCCTATGTAGTAAGTTTATAGGCGCAAAGTTAGTGCTTTTTATCTAAAAACGTTTTTGGTTCTTAAAAAGTTATTGCGGGAAATGCACTCAAATTAGTTATGCTCCTGTCATTTTAGCACCGCACACAAGCGTAACAGGGGATTCTTACAGAATGGCTACTCTATGGATTTGACAAATTTTAAGAACTGCGTTTTTTTAAGTTGGCTTTCTATTGGGTGTATTTCAAAACCTCACTCCAGCCTTCTGCAATTTGGAGAGGGGGTATATGGAGCGATTTTGAAATGCACTCTTTCTATTGTATGGTTATATAATCTTTCATTTTCTGCCATATTTCGGGTGTTACGGCTTTTAGTTTTTGTACTTCTTCTAAAGATGTAAATTTGTTTTTATCTCTACATACGAGTAAATATTTGGCTAATGGGGCAAAATAGGGGTGTGCTTTCATGGCTTCTAAAGAGGCTGTATTGACGTTCATTTTGCGTATGGTGGTATTTTCGAGGTGTGCATAGCGTAACAATTCGCTTATTATTTCGGGTTTATCACGTAGCAAAGAAACTTCTTGTAATTGGTCAGTACGTATGAATCCGCCTAATTTTTCGCGATAATCTACTATGTTTTGTGCTGTTTTTGCCCCGATGCCTCGTATTTGGCTGAGTGTAGCTGTATCTGCTGTATTCAAATCGAAAGGTTTTATTTCTGCGTATCGCCTTTTATTTGTTTCAGGCAAGGGCTTGTGTTTGCGTTGTATTTCGGAGTTATCTTTGTATTTCTCCTCTTTTCTTATGGATTCTTCAGGCAAGTCAATATAGCTTTCTAAACTTGCATATACATTTTCGGGAAAGTTATATATTTTTTTGAGGTCAGCTTTTTTCTTAAATTTTCCTCCTTTGTTTCTGTATTTGACGATGCTTTTAATAAATCTTGTAGGGATTCCCAGTTTTTTGAGTGCATCTTCTGTGGCTGTGTTGGGGTCAAATACAAAGCGTTCTCCTTGCGTATTTATTTCTACTTCTGTACCAAACGGCTGGTGAGGCAATCCTACATGTGGCTTGTTTGTACTATCATTTTGTTTAAGCGTGGCAAGTATTTCATTGAATATTGCTTGTTCTTGGCGTGATATAGGTTTTGTTGGCGTGTTAAACCAAGAAAATGAGAGGTTGAATATAAAAAGCAAGAGCATACCTACCGTCCATATCCAAAAGCCACGCGCTTCAATGCGTGTAAAGCCAAAGTAGTTGCGAAGCAGTTGGGGAATATTGGGTGTTCTCATCAATAGACTGTGTATTTTAACGCCTTCTTATGCGTTTGCGATAAGAGGTAGGTGTTTGCTTGCCTACGTTTTCTTGTTGTTCGGCAGGGCTATCTTCTTCAGGCTGATTTTGCTCGCCTGCGTCAAGAATGTTTGTGGCATGTTGTATTTTTTGGCGAAAAGTACCGGGCGAAGCAATGTATTCAAACTTGCTTGTGGCTGTGCCTGTGCCTGTGATGTGGATACTGCCATAGCCCATCATTTGTCCCATAAGCGTTTGGTCTATCTCAATACTTTCTATTTTACTAAGCGGAATAGAGAGCGAGGAGCGATTGAGTACACCGACTTTGATAATGACGCGATTGTTCGTTACTATAAAATCAGCCGAAGAGTGCTGCATCCACTCTAACAATAATTTTACTGCACCATATACCCAAAAAGGCAGCGAGCAATAATGAATGGTCTTTGACCACGTTCCCCCATATTTGTAAGCTATAAAAGAGATGCCTATAGCCATTATAGTATAGCTTGCCGATTCTAAGAACAATATCCAGTGAAGATGCGTTTCATGAATGATGTGTTCTTTGGTTGATAAGTACTCTTTAGCTCGTCCCATAATTGAAAACTATAACGTAAAAAACATGTTGTTGGTATATTATTTTTATTCAAATGAAACGATGGCTTTTTTTAGTACAACCCATATTTCGCCTCTTTTTTCGGCTATACCGTTTTCTTGCGTAATAATTCGCGTGTCATTGTAGGGCGGATTCGCATATTCGCAGGCAAGGGAAAGCATTTCGTCAGCATTCAGCAACGCGACTGTGTGGTATTCGCTCCTATTCACGATAGCGAAGGTAGCTTGGTTTGGATTGTCAAGGCTTATTTCAAGTTTGTAAATGCTATCACGTGTGGGTTCATTGCGAAACTCTGCAGGGTTGAAACCGTGTATATCAGGCCGGTATTTTATATAGTGCATGCGTGTATTTGGATTGTAACGCATTCCCTCAAGATGCTCTGTACGTTGTGCATAGAGTTCATCAGTGGTAGGTTTCATTTCGTTGCGTGTTTTCAATACCATTACTTCTTGAACAATCGCATTCAGTTGGTCGTTCAAAAAACCCAATTTGGGAGGCAAGGCTTGGTATTCTTTCAGAGGCGTAAAAAGCGGAAATTGGCTTTCTACGTGGTTGAAACGTTCTTTAATTTGCGCGTCTTTTTCGGCTACTTCTTTTTTCAATTCTTGGATTTGCCAATATAAAAATGCACACGCGCCTCCTGTGAGCAAAAACAATAGTATTAAAAATAATATCACATAGCCTATTCCTGTAGATTTCGATTCTGTTTGTGCATTTTGTGTGGTAGTAGGCGTTGTAGTAGTGATAGGTCTTGGCTGGGCTATTTTATCGGCTATGGTGTCTAAAGATACGTTTTGTTGTGTTTGGTGTGTCCCTTCGCGAATTTGGCGGAGGCTTTGGCTTCTGATTTCTGTTAATTGCCCTTGCAAACCCTGCAAACCTTCCTGCCACGCTCTATCGCGGTTGAGTTTGGTGAGTTCGGTAGATAAATCTTTCATAAACTTATCCAAACGCATATCCAACTTGCCTTTGCCAAAACTACTGTAATGTTTATGGCGAAAAAGATTGTAGATAGACGTAGCTTGTTTGTATTCTTTAGGAATACTTTGTCCAAGTGCCTCTATATTGTCGCAACGCAGTTTGTTGCTTGCCTGCTCCGCCTTGTTCTCTTTCAAAATAAACTGAAAGGTACGACAAAGTAGCTCTAATTTTACAGCTTCATACTGTTGATTGACTTGCTCTTCAGTTGGAGGAGGGATTTGCGCCTTCGCAACAAAGGCAAATAGCCAAAAAACTACAACAAAATATTTCATACCACGTTACTTAATCGGCAAAATTACAACACTATGCTAAAAAAACAAGTTTTTTCCTGTTTTTTTTATTTTCATACTTCCATACGCGCCCTGAAAAAATAACGCCTGCTTTTTTAAGAGAACCAAGAATACTTGTTTTAGAGTACGTTGTTATTTTTAAATACTTGATAATCAATTGTTTAATAATTCACATGTAAATCCATTAAGCCTGAGATTTTAACAGATGCATCTTTTTTTATTGGCTATCAATCATGCAAATGTAGAAAGGATAAAAAGAGTGCTGTCTTTGTTTAAGTAGCTGATTATCAGTTAAATAAAAAAAATAAAATTTCCCAACATACTCTTAAAAAAATACTAGGCTATGGGATGACCCTGCATGGATGAACGAACCAAAAAAACCTAAAAAAACAAAATGAAAAAAGTATTATCAAGCCTATTATGCTCATTTACAGTGATGCAAGGACAAGCCCAATATAAATTTGCGATTGGTGTAGGTGTGAATATGCCCTACACTACCCATCTAAACAATTATTTAACGCAAGCCAATTTGAAACCTTTGGAGGGGCTTGGTGTTGTGTCGTCTTTGAGTTTGGCGAATGAAACTGATGATTTAACCAATTATATTGACATAAACTATTTTGTGCAAGGGTAAAAGCGTAGTATAAACGACAAATCAACTTCTTTGCAGGGCGTATATACGAACATAAATATGGGTTACAAGGTAATCCAACGCTACAAATATTCTCTTGAGCCTATGTTGGGTATTTCGATTGCTTCCCCCTTCAAGTTGAATATTCGGAATGGCAATCCTATGAGTAGCACTTTGAACACACAGCTTATTGCGCCTAATAGTACATTTACTCAACTTGCCTACAAAGCAAATTTTTCTTTCCATGCAGGACTTCAGTATAAATTCAATTGGAAATCATTTTCATTGGCACTTCGCGCTGGACATTATGTACGCCTTTCAAAAGGAAAATGGCTGAATGGAAAGGCTTTGGTAACAGATGCACCTACTATGAATGCCCTTGATACTTATCTAAACCTATTCGTATATTTTTAGGCAAGTTAATTGTATTATTCCAAGATTTTACAAGCGTATTTTTAAAGGGATGTACATAGCTTACAAAATCACTCTACAAGGCTTATACTTGTTATAATACTATCCAAGCTAAAAAAAATTATACTTTGCAAACGGTTGTGCATACGTTGCATAAAAAAAATACAAAAAAATCCTTTCAAATATTTGAATAATACAAATAAACAATACACCTTTGAACCAGAAAGCAAGAAGAACATTTGTTAAACAGTCTATTTAACAAAACCTTATTTGGTTTCACAATTGTATTTTTCCACTTTTTATTATCCAATACAATGTTACGCAAAATCTACCTCCTCGCAATTTGTTGCCTGCTCTTATTGAGCGTTGTAGTAACTCCATCTCACGCACAGAATCGTAAGCGCGTTGTTCTCCAAGCTTTTTGGTGGGATTATTACCACCCAAATTCCAATTACGCACTCAAATGGGCAAACTATTTGACTGACCTCGCACCTCGCCTCAAAAGTATGGGTATAGACGCTGTTTGGATTCCCCCTATCACAAAAGACAATGCAAGGAATGTGGGCTACTCTGTTTTTGACCATTACGATTTGGGAGACAAATTCCAAAAGGGTTCGCTCGGAACACGTATGGGCGACAAAGATGAACTTTTGCGTATGATTGCAGTGATGCACGCCAATGGCATTGAGGTAATACAAGATGTAGTATTGAACCACGTGGATAATGCAGGAAGTAATGTAGGCGCAGGCGGACAAGATCCTTTTGCCATTTCAAATTACAATGATGGCACAACATCTGGTTACAAAAACTTCCGTTATGCAAGTTATGCAACACCCGCAACAGACGAAAGCGCAACCAATTATTTGAATCGTGCTGGACGCTGGCACAAAAACTGGACTAATTTTTATCCCAACCAATTCAACGGTTGCTGTACCAATGACATCAATACCGTTTTGTTTGGACCTGATATATCTTTTGAATCCAATGCTTTTGGAGGAAGCTCTTGCACAGGTTGTTTTAATCCACCACAAGCTACTAACTATATGCGTGATAATGCGCGTAACTGGTTGGTTTGGAGCAAAAAACAAACAGGTGTGGACGGGTATCGTTTTGATGCGGTAAAACACTTTCCTGCGTATGTGATAGAAGATTTACTTTTCAATACACAATCAAACGCAGGCTGGGCAAATGGCGGAAGTGATATGTTTGCAGTAGGCGAATGGGTAGGTGGTTCTACAGATTTGGATAATTGGTGCAATGCAACTCAAAACCGTTCTGGTACATTTGATTTTTCTTTGCGCAACGGATTGAACAATATCATCAATGGCAATGGCAATTTTGACTTGGGTTCTCTGCCTAGTTATCAGCAAGGCAATCGCGGTCGCACCGTTCCTTTTGTAAACAACCATGATACTTTCCGCCCTCAACTTGATGCAAACGGCAATTATATTGGTTGGAATACAGGCAGCGAACTTGCTCCTCACATTGACCCTTACAACGCTCGCCTCTCATTGACGTATGCTATGATGATGGCAGTAGATGGCAGCCCTCAAATTTTCATGGAAGACTTGTTCAACTTGAGCAACGGCTCACGCAATACACACGACCCCAAAAATGCTACTCAACTCGTAACACGCCCTGATATTGAAAACATTATTTGGTGTCACCAAAACTTAAGATTTAAAAGTGGTGCATACAAAATTCGTTGGCAGGCACAAGACTTGCTCGTGATTGAACGTAGTGGCAGAGCTATCATTTGTGGAAATGACAGCTGGGCAAATTGGCAAGACCCTATTGGTGTGCAAACAGACTTCCCTGACGGCACAGTATTGAAAGATTATTCAGGTGCAGCCAGTCTTTCGACACGCACCGTATATGGCGGAGGCAAGGCAAACCTTTCTGTCCCTCCTTGCAATGGCACTGCATCTCGTCGTGGTTATTCTATTTGGGCACCTGTTGCAGCACCTCCTGCTTATAACAACGCACTCAGAACCACTACTCAAGAGTGGGAATTAGCAAATGATTTGGGTGATAGCCACCCATCTTCTATGCAACAAGGTGGACAATTACCCGGTAGCTCTACCGCGTGGAGAAGCGCAGGCAAGATATTCGTAGAAGCAGGCAAGCCCGTAAGTATTTTATTGACTCCTACTGATGCAACACGCAACTTGACTGTAGCTGTTTTCAATATCAGCAATACACAACTTGGCAGTATTTCAGGTACAGGTTCATTGACATTGAACTATACCCCAACAGCTACTGGTTTTATCCTTATCCGCGCTCGTCATACTACTTCAATAGCCTATGCAGGGCAGAGAGTATTTGTGAAAGCTACTTACACGCCTCCTGTGAATGTTGCGACTGCAAGCTTCCCGTCCTTGCCTGCTGGCGGTGCAAAAATGGCACACACAGGCAACGAAACAGAAGAAGCTAAAACACAAATAGCAGAAACACCACAAGAAACGTTGCGTGTCTATCCAAACCCAAGCCGTGATGGCGCGTTTAGTGTAACCTTGCCTGCCACTGAAAGCAGTAAATCGTTTGAAGTGAAAGTAATAGATATGCTTGGCAATACACAACAAGCAACTAAAATGAATGCTGCAGGCAATGAAACATTCAAACTTCAAAATATCAAAGCAGGTGCTTATATCATAGAAGTACGCACCGATGATGGTAAAAAATGGATTCAACGTGCAGTTGTCCGTTAATGACATCAAAACATGCATAATAAAAAACGGGTAAGACAATACGTCTTATCCGTTTTTTTGATACTCTCACAAATTTTGTGTTGAACCACATAGAAAACATAGTAGTCTGGACTATGTCCCCTATCTTCCTACGTGGGTTATAAATTACCCCACTAAAATTGTCGGAGAACATTTTTTATATTACAATTAAAAGCTAATAGTCTATTTTCATGTGTGCGTATTTGCGTGTAACAGCATGCAATTCGAGCAGCGGCTTCATAAACTCTTCTAAATCATATACACACAATTGACTTGCGGCATCGCAAAGTGCAGTTTGAGGGGTAGGGTGGGTTTCTATGAATAAACCGTCAATCCCTGATGCCACTCCTGCACGTGAAAGTGTAGGCAAGAACTCTCTTGCACCGCCTTTTGCATCTGCGCTCGGAATACCATATTTGCGTATGCAATGCGTAACATCAAATACTACAGGATAGCCCAGTTGATTCAAATGGTAAAAACTACGTGGGTCGACAATCAAATCATTGTATCCAAAAGTATAACCACGCTCTGTAAGAATGATATTCTCGTTGCCTGTACTTTCTATTTTCTTGATGGGGTGTTTCATGTTTTCAGGCGCAAGAAATTGTCCATGTTTTACATTGACAGTCTTGCCTGTTTGGGCAGAAGCGACCACAAGCGTTGTTTGCATACATAAATAGGCGGGGATTTGAATAACATCAAGCACCTCGCCTGCCGACTTTGCTTGTTCGGGATAGTGGATGTCGGAAAGAATCGGAAAGCCAAATTCTTTTTTAATTTTAGACAATACCTCTAAGCCTTTTTCCAAGCCTGGACCATCATAATATTGAACAGAACTGCGATTGTCTTTTTGAAAAGACGATTTGTATATAATTTGTATGCCCAAACGCTCTCCGACACCTTTCAAATGTTCGGCAGTGCGCATCATGATGCTCTCCTCTTCAATAACGCAAGGACCAGAAATCAAAAACAAGGGTTCGCTTCCACATGCGATATTGCCTACATGTACTATTTTTTGACTCATATATTTTAGAAAAATTTAGAATAGACTTCCTGCGAAAGTCATTTTTCCCCTCTCCAAATTGGAGAAAGGGCAGGGAGTGATATCTTGAGAAATACCTTCGCAAGAAGTTTAATAAAATAATAGTGCAAAAATAACGTTTTTTATCAAAGTTTGGAGTATTTGGCAAACAAAACCTGCCTTTGGTCTTGTCTAACAAAAGAGTGAGGTATTATGCCTTATTCCTTGCCTTTGCTTTTTTTGCCATCTTCTTTCATTTCTTCTTTTATTTTTTTGATGATTTCAAAATATTCTTCTTCATCACCTACTTTATAGGAAGGATGTTGGTAAATAATTTCACCTTTTGAGTTTAGAATGAATGTATGTGGAATATTTAAGACTTGCAATGAACGCATTAAGTCTTGGTTAGCATCTATGTAAACATCAAATGCCCACTTTTTTGTTTTAACCACGGTTGGCACACGCGCCGCGCTACGAGCGTCATCAGTTGAAATAGCTATGAGCTTTACACCTGTTTCTTTCTGCCAATCCGCATAGACTTCTGATATGTTATTCAATTCTTGCATGCATGGTTTGCACCATGTAGCCCAAAAACTGATAATAGTAGCACCATCGAGGTTTATTAAATCAGACGCTTTGATGGTTTGATTGTCGAGTGTGGAGAGCGAAATTTCTGGTAGTTTTTTTTGAGCGAAGGCTTGCGAAGCAAATGTAACAAAAAGTGCGCAAAAGACAGAGAAAAAGCGTTGTTTCATAAAAATAATGATTAAGTTTGCGGGGTTATTTATTTGTCTGCAAAACTACAACTTTTTTTTATATGCGCCAAGTTATTCACATGTTAATGGCAACCTTCGTTGGAATTCTGATGGTTGCTTGTCAGGGAAATCCTGATATAGGAAAGCTCCTCAGTTCACAAAGTACAGTCGGCTGCACCGACCCACTTGCTACCAATTACTTAGCAAATGCCAAAACAGATGACTGCACTTGCCTGTACAGCTTTAATACAACAATCGGTGCGCCAACAACTCAATTTACCAAAAAGGTTTTAATTGAAAAATTTACGGGTACATGGTGTGGCTGGTGTCCTGACGGCTCCGATGTGGTAAAGTCCATTGAAGCCACAAACCCCAATAAGATTATTGCTGTTGAAGTACACCAAAACGACCCAATGGAAATAGTTTCTACCTACAAGTATTACGAATCTTTGTTCGCAAGTGTGGGTTCGTTTCCTTTTCCATCAGCACTTATAAACCGTACGCCATCTATCCAAGCCAACCAACAGTTGATGGAAAATAGGACGCATTGGACTGCGAATGCCACCGCAGAATTAGCCAAAACCCCCATACTTGGACTGGCTATTGAAACAAAACCTGTAGATGGCATCGCCACTCAAGAACAAGTGATGGTGAAAGTAGCCTTTAATCAAAATGCTACAGAGGAATTGCAGCTGGTAGTTTATCTAATAGAGAACAACGTTGTGTATAAACAATACCGCTACCAAGTAGGCGGAAGTGGCGGATACATCAATGATTATGAGCATGATAAAGTTTTTCGCAAAGCACTCACAGGCACAGAAGGCATTGCTATTCCTGCTATAGGTACCAAAGCTGGCAAAATTTTTACGCGCATGTTTCGAATAGACCTCGCAGGCTATCAACGCGCTAATTGCGAAATAATAGCCTTTGTACTGAATAAATCCAGTGTCGCCACTACTATGCGTGTATCAAATGCACAAAAAGTAACGTTAGGCGGAGTAAAAAATTGGGAATAATCTTTTTGGAATTATGTTTGCAAGTAAAAATAGTAGATTTTCTACTATTTTTTTTTGTATTGTCAAAAAAATATATATCTTTGAATAACATTCACTTTTTATTACATTGTTTTTATGGAAAATATATCTACCTTCCCTACTTTTTGTAAATACATTTGCTTTTACCTGCTTTTTGTCTGCTTTTTTGTGCCTACAACTGTATATGCACAGGATATAAAAGACCTATTGAGCAAACTTAATCAAGCCCCCAATAATACGGATAAACTTGCACTTTATAGCCAAATAGGTATAGAATACCAAAAACAAAACGCACATAAAAAAGCTACTGAATATTTAGAAAAAGCCTACCAAATTAGCAAAGAGGAAACAAATACCAAACAAACCCCCTTGCTCTTGCGCGGCTTGGCATACTCTTACGCCGAGCTGAAAGAATATAAAAGTGCCACACAAACGCATCAAAAACTGCTTGATTTGTATGCAAAAGTACAAGATGAAGTGGGGCAGTTGCGAACTATGCAATCTTTAGCCAATATAGCAAAACTGAATAATGAAGATAACGAGGCTATTAGCTATTATAACAATGTGCTTGCCATACAACAAAAACGAAAAGATATAGAAGGGCAAACCAGTACCTATAACAATCTCGGATATTTGTATAAACGCATAGGAGATAGAGAAAAATCTATCCAAAATTTTAATGAAGCACTCAATGTCAATAAAAACCAACAAAATGCTGCAGGGCAAGATAAAGCCACTATGCTCACCAACACAGGCGTTTGTTATGCTAATCTGGGCGATTTTAGGCAAGCTAAAAACTATTTTGCAGAAGCACTTGCTATCAGAGAAAAACAAGGAAACGCAGGCGAAATAGCCAGTACACATAATTACCTCGCCGCTAACTATTATGTAAGTGGTAACAATGCACAAGCACTCACAACTGCACAAAGAGCATTGGAATATGCCAATACCGCCCAAAACGAGGAAGTATTGATGACTACTTACCGTATCCTTGCTGAAATTTATCAAAAGGATAACGATTTTCGTGAATCACAACGCTACGATAGACTCTATCAAGAACAAAAAAATCGCCTCGCAGATAAAGAAGCAAAACAACGCCAACAAATGCTCCAAAACCAAGTAGAAATAGAGCAAAAAGAAAATGAATTGAAATCACTCATAGCAGAGAGAGACCGCTCTGAAGCCGCACTCAAACAATCAATACTCGAAAAACAAAAACAAGCCGCAGACATAGCACGCAAACAAGAAGAATTGGCACGGCTAAAAAGCGAACAGGCATTGCAAGCACAAGAACTAAAAAATAGCGCGCTCCAACAACGCCAAACTGAACAAGCCTTGCAACTTGCAAAACAAGAAGTATTGCAAGCAGAAAGCAATGAAAAATTGAAAGAAAAAGAAATACAAGAACTGAAATACCAAGATGAACAAATAAAACAAAAAGCAAAAATAAGAGAGGAACGCGAAAAACGCGGCAACGAAATGCGCGTACTTGAAGCCACTAATAAAACACAAGCCGAAAAAAATAAGGCACAAGCCGAAAAAGCACGCTCCGATAGTTATATGTTTTGGTTTGCCGTTTTGATATTTGTACTCATCTTGGTCTTTGTATTGGGTTCGCTTTACCTTTCGCAACGCGCCCGTAAAAAACTCGGCACTAAAAACAAAGAAATAGAAAAACAACGCCAAGAAATTTTGTCCTCGCATGAAGAACTGCAACAAAACCAAGAGGAAATTGTCGCACAACGTGAGTTTATTGAAGAACAAAACAGCGACCTTACTGTCGCAAACCAACGCATGAAAGACAATGAAAATATTTTGCGCAAATCAATTGAAAAACTTAGAGCTAAAGAAGAAGAAATTAAACTCCAAAACGCCCATCTCCAAGAACGTGATAAACAAATAAGCAGCAGTATCTCTGCTGCCAAAACCATTCAAACCGCTATACTTCCATATACAGCAAAACTTGACCAATTATTGCGTGATTATTTCATAATTTATAGACCTAAAGATGTTGTTTCGGGTGATTTTTATTGGCTGAATGAAGTAGAAGGCAAGACCATATTTGTTGTCGCGGATTGCACAGGGCATGGCGTTCCTGGTGCTTTTATGACTTTGATAGGCAATAGTCTGCTGGATAAGGTCATACGGGTGTGGAATATTCATGAGCCTGCCGATATCCTTGAACGATTGCATGAAGAAGTACGCATCGTTTTGCGACAAGACGATAGTGCAAATAATAATGGTATGGATTTGATAGTTGTGCAAATGAAAAATACTGAAACAGGACGCGACATCATCTTTTCAGGTGCGAAAAACAGCCTCTATTATACACAAAACGGCAACGTAACGACTTTAAAAGGAGATAGAAAATCTGTAGGCGGCGAACAAAACGAAAAGAAAAAATTTACAAATCAACACCTATCGCTTCCCACAGGAAGTATGGTGTATTTATCTTCCGATGGATTTATAGACCAAAACGACATAGACCGCAAACGTTTTGGAGAAAAAAGGCTTATAGATATATTTGGACAAGTAGCAAAGTTGGGCATGGACGAGCAACAACAATACATAGAAAATGTCTTAAATACTTATATGCACGATACTTATCAACGCGATGATATATTGCTGATTGGCGTGAAAATATAAAAAAACGCCCTTGCCTACGTAGGCAAGGGCGTTTTTCACAACGCACACAGTTAATTATAACAATATGTCTGTTTTTAAGTTGGGTAGTTCTACTGTGAACATAGCACCTTCACCCAATATAGATGCTACGCGAACACTTCCCCCTAATTTATTTACCGTTTCAGATACAAGAAACAAGCCTAAGCCAGAACCAACGCGTTGGTCAGTTGCGCGATAAAACATATCAAATATTTTCTCAAAGTGTTCAGCACCAATACCGATACCATTATCGCGTATTTGTATAGTAGCCGTATGATTATCAATGCTAATGATGATATCGCAGAAGGGTTGAATTATGCCATCAATTTTATAAAATCTAAAAATGTTTGAAATTAAATTTTTTAAAATAATTTCGAGGCGAGTCATATCTGTATAAAAAGGTGCATTTTGTTGAATGTCGAGGTGAAAATTCACATTGTTGTATTGTTCCTCCTCCTTTTTAAAATCTTCTAAAACATTGGCAACAATATTTGCAAAATCTATTTCATCAGGTTCTATTTCAGCGCGTTGATTGCGAGAGTAGTCTATGATTTCTTGTATAAAAGCGTTGAGTTTGCTCACTGTAAGTGCCTTCATAGCCAAATAATGTTTTATTTGAGCAAGGTCAGTTTCCTCTTTAGCAAGGTTGATAAGTCCCATTAAAGAAGCAATAGGCGCACGCAAATCGTGTGCGGCACTATAGACAAATCTATCCAATTCCTTGTTGGCTTTTTGTAAGCTATCTATGAGGGTATGGTTTTCTTGCCTAAGAAAATGGTATTCGAGTGCATTATCAATCGTTTCTTTTAACTCATCGCGCCGCCAAGGTTTTGTAATGTATCGATAAATTTGTCCTTTGTTGATGGCTTGAATGATAGCCTCGACATCACTGTATCCTGTGAGAATGATGCGTGTAACGTCAGGGTATTTATCTACAATGCGCTCAAGAAACTCTACTCCAGTCATATTGGGCATACGTTGGTCTGTGATAACGAGATTGATGGGCTGTTGCTCCATAATATCGATACCTTCTTGGGCAGAAGTGGCTACATAAATTTTATATTCTTTACGAAAAACAGCTTTGAAGCTACTGAGGTTTTTCTCCTCATCATCTATATAGAGAATTATTTTTTCGTCTGAGTTTTTCATTAGGCTATCCATAATCAATAGGTCATAAAACATAAAACTTGTTTATTAAGACTTAACTTGGGGTAAATATACAATAAATTTTGTTCCTTTTCCAATAATGGAATCGACTATTATTTTTCCTCCAAAATTTTCAATAATTCCCAAAGAAATAGACAAGCCTAAGCCTGTACCTTGCCCTACATCTTTTGTTGTAAAAAAAGGCTCAAAGATATGTTTGCGTACATTTTCGGGTATTCCACCACCATTGTCTTCTATTTCGGTAACTATCATGGTTATTTCTTGCAACACACTTGTATAAGTAGTTATTTTAATATTTCCTTTTTCTTGTGTATCGTTTGTTTTGATAGCGTCCATGGCATTCTTCAAGATATTTACAAATACTTGTCCAAGTTTGCTTGTAAGTGCTTCTGCATAAAGAGGCGTTGGGTTATATACTTTCTCAATATCAATGGAATATTTGTATTCGTTATTCAAGATGAGCAAAGCGTTGTCCAATGTTTGATGGACTTCTACCGCTTCAAGGTTGCCGCCTTCTACTCTTGAAAAGATGCGCAAGCCGCGTACAATTTCGGCAGTTTGTTTTGTACCTGACTGTATGTTGTCCAATAAAACAGGTACTTCTGCTATCAACTCATCAAAATCCAATTTCTTTTTCAGTTGTATTATCTCTGATAGTTTGGCTTGAGTGTTTTGTGTATCTACTTCTGCATATTTGTTCAATATAGTGAGAATATCTTCAATATTATATTGCAATCCTTCTGCACTTGTGCTGATATAGTTTATCGGGTTGTTGATTTCGTGTGCGATGCCTGCAACCAGCACACCCAACGAAGCCATTTTTTCAGATTGTATAAGGTGTTCTTGAGTGTCGCGTAGTTGTTTCAGGGTATGTTTGATTTCTTTTTTCTGGTTGTATAAGTCCCAATTTTTCCGCTCTACTTTTAGGTTTATTTCTTGTTGTGTAACTAAAAGCTGTTCGAGTTGCGTTTTAGCGACTTCGAGTGTTTCGTTCATGGCGGTCAATTCTTCTGCATTTTGGCGTAATTCTTCTTCGGAGGCAAGGAGTTCTTCATTTTTCTCTTTGATTTCCATTTCGAATTGCCTCCGTGTAGTAATATCATACATGGTGGCTATATTTACGTTTTTATCTTGATAGTAGATAGGCAAGGTCGTAACATCTACCCAACACGTTTTACCTGTTTTGGTTATAGATTTTAGTTCATATCTATTGTACTTGCCTGTGGTTTTGTGTGAGGCATTCATGGATACTTCTACGTCATGGTGGACGATTTCACTGGGCGAAAGTGTTTTGATGGTTACTTCATCGTAGCCAAAAGTTTTTAGGAAGCGCGGGTTTACATAATAGTATCGTTCTGTATCAAATATACAAACAGCTGCAGCATTGTGTTCTATCAATAGTCTAAATTTTTCCTCACTTTCTTTCAGTGCTATTTCATTTTTTTTCGCTTGGTCAATATCTTTAACAATACCAATCATGTGGAGTGCTTGTCCATTTTCGTCTTGCTTGAGTACATTTGTAGCACAAAAGAACCATTTGTAAATGCCTTGTTTGGTGTACATGCGGTATTCTGTATGGTAGTCGCGCAGACTGCCTGCCACACAGTCCATCTCGAGGCGTACTACGCGGTCGTGGTCTTCAGGGTGCAGAGAGCTTACCCAATATTCATAAGAAGGTGCTATTTCATTGGCTTCAAATCCCAGTAGTTTGAAATAGTTGGGTGTATGGTAATAGCTTCCTTTTTCCAAATTCCAGTCCCAAATACCCAAATCGGCAACTTCCAAGGCGAAGTTTAGCCGCGCTTCTTGCTCTACGAGGGCCAATTCTGCTTGCTTGTGTTCGTGTATATCAATCACCAAGCCAGTCAGCACCAATTTATCCTTGCCTACCTGTATTTTGCCTGCTTTTGTTAAGAACCAACGGTATTCCCCACTTTTTGTAAGCAATCTACAGGTTATGTTGTATTCAGGTATTTCGCCTTTTACAAAACACGCTTGCGCTTCTACTGTTTTGGCTAAATCTTCAGGGTGCAAAAGCGACACCCAATGTTCGTATGAAGGTTTGAACGCATTGGATTCGTAGCCTAATATTTGGTAGTATTCATTGCTATAAAAAGTTTCGTTGGTTTCTACATGCCAATGCCAGAACCCCTGTTTGGAGGCACGCATCGCCATCTCAAGGCGGAGTTGTGTAGTGTTTTGAGCCTCTAAACGTGAGCGGAGTTGTTCGTTCTCTGTTTCGAGTGCGGCACAACGATTTTGTAATATGGCAAGGGCATCTCTCATCTCACCAAAGTTATTGTTTATTTTTTACTATTCAAAATAAATAACTATATAAAATTCAAAAAGTTTATTTTTAGGATAAATAAAACTAAAAAGCAACATAATATTGCTATTGTGTTGCCTTTTTTTGAAATTAGACTTTTTGCGAAAGTGTTTCTAAAGACCTCACTCCCTGCCCTCTCTCCAATTTGGAGAGAGGGAAAGGACTTTCACAGGAAGTCTATTATATAACCGTATTCAAATCAAATGCTTCGAGGTAGTCGGCTACTTTTCTTGCGAACTTGCCTCCCAATGCGCCGTCAATGATTCGATGGTCATAAGAGTGTGAAATAAACATCATGTGTCGAATAGCTATCACATCTCCTGTTGGCGTTTCTATCACAGCAGGTTTCTTTTTGATAGCACCAAAGGCGAGGATGGCTACTTGGGGTTGCATGATGATGGGCGTACCCATTTCGTTGCCAAAGCCACCAATATTTGACATGCTGTATGTGCCACCTGAAAGTTCATCGGGTTTTATTTGGTTGGCACGAGCGCGTGTGGCGAGGTCGTTTACTTTTTTTACAAGCCCCAGGAGGTTTAATTGGTCAGCATTGTGGATGACGGGTACTATCAAATTGCCGGTAGGCAAGGCGGCAGCCATACCAATATTGATGTCTTTTTTGACAATGATTTTATCGCCTTCTACCGATGAGTTTATCATTGGGAAATCACGAATAGCGCGCGCTATTGCTTCTATAAAAACAGGCGTGTAAGTAACGCCTTGACCTTCGCGTTTTTTGAATATATCTTTTGTTTTTTCACGCCAAAGCACCAAATTAGTAACATCTACTTCTATAAAGGTGGTAACATGCGGTGAGATATGCACAGATTCTACCATACGTTGCGCGATCATTTTGCGCATTCTGTCCATTTCTATGATATCTGCTTGCCCCGAAAATGAAACTGCAGGCGAGCTTATTGCTACTTGTGCAGTTTTTTGTGGTACAACCGTTTTTTCAACAACAGGTTCTTGAATAGTAACAATAGGTTGTCCGTTTCTATTTTTTACGTAGGCAAGGATGTCTTTTTTAGTAACCCTATCTTCCGCGCCTGTGCCTGCTACAAAAGAAAGTTCTTGCATAGCAATGCCTTCCTCTTTGGCTATATTCAGTACAAGGGGCGAATAAAAACGGTTTTCAGCAGGCGAGGCCAATGTTTGCACTTTTGTTGTAGTGGCTTCTACCTGCACAGTCGCAGCAGGTGTGATTACTTCTACAGGCGAACTTGCTGCCGAGGCTTCTTTGTCCGTACTGATAAGTGCAATAGGCTTGCCTACCGCCACTACTTCTCCTTCGTTTACAAGGATTTGGTGCAATACACCTGCATAAATGGCAGGTATTTCGGTATCTACTTTGTCTGTTGCGACCTCAAGTACAGGCTCATCTTGGGCAATAACATCGCCTATTTTTTTGAGCCATTTGAGGATAGTGCCTTCCATTACGCTTTCGCCCATTTTGGGCATTATCATTTCAACAAGTGCCATTGTAGAGTTGGTTTTTTAGCTATCTAATTCGATTGCAAAGATAAATAAAAAACTTTGCAGAAAACAAAAAAATTTGTATATTTGCATAAAATATCCCTAATTATGGAATTACAGCTTGAGCTTTTTTCCAACTATCCGCGCCTCGCACCGCCTGTGATAGTAGAACACCTTGCCTACTTAGACCTGCAAAATCAACTTGAAGAAATGAAGCGTTTGCTCGAAATGAAGGTAAACGAAAATGCGAACTAAGTAAAGACAAAATAAAAGTATAGAAATGTATTTTGGCTGTTTTGCATTTTTTGTTGTATTTTTGCAAACCATTGTAATTCGTTCTTTTCTTACTTTATTATGAAAATTGCTATCATACGCGAGGGCAAAGTGCCACCTGACCACAGAATGCCCCTCGTACCTACACAATGCAAACAATTAGCTACTTTGCATCCCGAATTTCACTTTTTGATACAAAGCAGTAATGTACGTTGCATACCAGATGAGGCCTTCAAAAAAGAAGGCTTGGAAGTATGCGAAGATGTAACAAGTGCAGATATATTATTGGGTATCAAAGAAGTGCCAATAACAGAACTAATAGCCGACAAAACCTACATGTTTTTTTCACATACCATGAAAAAACAAACCTACAATCGCGGACTGCTTCAGGCTATCCTTCAAAAAAACATCCGTTTGATTGACTATGAGTGCTTGGTTGATGATTTGGGGGTGCGTGTAGTCGCTTTTGGGCGTTTTGCAGGTATTGTTGGCGCGTACAATGGCATGCTTACCTACGGCAAGCGGTCAGGGCTATTTGATTTAAAACCTGCTTATCAATGTTCCAGCTTCTTGGAATTGAAACAAGAGTTTGCAAAAATAAAACTACCGCCTATCAAAATTATACTCACAGGTACGGGGCGAGTAGGCAAGGGCGCGAAAGAAATGCTCGACCTCATGCGCATCAAGCAAGTGTTTCCACAAGAATTTGTACATGATACTTTTCAAGAGCCTGTTTATACTGTTTTGCGCTCTGAAAACTATTACAAACCGAAAAACGAGTCGCAACCCGAAAATTTGGGCTTTTATACACACCCAGAAAGCTACGAATCAGACTTCCTACAATATGCACAGGCAGGCGAGTTGTTTATTTCGGGGCATTATTGGCATCCTGCCGCCTCAGCATTGTTCACAGCCACAGACATGCAACAGCCGAACTTTAAGATAAAAGTAATAGCTGATGTTACATGTGATATAGCTGGCTCGATACCTTCTACGATTCGCTCTACCAAAATAACCGCGCCTGCTTACGATTACAACCCGCATACAGAGCAAGAAGAACTTGCCTACTCAAACGAAAAAAACGTTACAGTAATGGCAGTCGATAACTTACCCTGCGAACTACCTGCTGACGCATCAGAGGCATTTGGCGAGCAACTTATGCGCTATGTTTTTGCGGCATTGGCAAAAGGCGACACAAGCGGCGTATTGGCACGTGCTACAGTAACTGAAAATGGCAATCTTACGCCTCGTTTTGCCTATTTGCAAGACTATGTTTCAGGAAAAGAATAAACCAACTCGCCTGATAAAAAAATCATTTTCAATCCTTATAAGGGTTCGAAAGCCCTTGTAGGGGTTGAAAACGGTTTTTTGCTGCCACAAAATCCGTGAGCATATCAAACAAATTTACTTCATAAAAAAAGCCCCTTCTCCTTGATTGGAAAAAGGGCTTTTTTTGAATAGACTTCTTGCCAAAGTTGTTTTCCCTATCTCCAAATTGGAGAGAGGGCGGGGTGTGAGAGCTTTAGGAATACTTTTGCAAGAAGTCCTGTATACTAAAAAATTACTCGCCTATCAATACGAATGCACCCCAGAAATAAGGTTCTTTGAAAGTTGCTTTAAGTTGGAGCATCGCTTTATTGAAAGCATCAACTTTGTTATTTGAAACAGTGTAATTTTGATAAAAGAGCGTCATTAATTGTTGTGTAGCCGCATCACTTACTGTCCAAAGACTCATTATCAATGTTTTAGCTCCCGATATTTGTACGGCGCGTTGCAAGCCATACACGCCCTCGCCTGCTTTTACATCACCCAAACCTGTTTCACAAGCACTGAGAATAACGATTTCGGTATTGTCTAAAGGCAAGGTCATCAACTCGTAAGCAGTCAAGATGCCGTTGTTGTCGGAACGCAATTCAGGCGAAGTATTGGTGTTTTTCAAAGCATTTTCGGCATCTGCGAACATCAATCCAGAGCGAAGCATGGGGTTTTGTTTGGCTTTTTCTATATCTACACCAAACAATTTCTCGCTTTCCAATTCTTCTACATCGGGAATAAAAAAGCCGTGTGTGGCTATATGCAGTATGGAAGGGCTGTTTTTGATAGCTTTTACAAAACTTTCAAGTGCTTCTTTGCCCAATACTTTATTTACTTTATAACCCTTTGCTTGGGCTATTTTTGTGACGGCTTCGGCTTCGGCTTTTGTACCTGGCAATGCGGGTATTTTGCCTTCTGAACCATAATCGGGATTGGCTATCATAGTCAATTCTTTGTTGGTTGTAGCTGCGCTTTTGGTTTTTACCAAGTCTTTCAAATTGGTTACAAATAGCAAGGTTTTTTCCTCTATTATGTATTTGCCGTTGGGTTTTTGGAGTGTATTGAGGCTGATTTGGTTATATACGCCATCGAGTGCTACATACAAGCGCGTCTTACCTGTGGTGGCTTGGTCGATGCCTGCCCAATATTGGTCGTAGCTATACTTGTCAGCTTTTTTGGCTTGAATACTGTTTCGGTAGTTTTTGTAATATTTACCGTTCAATTCATTGCCGTTATTCATCACTACGAGGCGCGGTTTTGTATCGCCCTTGCCTGCGATAAACGCTACATAAACCATCTCTTGTACGAACTGTTTTCCGTTGTGGCGCGGAAAAGTAAGTATATCCACTATGGCTTCAGTGGGTTGTTTGAGTTGGTTGATGATGTCTTGGTAGGCAAGTTTTTTTTCTTGTGTGAAGAAAGACGCATTGGCAGAAAGCTTCTTTTCCAATGTGTTAGCCGCATTTTCTAAAGAGTCGAGGTCGATATGTTGCTCGGCGCGTTCGGTTTTGGTAAGCATATACAAGAGCGATAAATCCTCTTTGGCATCTATCCATGCTTTATAATCTTGTATCAATTCAGGATTGTTGCTGTTGAGTATTTTTTGTTTTATTTTGCTTGAACTGCTCAATAAAATAGCTTTGGTAGCAAGGTGTGCGTCATACATTTCGCGGGTGAGGTTTGTCTTATCTTGTGTTGCTACCACAAAGTTAAAAAAGCGTTGGTATGTGGGGCGCAGTTTATTCAAATATTTCTCCTTTTCTGTTTCGCTCATTGCAGGGAAATAAGTTTGGATAAATAAGTTTGATTGTTGAATGACTTTGACAAATAGCTCGCCAGCTTCTGTGTACGCTTGTTTTGCCCAATACAACATAGCCAAATCTTCTTGCGCTTTGGCGTACAAGGGGTGTTGGTTGCTCATAGTGATGTCGCGAATTTCTAAGCAACTTTTTAGCAAAGGCTCTGCTTCTGTGAGTCGGTCTTGGCTTCTATAAAAATTACCGAGATGGCTGATAGCCGTTGCATACGCAGGGTTTTCCTTGCCTACCTTGCCTTCATAAGCCGATTTGGCTTCAAGCAATAGTTTTTCCACGTCTGAAGTTTTGCCCATATCCATGTAGAGGGAGGCAAGGAGGACTTTGAGGTGCGCTACGTCTGGGTGTTGTTTGACTTTCAAAAATTTTTCGCGGCTACTGATAGCATCGAGGTATATTTTCTCTGCCTCTGTATATTTCTTTTGTTCTTGGTACAACAAGGCAAGATTTGCTTGAAAGCGTTGGTAGGTAGTTGATTTTTCTTTCATCAACGGTTCGGCAAGCACAAGCAGTTGTTTGAGACGTGTAACGGCTTCTTCAGTTCTGCCGAGTGCTTGATAAAGCATTGCTTGATTGTTCAATATGATACAATATGGCACACTGTTTTGGGTATGCAGTTTTTCGACGGAGGCAAGGGCTTTTGTCAAAAGTTCTTCGGCTTCGGAGTATTTGCCCATGTCGCGGTAGAGCATTGCGAGGTTGTTCAAAGACGTAGCATAAGCGTTAGAACCTTCACCAAGCGTGTTTTTGCGAATTTCTAAGGCTTGTGTACTGTATTTTTCGGCTTCGCCGTACCTGCCTACAGTTTCATACAACAAGCCTTTGTTTGCCAATACTTGTGCATAAGAGGCTTCAGTGGTCGCGCCTTTTTTGTCAAACTCACCTTGTGCGAGGTTAAAGAAGCGTTCAGCGTTTTTGTATTTGTGAGAGGAGAAAAACATAGAACCCAACGATGTGTAGTTTTTGGCGGTTTGGTTATAGTCGCGGTCATTGTCTTTGGTAACGCCTGTAAAGTCCGTTCCGCTTACGGCGAATTGCATAAGGCGTTTGCCTCTTTCGCTGTCCTCGTAACTTCCTGCATTGTCGCTCAGTGCTATAGAGTAGGCAAAACTTGTGGAGTCGTATTCGCCCCTCATTTTGTCTAAGGCTTTTTCGGCAAGGCTGTTCGCTTTGTCTTTAGCCTTGTCTTTTACTTTGTCCTTTCCTTTTTCCTTTTCGCGGTTCAGGCGGTCTTTAATCTTATCTTTGTTGATGATTTGCGCTGCTGTATTTGTCCAAAACAATACACAGAGGCAGATTGCGAATAATTTTCTCATAAAGGGGTTAGGTAAATTGATTAAAACTAAGTTCAAAGGTACGCTTTTTTTGATTGCGAAGCCCTATACAAGCAAAAAATGAGAGATATTTTTGTCCGCCTTTTCACGTGATTCAAAATGAATAGCGAATTTGGTAGTGCTATATTTGTAATGCTGTATCAACAGGCTTCAGCCTGTGATTGGGTTGTGAAATGTGTATGAAATGTAATCTCGTCTGCCCTTTTCTAAATACAACCACGATGCTACAAATGATATAGAAAAAAAATTTTTTCAAAATTACGTGAAAAAACACTATTTTTGCTTATCATTTTCGTATGCTATTGAAAACTACTTTTGTTTTATTTGTAATTTTGTGTTTTTGGCAAAGCCGTTCATTTGCGCAACAGCCGAGCTTTCGAGCCATCACAACTGAGCAGGGATTGCCCAATAATGAAGTGTATGTTATACTCCAAGATGACAAAGGATTTATTTGGATTGGCTGTGATGCGGGGCTATTTCGCTACAATGGTATTGAATTCCTTGCCTACTCCTGCACTACCCAAAAGAGCAAATCCATCACGGGTTTGTGCAAAGCAGGCGACGGCAATATCTATTGTTACAATTTTGTGGGGCAGGTTTTTTGCATTAGCGGGAACGAAATGCACGAGCTAAAAAACTTAACAGCCAGCCCCATTTCGCATATAGCTACGAGCGACAATAATTTACTTTGGATTGCGAGCAAAAGTGGTATTTATTACTATAATCCGCGTACAAAAATAAGTGTCTTGTATGAAGCCATAGACAAAAAAAAACCTGTGCTGAAACAAGCACCGCCTACGAAAATTATCCGAGATGCTTTTGACCAAATGTGGTTTATGGAACAATTTATTGGCAGACTGGAGAAGAACGGCACGTTTAGTTTGTGCAATGTGGTACAAGAACCTACCCACATACAGCAAGAATTGTTAGGCCATTCGCTCGTTTTTTCTTATCCTAAGGGAACGTGGTTGGTGAGCATGGTAACGAATTATTTTTACAGATGGCAAGACGGCACTTTTTATTACCAAGACTTGCCTACACTGAAAAAAGCCCTCAAAGGTAAAAAAATAACGGGCGTATTCCACGAAAAAGAGGATAGAATATGGATTACGACTTTTACAGGTGTGATGGTGTACGATTTTAGGTCAGATGAGGTAGCGCATATTTTAGAAGAATATGCGGTTTCGTATTTTTTGATAGACAGAGATGGTGCGTATTGGCTCACTACCTTGTATGACGGGCTATTGTATATTCCCAATTTCCATTTCAAAAATTGGCGGAAAGAACCCGAAAAAATACTCAAAATAGCGCGCGATGAGGCGTGTATATATTTTGGCAATACAAAAGGCGAATTCAATGTACTGGATACAAAAACAAATCAAATACGTACCCATACCATAACAAGCGTGGCAGATATTCGGAGTGTAGATTATGATTCTTTGGACAAAGCGGTTTATTTCAATGTGAATAATATCTTGTATCAGTTCAAAGAAAATAACATTCGCACAGTCTATACAGAGGCAGGTTCAGTGAAGGCGTTTGCGCATTTGCCACAGGGCTATATGTTCGCTACGTCTGCTTATACGCATTTTTTGGCTGACTTTCAGGCAAAAGAAAATGAAATTGTCAATAAACAATGGGGCAGAGCGATTGCTTATAATCCTGTGAAGCAAACGGTGTGGGTTGCCACCAACAAGGGTTTGATGAAGTTGAAACAGGCAAACAAAAAATGGTGGATAGAAGATGTTTTGTTGCCAGATATTCAAATTTTAGTCCTCGCCTATGATGAGGCAAAGGAGCGATTGTATGCAGTGAATTTTGAAGGCAAATTGTATCAAATTGAGACTTCTACTACTTCTGCCCATAAGATTGTCCCGTTTGCTTACCTGCCTGCAGGCGTGCAGGCAAGGGCAATGATTTTGGAGAAACAAATTTTGCTTATTGCCACCAATCAAGGCGTTTGGTTCTTGGACATCATACAGAAAAGCTGGGAAAATACAGGAAAGTTAGAAGGATTGATTTCTGAAGATGTCCACACGCTTTGTGTCTTGGCAAATCAAATCTGGTTAGGCACTTCAAAAGGTTTGCAAAGTATTCCTTTTCAAAAAACAACTACTGAACCCCGCGCACAAGTATTTCTAAAAAATGTTTGGGTAAATCAACAAAAAATAACCTCGCCTGAATACTTGCAACTACAATACCAAGATGATGTGAAAATAGGCGTGGAGGCTATTTGCTATCTATCGGCAGATAAGTTTCGATATGCGTATCGTTTCAAAAACCAAACAAATTGGAATTACTTGCCTGCACACACTGATTTTATACACCTTTCTTCGCTTGGGGTAGGCAAGTTTAGCATCGAGATAAAACTATTGGACCACCAAAACCGAAATTCTATCAATACGATTTGGCTACACGGCGAAGTCTTGCCGCCCTTTTGGCAACGCTTGTGGTTTTTGGTGTCTGCTTTGTTGGTGTTGATGTTGGTGGTTTATGCCATTATCCGAAGGAGTATTTATTTGGTGAAAAAGAAGCAAGCGCGTATAATGAAACAAGTCATGCTCGAAAATCAATTGAAATTGTGGCAACAAACAGCCTTGCAAACCCAAATGAACCCACATTTTTTGTTCAATGTATTGAATTCTATCAAAACGTATATTTATGAAAACGACAAGGCAAAAGCAGTCTTGTACCTCAGCAATTTTGCCAATTTGGTGCGAAAAGTCCTGCACAATAGCGCGAAAACGCAGGTAAGTTTGGCAGAAGAAATAGAGGCTATCACGTTATACATTGACTTAGAAGCTATGCTTTTGGAAGAAAATTTTGAATGGCATTTGGATGTACCCTCACACATAGACCAAGAAGAAACCTACTTGCCTACCTTTTTGCTACAGCCTTTTATAGAAAATGCGTTCAAACACGGCTTGAGGCATCAAAAGGGTTTGAAAAAACTACACATCACTATAGAAAATAAGCCTGATACTGACACATTGCTTATCACGATAGAAGACAATGGCATTGGCAGAAAAAAGTCGCAAATTATCAACCAACGTGCTTTTCAAAAACATACACCCTTTGCCACTAAAAATATTGAGGAAAGGTTGGACGTTATCAATCAAAACCAAGCGTTTTATTTGGCAATTCAAATTTTTGACCTTGAAAATGAAGCCAGCAAACCTCTGGGAACAAAAGTAGTGCTGAACATTAAACCGCAAAAATGATAAGCCCTCTGCCTTTTGAAAAATTGCACAATAGTTTTAAGGGACTATGTAAAAAACAATATACCCAAAAACACTTCTTTTGTACATATACAACAGACTAAAAGTCTATTCTACAGGCATATAAATTGTTTTTTATAGTATGGACTTTGAGTCTGTAAATGGGTGCATTATTTTTGGCGCGTCCTAATTGATACACTTTATCGAATGAGTGTAATTCTTCCAGTTGTTTCTTCAACTACTCCACGATTGAGCGGGTTTTCATAACTTGCTCTCCAAATATATACGCCTGCGGGGGCAGGTTTGCCGTTTACGTTGCCGTCCCAAGCGTCTTCTTTGCTACGCGCTACATAAATAAGTTCACCCCAACGATTGTAAACGCGCAGGTCTAACTTGCTGATATCTTCGCCAAATATTTCCCATACATCATTGCGCCCATCGCCATTGGGCGTAAAAGCAGAAGGTACTGAAAAAGCTGTACCACACTTTACAACAATGCTATACACAACTTCTTGCAAAGGACAACCTGTTGTGTTTGTAACCGTAACCTTGTAATTGCCTGCATCATTTTTATTTTTAAGAAAAATTATGCGCGAACTTGCGCCATTCGACCAAGCATATTGCAAAGCCCCATTTGTGGCTATCAAAGCTTGCTCCTCTGCCGTGCTGATAGCTTCTAAAGCGTAACCATTGCTGCTAAGGGGACAAACTTCTAAATCAAATGCTTTCTTAATAAGCGTAACAGAAGGGTTAATTTTTACTTTTTGCGTAATGCTATCAGCACAACCTGCAACATCTGAATATTTATATTGGATAACTACTTCACTACCCACAGCAAATTCTGAAGGATTGAAAACACTCTTTGCAATACCGTTTAAGGTAAAAGTGCCTCCTACAGGGCTTGCAGTTAGCATAATAGGTGAAGCATCAACACAATATACATTGGGTAATCCATTAAATGCCAACATAGGAGGTAGTCTTAAAATATTGACTGACTCTGTGTAGGTTAAAGTAGCTCCATTGTTGCTGTTGGTACTATTCACTTTAACGGTTAGCTTAACATTGTATGAACTTTTGTTTGTATAGATGTGAGTAGGATTAACAGCTGTGTTGTTTGAGGTCGTAGGTGAGCCATCTCCAAAGTCCCAAAGATAACTCAATGTGGCAGTGAGATCACAAGTAGCAGAATTGTTTACAAAACTCACTTTGTTACAAATTGCTACAGGTTTAGCAAACGAAGGATTCAAAACAGATAATTGAGCAGTGCCTCCCCATTCTAATGCAAAACCTTGATTGCTGTTAGAGTAATTATCAATCAACAAATAATACACCTCGCCTACATTTACTTCTAAAAAACGCGAAAAGGGCAGTTGAAATTCGTCTGACGTTACAGATGTAGTGGTAAAATCTAAACCTGTATTGCCTGGTAGAGCCGAAAAGTTGCACCTGAAAGGGCTACCTAAAGTACTACATCCTACATTTGGACCCCAAATGGCAAAATCATAATCGTCAGAAGCTACACTGGGAACAATGGTAAAATTGAGTGTTCCTCCCGTTTGAATACGAAAGGTGTACCAAGCAGATTGGTTTTCACCCAGCGACAAACAGGCTTTATCATTGGCTGAGATACTAAAATCATCGAAACCTGGTCCATCACTGTTATCACTAAGATTAGCATTACCGCATACTAATTTTCTTGTCAGGCAATCGTTGTTTTGAGCAAATAACAAGGTTGAGGGTAGTTGCCATAAAAGAAAGGTATTTAAAACGCAATTAAAAAAAAATGAAGTTTTCATTTGGTTAGATTTGATATAAAACGCTGCAAAGTTAAGCATAATTACCAAATAAGGCTTACTGTTCCTTGTTTTGTGTTTATCTTCCCTTTGATGAGCGGGTTTTCATAACTTGCTCTCCAAATATATACGCCTGCGGGGGCAGGTTTGCCGTTTACGTTGCCGTCCCAAGCGTGTTCTTTGCTACGCGCTACATAAATAAGTTCACCCCACCGATTGTAAACGCGCAGGTCTAACTTCCTGAAGCATGTCCCTGCCAAAATCTCGTTCCTTTTTCGAGACCTGTAACCCAGTACCATTGCCCTTCGCCTGTAGGCGAATATATATTGGTGAGGGCGTTGTCATCACTTGCGCCTATCCAACCTTGTTGAGCAATGGAATTGAAGGCGAAACTGTTCTCCGCTGTGCAAGAAAGGGTAGCCAAATAACCTTGGATGCCAAAATAATTTTGGGCTTCCGCCGCTATTTTCGCATTCTGCCAAGTGATAGCCGAAGCGGGAATAAATTTATAAAGATGCGCGTCTGCTTGCTTGGCAGGCAAAAAACAGAACAAGAGCGAAAATAAAAGATAACTTTCTCATAATATCAAGGGAGGAGTAGAAGCACACAAAGTTAAGAAATATACTTCAAAAAATAATTTTCCTACCTGTGCTTTCATACAAAACAATGTTTTGTTTATGAAGCTTATTGCGAGAGTCCCTCTCTCCAAATTGGAGATAGCTGTTGATTTCTTCTAAAATGGCCTCCCTGCCTCTCTTCAAATTGTAGAGAGGAGCATATTGTCTGGTTTTTTCTCTCCCTAAGTTGTATTTTAGGCACCTTGCCTGCCCAAAAACAAAACTCAACATTACTGTAATTGAGGTATCAAAAATAGCACTTTCGCAAGCAGTCTAATATCGAATGCCAATAAAAGTGGCTCTTTTTGAAGGGTCTTGAAGGGCGCGGTTCTGGTTGAGTGTGGTCATGTTCTCATCAGTGCTTTCAAAGTATTGATAAACGCCATTGCAACCCAATCTTGCGGCTTCTCTCCGTACTTTTTCCCACGTCTTCTTCCAATCATAAGAGTGTTGTTGTGCGTATGGCGTTCTGAAGGTTACAGCTATCATTGCTATTTTTACGCATTGAGCAGGCAATTCGCTGTCTTGTAAATAAATGCGTACATATTTTGGTGTGGTTGCTTCGTATTGGTTATTCGTAAGCATAACAACACCAGAGGGCATACAACTTGTGTGTAGCAAAATACACACCATCAGAGATAAAAAAATAAATGCTTTCATATCCGCAATATAGCTTGTTTTTTTGAGTATGGTTGTCAATAGACCTTATTCATAATCATTCTATCAGATGCAAAAAAACAACTCTGCGCCTGAGTTGCTCGTTGTTAATGCCAAAAAACAGATAGCAAAATGTAGGTAAAGAGCAAAATCACGCCCAATTTTTCTGATCACCAACAACGATGCAAAATAGCTTTTTCACAAAAAAGCTATCCATTTTTTTGAAACAGCTTGGTTAACTATAAAATAAATAAAAACACTGCTAATTTTTAACAAGCTGTTTGTCAATGTATTAACTCAAAAAAAACAATTTATATTTTTCCATATATTTAATTTCAATAATAATAAGTGATATTATCATTTATTATGACTAACTTCACAAGTATTTAAAGTTAAATACAAATAAAATTAACCTAACAAATCATAATAATGAAATTAAAAATCATTTTTCTCGCATTCCTGGTATCTTCCAGCACACTCGTCAGTTGTATTAAATATGACGAAGGCCCCTTCGTTAGTTTTCGCTCAAAACAAGCGCGTGTCGCCAATAATTGGCTCATCGAATCAGTAACCCTGAACGGGCAAGATACTACTCCCCTCTTTGGAGGGTTGAGAGACTGGACGTTTACAAAAGATGGATACTATACCAAAAATTATGAAATCAGTCTTTTCAACGAACGTGGTAGGTGGGAATTTGCTGATGACTACAAGACCATCAAAGTTACAAGTGACTCAGGCAATATCACCAATTACAAAATATTGAAACTTGGTGAAAAGTCCATGTGGCTGGAGTGGGTGGATGGCACAAACAAAACGCTTGTTAAATTAAAATAAGTAAACAAAAGTATCACTTTTCCTTCTAAGGGGCTGTTCGAAAGACAGCCTCTTTTTTTGGTAAATAATGCTTTTATTTGCAACATAAAATCAAAAACTACTGTTATTGGACGCGCCAAAAAATAATGCACCCATTTATAGGCTCGAAGTGTGCATCAATTATTTAGCCGATTTGATGACTGATATTGCGTTGTTCAAATCTATGTCCTTGTAATAAGCAGCAGGCTCGAAGCGATATTGCTTGCTATTCTTTTGAATATAGTAGCGAAACTGTTTTTTCTTTTTTGTTTTGAGCGTTACACCAAAACCATTGGCAAAACTTTCTTGGTTCAACACCTGAAAGGATTTTGAAGATGCTTTTACCAACACATCGAGGCTTTCTACTGAAGGGTTTGCCTCTGTGATGTTCACGACGCGCCTGTTGCCATTAGATATTTCGATGGTAAGGTTTCCTCTGAAGTTATCTTTGCCTATTTTCCAGCCCGAAGGCAAGTCAATCGTCAAATTAAATTCTTCGATTTTGGTAGTTTTCACACCACCACAGTTGCTCAAAAGCAAGATAAAAAAGAAGTAAAGAAATACTTTTTTCATAAAATAAAAATTAAGGTAGTTTAAAATGAGGCAGTGTTACATTTGTAAGGCTACTATTCTGCGTGACAATAGGCTTTAGCCTGTTGTAAAACTGATACAGCATTACAAATATAACACTACTGAAGTATTTAGGCGACAACAGAAAATCAAATATTATTTACAATATTTATCCAAGTACCTCTGTGGATGTATAAGCAGGGCAGGATTGCTTATGGCAAGTATTTTGATGGCTTTTTTCAAATCTGCACAGCCGTCTTCTTTGCTGTCCAATTTTTCTATTTTCAGCCGACCTCTCTCATAGTATATGCTTCCATCTTCAGCAATACCATTTTCCTTATTGAATGCAATGGCTCTGTTCAGATAATTGAGCGATAGGCCATAGTCTTTTAGCCCATTTTTGGCATGCGTAGCCATTGCATCAAGGTAAGCAGTTGTATTTTGCTTATCTGCTACAACTGCTTTTTCAAGTTCGGCAATGGCATTTTTGTAGTCTTTCATAAAACTGAAAACCAGAGATCTGCGATTATAGGCATTTGCTACAGCACTTTTATCGCCTGCTTTTTGAGCCATACCCAAAACAGTTTTGAAGTCCTCCAACGCGCCGTTGTAGTCTTTGAGGTTTATTTTTTCTTCTGCACGATTGCTGTAGAAATTGATGTCTTGTTGGGCATAGGTACTCAAGCTCATGAGCGCACACACAAAAGAAAGGAGCGCAATTTTGATTGTTTTGAACATTGTTTTAAAGTGTTTAGGTGAATAGTGTTAAATTTTCAATCCAAGTGTTTTTCAAAAGAAAGACCTTTCTTACTGATTTTATATTGTTCTTTTTTGGAGCTTTCTTTTTTAGAACTTTCGTTAAAAATTTTCAAAAAAGTCTTGCCATCTGTTTCCATTTTACCTGTATATTTTTCGTCTATTTTACCATCTCCGCCAGCCGAAAAAATATACGCGCTATTTACACCCAAGGGCTTGCCTGTATTTTTGTCAAAATTTGAGGCGTGTAAATGAATTTGTTGTTTTGAGGCATCATCATATCCTTCATCTTTGATAAAATGGGTAAATAGTATAATAACTGTATTGCCTGATTCAAAACGCGCAATCGGGTAATAGATATTATGGTTATTATTTGAAAAAAATGAGGTTAAGTTTTGCGGTATTTTCTCATTGATAAGCATCAAAGTTTTGATGTCTTTGTCAGTCCAAGTTTTTTCGCTACTGACCAATTCGAATTGACCAATAAATGTTTTAAAATCTTGGGCTTGCGCAAAATGCACTAAGCAAATAATACTGAATAGACAAGTGAAAATTATTTTTTTTTGCATGGTATTACATTATTTTACTGTGATTTTGAAAGTATAGCTTCGGCGCACTTCTCCACGAAAAACTTCTTGGATAGTAACTTCAGTTTCTCCGATGATAAGTGCTTGGAAGGCAAGGATTTTCGTAGCTTCATCTGCACCTGTCACACCTTTTTTTATAGCTTCTTTGTTTTTGTAGAGGGTTTCATCATGATGGAATTTTACAATTTCATTATTTTTAATTTCATAGCCTATGGCTATTCCAACAGAGGCGTGGACTGTACCTTCATAGCAAAAAACGTCATTTTTTGCTACAGTGATAGCCATTTGCGAAAGCGGGTGCAGTGTTTTACTGCATTTTTTGTAATCATTTTTAGTTTGCTTCATTTGCGTACCTACGCAACTTGCTTGCAACACAAGCCATGTAATCAATAAGATATTCAGTTTCATATAACAGAAAATTATTGGGAAGTGGTTTGGCTTGCCTGCCCCACACATAGCAAAAAAAAGAAGAATCGTTGTTTTCATTATAGACAAGTTCGCAGGCAACATGAAACTTAAACTTTTCACCACCGAGTTCCCTAATTTGGCTACATCTTTCTTTTGAAAGGAAAGTTCATCGGTTTTCCTGCAAATGTAGTGAGAGCTTTTACTTTGGTGTCATAAAAATCCATCGCAGAGGTTTGTGCAAAAGTGTGGCTCATAGAAAGGCAAAAAAGAAATGCCACTACTTATAGCATAGACAAAAGATTTAGACATCATATAGAAATAAATATTATGTTGCAAAGTAAAGCACACTTTTTCAAGGCGGTTTCGATTTTGTGAAGCAACAGACAGGGTAGCCATTGAATGGCTATCACCCAAAGCTGTTAAGTTCTCCAAGAACCTCCCTCCAATTTGGAAGGAGGAGCAGATTATATGGTTTTTGGCACTTTTTAAAGGGCGAGTAGGCAAGGCAATAGGTTAAATGTTTGGCTACTTGCCTGCCCAATATTATGCAACGCATACTAATGCACCCAAATCTATTGTAAGCGTGATAGTTTTGCTTACCGAACCATTGCTTATCATAAGAGTCGCTTTGAATGAAGCTGGTCTGTTAGGTACACAAGTATGTCTATAGATTTGATACTCACTTGCCACTGTAATTTGCCCTGTAGTGCTATTGATGGCGAGTGCGCCTGCTACCTCTTGAGAAGCAAACGTATAGGTCAATGTACCACTATTG
>Ga0163144_10001093_pt1 | contig 64137 bp, 43 predicted proteins | sample OliLak19BULKMAT1_FD_123175 | JGI IMG/M metagenome (GOLD analysis project Ga0163144, IMG submission 123175) | Freshwater microbial mat bacterial communities from Lake Vanda, McMurdo Dry Valleys, Antarctica - Oligotrophic Lake LV.19.BULKMAT1 | ecosystem: Environmental > Aquatic > Freshwater >...
CAGCCCGCAGCGTCAGCGACTCGTCCCGTCCAACCGCGCCGCCACTGAGAGCGTCAGTACCCGGCGCCCATGCGCCGGGCGTGCCGGGTTCTTCCCGGCACGGGTCGCCGTCCTCGGCGACCTGCGTCAGCGAGGTCCCGCGATGATCGTCCGCCCGCGCGCTCCAGCCGTTCTCGATACGATCAGCGACGAAAAACCCCATCCCAACGATTTGGCCGCCGGTATCAGCGTCCGACGTCAGCGCTCAGCGTCAGCGTCCGACGTCAGCGTCCGACGTCAGCGCCCAGCGCGCTCCCTCCCGCTCCCGCAACAACGCCTCCACCTCCGGCCTGCACGTCCCGCAGCCGCCACACACACCGAGGCGCGCGCGCAGCGCGTTCACCGTGCGATCACCGGCGGCGATGGCGGCGAGCACCGCGGCGCGATCGGCGTTGGTGCAGTAGCAGCGCTCGAAGGCGGGTTCCTCGTCCATGGGGTGTCCTACCACGCAGCCAGGGCGCGTGCCGGACCCGGCCGCCTACGGCTTCGCGGCCGGGCCGACGAAGACCTCGGGCGCAACCGGCTGATTGTAGACCGCCGTGGTGATGACCACGGTGACGCGGTTGCCCTGGGGATCGTCGAGGACGATGCCGGTGGTGTGGAAATCCTGGTCCAGGGTGGCGACGACGACGCGGATGTGCTGGGCCAGGCCGGCCTGGCGGGGCACCAGGGTCAGGCGGTAGGTGCCGTCGGGCATGGCCTCGGCGGCGGGCTTGAAGTCCTTGCCGATGGTGGACAGGTCGAGGCGCAGGAAGTCGATGATGCGGCGCAGCGCCTCGCCCACCTCATCCTCCTTGGCTGCGGGGGCGGCCGGAGCGGCGCCGCCGGCGCCTGGCGCGGCGGCCGGGGGCCTGACCAGGCGCACCACCACGTCGGGCGCCTCGTCGGCGAAGAACTGCTCAATCCGCCAGCGCCGTTCGCCGTCGCAGCACAGGCGCAGCCGCCACTGATCGTCCTTGGGCTTGCTGTAGACGAGGTTGTAGCGGTCGGGCACCTGCACGGCGAAGCGTCCGAGGTGGGCATCGCCGGAGGCGGGCTCCTCGTCGGCGCGGCGCATGGTCTGGGTCAGCGTGCCCTGGATGGTGGTGATCCCGCGCTGGGCCAGCACCATGCGCTTGAGCAGATCGAGGTTGGGATCGACGGGCGGCGCCGCCGGCGGATCCTCCCCGGCAGCAGCGATGGCGATGACCAGCAGGAGCAGAAGCGGACGCATGCGACCTCGTGGTCTTGCGGTGGTGGGGCTGGCGGGATGATGGGCCGGCAGCCGTCGCGGCCAAGCCCCGTACCGGCCGGAGTCCCATGGCGACCATCCTCATCGTGCTCGCGCCCGGCGCCGAGGAGATCGAGTTGATCACCGTCGCCGACGTCCTCGTCCGTGCCGGTCAGCAGGTGACCATCGCCGGCACCGTCGCCGCCACCGTGGTCGCCGGCAGCCGGGGCCTCCCCCTGGGCGCGCACCGCACGCTGGACGCCGCCCGCGACAGCACCTGGGACGTGGTGTATCTTCCCGGCGGCATGGGCTCGGCCACCATCTGCCGTGACGACGCACGCATCCAGGATCTGGCCCAGCGCCAGCTCGCCGGCAGCGGCACGCTCGCCTGCATCTGCGCCGCGACCATCGCCCTGGTCCCGCGCCGCCTGGCCGCCGACCGCCAGGTCACCAGCTATCCCGGCGTCCGTCCCCAGGTCGAACCGCACGTGCGCCGCTGGCTCGACCAGGCGGTGGTCGAAGACGGCAACCTGATCACCAGCCAGGGCCCGGGCACGGCCATGGCTTTGGCGCTGGCGCTCGCCCGCTTGACCGCCGGTGAATCCACCGCCGCGCGCGTGGCCAAGGATCTTCTGGTCGAGCCCCGTCCCTGTTTGGAGCCGTCATGATCGTCCCCCGCTTTCAGCGCCGCCGGGCGGTGTTCCACCTCGCCTGCCTGCCCTTCCTGGTCGGCGCGCTCGTCGCCGCCGACGTGAAGCCACCCATCAACGATGGCGCCAAACCGCCGCTGGCCGGCAGCGGCAAGGCCCCGGCCGATGGCGGCAAGGCCACCCCGCCGGCCACTCCACCGAAAACCCCGCCCGCCCCGCCCAGTGCCGCCGCGCTCGCCTTCCAGCGCGCCATGGCCAGCCAGAGCAGCGACGACAAGCGCCGCGCCATCGCCGCCCTGGCCAGCGGCGGCGATGATGGCGAGGCGCTGCCACTGCTGATCAGCGCGCTCGGCGACCGTCAGGCCAACACCGCCGCCATCGACGCGCTGCGCGCGCGCACCGGGTTGACGCCGCCGAAAAATCGCGCTGCCGCCAGTGGCTATCCCGGCTATCCCGGGAGCGACGGCGCCGGCGACTGGCAGGCCTGGCTGACCGCGCGCACCTCAGAGAAGGACAAGGACGCCAAGCTCAAAGAACTGCAACAGCTTGCCGAGGAGGCCAAGACCAAGGCCGAGGAGGCCAAAGCCGAGGCCGAAGGCAAAGGCAAGAAGCCTGAGGCCGGCGCGGTCGAACCCAAGCTCGGTCCGGATGGCAAGCCGCTGCCCGAGGTCGCTGACGGGGACGCGGTCATCGCCAAACCGGTACTGCCACCGCGCTCCGATCTCGGCGGCCTCGACCGCATCACCTTCCGCACCGGCGGTTCGCTGGTGTGCTACCTGATGAGCAAGCGCTTCGACATCGATGGCAAGCTGGTCAGCGTGCGCGTCATCCATACCGATGAAGGCGGCGAGGAGACGCTCAACGCCGACCTCATCGCGCGCATCGACGAAGACGTCCAGTGAGCGCGATCGCCACTGCCCGGCTCCGCCGGAACCGTCGCCATCATTCCGACTTCGCCGGGCTGCGTGCTGTTGCCGCAGGAGGCTTCGCCCCCCGCCCCCCCCGGAGCACTGACAATCGCGAATCTTCTCCCGCGGGTCCGGGGCGATGATCGCGCTCTATCCTGGCAGCTTCGACCCACCGCATCGCGGCCATCTCGACCTCATCGGTCGCGCGGCCGGGTTGTGCCAGCACCTGGTGGTGGGCATCGCACTGAATCCCGACAAGCGTCCGTTCGCGACCGTCGAGCGCCGACTGGCCTGGCTGCGCGCCGACTGCGCGGCGTGGAGCAACGTCGAGGTGGCGAGCTACGCCGGAGCCACCGTCGCCTTCGCACGCAGCCGCGGCTGTGGCGTGCTGGTGCGCGGCCTGCGCCACGGCGTCGACCTCGAAGCCGAACGCGGCCAGGCCGCGGTCAACCGCGAGCCGGGCGGTCTCGACACCCTGTTCCTGATCACCAGCAGCGCGTGCTGCCACATCAGTTCCGACCTGGTGCGCAAGGCGCTCGCCGCCGGCCTGCCGATCACCGGGCTGGTCAGCCCGCGCGTCGCCGGCGATCTGGCTGCCGAGGCGGCGGCGCGCCCGGATCGCTGATGGCCTGGGCCGGCGCCGCCGTCTTCTACCATCAGCTCGGCATCATGGTGCGCACCGGGCTCACCCTGGCCCAGGCGCTAGAGCACGCCGCCGCCGCTTCGCCGGGCTGGCATGGCGCCCGCGCCAAGGCGTGGTCATCCGGCTGTGCCGGTGGCCAGTCGCTCGCCGAGCAACTCGAACGCGATGGCGAAGAGGCGGTGGCGACCGCCCTGGTGCGCGCCGGCGAGGTCAGCGGCCAGTTGCCGCGGCTGTGCAGCGAGATCGCCGGCCTCTACGAGCACCGCCTGCGCCTGCGCGGCATGATCATCGCACGCAGCATCTATCCCGCCCTGCTCGCCACCCTGGCGCTGATGGCGCCGGGCGTGGTCGGGGTCATCGCCCGCGACGCGCCGGTGTGGACCATGCTGGTCGGCCCGGCGGCGCTGTGGGGAGGCGTCATCGCCGTGGTCGTGGCCAACGCGGTGATGCAGCGCTCCGGCCTGATGGCGCGCCTGGCCCTGGCCTGGCCGCTGCGCGGACTGGTCATGCCGCTGCTCGCCGCCAACACCTGCCTGGTGCTGCGCGCTGCGCTCAGCGCCGGCATGCTCATGCCGCGCGCGCTTGATCTCGCCGCGGATGCCTGCGGCAATCAGGTGATGGCGGCGCGCCTGCGTGCCGCCGCCGGCGATCTCAACCAGGGCCGCCTGCCCAACCTGACTGCGGCGGTCGCCGCTGCCGGGCTGCCCCACCTGGTGGTGATGCTGGTGTCCAACGGCGAGATCGCCGGTGCCCTCGACGACACCCTCGATCGCGCCGCCGCGCAGCAACGCGAAGCCTTCCAGGAACGCACGCTGTGGACGGCGCGCATCCTCACCGGGCTGTTCTACGCCGCCGCCGCCGCGGGCGTGGGCTGGATGGTGATCTCAATGTACAGCGGATATCTCAGCCAGGTGCGCGAGATCGCGGAGGGAATGGACTGACCGGCTGGCAGGCTGCCGAGCGCGCGTCCGCGCTTCGTGTCCTGCCGACCGCAGCGGGGCTACCCGTCAGCCGCGAACCAGCCGCCGCCCAGGCACAGATCGTCGCGTTCGTCGTAGGCCACGCAGGCCTGGCCGACGCTGATGCGCGGCTGGGGCGTGGCGTAGCGCAGCAACGCGTTCGGTTTGCCTTCCCGGCCGACACCGGGCGCCGGGAGGATGGTGGCGTCCACCGGGGTGGCGCGGTGGCGCACGCGCACGCGGCAGGCCAGGCCGCTCGCGGGCAGGTCGCCGAGGTGCCAGGTGCAGTCGCGCAGCCGGGCCGCGTCCACCAGCAGCGCGCTTCGCGGGCCGAGCACGATGGCGTTGGCCGGCTGATCGATGGCGACGACGTAGAGCGGTTCGTGCCAGGCCACGCCCAGGCCCTTGCGCTGGCCGAGGGTGCACCCGGCCAGGCCGGCGTGCTCACCGAGCACGCGGCCGTCGAGGTGGCGGATCGCTCCGGGACGGAAGGCCTCGGGCCGCGCCGCGCGCAGGAAGGCACCGACCCCGCCGGTGCCGACGAAGCAGATATCCTGGCTCTCGTGCTTGTCGGCGGTGACCATGCCGCGCGCGCGCGCCTGCTCGCGCACCTGCGTTTTGGTCAGGTGGCCGACCGGGAAAAGCGCGGCGGCGAGCTGCTCCTGGGTCAGTGAGAACAGGAAGTAGGTCTGGTCCTTGTCGCGGTCGACGGCGGTGCGCAGGACGTGGCGGTCGAAGGCCAGGGCGGTGCGCGCGTAATGCCCGGTGGCGACGGCGTCGGCGCCAAGCCGGCGGGCGTGCTCCCACAAGGCGCCGAATTTGATCGTCTCGTTGCAGCGCACGCACGGGCTGGGCGTTTCGCCAGCGGCATAGTCGGCGACGAAGCCGTCGACCACCTCGGCGCGGAAGCGCTCTTCGAGGTCGACCACGTAGTGCGCGACGCCCACACCTTGGGCCACGGCGCGGGCGTCGATGGTCTCACGCGGAGAACAACAGGCGTCCTCACGGGTGAAGCCGCCATCGACCTCGGCGCACGGCCACAGCTTCATGGTCACGCCGACGACCTCGTCGCCGGCCTCACGCACCAGGGCCGCGGCCAGGCTGGAGTCGACTCCGCCGCTCATTCCGACCACCACCCGTCTCACGCCTGCTCCTTGCCGCCGTCGGAGGTCGGGAAAGCCACCAACCATCCCCCCGTCAAGCGCGTAGGAACATAAGCATGGCCCGCACTTCGACAACGCGCGCTTGGCCCAGACCACCACGTGCGTCCACGTGCTTGCCCTCAGCGGTGGTCGTGGCTTATATCCGACGCAGTCCCATGCCCGATGCCGTCCGCCGTCTTGTTCTGGCCTGCCTCGCCAGCGCCCTGCTCGGCGCCCTGGAGGCTCCCACCGCGGTCATCGCCGTGCCCGAGGCCGGCGATGTCGACGAGGCCCGGCACCGGTCGATCGCCTGCGGCGGCTGCGCCGTGCTGATCAGCCCCGACGGCCTGGCGCTGAGCCTGGAGGAGGCGCTGCCGGCCGGAGAACGCTTCCCGGTGGTGGTCGCCGGCAAACGCCGCAGCGCCAGCGTGGTCAGACGCGGCCCGGTCACCGGGGCAGTCCTGATCCGGGTCGATCTCGCCGGCCTGGTGGTGCCGCCGCTGGTCCTGGCCGACAGCGCCCGGCTCAGCCTGGGCGACACGGTGTGGACGGTCGGCAACTCGTTCGGCGTGCTCGAACAGGACGGCGTCCCGGCGCTGTCGCGCGGCATCGTCAGCGGTCTCTACCCGTTGCCCGCCGACGCCCCCCCGGCGCGCGGCCGCGGCGGGCGCGTACTCAGCACCTACCGTGGTGACGTGGTCGAGACCGACGCCGCGGTCAACGACGGCAACCACGGCGGTGCGCTGCTCGACGATGCCGGCCGGCTGGTCGGCCTGGTCAGTCTCAGCCTGGCACGCGAACGCCGGCTCGGCCTGGTCGTGCCGGTGCATCTGGTGGCGCGCGATCTCGCTCTCGACCTGGCACTGGCCGCGCCCGCCGGCGCCACCGATCCCGCCTCCGCCCTGCTCGCCCGCCAGGCCACGGTGGTGGCGCACTCGACTGCGCTGGTCTATCTCGAACGCCCCAACGGCCTGGGCAATCCCAAGGGCATGCCCCGACCGCAAGCGATCACCGAGGACACCCCGATCTACGACCGCGAGCGGCTGGCCGAGGCCTGGGACCGCTACTACCACGAGCAGCAGGTCTTCTACACCGATCAACCGGTGACCGCCCTGATCATCGACCGCGAACAGGGCCTGCTGCTGTCGGCCGGCAGCACGCTGCATGGTGACGCCGAGCGCGGCCGCGTCCTGGTCGATGGCGGCAGCCCGATCGACTGCACCGTGCTCGCCCGCCACAAGCCGCTCGACCTGGTGCTGTTCAAGGCGGTGAAGCCGCTGCCCATGCCCGGCGCCGACATCGAGGCGGCGCCCAGCCTGCGCAGCGGCGACCCCATCGCGGTGATCGGCCGCCACCGCGCCGGCAGCGGATGGACCCTGACCACCGGCATCGTCTCGGCAGTCGGGCGCCGCCAGGCGCAGACCGAACACGCGCTGCATCAGACCGACGCCCTGGCCAACTACGGCAATCTCGGCGGACCGGTGATCGATCTCGGTGGTTCGGTGGTCGGCCTGGTGACCATGCTCGGACCCAACGAGCAGTTTCCCTGGCTGATCAATTCCGGCGTCGCCCTGTTCATCGACTCGGCCACCATCGCCAAGGTGCTGCCCGGCCTGCGCCAGGGCATCGATCAGGACGAGCCGCGCCAATACGGCATGGGCGTGCGCCTGGAATACGACCGCGAGGCCGACGACCTGCAGCTCAGCGAAGTCTTCCCCGACACCGGCGCCGCCGCTGCCGGCCTCAAGGCCAACGACCGCCTGGTGACCGTCGATGGCGAGGAGGTGCACCACCTCGCCTCGGTCTCGCGCATTGTGCTGCGCCACAAACCGGGCGACCGCATCGAGGTCGTGGTCAAGCGCGGCACCGAGACGGTGACGGCGTCGGTCGAGCTGAAGTACTTCAACAAATGAGCGGGCGTGGTGGGTACGGGCGCGAGGGCGCGAGGGCGCGCGGTCCCAGGCGCGAAGGCGCGAGGGCACGAGGGCGCGCGCCCCCTGAGACCGCGCGCCGCTGGCGCGCTCGGAACGCTTGCGAGCGCGCCAGCGGCGCGCGGTCCCAGGCGCGAGGGCGCGGCCTGCACCTCACCTCTTCCCCTCGCAACCTCGCAACCTCGCAACCGCGCAACCGCGTACCGCACCCTCGCACCCCTGATCGCCCTTGGCATCCTTGCCCTGAGCGCGGCGGCGTCGGCCGGCGAATCGATCCCGGTCGCCGTGGCGAAGTCGCGCGAAGAGGCGCGCGCGTTGGCGACCCGGCTGCTGGCGGCCTACGTCTTCATCGCCAATGGCAGCGGCGTGGTCATCAGCCCGGATGGCCTGGTGCTGACCAACCACCACGTCATCGAGGGCGAAGGAGCCGACCTCGACATCCGCTTCGCCGGAGGAGCCGTGCTCAAGGCGAAGCTGCTCGGCAGCGACCCGGTCGGCGACATCGCCGTGCTCAAGGCCGAGCCGAAGAAGCCGTTGCCCTACGTCGACCTGGCGCCGGCCGAAGCGCTGATCGCCGGCATCCCGGTGCTGGCGGTCGGCGATCCGTTCGGGCTCGGCGACTTCGACACCACCCCGTCGTTGTCCCAGGGCGTGCTCAGTTGCGCGCGCATCGTGCGCGAGGACTACACCGACGCCCTCCAGCTCGATGCCCCGGTGAACCCCGGCAATTCCGGTGGTCCGTTGTTCGACCGCGCCGGTCGCCTGCTCGGCATCAACGGCCAGATCCGCACCCTGTCCGGCATGCGCATCAACAGCGGCGTCGGCCTGGCCATCGCCAGCACCCAGCTCGCCGCCTTCCTGCCGCACCTGCGCGCGGCCAAGGGCCGTTACGTCCACCACACCGCCAAGCCCAAGGATCTCGGCCTTGAGCAGCGACCCGACGGCGTCCACGTCGCCGACGCCGGCGGCCTCGCCCTCGCCGTCGGTGTGCGCGTGGTGGCGATCGCCGGCCGGCCGGTGACCTCGCTGCCCAACGCCATCGGCCTGTTCGAGTCGTTGCCGTGGTCGGCCACGGCGGTTATCCCGATCACCGTCGCCGCCACCGATGGCACCGTCCGCGACGTCGCCATCCCCGCCGGCCGCAAGACCATCCCCGGCCGCCCCTACCACGGACTGGTCGTGATCCAACGCGGCGAGCTGGTGGCGGTGGAGAGCGTCGACGACAAGAGCCCGGCCGCCGAGGCCGGCATCGGCAAGGACGACATCCTGCTCAGCGCCAACGGCCGGCCGGTGACGCGCAAACTCGATCTCCTGAAGGCGATGGTGAAGTTGGAGATTGGTGACGCCCTGACCCTGAAGCTCAAGGGCGCGGATGGGAAGGAGCGCGAGGTGGTGGTGCCGTTGGTGCAGCGGGACTAGCCTCAACGCGGCAGTTGGGCCACGCTGCGGCGTCGGCTCCGTCGGTCGTTCCACCAGGAATCTCCCTTCGTCGCCGCCTTGCATCGTGGCCCAACTGCCGCGTTGAGGCCACGCCTTCGAGCCACGCTGCCGCGTCGGCTCCGTCGGTCGTTCCACCAGGAATCTCCCTTCGTCGCCGCCTTGCATCGTGGCCCAACTGCCGCGTTGAGGCCACGCCTTCGAGCCACGCTGCGGCGTCGGCTCCGTCGGTCGTTCCACCAGGAATCTCCCTTCGTCGCCGCCTTGCATCGTGGCCCAACTGCCGCGTTGAGGCCACACCTTCGAGCCACGCTGCGGCGTTGGCGCTGATGCCATGGCGGCGTGGTTGGGGCCGCTGGGATTCCCTTGCCTCCACGGCGTCTACCGCACCGCCACGCCCGCCACGCGCATCGCCGCCTTGATCCCCGCAACGTCGTAGTCCCCGTAGTGCACCATGCTCGCCACCAGCGCCGCGTCGGCTTTGCCGATGGTGACGGCGTCGACCAGATGCTGCGGGGTGCCGGCGCCGCCAGAGGCGATCACCGGGATGCGCACCGCCTCGGCGATGCGTCGGGTGATGGTCAGTTCGTAGCCCTGGCGCACGCCATCGGTGTCGATGGCGTTCACGCAGATCTCGCCGGCGCCGAGCGCCTCGGCCTCGCGCGCCCAGCCCACGGCGTCCTTACCGGTCGGCGTGCGGCCGCCGTCGATGACCACTTCGTAGCCGCTGGGGATGGCGGCGGTGACGGGTACCCGCTGGGCATCCAGGCCGAGCACGACGCACTGGGCGCCGAAGGCGCGCGCGCCCTGGGTGATGAGCTGCGGGTCGCGCACGGCCGGCGAGTTGACCGAGACCTTCTCGGCGCCGGCGAGCAGGACCGCCCGCATGGCCTCGACCGAGCGGATGCCGCCGCCCACGGAAAACGGGATGAAGATCGCCTCGGCGACGCGGCGGACGACATCGACGAACAGGCCGCGACCCTCGGCCGAGGCGGTGATGTCGTAGAAGACCAGCTCGTCGGCGCCCTGCTCGTAGTAGCGGCGCGCGTAGTCGACCGGGTCGCCAAGGTCCTGGTTGCCCTGGAACTTCACCCCCTTGGTCACTTGGCCGGCGCGGACGTCGAGGCAGACGATCACGCGCTTGGTGAGCATCGCCGCACGCTAGGCGGATGGACGGGGCTGCCAATCGCGGGGACGCGGGGACGCGGGGACGCGGGGAACGACGGCAGAGACGGCAGAGACGGCAGAGACGGCAGAGACGGCAGAGACGGCAGAGACGGCAGAGACGGCAGAGACGGCGACGACCGTTGTGCGCGTTGGTGCTGCTCATCCCTCCCCTCTCTCCTTTCCCTTCGTTCCCCATCCCTAGCGTCCGCGCGTGCCTCGGCCGCCGCGCACCATCCTTGATCTCTTCACGTACCCGTGGATGCGCATCGTCCTGGAGGCGGTCGGCATCGTCCTGGCGCTGTGGCTGCTGCGCGCGCTGTCCGGCGTGCTCACGCCCCTGCTGGTCGGGCTGATCCTCGCCTACATGGTCGATCCTCTGGTAGTGGCGCTGTCCAAGCGCATGGCACGCCAGTATGCGGTCACCGTCGTGTTCGGCATGGGCTCGCTGCTGTTGCTGGCAGCCATCGGCGTCGCCATCCCGGTGGGCTGGGTGCAGGGACGGCAGCTCGCCAACGTGGTCATGCTGGGCGACGCCTTCACTGATCGCAACGGCAACGGGGAGTTCGACGCCGGCGAGGCGCTCACCCGCGATCTCAATCGCAACGGACGCTTCGACCGCAGTCTCAAGGAACGCACCATCGAGGCGCTGGTGCGCTGGAAGCTCATCCCCAGCGAGGAGGGCACTGCCCCGGTGCTGCCGCCGACCGTTGCACCGGGCACTCCCGCGGTGGTCGACCAACCCGCCCTCTCCGAGAACGCCAGCGATGTCATGCGCCTGGCCAAGGAAAAGGCGCTGGCCTGGCTGGAGTCGCTGGCGCGCGAACCCGGCACGGCGCTGCGCCGGATCGGCGCCATCCTCGGCGACCTCGGCTGGTGGACGCTCGCCATCCTGCTGGTGCCGATCTATGGCTTCTTCTTCAGCCTCAGCCTGGGCAAGGTCTCGGCGGCGATCATCGCCCATATCCCGCGCCGGCAACGCGAGCGCACCGTGCGCATCCTCGGCGAGATCCATCAGGTGGTCGGCGCCTTCTTCCGCGGCCGGCTGATCATCTGCGTCATCCTGTCGGTGTGCGGCGTGATCGGTTTCTCGGTAGCCGGCGTGCCCAGCGCGCTGTTCCTCGGCTTGGCCCTGGGCTTCGGTACCGCCGTACCGCTGGCCGCTGGCCTGGTGCTCATTCCCGCCGCCGTCCTGCTCGCGGTCGACGGCGCCGCGCAGTGGCAGTACATCGTCGCCGGCGTCACCTACCTGTTCGTCCAGGGTTTCGAGACCGTGCTGCTGTCGGTGGTGATGGGCAAGGGCGTCGAGATGCACCCGGTGCTGGTGCTGGTCGCCATCCTCGCCTTCGGCACCTTGCTCGGCGCCGTCGGCGTGCTGCTCGCCGTGCCCCTGGCCGCCACCGCCCGCATCCTCTTCCGCGAGTTCGTCTACCCCGAGGTGCGGCGCCTGGCCGGCCTCGACGAGACCGACATTTCGCGACCGGCGATCGCGGTGCCACCGGGCCCGCCGCCCGCCTGAGACGGCTGGTCGGACCAACCGCGTCGGCCGTCCGCACCTGATCCTGCGCCAGCGATGAGCCACCCGCCGCCAGCTTCCGACCGCTTCGCCGACGGCATCGGTCCGCGCAGTCTGCTCGCCTGGATCGCCAACACGGCGCCGTTCCTGGCCGCGGCGGAGTGGACGGCGCGGACGCCTGGAACGCCCACAGCGGCACACCCGTTCGGCTGGCTGGCGCTGATCCGCGCCGGGGCCGCCCTGCCGGCGATGCCGCGGCCCGACCCGGCGCAGCGGCTGGCCTACTTCGGCCTCTGCCTCGCCTGCCATCACGCCAGCGTCGCCACCTACATCCCCACCGACGTCGATGCACGCATCCGCGGCCACGCCTGGCAGGACAGCGCTGCGGCGGTGATCGCCGGCGCCCTCGCCCTCGCCCTGGACGCGCAGACGCACTGGGACATCGCCAGCATCTCGGCGCGCACCGTGGCGACGCCGCACGGCCTGGTCTCGGGCCACCACGGCGAACTGCTCGGCGTGCTCGCCGGCGCGCTCGGCGGCTGCCTCGCCCACGGCGACGAAATCGGTGCGCAGCGCGCAGTCGCGGCCATCGACGGCGAACTGGAACGCGAGGCGACGGCGTTCGCCGCGCTGCGCCGCATCCCCGGCGGCGAACTCGACCTGCTGCGCCTGGCCGCGGTGATGACGCACAACGCCGGCGATCTCGACCAGGGCCTGTCCTACTGGCCGCCCGCCCTCGCCACCGCCGATCCCGGCGGCCACCGCCTGCGGCTGGCGCGCCTGTCGCACGAGGGCGCGCAGCGCTTCGCTGGCGCCTTCGCGCATGCCAACCGCCTCTATCAGGTGATCGCCGCCGAGGGCCATCGCCACTACCCGCTGCGCAGCGTCGCCGCGCTGCGGGTGTCCGCAGAACTGCTGCTGCCGCTGGGGCCCTGCCTCGACGACTGGGGCCGGCGCTTGGCCGTGCATCCCGCGCTCACCCGCAGCGGCCGCGCGGGCGTGTTCGCCGCCCTGGTCGACGGCTGCCGCAAGGTGCCCGGCCAGCAGGGCTATCAGCGCGCCATCGCCGGCATGGCCGAGTCCACCAGCCTCGACGCCCTCGCCCGCGACCTGCCCGGCGCCGCCCGCCGCGCCCTCGACGACGCCACGCTGCGTCGGCAGATCGCGGTGCCGCAGGCATCGTTCGAGGCCAGTCTGCGCAAACGGGCGCAGGCGGCGCTGGGCTGAGCAGCCGGGAGGGAACCCACCCGGCGCGCCACGTTCGCCGAGATGGCGCACAGCAGCGCCTCACGATGCCGCCATCCACTTCCCCGCGGCTTGCGCGGTCGGCGTCGCACCGCTAGCGTCACCTGCTTCATGGCATTGACTGCGATCATCGGCACGGGCAGTTGGGGAACGGCGGTTGCGGTCGGTCTCGCCCGCTGCGGCCAGCCGGTGCTGCTGTGGGGGCGTGATCCGGCCAAGGTGGCGGACATGGTGCGCCAAGGTCGCCATCCCGTGGTGGCGGGCGACCTGCCTGCCGGCCTACGCCTGAGCGCCGACCCCGGCGATCTCGCGGACTGCGATCTGGTGCTGTGGGCAGTGCCGACCCAGCACAGCGCGGCCCAGGCGAAAGCCCTGGTCGGCGCGCTGCCAGCGCGGGTGCCGGTGGTGTCGCTGTCCAAGGGGCTCGAACAGGGAACGTTGCGTCGGGTCAGCGAACTGCTCGCCGACGCCCTGCCCGGCCGGCCGGTGGGCACCCTGTCCGGGCCCAGCCACGCCGCCGAGGTGATGCAGGGCCTGCCCGCCTGCCTGGTGGTGGCTGGTGCCGACGCCGTCATCGCTCCGGTGCTGGCGCGTGCGCACGGCCGCGCTTTTCGTCTCTACACCACCCCCGACCTGCTCGGCGTCGAGCTCGGTGGCGCGCTCAAGAACGTGGTCGCGGTCGCCGCCGGCATCTGCGACGGACTCGGGTTGGGTGACAACATCAAGGCGGCGGTGATCACCCGTGGTGTCGCCGAGATGCGGCGGCTCGGACGCGCCATGGCCGCCCAGGATGCCACCTTCGCCGGCATGGCCGGCATCGGCGACCTGCTCGCCACCTGCTATTCCCCTCATGGCCGCAACCGCGCGCTCGGCTTGGCCATTGCGAAGGGCGAGTCACCCCAACACTACCTCGCCCATGCCCGCACCGTCGCTGAAGGGGCGTGGACGTGTCGCGCCGCGGTGTCACTGGCGCAGCGGCACCGGGTCGACCTGCCCATCGCCTCTCAGGTGGCATCGGTGATCTGGGACGCTAAACCCGTGACCCAGGCGATGGACGAACTCCTCTCTCGCGCCCCCAAGGAAGAAGACGCATGAACAAGCCAACGCTCGGCCTCGCGTGCCTCGCCACGCTCAGCCTGTCCACCGCGGCCGCCGTCGAGGAGTACGAACTCCAGAAGGCTGACGCCGATGGTCGCGATCTGGTGATCGGCCTCGAGCTGCTCAACAGCCACCACTTCGATGCCGCTGCTGGATCCATCCACGACGACGTCACCGCCCGTGGCAGCTTCACCGGCCGCTACTGGGACATCGGCCTGCACATCGACGGCTGGCTGGCGGTCGATGGCAACGACAACCGCGCAGTCGAGCCGGTCGGCACCGGTGAGATGATCCAGTTCAACCTGCGTCTCGACTATCTGATGGAAGGCAACTTCGGCACCTACGGTGTGCTCCAGGTGCTGCCTCACCTCGAGACCGTGCTCTTCCCCGACCTCGCGGGCAACACGCGCTTCAACTGGGCCGGTGTCGACACCTGGTACGGCCTGCCCTGGCAGGAAGGCCTCGAAGTCGGCGCCTCGGTCGACTTCAACCTGGTCAACGACACCCAGGGCGCGCGCAATGTGCATGAACTGCGCGGCTCGATGGGTGCGCGTTGGATGTATCAGGACGCGCCGGTCGACCTGATGGTCTGGGGCCTGCTGAACTGGGGCAACCGCGCCTATCACGATTTCCTCGGCGGCGACCCCGACCAGCAGGGCTTCACCGTCTTCAATCTCGGCGCCAAGGCCACCCTTCCGCTGCCCTGGGAGGAGTGCTGGACCTTCCTGCGCCTGGAGGGTTCGTGGTGGATGCAGGGCGACGATCGCGACGCCCTCAAGGGCGCTGGCGGCGACGCCAACGAGATCGTCATCGGCATCGGTTTCGAGTGGCGTCCGGAGTGACCAGGCACGGGTGATTCCCGCCTCCATGCGACGGACCACCTGATCCTGATGCTGTCCTGCCAACCCGCCGGTGACCCCGGCGGGTTGGTCGTTGCTGGGAGGTAGCCAGCGACGTGCCGCGCCTGCGATTGACCGCCCCCCTGCCCCGGCAACCATGCCCGGCCATGGTTCCCAGCCCCCACAGCGCCCCGGCTCCGGTCGTGGCCGGGAACCCGGCGCCTGCGGCGCCGTCCAACCCCCATGGCGAGTCGATCGATCTGGCGGATGACGCAATCCTGGTCGCCCGGGTGCGCAGCGGCGACGGCACGGCGTACGCCGTGCTGGTCGATCGTTACGGTCACCGCCTGCACGCCATGCTCCTGCACCTGGCCGCCGGCGATGCCGAACTGGCCGGCGAGTTCACCCAGGAAGCGTTCGTGCGCGCCTTCGCCAATCTTGACCAGTTCGCCGGCCGCAGCGGTTTCTACACCTGGCTGTGGCGGCTGGCGCGCAACCGCGCCATCGACCTGCTGGCCCGCAAAAGGCCGCAGGCCACCGATCTCAGCACCCTGCAGCCCAGTTCCAACGCCGCCGCGCCAGGTGCGCGCCTGGAGCAGGACGAACTGCGCGCCGGCGTCCAACGCGCGCTCGCCCGGCTGCCGATCGACAGCCGTGAGATCATCGTGCTGCGTGAGTTCGATCAGCTCGACTACGCCGAGATCGCCGACGTCCTCGATCTGGCGGAGGGCACGGTGAAGAGCCGGCTGAATCGCGCCCGCGCCGCGCTGCGCGAGCTGCTCGCCGCCGAAGGGTTGCCATGATCGCGCCCGACGCACGGCCAGCCGCCGACGATCGCGACGATCTCGACGCCCTCGCCGACGCCCGCCTCGATGGCGAGCTCAGCGATGCCGCGTGGGCCACCCTGCTGGCGCATCACGGCGACGCCTTGACCGCCGCGCTCGACCGCTGTCGTCGCGTTCGTACGGCACTGGCCACGCTGCCGCGGCCGGCCCTGCCTGACCACCTGCGGACGCGCCTGCTCGCCCAGACTTCGGCGCCAGCGCCGCTAGCGCCGGCAGCCGCTCTGGCGCCGACGGTGCCGGTGACCGCGCCGCCGCTGCGGCCGGTGGGTGGTTGGCGCAGTTGGCTGCCACTGACGCTGGCGGCTGGCGTCGCCGTCGCCATCGCGCTGCCCTTCGTCATCGACGGCCGCATCCCCGGACGCGAACCTCCGTCGACCCGGTCGGGCGCGCCTGTGGGCGCGCCTGCGGTCGGCGACGTCGTCAGCGCCGCCAAGGAAGCGCCACCAGTGCGCGCCCGCAGCCGTCTCGAACTCGAGGGGGCGATCGATGGTCGCCCCGATGCCGTGGTCGCGGCGGCGCCACCCGCAGCGGTGCTGGCGAAGCGTACCCAAGAGCCGCTGCCGGGTGGCGCGGTGGTGCCGTCGGAACCATTCGCAGCCGCGGCGCCGCCCCAGGCGACTAAAGCTGCCGATCGCCCGCCGTCGCCGACCTCCGCGCCGGTCGCGACCGCGCTGACGACCGTGCCTGCGCCCGTCCCGGTTCCGCCGCCCGCCCAGGTGCAGAGGCCGACCAAGCCGGCCGCGGACGCGGCCAGCGCACCGCCGTCTCCGGCGTCCCCGTTACCGAGGCCCACGTCGCCCATGAGCCCTCCCGTCGTCCAGTCCGCCGCGGCCATTCCCGAACCGGCGCTTGCGGATCTGGCACGCGAGGCCGCCGCATATCGCGGTCGCGCTGGTGGCGTCCCTGCGCCTGCCGTCTCCACGGTGGCCGGACCGGTTGCGCTGGGCATCGCCTTCGCGTCCGCCCCGGCTGCGCGTCGCACCGCGCTGCGCGCTGCCGGCGGCGCTGCCGGGGATGACGCCAAGGCCGCTGCCAGCGCACCCCGCGTGCTGGCGCCAGGCCTGTCCACCGCTCCGACTGCCGCCAGCGCTGCCCCGCTTGCGGGTCTGCCGTCCGCACCACCGCCGGTCGCCGCCCGCTCCGCCCCGGCGACGCCCAGCGCCGCGCCCAAGCCCGCCGGCGACGCGGCACCGGCTGAAGCTGCCGTCCCGCCGGACCCGCTCATCCTGACCGTGACCCTGCGCAACCGCACGGTCGCCGAACAGGTGCTGCCACCGGGAAGCCTGCGTCTGGTCGGGCTCGGCGCCGATGGCAGCCAACGCTGGGCGACGGTGCTGAGAGCAGCCGATACCGTGCGCGTGCCGCCGGGCGGCGATCTGGTGCTGCGCGAGACGGTGGCGGCACCTCCCGGGGACGCGGTCCGCCTGCTGGTGTCGCTGGCGGGCGAACGCTCGAACGTCCTCGACCTGCCCTAGTGTCCCGTCCTGTTGTTCAGCAGCCTGCGCGCCGAGGCAGGGCGCCCCTCTGCCGTTGAGGTGCGGTGGCCGCCACGCCATCATCCCGCATGGGCCGGATCCTGGTCGTCGATGATGAAGCCGGGTTGCGCGGCATGCTTGAGGTGGTGCTGCGTCGCGATGGCCATGAGGTGGTGGCCTGCGCCGATGGCGGCGAAGCGCTGAAGATCCTCGCCGCCGACCCGCGCATCGAACTGCTGCTCAGCGATCTGCGCATGCAGCCGGTCGACGGCCTGGCCCTGCTCCAGCAGGCGCGCATCAGGTTTCCCGACGTCTTCGTGGTGATCATGACCGCCTTCGCGGAGTGGAACACCGCGGTGCAGGCGATGCGTCTGGGCGCCTACAACTTCCTGCGCAAGCCATTCGACAACCAGGCCGCGCGCGCGCTGGTGACGCGCGCGCTCGCCGCCCGCGATCACCACCTGGCGGCGCGCGGCGCCGGCGATCCCGGCAAGGCCGTGCACCTGGTGGGATCGAGCGCGGCGGTGCAGCGCGTGCAGGCGCTGATCGTACAGGTCTCGACCACCGACAGCACGGTGCTGGTCACCGGCGAGAGCGGTACCGGCAAGGAACTGGTGGCGCGCGCCATCCACTACGCCTCGCTGCGCGCCGACGGACCGCTGGTGCGCATCAATTCCGGCGCGCTGGTGCCGTCGCTGCTGGAAAGCGAACTGTTCGGCCACGTCAAAGGCGCGTTCACCGGCGCCATCGAGGACCGCCCCGGTCTGTTCGCCCTGGCCACCACCGGCACGTTGTTCCTCGACGAGGTCGGCGAGCTGGCGCCCGAGACCCAGGTCAAGCTGCTGCGCGTGCTCGAAACCGGCGAGTACGTCCCGGTCGGCGGCCGCGAGGTGCGCAGCGGCAACGTCCGCCTGGTCGCCGCCACCAACCGCGACCTGCCGGCGATGGTCAAGGCCGGCAGTTTCCGCGAGGATCTCTATTACCGCCTGGCGGTGATCCCGGTCCACCTGGCGCCGCTGCGTGAACGCATCGAGGACATCCCGCTGCTCGCCGGCCACCTGCTGTCGCGCCACGCCATCAAGCTGCGGCGCGGCATCACCGGCTTCACCCAGGACGCTCTCGACGCCCTGGTCGCGCATCCCTGGCCGGGCAACATCCGCGAGCTGGACAACCGCGTGCAGCGCGGCGTCGCGCTCACCGTCGAGGGCGACATCGACGTCGACGTGCTGTTCGGCGACATCGACCCACGCGCAACGCGTCCGCTTCCACCGCCGCCGGCGCCGGGCAGCACGGTGGTCACGCAGACGATGAGCGGCCTGCGTCGCGCGATCGCCGCCAAGCAGCCGATCGATCTCGAACGCCTGGTCACCAGCTACGAACGCGAACTGGTCGAAGCCGCGTTGCAGGCAACCGGCGACAACCTCACCGACGCCGCCAAACTGCTGGGCATCAGCTTCCGGCAGATCCGCTACAAGGTGCGGACGCTCGGACTGCGCTAGGCCAGCGCAGCGCTGCGCGCGAAATACCGGTAGATGCTGGCGATCAGCGCCCGGTCGCCGATGGCGCCACCGGGGCGGCTGGCGCGGCCGGGGCCGGCTCGCTGCCGATCACCCCGGAACCCTTCGGCGGAGTGAGCGCGCCGGATCCGCCGGAGATGGCGGCGACTTCCCGGTCGCTCTCGATGCCCCCACGCCGGGCGTGCATCAGGCCGGGGATGCCGTGGCTGCGGATCACCCGTTCGATCACCTCGCCGTGCATGACCACCCGGTAGACCAGGCCGGGTTCGATGCCGCTGCGGTGGTATTCCAGCTCCTCCTTGCCGTCCTGCATCCGCGTACGCTGCGGCGCTCCGCAGTTGGCGAGGACGTCGCGACGGTGCATGCCGGGCAGCAGCTTGTGGAAGGGAAACTCGGGCGAATCGTCGCCGACCAGGACGATGGCCGGGATCTCGGGCACCGGCTCGGGGGCGGGAGCAGGCGCGGCGACCGCCGCGGGCGCGGCGGGAAGCGGAGCCTTGGCCGGTTCGGAACGGCCGCAGCCGGCAGCGAAAACCAGGGCGATCGAGGTCACAGCGGCGAGCAGGCGCATGGCGTCTCCAGACCAGGGCATTCAATCGGTCAGGCGGCTCAGGGGCACGCGCTCTTCCCGGCGTTCGGCGCCGAGTGTGCGAATCACGCACTCGCCGGCGGCCACCTCGTTGCCTCCGAGGATGAGGAATCGCGCGGCGCCCTCGGCCTCGGCGCGTTGGATGGCGTGCTTGAAGCGCCGGCCGCTGTAGTCGACCAGCACGCTGCGCCCGTCCCGGCGCAGTTTCGCGGCGATGCGGTTGGCGATGGCGAACTCGCTGGCACCCATTGGCCAGATCACGTCGTCGACCTGGCGGCGCAGCGCCGCCGCGTCCTTGGGCAGCAGACCGCGTTCTTCCAGGATCTCGGTGATCACCACGTCGCCGAAGCCGAAGCCGGCCATCGGCGTGGGGGTGCCGCCGAGGTGTTCGATCAGGCCGTCGTAGCGACCGCCGCCGGCGATGGCGCGCTGCAGGGTGCCATCCCAGAACACCTCCCACACCGTACCGGTGTAGTAGGACAGGCCGCGCACCACCGACAGGTCGATGCGCACGAGGTGGTCGAAGCCGAAGGCCTGGGCGAGCACCAGCAGTTCGCGCAACGCCGCCACGCCAGGGTTGTCATTCCCCACCGCCGCCGCCACCGCCTCGACGCCGGCGGCGCCCTGGCCGCCCACCGTCACCAGATCGAGGACGCGCTGCGCGGTCGGCTGGTCGACACCGGTCTGGCCGAGCAGTTCGGCGGTGGCCGAGCGACCGATCTTGTCGAGTTTGTCGATGACCACGCACACCGCGGCGAAACGCTCGCCGGCGATGCCGAGTCCATCCAGGAAGGCTTGCAGGACCTGACGATTGGAGACGCGCAGGGTGATCTCGGGCTGCCCAGCGGCACCGGCATCGACGCGCATCCCGGTGGCGCGCAGGAAGTCGACCTGCGCCGCCATCAGTTCGGCCTCGGCGGCGACGCTGGGCAGGCCGATGACGTCCATGTTCCACTGGAAATGCTCGCGCTTGCGGCCGCGCTGCATGTTCTCGTAGCGGAAGCACTGCGGGATGGCGAACCAGCGCGCCGGCAGCGCCAGCGCCGCGCCCTTGGCCATGACCATGCGCGCCAGCGACGGCGTCAGCTCGGGGCGCAGGGCGACCCGGCGCTCGCCCTTGTCGAGAAAGTTGTAGAGCTGGCCGGTGATCTCGTCGCCGGCCTTGCGGACGTACAGCTCCTCGTGTTCGAGCACGCAGGCGTCGTATTCCTCGTAGCCATAGCGCCGCGCGGTCTCCCGCCACAGGCCGAACAGCCACTGGCGCACGCGCATGTCCTCGGGGTAGAAGTCGCGCGTGCCCTTGACCGGCTGCACGTCGATGCGCTCCGCCATGCCTGCTCTCCGTGGGCGGGGCATCGTCTCGGCCGCTGGGTATGCGCAACCCTGGGTGCCTGGTCGGCGTCGATCAGCGCAGCACTGCCACGCCGTTGCCGCCCTGGGATGCCTCCTAGCATCCGCGCCCATGACCACGACCAGCGGCCCCAGCACCAGCGGTACCGGCCTGACCAAGCGCGCCATCAAACGTACCAAGGTCGTGGCCACCATCGGCCCGGCCTCGACCGACGAAGCGGTGCTACGCGCCATGTTCCACCACGGCATGAACGTCGCCCGGCTGAACATGAGCCACGGCGATCACGCCGAGCATCAGCGTCGGGTGGTGCTGGTGCGCGCGCTGTCCAAGGAGACCGAACGCCCGGTCGCCATCCTCGCCGACCTCCAGGGCCCGAAGATCCGCACCGGCAAGCTGGTCGACGATCTGCCGGTGCAGTGGACGGCCGGACAAAAGGTGGTGATCACCACCGCCGACCTGCCGCGCGGCACCGCCGCCCGCGTCGGCACCACCTACGCCGGCCTGGCGCGCGACGTCGCCCCGGGCGCGGCGCTGCTGATCGACGACGGCAAGATGCGGCTCAAGGTCGACGCGGTCATCGACGACGACATCCACTGCACCGTGCTGGTCGGCGGCACGCTCAAGAACAACAAGGGCATCAACCTGCCCGGCGTGCAGGTCAGCGCACCGTCGCTGTCGGAGAAGGACAAGGCCGACCTCGCCTGGGCGATGGCCAACGATGTCGACTACATCGCGCTGAGCTTCGTGCGCAACGCGCGCGACGTCCGCAACCTCAAGAACCGCATCGCCGAGGCCGGCCGCGACATCCCGGTGATCGCCAAGATCGAGAAGCCGGAGGCGGTGGAGAACATCGCCGAGATCCTCGCCGAGGCCGACGGCATCATGGTCGCCCGCGGCGACCTCGGCATCGAGATCTCGACCGAGTGCCTGCCAGTGGTGCAGAAGCGGCTGATCGCCGAGGCCAACCGCCTGGGCAAGCTGGTGATCACCGCCACCCAGATGCTCGAATCGATGATCGAGAACCCCATCCCCACCCGCGCCGAATCATCGGACGTGGCCAACGCCATCTTCGACGGCACCGACGCGGTGATGCTCTCCGGCGAGACCGCCTTCGGGAAGCATCCCGTCGAATCGGTGGCCGAGATGATGCGCATCGCGGTCGAGGCCGAGAAGAGCCCGTACATGCCGCACCTCGACGTCGACCACGACGCCACCACCTTCGACCGCTTCTCGATGGCGCTGACCGGCGCCGCCAACCTGCTGTGCAGCGACCTCAAGGCGAGCGGCGTGATGGTGTTCAGCCACGGCACCGAGAAGGCGCTGCTGCTGTCGAAGCGCCGCGGCCACGTCGCCATGGTAGCGATGTGCCACGACGAACGCTCGTGGCGGCGCCTGGCGCTCTACTGGGGCATCGTCCCACTGCTCACCCCGCACAAGGAGGACTTCAACGACCTCCTCGAAGCCGGCGTCGACGAATGCCTGCGCCAGGGCATCTACCGCGAAGGCGACACCGTGGTGGTGATCTTCGGCTTCAGCGCCAACGGCGCGAACACGATCAAGGTGCATCATATCTGAGCTGGCCTGGCAACCTCCGGCCGGCGCAGCGACATCCGTCCCAGCGACTCGTCATGCCCGCCAACGCCGACCGCTGAGAGCGTCAGCACCGCGCGCCTGTGCGCGCGGCGTGCCGGTTCCTCCGGCACGGGTCGCCGTCGCCGGCGACCTGCGCTGAGCTGGCCTGGCATCCTCCGACCGCCGCCCCGACATCCGTCCCAGCGACTCGTCATGCCCGACCGCGCCACCCACTGAGAGCGTCAGCACCGCGCGCCCGGGCGCGCGGCGTGCCGGTTCCTCCGGCACGGGTCGCCGTCCCCGGCGACCTGCGTCAGCGAGGTCCCGCAGCCGCTTCCAACCGCGCAGTACAGCCGCGTACTCCGCGCGTAGACGCGAAAAAACCCCATTGACCCACTGTCGATGTCGAGCCACCGCAGCCGCCCCCAACCGGGCGGTCCCGCCGCGTACTCCGCGCGTAGACGCGAAAAAACCTCGTTGACCCAACGTTGCTCTCACGCCGCAGCGACATCCGTCCCAGCAACTCGTCCCGCCCCGCCCCGCTCATGACCACGTCGGCGTCCCCTCCCCAACCTCAACCCTACCCCCGTCCCCCCCTCCTCCTCCGCACCGCCTCCGCCAGCCCCTCCAACACCGGCACCGTCTCCTCCCACCCCAGGCAGCCATCCGTGATGCTCTGGCCGTAGACCAACTGGCGACCGGGCTGGTGGCTCTGCTTGCCGCCGACGAGATGGCTTTCGATCATCACCCCGACGATCGCCGATTGGCCAGCGACGATCTGGGCGGCGACTTCGCCTGCCACCGCGGGCTGGCGGTTGTGGTCCTTGCCGCTGTTGCCGTGCGAGCAGTCGATCATCAGCCGACGCGGCAGCCCGGCCTCGCTGAGCGCGCCGGCGGCGCGCGCGACTGAGGCGACGTCATGGTTCGGCCCGCTGCTGGAGCCGCGCAGGATGACGTGGCAGTCGGGATTGCCGCGAGTGCCGACGATCGCCGCCAGGCCCTCCTTGGTCACCGACAGGAACTGGTGGGGATGGGCGGCGGCGCGCAGGGCGTCGATGGCGATCTGGAGGTTGCCGTCGGTACCGTTCTTGAAGCCCACCGGCATCGACAGGCCCGAGGCGAGGTCGCGGTGCACCTGGCTTTCGGTGGTGCGCGCGCCGATGGCACCCCAGCTCACCAGGTCGGCGGTGAACTGCGGTGAGATCGGATCGAGGAACTCGCAGCCCGCGGGCAGACCAAGCTCGGCGAGGTCGCACAGCAGCTTGCGCGCGATGCGCAGGCCGGTGTTGATGGCGAACGAGCCATCGAGATGCGGATCGTTGATCAGCCCTTTCCAGCCCACCGTGGTGCGCGGCTTCTCGAAGTAGACGCGCATGATGATGAGCAGGTCATCGGCCAGACGTTGCGCCTGCGCCTTGAGCCGGGCGGCGTATTCGAGCGCCGCTGCCGGGTCGTGGATCGAGCACGGCCCGACCACCGCCACCAGACGGCCATCGGCTCCTTGCAGCACCTCGACCGCCGCCGCCCGGGCCAGCGCCACCGTGGTCGACGCCGCCTCGCTGGTCGGCACCTCCTCCATGAGGATGGCCGGCGGCAGCAGCGGACGCAGACGGTCGATGCGCAGGTCGTCGGTGGGATAGCGCATGGTCAGCGTGCCTGTGGTTGCCTGGTCGAATGGAGCGACGAGGTCATGGATGGGGAAGGTTGCGAGGTTGCGAGGCAGCGCTTGCACATTGCCACCGTTGAGAGGTTGAGAAGTGAAGAGGTTGAGAGGCAGGTGAGGTGAACTGGCACCACACGATTCCCGGGAACATCACGATCGTCGTTCACCTCCCTCACCTCGGGTGCTTCTCAACCTCTCCACCTCTCAACCTCTCAACCTCTCCACCTCTCCACCTCTCCACTGTGGCAATCGGCCGAGACCTCACCTCGCGTGCTTCTCAACCTCTCAACCTCTCAACCTCTCCACTGTGGCAATCACTCATCGGTCACGCACCCCTCCGACGCCGACTTCACATTCTTGATGTACTTGAACAGCGTTCCGCGCGTCGCCTTGTACGCCGGCATCACCCAGGCGGTCTTGCGGCGTGACAGTTCCTCGCCTGACACCGCCACATCGAGGCGGTTGGATACCGCGTCGATGGTGATGCGGTCGCCATCGCGGATGAGCGCGATCGGGCCGCCGTCCTGCGCCTCGGGCGTGATGTGGCCGACGATGAAGCCGTGCGAGCCGCCCGAGAAGCGGCCGTCGGTGATCAGCGCCACGTCCTTGGCGAGACCGGCGCCGGCGATGACGCCGGTGGGCGTCAGCATCTCGGGCATGCCCGGGCCGCCTTTGGGGCCCTCGTAGCGGATCACCACCACCATGCCTTTGACGATCTCGCCACGCTGGGCGCCGGCGAGCATGGCCTCTTCGCTGTCGTAGACCTTGGCGACGCCGGTGAAGCGGTCACCTTCCTTGCCGGTGATCTTGGCCACCGCGCCCTGGGGGGCGAGATTGCCGCGCAGGATGCGGATGTGACCGCTGGTCTTCAGCGGCCTGTCCCACGGCGCGATGATCGCCTGACCGGCCTGGAGCCCAGGCAGATCACGGAGGTTCTCGGCGATGGTGCCACCGGTCACGGTCAGGCACGAGCCGTCGATGGCGCCGTGCTCCAGCAGCAGCTTCATCACCGCCGGGATGCCGCCGATGCGGTGCAGATCCTCCATCAGATATTTTCCACTCGGCTTGAGGTCGGCCAGGAAGGGCACGCGGTCGCTGACCTTCTGGAAGTCGTCGATGGTCAGCGCCACGCCGCCGGCGCGCGCCATGGCGATGAGGTGGAGCACGGCATTGGTCGAACCGCCGGTGGCGACCACCACGGTCATGGCGTTCTCGTAGGCGGCGCGGGTCATGATCCGGCGCGGAGTGATGCCGCGTTCCATCAGCACGCGCACGGCGGCGCCAGCGCGCACGCATTCCTCGCCCTTCTCGGGGTAGAGCGCCGGGATCGACGACGAGTACGGCAGCGACATGCCCATGGCCTCGATCGCCGAGGCCATGGTGTTGGCGGTGTACATGCCGCCGCAGGCGCCGGCGCCCGGGCACGACTGCTGCACCACCCGGCGGCGGGCGTCGTCATCGATCTTGCCGCTGATGAACTGGCCGTAGGCCTCGAAGGCGGAGACGATGTTCAGCGGCTCGCCGTCATCGCCGCAACCCGGCTTGATGGTGCCACCGTAGACCATCAGCGCGGGACGGTCGAGACGCGCCATCGCCATCAGGCAGCCGGGCATGTTCTTGTCGCACCCGGGGATGGCGATGAGCGCGTCATACCACTGCGCCGCCATCACCGTCTCGATCGAGTCGGCGATGAGATCGCGGCTCTGCAGCGAGTAACTCATCCCATCGGTGCCCATCGAGATGCCGTCGGACACGCCGATGGTGTTGAAGCGCATGCCGACCATGCCGGCGCCGGTGACCCCGACCTTGGCCTGCGCCGCCAGGTCGTTGAGGTGCATGTTGCAGGGATTGCCCTCCCACCACACCGACGCGATGCCGACCTGCGGCTTGGCGAGGTCGGCCGCGGTCAGGCCGGTGGCGTAGAGCATGGCCTGGGCGCCACCCATCGACGCGGGCTCGGTCAGGCGGGCGGAGTACTGGTTGAGCTTGACGGCGGAAGCGGGCATGCGCGGACTCCGGCGCCACGTGGGAGATGCGGCGGGGCGCGGAGTTGAAGGGTCCGATTCACGAAGGGAAGGACCTGCGACGGCGACGATCAGTCGTGGAGGGGCGGTGGCAGCGGGGCCTTGTCGGTGGATGGCGGCGCCTTGGTGCGGATCAGGCTGAAGCCATCGATCAGGAAGCTGCCGCCGCTAAGCCGGCGTTCGATCATCACGGTGTCGCGCGCGCGCTTGGCCACGAAGGTGGTGGAGAAGGCGATCCATGGCGTCGGCGTGTGGGCGGCGCGGGTCGCCGGCGGCACCTGCGGGGCGCCGTTGCGGTCGAAGCCGTACTGGGCGTAGACCGCCAGCCCCTCGGCGCCGCCATCCAGCCAGCGCACGTGACCGCTGATCTCGTAGGTGGCGCCGACCTCAAGCGTGACCTGCTGCATCAGCCGGAAGAGCGGGTTGCCGATGTAGCTCAGGCACTGCTTCCCCGACTTGGCGCCCTCCTCGCGCAGCACGGCCGGCGCGCCCTTGCCCTGACGCCACGGCGGCAGGCCCTCCTCGAAGCCGGGATTGATCAGCAATTCGACCGCCGCCAGCGCCTGGACGCTGACCGACCAGGTCGCCAGTTCGCCAGCACGCGCAATGGCGAAGGCGGTGGCGCCGTAGCGGGCCTGCCACTGCTCGATCTGCGCCGCCACCGCCCGGGCGGCGAGAGCATCGTTGGGCGGTGTGCCGGCGCTGCGCGCCAGCGCCGGCCAGGACAGCGCTGCGGCGCGCTCGGCGTCGGCGGCGCGACGGACGGCGATCAGCGTGCGGTAGTGCGCCACCAGCGGGAAGGTGCCGGCGGCGGTGAGCAGACGTTCGACGGCGACGAGGTCGGCGGCGGGATCGGCCAGTTGCACGGCAGCGGCGGCGACCTGCGCGGCCGGAGTCACCGTCGCTGGTGCTCTGGGGAACAGCGCCGAGCGCTCCGTCTCGCTGAGGTCGGTCATGCGGATGCGCTTCACCGCCACCCCGCCGGCGAAGGTCAGTTCGAGGCTGAGCATGCCATCGGCGATGCCGAGGACGGTGCCGGTATCCTTGCCGACCGTGACCGTGCGGCCTTTGAGCGCGGCGAGATCGCTCTGGCGCCGGTGCGCATCGTCATCGATCGCAGCCAGCACCTCGCGCATGGCGGTGATCGTCTCGGGCAGCGTGGCGACGATGGGATCGGCAGCAGCGGCGGCGACGGCGGCACGGGCGGCGGCGAGATCGCCCTTGGCGGCCAGGCCGCTGGTGAAGGCGCGCAGGTGGGTGCCCAGGCGCGTCTCGGCGGCGAGGCGGGCGCGCCTGGCGGCGAGCGCGCCGGCATTGGCCTGCTCGCCAACCAGGCGGGTGCGCAGCGCCGCCAGGCGGGGCGCCCAGGGCGCATAGGACACCGTCGCGACCGCGTCGAGCGCGGCCAGCGCCTCGTCCGGCTCGGCTCGGCGCGAGGCGTCCTCGGCCTTGGCGATCGCCTCGCCCAGACGGGCCTCGGCTTCGGCGCGCAGCGTCTTGGCCAGCTCGGCGGCGGAATCCGCCAGCGCCCGTGCCAGCTCCGGAGGCGGCATCGCCGCGGCCAGGGCGGCGTCGTAGTCGCCGGTGCTGGCGGCGGCGCGCGCCTTCGCCGCGATCGGCAGCCAGGTGGTTCCCACGGCGGCGTGCTGGCGATCCTGCACCGCCGCCAGGGCGAGTTCGACCTCGTCTTTGATCTCGAGTTCGAGTGCGGTGCCTTCGGCCTGCTTGGCGACCTTGGCGTAGCGCTGCCGCGCCTCGACGTAGTCGTCGGGGTGCTTCTTCTCCCACTCCTGGACATAGCCCAGCATCTGGCGCAGATCGGTGGGTACGCGCTCCGCCGGCGCCGCCTCGCGCCGGACTGCCGGGGCGGACGGCAGTTTCGCTACCGGAGCCGCCGCCGCGTCCGCCGCCGCCGCCGCCGCAGACGGCTTCGGCGAACCGCGGCTGAAGGCGACGATGGTCGCCACCACCACCAGCGCCCCGGCCGCCAGCGCGATCACCGGCACCGGCAGGCGGCGGCGTTGCCGGGCGGTGGTGAAACGGCCGACGCGGCTGGGCGTGGTGGCCTCGCGGTCGCCGTCGGCGCCATCATCCTGATCGGCCCCGTCGGCATCGCGGTCGCCGCCGTCGAGGATGGCGTCGAGCGCGCGCACCAGCGCCGTCGGCGACGGCAGGCGATCGGCGCGCTCCTTGGCCATCAGCCGCACGATGAGGTCGACCGTCCCGGTGCGCAGGCCCGGCCGGAGCGCATCGGCGCGCGGCGGCGGCTCGCTGAGGTGCTTGGCCATGACCACCGCGCTGGTCTCGCCACGGAAGGGCGGCGTGCCGGTGAGCAGGTGGAAGAGCGTGGCACCGAGGGCGTAGAGATCGGTGCGCGCGTCGATCTCGCCGTCACGGCCGCGGATCTGCTCGGGCGCCATGTACAGCGGTGTGCCCAGCGACTGGCCGGCCTGGGTCAGCGCCGAGTCGTCGTGCTGCTGCTTGGCGAGGCCGAGGTCGGCGAGCTTGGTGATGCCGCGGCTGCTGATCAGGATGTTGTCGGGTTTGATGTCGCGGTGGACGATGCCCTGGCGGGTGGCCTCTTCGAGGGCGCGGGCGATGTCGCGGCAGACCTCCAGGGCGCGGCGTTCCGCCAGCGGACCGTCGCGGGTGATGATCTGCTTGAGCGTCGGCCCGTCGACGAACTCCATGGCGAAGAACCAGGCCTGGTTGAGCGGATCCTGACCGACATCGATGCCCTGCACGATGTGCGGGTGGCTGAGCTTGGCCGAGGCGCGCGCCTCCTGGACGAAGCGGGCGGTGTACTGCGGGTCGCGGGCGTAACGCGGCGCCAGCACCTTGAGCGCGACCACGCGATCCATCGAACGCTGACGGGCCTTGAACACCGTGCCCATGCCGCCCTGGCCGAGCTTGGCGAGCAGTTCATAGCCGGCGATCTCATGCGCCGCGGCGCTGCCGGGTTCGCTCGGCTTCGGGCGACCCGGTTGCGGGTGGCTGCTGAGAAAGGGATCGTCCATATGCTGCGCGTCGCCCGTCAGAGGCAGGAGTCTGGTCCAGGACGCCGCGCCAAGCAACAAGCGATAAATTCCATCCCGCTGCGATCAAACGGGATGCCCTGGGGGATGCCCTGCCGGCCCCGCGCCGAACGCGTCAGCACACGGCAACCACGGCGACGCTCATGCCGTCGGCGACGCCACGATGCTGCCAATGGCGTCGGTCAAGGCGTCGAGCCCGTAGGGTTTCTGCAGGATCGCCACGCCGGGGATGCCGACGAAGCGCTGCATCACCTCATCGCGGCTGTAGCCGCTGGCGATGATCACCGGCAGCGCCGGGGCGATGGCGCGCAGGCGGCTGAAGATGGCGTCGCCGTCGAGGTCGGGCAGGGTCAGATCGAGGATGACGAAGGCGATGGTGCCATGCCGCGCGGTGAAGACGGCGATGGCCTCGGCACCGGTGGTCACCGCCAGGGAGGTGAACCCGAGGCCGCCGAGCATCTCGGTGGCGATGATGCGCACCAGCGGCTCGTCATCGACGATCAGCACCAGCCCGCCGGTGAAGGCCGTGGCGGTCGACGGCAGCGGCGTGATCACCACCGCGGTGATGGCCGGCAGCGCCACGCGGATGCTGGTGCCCTGCCCCGGCCGGCTGTCGATGCGCAGGGCGCCACCATGTCCTTCGACGATGCCCCGCACCGCTGACATGCCCAGTCCGCGGCCGGTGAACTTGGTGGTGAAAAAGGGTTCGAAGATCCGCTCCTGGGTCGCCTGGTCCATGCCGCAGCCGGTATCCACGACCTCCAGGAAGACGCCCTCCACCGGCGCCGGCGGATCGACGGCAGCGCCCAGGGCATCCGGCCGCGGCAGACTGGTGCGGGCGGTGCCGCCACCGGCGCGGTCGGCGATCCGGCCGGCGCCGCCCGGCGTCCCGGCCAGCCAATCCGGCGTGCACGCCATCGTCCCGGTGCGCACGGTGATCGTCCCGGGACCGTCGCCGATGGCCTCGGCGGCATTGGTGATCAGGTTCATCACCACCTGGCGCAACTGGCCGGGGTCGGCCTGCACCGCCGGTACCGTGGCGAGGTCGTAGACCAGGTGCGCCTTCTTCGAGATCGACACGGTCAGCAATTCAGCCATCTCGCGCACCACCTGCGAACAATCCACCGCCACCATGGTCAGACGGCCCTTGCCGGCGTAGGCGAGCAACTGCCGGCAGAGATCGGCGGCGCGTTCGGCGGCGGTACGGATCTCGATCACCTCGGCGCGGCCGGCGGCGTCGAGCCGATCGCCGCGCACCAGCAGGTCGGCGCGGCCGAGCACGGTCATCAGGATGTTGTTGAAGTCATGGGCGATACCGCCGGCGAGCACCCCGAGGCTCTCCAGCTTCTGGGAATGCTGGACGCGTGCCTCCAGGTGGCGGCGCTCCTCCTCGTGCCGGCGCAGCTCGCTGACATCGTGGACCAGGGCCAGGGCCAGCCGGCGACCGTCGTGGGCGGGCAGGAACGAGGTCGACACCAGGCAGGTGCGCACGCTGCCGTCGACGTGCGCCAGCGGCCATTCCTGATCACGCAGCTCGTGACCGGCGCGCAAGTGGTCGAGGTGGGCGGAGGCGATCGCGCGAGCGGCGGCGTCGCCATGCAACCCGCTGATGAAGCCGGCCGCGGCCACCTCGTCCCGGCTGCGCCCGGTGAGCGCCTGCATGCGCGGGTTCCACAGCCGCACCTCGGGCTCGTCGGCGCCATCCACGGCCAGCACGCAGACGCCGTCAGCGGCGTTGTCGACGATCCCGCGCAGCCAGGCCTCCTGCCGCGCCAGGTGGTCGCGGGCCGCGATCTGGTCGCTGAGGTCGCTGATGAACAGCACGCCGCGGTCGCCGACCAGCACACCCCGGATGACCAGCTGGTGCACGCGGCCCTGCTGATCGTGCACCTGCGACTGCAAGCCGCTGATCACGCCATCGCCGCGCACCGCTTCTGCCAGCGCCCGCTGCCAGTTCGCCAGGCGGCTGGCGCGTTCGACCGGATCGGGATGGAAGCGACCGGCGAGGGCGGCGGTGTCGGTGATGCCGGCGGCGGCGAAGCCGAAGGTGATGGTGAAAGCGGGATTGAGCGACAGGACCCGACCACTGGCAACTTCCAGTTCGACGATGGGCAGCGGACAGCGTTCGATCACCGTGCGCAGGCGCCGCTCGTTCTCCAGGCGCTCGGCCTGGGCGCGCTCGCGTTCGCTGATGTCGCGCACCGCCGCGACCAGGCAGGGCCGGCCTTCGAGCACGCTGCGCCGTAACGTCGCCTCGGCCGGAAACTCGCCGCCGTCGGCGCGGCGGCCGCGCACCCGTTCCACCCGTACCCCGGCGACGGGGAAGGCGCCGACGCCGCTACCGTCTCCGTCAATCAGCAGATCGACCCAGCGCAGTCCGCTCCAGTGCTCACGACCGAACAGCGTGCCGGCCGCCTGGTTCGCGGTGACCACCTCGGCGTGGTCGGCGGACAGCACCAGCTGGGCATCACCGCAGTGGTCGAACAGCTCCCGCCACGATTGCACCCGCCGGCGGTCCTCCATCGCCTGCCGCCACCACAGGGCGATGGTCAGCAGCGGCAGCAGGTACTGGGTCAGCGCCGGGGTGCGCACCACGCCGACGCTGGTGGCGAGATCGTTGAGCAGGCCGAGGAGCAGCACGAGGTGCACGCCTGCGAGCAGGCGGCCGCCGATCGCCGCCGGCTGGCCGGCGTGGCGCAGCGCGCACACCACCCCATAGCCCGCGAGCAGCAGCCAGCCGGTCGCGGCGATAGCGAGAAACACCGACGGCGATCCATGCGCCACCGGCAGCGTCTCACCCCAGGGCAGTCGCACGTGGTGGAACCCCTCGACCTGCGCCATCCAGGGATCGCCGGGATGCAGCGCGGCACGCAGCAGCATGGTCACCGCGATCACGCCGAACAACACCGGGACGATGCGGTCGCGCCGGCGGAAGAGATGGACGAGAAACCACGGATAGACCAGCAGGAAGCTGCTGCCGGCGAGGACGCGCAGCCGGCGGCGGGCGATGAAGGCGGCGATGTCCTCGCTGCCGACCAGCGCGGCATGGGCGAGGACGTTGAGCGCCGCGAACAGGCAGAGCACGGCAAGCAGGACATGCTGCGTGCGCTGCACCGGATCGCCGGCAGCGACGGCATGGATGGCCACCCCGGCGAGCAGGATGCCGGCGATGATCAGCAGCACGACCAGGGAGACGTCAGGCATGACCGGAAAGGATGCTGCCGGACCGCGGCGGTGCGCCATGGGTTTCCTCACCGGCGGCAAGGCGGTGACACGACCCAGCACCGACGGCATCAACGATCACGACGATGGCGCGGTATCCCCAGCCATGACCGCGTCGTGCCAGCGCCAGGACGATCGGCGGCGGAGCTGCTGGCACGGTCTGGTGGCGCTGCTGGCGGTGAGCGCCGCGGGCATGGCCGCCGCCGGCGCGGTCGAGCAGCGCGCTGATTTCAGCGGCGGGCCCGGACCGCCGTGGTCGCTGCGCGCGGCGCCGGGGCAGCCGGCCCCGAGCGCGAGCGCCGGGCGGCTGCGTTTCGGCGGCGATGCCCTGCGTCCCACCCTGCTGGCGCGGCCGCTGGGCGTGGATGGCAGCGACGCGGCTCCGCTGGTGGTCGACGTCCAGGTGGCGTTCGCCGGCAGCCCGCGCGGGGCGCTGCCGGCGCTGTTGGCACTCACCTGGGACGACGGCGCCGTCGCCAGCGCGGCGGTGCGCATCGACGGCGGGCGTTGGCGCACCACCGCCCGGCTGCCCGGCGGCGACGCCGCGGCGGGCGATCTCGACGGACGCCTGACGGTGCTGCATCTGCGCCTGGTGCTGGTCACGCGCACGCTCACCGCCCTGGCCAGTCGCGACGGTCTGCGCTGGTGGGCGCTGGCCGCGGCGCCGCGTCCGGCCGGAGTCCCGGTGCAGCTGGTCATCGGCCGCGGCCGTGCCGGCGCCGCGTCCATCGCAGAACTCGCCGTCGACGCTCCCCCGCCCGCCGGCAAGCCGCGTCCGCTCGACGAGTCCGCTCTCGATCTGACCGCGCTGCGCTGGCGCCACGGCGAGCGCACGCCAGCCCCGCCCCCGGCCGGCCTGCCCATCGCCGAGGGCTGGGACGCCTGCCGCCGCGCCGGGGACGACGCCGGTCCGACCGCGCTGCGCCTGGGCGCGATGCCACGCGCGACGCCCGCCGCCGCGATCGCCGCCGCCGCCGGCACCGCGGCGGCATGGACGGCGCCCGAAAACGCCGACGGCCGCTTCGATCTCGGGCGCGCGCTGGCGCGGCGTGATGACTGGGTGGCGGCGCTGGCGGTGCCGCTGACCGTCGCCGCAGCCAGCGCGCAGGTGTGGTGGTTCGACGCGCCGCGCGGTGGCGAACTGTGGCTGGACGGCGCGCCGGTGCTGGTGCAGGCGCCGGCGGCCGGCCCGGGCGAGCGCAGCGTCCTGCTGCCGCGCCTGCATGGCGCCACCCTGCACCTGACCGCTGGCGAGCACCTGGTCGTCGCCATCGTCCCCGGCCGCGGCGATCGCGGACGCCTGCTGCTGCAACGCCGACCCGGCGACGTGCGCGCACGGCTGGCCCACCTCGACGCGCTGATCGCGGCTTTCCCGACCGAAGCGTCGCGCATCGCCGAGGCCCACGCCGAGGCCGCGGCACTGCACGAGGAGGCCGGCGAGTGGGCGGCGGCCGGCGGTCGTCTCGACGCCGCGCTCGCGGGCGCGGGCGCTGACCGCGGTGATCTTCAGCGCCGGCGCGCCCGCCTGCTCGGTTGGCTGGGCGACCACGTCGGCGCCACCGCCGCGCTGGCCGCAGCGCGCGACGACGATGACGATCTGCGCGCGGAGCTGGGCGTGGCAGCGACGGTGGCGGTGGTCGCCGGCGACGTTGCCGGTACCCCCGCGCTGCGTGCCGGCGGCGACCGGGCTGGTCTGGTCGCGGCGCTGACCGCGCAGGTGCTGGTCGGAGCCGACGACGACGGTCGCGCCGACGCGCTGATCGAACTCGCCGACCTGCGCCGCGAGGCCGGGTTGCGTGACGGTGCGGCGGCGCTGGCGCGGCGCGCGCTCGATCTGGTCACCGCCGTCGATGGCCTGCGCGACCGCGCCGCCGCGCTCATCGCCGACGCCGCGATCCGGCGCGGCGAGCCGGTCGCCTTCGACGCCCCCCAGGAGGCCGCCGGTCTGATCGACGATCTCCGCCGCGCCCTGGTCGGCGCTGACGGCGAGCGCGTCAGCCAGCTCGCCAGCCGCTGCCTGGTCGAACACGGTGGCGCCCTGGTCCGCCTCGGCGAGGACCGGCTGTCCGGCGTCGGGTCGGTGGTCGCCGGCGTGGTCGCACCGTGGCGGCAGTCGGCTCCGCCCGCGACCGTCGCCGCCGGCGACCGCGCCAGCGAGCGTGCACTGGGCGCCGATCTTGCGCGCGCGCTCTCCGGCGATGACGAGTCCGCCCTGGCCGCCCTGGCCGAGCGCCTGCGCGCCAGCCCGCTCGCCGCCGTCGCGCTCGGTCGTCTCGCCGCGCTGGCGCGTGACCGCGGCCGACCGGCGTTGGCGCGCGCCGCGCTCGCCCGTCTGCTCGACGAGCACCCCGCCGCCGTGACGCCGCTTCTTCTCGCCGCCTGGGCCGACGCCAACGCGCGCTGCGACCCTGCCGCTGCGCCGGCGGCGTGGGACCGCGTGGCCGCGCTGACCGGGGACCTCACCATCGCCGGTCGGACCCTGCCGGGGCGCGCCCACGCCGACGCGCAGCGCGCGCGCGCGGCCACCACGTCCGCGACCTGGCCCGACCCCGGAGCGCGCGGTAACGGTCGCGGACCGCAACTGCCGGCGACCCTCGCGGTGACCTGGCGCGCCGCGCTCGGCGACACCGTGCGCGAAGGCCCGCCGCGTGGTCGCAGCGCTCTGGTCGCCGACCGTCTCGCCATCCTCGCCACCAGCGCCGACTGCTACGCCGTCGACCTCCTGACTGGTGCGCCGGTGTGGCGCTCGTCATCGCCCCTGCCCCAGCTCGCCAGCCGGCTCAGCAACGTCGCCGGCCCGGCGGTGCAGGCGCCGGCGCGGCACGGCGACCTGGTCATCGCGCGCTTGCGCCGGCGCGGACCGGGAACGCCGGGCGCCGTCCTGGAAGCGCGCGCGCTGGCCGACGGCGCCTTGCGCTGGTCGACGGAACAGGATGGCGCCCTCGCCGGTCTCGACGTGGTGTCGTCGCCGACCGTCGACGGCGGACTGGTCTACGCCCTGGCCCGCGATGCCGGCACGGTGCCGCGCTGGTGGGTGTTCGCCCTCGACGCCGCCAGCGGCCGGCTGTGGTGGCGCACCGCCCTCGCCGGCGGCGGCGGCGGGCCGCGGCGTGGCGACGGTGACGGCGCCACGCTGCCTGACGAGGAGCATCTGCCGGCGCCGACCGTGGCCGCTGGCGCGCTCATCGTCGCCCCCGGACTCGGTCTGGTCGCACGGCTCGATCCCGGCAGCGGACAGGTGGTCTGGCTGTCCACCTACGCGCGCAGCGACCTCGGCGACCAGCGCGGCGCCGGCCATCCCCTGGCCGCGCGCCTGCCGGGACGCGTGCTGGTCAGCGGCGGATTGCTGGTGCTGGCACCACGCGACCGTCTGGGCGCGTTGGCGCTGCGGCTGCGCGACGGCGTCGTGGTGTGGACGCGCGACCACGCCGACGCCCACGAACTGGTCGGCGTCGTGTCTGCTGGCGACGGTGATGTGGTCATCGCCGCCGGCGCGGCCGGGGTCGAGGCGTGGGATCTGGCCAGCGGCCGGGGGCGCTGGCGACGCCCACCGGGCGAGACCGCCGGCACGCCGCTGCCCGGCGCTGTGCTCGCCGGCGACGAGATCGTGGTCGGCGGCGTCAACGGCCTGACCCGGCTGCGCGCTCTGGATGGCAGCGTGCTGCTGCGCACGACCTGGGCCGACCTCGGTCTGCACCGGCCGCTCGCCGACCTGGTGGTGCTGCCCGGCGTACTGCTCGGCAGCGATGGCGAGGGCCTGGTGCGCCTGAGCGCCGCCACCGTGGCTGGTGCCGTGGTCCGCCAGCTCCTGCCCAACGCTCCCGAAGCGCGAACCGTCCTGCTGCCGCTGCGTGGCGAGATCCCCTACGCCGATCGCACCATCGTCGCCGACGGCGACGCTGCCGACTGGGCTGGTCTGCCGTCCCTGGCGCTCGGCGACGGCGCCCGCCTGCGCCTGGCCTGGGACGAGCGCGCCCTGCACCTGGTGGTCGACAGCGCTGGTCATGTCCCGCGTCCACTGCCACCCGGCGCCGCCTTGTCCGCCCACGATGGCGTCGCCCTGGCCATCGATGGCGACGATGGTGACCAGGGTTCGCTGGTGGTGCTTCAGGTCGCCGCCACCAGCACCGGGCCGGTGCTCGGACAGGTGCGCGGCCAACCCATCCGCGACGACCCGCGTGCGTCAGTCCGCGTGGGCGCCGCGGTCATCGCCCACGGCACCGGAACCCGTTACGAGATCTCGCTGCCCTGGCTGGCGCTGCATCTGCGCCCACCCGCGCCCGGACGCGAGCTGGGTTTCGGCCTGGCGCTGATCGCCGACGGCGGCGTCCGCCTCGCCGGCTTCTCGATCGCCGCCAGCCAACTGCCGCGCTGGCGCCTGGCCGCGTGGTCGCCCCGGCGCCTGGCGCAGTACCAGCGCTTCGCGTCCGCCCACGGCGACCACCCGCTCGCCAGCGATCTGGTCTCGCGGCTGACGGTCGGCGATCCCACCGCGGTGCGCGCCACACTGGCGGCGGTGGTGCGCGCCGCGCCCGCCAGTCGCGCCGCCGGGCGCGCCCTCGCCGAACACGCCGCACTGGAACGCAGCGGCGAGCCGGCGGTCGACGACGACAGCGCCACCCGCGCCCTCGCCGAGGCCGCCGGCGTGCCCGACGAAGTGCTCGGCGACGCGCTTCCCGTGGCTGGTGCCGGCCGCTGCCTGGCGCAGTGGGTGTGGGTGGATCCGGCGGCACCGCCGCAGGGGCTGCGGCTGAGCTTCCGCAGTGCCGGCGCCGGCTGGTCGCATCGCGCGGGCTGGGGCGAGGTCGGCGCCGCGTCCGGCGGCTGCCGGCGTCTGGGGCGGCTGCCGGTGCCGGGTGTGTGGACGCGGCTGGTGGTGCCGGTGGCGGCGGTGGGGCTCGATGACGCGCTGGTCGAGGAGATCGGCTTCGCGTGCAACGGTGGCGGCTGCTGGTGGGGCCCGACCGAGCGCAGCGCAGGTGGCAAGGTGACGACACTGATCGCCGACCGCCTGCCCGACGGTGCCGTGGCACGCGGCGACGCGCTGCGCTGGGACGCGGCGCCGGGCGGCCGCGCGGGTCGTGCCCACCGCGCCGAACGCGACGGTGCCACCTACCACCTCGCCCTGGCCGCGCCGCTGGCCGATTTCCGCCGCCCGCCGGCGCCCGCGGCCGAGCCGGTCGCGCTGACCGCGCTGACCGCGCTGACCGCGCTAGCCGCGCTGCTGCCGGACTGCGACGAGGCGCTCACCCTGCTCGATCAGGCTGATGCCCTCGATCCGGCGCCGAGCCTGGCGCAGCGCCAGGCCAACGCGCGGACGCGCCGCCGCGAGCTGCTGCGCGCGCATCCCGACTCCTGCCTCGCCGACCGTCTGCTGGTGGGCATGCTGCCCTGCGATCCGCCGCGCACGCTGCTGCGCCATACCCTGGTCCTCGACAGCGCCCTGCCCACCGGCGACGGCCAGCACGAGGATCTCACCCTCGACCTGTGGAGCCGGAACGGGGTGTGGACGCAGTACGTCGGCGCGCGCAGCCGCCACCTCGATGCCGCCCGCGGCGGCGGCACCATCGTCGATCCATCGGCCGCGGCGACCGCGCCGACGGTGCAGCTCGATCTCGGCGGCCAGCGCGCGCGTTTCGACCTTGATCTGACCATCCTGGGAGACCGCATCGACGGCGCCTTCCGCGGCGACGTGCGCGGCAGCGCGGTGGCCGGTCGGCTGAGCGGCCGGGTCGACATCCAGGAGATCGAGCGCCGGCTCAGCGGCGACGCCGTGCTGCGCGCCGCCGGGGTGGCCGACTGCCGCGCGCTGATCGCCGAGATCGCCCTCGATCCCGGCCGCCGCGCCGCCTTCTACGACGCCTGGGTGCCGAGCCTGCCGCACTGGCGCTTCCTCGGCTGGTTCGACGGCGGTGGTCCGAACAACGTCGGCAACCCGCTCGGCCCGGAGCAGGGCGCCCGCATCGACTTCGCCGCCGGCTGGCCGGGGCTGGATGGCGACAGCGCGCGCTGGAGCACGGTGGAGCTCGACGGCCGCGATCTCGTGCTGCGCGGCGCCGGCGTCGAACCCGGCGGCAAGCCGGAGTGGCCGGTGGGCTATTTCGCCAGCCGCTTCACCAGCCCGCAGCGTCGTCCCGCCCTGCTGGTGTTCGGCTGGAGCGGCTTCGCCAGCCTGCGCTTCAACGGCGACTACCTGCCCGTGGGCAGTCAGGGCAACAAGCGCTTCGAACGCGACCGCCTGGTGGTGCCGGTGCAGCTCGAACGCGGGGTCAACGAGATCCTGATCAAGCAGGCCGCCCACACCGGCCGCGGTCGCGCGCACTGCCGGGTGACCGCGCTCGACGGCGAGCCGATCGAGCTGCCGGCGGCGTGGTGACGGGCTGCTGTCGAAGTCGATAGCCTCCAGCGGTTGCCTATCGCGCTCAGCCCGCGATCGCGACTTTGCCCGTGCTGTCCGCGAAGCGCTCGGTCGCGATGCCCATGACGTCGAGCATGCTGGCGTGGAGGTTGCTCAGCGGGGTCTTGGCCGGGCAGCGCAGGTGGCGGCCGGTCTTGAGCGCTCCGCCGGCGCGGCCGGCGAGCAGGATGGGCAGGTTGGTGTGCAGGTGCTTGTTGCCGTCGCCGATGGCGCTGCCGAAGAGGATCATGCTGTGGTCGAGCAGGGTGCCGCCGCCCTCGCGCACCGCTTTCAATTTGCCCAGGAAGCGTCCGAACTCGTCGACGATCGAGCGCTCGATGCGGCAGAGCAGATCGATCTGCGGCTGCTTGTTGCCGTGGTGCGACAGGCTGTGGTGACCCTCGGCGATGCCGAGGTGCTGGTGCTGCCGGTTGACCATGTCGCTGGCGAGCATGAACGTCGCGACCCGGGTGATGTCGGCCTGGAGGGCGATCGCCAGCAGGTCGTAGAGCGTGCGCAGGTGTTCGAGGTAGCCACCGGGCTGTCCCGGCGCTGGAGCCTGCACGTCCGCAGCGATGGCGCCTTCCACCGCGCCGCTGCGGGCGATGCGCCGTTCGATCTCGCGCACCGCGGTCAGGTACTCGTCGAGCTTGCGGCGGTCGGCGACGCCGACCTGCGCGTCCAGACGTCGGGCCGCGTCGCCGACCGCGTCGAGGATGGATGCCCGGGTGGCGCGCCGGCGCAGCGGATCGCCGACGCTGCCGGCGCTGCGCTCGAACAGCGCTTCGAACACCTCGGCGGGTTCGGTCAGCACCGGCATCGGGGTGGTCTCACCGGCCCAGCTCAGGTTGACATAGACGCAGCTGTAGCTGTCGCAGCTGCCGAAGGTGCGCGGGGCGTCGCAGGAGAGCTCCAGCGACGGCAGCGGCGTAACCTGACCGATGCGGCGGGCCATGGCCTGGTCGACCGACATCCCCAGCCGGGCGGTGCCGCTGTTGTTCCGCGTCGGGCAGGCGTTGGTGAGGAAGGTGGCGATGCTCGGGGTATGGCCGCCGGTGAGGTTCCTGGGCAGGGTGGTGTCGAGACCGCTGACCACCAGCAGGTCGTCGGTGAATGGCGCCAACGGGGCGAGCGTCGGCGACAGCTGCGTCAGCGCGCCCGCAGCGGCCGGCGTCCAGGCCGGCATGTGCATGCCGAACGGCGTGTAGAGGAAGACCGCCCGTCGCGGAGGAACACCGGCGCCCACCGTCTCGGCGTCGCCGGCCCACAGCCGGGTCGGGAGCATGGCGTCGAGCAGCGGCAGCGCGATAGCGGCACCGGCGCCTTTGAGCAGCGTCCGGCGGGGGATGGGTGGCGTCATGGCGCGGTCTCCGCTTTCTCGTGTTTTCCGGAAGCCGGTGTGCCGGCGTCGCTGACCCGCAGCTTCTGGAAGGCATCGGCCGCGACGATGGCCTGGATCACGGCCGGCAGGACGTAGGCGCCGGCCTGCGCGGCCATGCAGATGTCGGTCACGGTATCGCCGTCCGCGGGCTCGATGCCGCGACCGAGGGCGTAGGACAGCAGCTTCTCCACGAAGCAGCGGACGAACTCCTTCTTCCGGCTGAGCAGGAGATCCTTCAGGCCGCGCGGGCCATCGAGCACGCTGCCATCGCGCAGGCGGTCCTTGGGATCGATCGGCAGATCCTCGTCGACGGTGCGCCAGGCCCCGATGGCGTCGAAGTTCTCCAGCGCGAAGCCGATCGGATCCATGGCGCTGTGGCAGGAGGCGCAGCGCGGATCGGCGCGATGCTGTTCCAGGCGCTGGCGCACGGTCTGGGCATCGACCTGCTTGCCGTCGCGGGCGCGGGTCTTCTCGGGCAGCGCCGGCGCATCCGGCGGCGGTGGCGGCGGCGGGCAGTCGAGCAGTTCCTCCAGCACCCATTTGCCGCGCTTGATCGGGTTGGTCCGCGTCGCATTCGAGGTCAGGGTGAGGATGCCGGCCATGGTCAGCACGCCGCCGCGCGGCGTGCCGGCGACGCTGACCTTGCGAAACTCGCTGCCGCTGACATCGGCCATCCCGTAGTGCTTGGCCAGCCGATCGTTGACGAAGGTGTAGTCGGCATCGATCAGTTCGAGGAGCGAGCGGTTCTCACGCATGATCGCGGTCACGAACAGGTCGATCTCCTTGCGCATGGCCGCCAGCAGCGACGCGTCGAACCCTTTGAGGACCTTGGTGTCCGGGGTGACGTGCTGCATGGCGCGCACCCCCAGCCACTGGCCGGCGAAGCCTTCGACCAGGGCGTCGGCCTTGGCATCGGCGAGCATGCGCGTGACCTCGGCGGCGAGGACGGCTGCGTCGCGCAGGCGGCGGTCGTCGGCCAGTGCGCGCAAGCGCGCGTCGGGCTGCGTGCTCCACAGGAAATAGGAGAGACGCGCGGCGAGTTCGTGGTCGGTGAGCCGGCGGATCGGGGCGCTCGGGCCGCTCGGGGCATCACCGGTCTCGATCCGGAACAGGAAGCGCGGCGACACCAGCGCGGTCATCAGCGCGACCTTGACCGCCTGCTCATGGCGGTCGCCGGCCGCGCGACTGCTGCGATACATGCCGAGCAGAGCGTCGAGCTCATCCCGCGCCACCGGCCCGCGGAAGGCGGCGCCGGCGAAGTCGGTGACGATGCGCCGGGCGGCCTCCTCGTCGGGCAGACCGACGCCGGGGGCGAACAGGCGCTGGTGGCTGTCGGGCAGCGGCCGGGGCTCGATCGGCAACGGCCCATCGAGCGTGAACGCGACGATGTGCAGGGCGCGGAAGTTGCGCTTGGCGGGTTCGTTCTTCGGGTTGGTGAAGGCCACCGACAGGCGGTGCTCGCCGGGAATGAGCCGCACCCGGAAGGTGAACTCGCCGGGCTGGGCGGCGAGGTTGGCGACCTTCACCCGCGCCAGCTCTTCGCCATCGAGCCGGCCCGCCATCTCGGCGTCCTGAGTGTCGGCGTCGTCGAAGCGGCGCTGCCAGGCGCGCACGCGCAGCAGGTAGTCGCCGTCATCGGCGATGTGCTGGTGCACGAAGACCTCGCCGGCGCGCTTCAGCCGCTGAGTGCCGTCAGCGGGCTCGGGATCCGGCTTGTGGTCGACGCCATCGAGGATGCCGGCAGTGGTGCTGCGCAGCGCGTCGCTGGCGAGGGTGATGCTGCGCCGCGCCGCGATCACTGCCGGTGGCGGCACCGGCACGACGATGGCGCGATCGAGCACCTGCTCGGCGGCCTTGAGGTATTTGCGCAGCAGCAGCGGCGAGGTGCTGAGCACGTCGCCGTTGTTGTCGAAGTTGAAACCGGAGTCGTCGATGGGGAAGCGGTCGGCCGGACGCAGGTCGAGACCGGTCAGATCGCGGATCGTGTTGTTGTACTCCGCGCGGTTGAGCCGGCGCACCGTCACCCGGCCGGGATCGCGGGGACCGTCGGCGCGGTGGTCCAGGGCGGCTTCGATCCACGCCACCACCGCCTGGCGCTGGGCGGCCGCGGGCTGCGGGCGTTTGGCCGGCGGCATCACGCCATCATGCAGGGCCCGGCGCAGCGCTTCCCACGTCCTGCGCTCGGCCTTCACCGCCGCGAGATCGTGGAAACGATCGAGGATCAGTCGTCCCTTGGCGTTCTCCTGATCGTGGCAGTCGAAGCATTCCCGGCTCAGGAACGGCTTGACCACCGCAGTGAAGACGCGCGACAGCTCGCTGGTCGACGGCGCGGCGGCGTCCACGGCGAAGCCCAGGACCGGAGCCAGCAGCAACAGCCTGGCCAGGGCGATCACAGCGGTGTCTACCCGCCGGGTCTGGGCGCGTTACTCGTTTGATTTCACGCATCCCCGGCGTGCGGCGCACACCATGCGGACGATCATTCCGCCCGCAGGCGTGCACCGCCTCCTGCCATTCCGCGGCGTCGCAGGCCAGCAGGTCGCCCGCTTCGTGGGCGGTTCAGAATCGCGGACGGCGCCTTTCCCTGCCCGAACGGACGACCGTTGCGAGGAACCGCTCCGGCCCGTCCGGCGCGGTGGCGCCGAAATGCTGACGCTCTCAACGCCTCGCACGGTCGGAGATGCGGGGGCGGTCCCCCGCATCTCCCCAGGCGAGGCAGAACCCCTCGGTGCGCGCCGGGCGATTCATTCCCGGCCGCGCTCAACCGGTCGTGACTTCGATCCGGCGCGGCTTGGCCTGTTCGGCCTTGGGCAGCACCAGGGTGAGCACGCCATCCTTCAACGTCGCCGTGACGTGGGCGCGGTCGACGCTGTCGGGCAGCACGAACCAGCGTTCGAAACGCTTGCGGTCGTGGTACTCGCGGTGCAGGCCGCGCAGTCCGTCGGTGGTCGCGGGCGCAGTAGTCGCCTTGATGGCCAGGCGGTTGCGGTCGATGACCAGGTCGACGGCGTCCTGATCGACGCCCGGCAGTTCGGCGACGACGTGGAAGCGCTCGGCGGTCTCGTAGACGTTGGTCACCGGTTCGAAGACCGGCAAGGCGGCTGCGTCGACCGACGGACGCTCGGCGCTGGTGGCGCTGGTGGCGCTGGTGGCGAACGCGTCGTCGCGGCGGACGGTCATGGGTTGGGTATGCATGGTGGGCTCCTCGGGTTCAGGCGTTGGCCACGGCGATGCGCCGCGGCTTCTGTTCGGAGGCGATGCTCAGCGAGACGGAGAGCACGCCCTGGCGGTACTGGGCGACCGCCGACCCGGCGTCGACCGGGAACGGCAACTGGACGGTGCGGGTGAAATCGATGTCGGCGCGCTCGGCGCGCAGGCATTGGGCATTATCCACCGGCGGCAGCACCGTGCGCCGGCCGCGCAGGGTGACGGTGTCGCCCGCGGCCGAGATGTCGATCGAGGCGGGATCGATACCGGGCATCTCGGCACTGAGCGCGCAGCCATCGTCGCGCGACCAGACGTTGATCGGAGGATACTCGCCGGCGCGCACGTTGCCGCGCATAGCGTCGCCGAGGTCGTCGAAGGCGCGGCGCAGACCGCGGACGGTGGACCAGAGGTCGTCGTTCCACGGATCGGTGAAGCGGGTGTTCCACAGCATGGTTGGACTCCTATCGGGTTTCGGCCAGCGGGCGCTGGCGTCTGGATGCCTCGGTAGCGACCGCCGTGCCGAGTTCGTTCGCGCTGAAACAGCGTAAAATACCGTGAGTCCTGACGACGGAACTATCGCCATCGATCAAAACGACCAAGCCGGCCCCGCGCTGTGCCACGGCGCCGGCACGACCCGGTCGCGGTGACCGGCCTCGGAACGGTGGGGCCGCGCGCTGGGGGACTGCGGGCCTCGGTGGCAGGCGGTCGCCACCGGATCGCGCCTCACTCTTCGCACTCTTCGCGCCCTGCGATCTCTGCGCCCGTTATCGCGGCGTGCGCGGGGCGTCTGCTGCTACGCCAGCTCCAACCCCTGCAACGTCCCCGTGCTGGTCGAGAACGACGTGGCCTCGATGCCCAGACGATGGAGGACGCTGAGGTGGAGATTGGTCAGCGGCGTGTTGTTGGTGCGGTTGAAGGCGAGGTGGCCGGCGTGTTTGAAGCCGCCGCCGGCGATCAGCGCCGGGAGGTTGTCGGTCGAGTGGGCGTTGGCGCTGCCCATGTTGGTGCCGAAGAGCAGGCAGGTGCGGTCGAGCAGCGGCACGCCCTGCTCCTTGGCGGTGCGCAGGCCGGCGAGCAGGTCGCCGAAGGTCTGGAACAGCGAGCTCTCGATCAGACGCAGCTCGGCGATCTTCTCGGGACGGTTGCCGTGATGGGTGAGTTCGTGGGTGTTGTTGGTCACCCCCGGGATCTGCCGTGCGGTGACCGCGGCCAAGCTCACGCACAGCGTCACCACCCGCGTCGAATCGGTCTCCAGGGCGAGGCGGATGAGGTCGTAGAGCAGGCGCTGGTGGGTGACCAGTTGGGTGGAGTCGCGGAGATCCTCGGGTGGCTTGGTGGTCACCTTGGGCTTGGGGATGTCGATCCAGGCGTCGGCCTTGGCCAGTCGGCGTTCGAGGTCGCGCACGGCGGTGGTGTACTGGTCGAAGCGCTCGCGGTCGGCGGCATTGAGGCTGCTCTCCAGGCGCTTGGCCTGATCGCGCAGGCCGTCGAGCAGGCTGCGATCCTCGTGCAGCCGTTGCCGATCGGCGATGCGACCCTGCGCGGTGTCGTCGACGAACAGCTTGCGATACAGCTTCAGCGGACTGGTGATTGGCGGGATCATCGCGCCGCTGCGCGTCCACGACAGGCTCGCATTGTCCGAGCCGGCCATCAGCGTCAGCGACGGGAAGCGGGTGTCGCCGCCGATCTGCTCGGCGATGAGCTGGTCGAGGGAGATGCCGTTGCGGAAGGCGCCGCGACCGGGATGCGGGGTGCCGGTGAGGAACGACTTCTCGCTGGCGTGGCCGCCGTCGACCCCCGGCAGCGCGACGCCCGAGAGCACGGTCATGTCGGCGCGGTGGTCCTTGAGGATCTCCAGGTATGGCGGCGCCACGTAGTCGCGGCCGGCCTCCTTGGGAAAGAAGAACTGCGGCAGGATGCCCTGGTTGGTCATCACGCCGACGAAGCGGCGCGGCGGTCCACCGGCGGCTGGCGCCAGCGGCGGGGCGGCGCTCTCCAGCCAGGGCAGCGCGAGGGTGACGCCGGCGGCCTTGAGGAAGGCGCGACGGGTGGGGCGGGAAAACGTAGCCATGGTGGGGTCCCCAGCGGTCTCAGCGGTCTCAGCGCATCAACGGGAGCGGAAGAGGTCGCTCTGCACGACCTCGTGGATGAGCGTGCGCAGTCCGTAGTCGCGCGCCTTGGCGCGGGCGACGATGGCGTCGACCGTGGCACGGTCAGCGAAGGAGATCCCGGCACCGGTGGCGTAGACCACCAGGTGCTGGACGAAGGCGCGCGCCAGCGCCGCCGGATCGGCGGCGAGCAGGTCGCGCAGCGCGTTGACGTCCTGGAACGGCCGGCCGTCGGGCATGGTGCCGGTGCAGTCGACCGCCGGCCCGAAGTGGTAGGCGAGACCGTGGCCGTGGATCTTGCCGAGCGCGCCACCGCCCATGGCGCGGTAGCGCTCGCGCCAGGCGCCGGCGACGTCGAAGCTTTCGAGCGCGAAGCCGTAGCCGTCCATCTTCTGGTGGCAGCCGGCGCAGGTGGGGTTGCTGCGGTGCTTCTCCAACTGCTGGCGCACGGTGGTCGCGCCGCGCACGTCGGGTTCGATGCTGCCGGCGTCGGGCGGCGGCGGTGTCGGGATGATCCCGAGCAGCTTTTCGAGCACGAAGACGCCGCGCTTGACCGGTGAGGTGGTGGTGCCGTTGGCGGTGATCTTGAGCACGCTGGCCTGGGTGAGGAAGCCGCCGCGCACGCTGCCTGCGGGCAGGACGACCTTGCGCAGGTTCCATCCCGACACCCCGGACACGCCGTAGAGCCGGGCCAGCGGTTCGTTGAGCATGGCGAAGGGCGACTTGACGACGTGGACGACCCCGAGGTCGTCCTTGAGCAGCTCGCGGAAGAAGGCCTGCGTCTCCAGCACCATGGCCTCCTGCACCCACGGCATGAACTCGGGGTAGAGCTTGGTGTCGGGCTGGGTGCTGTTGATGTCGCGCAGGTCCAGCCACTGGCCGAGGAAGTCCTCGACGAAGCGCTGCGCCTTGGCGTCGCCGAGCAGGCGCTCGGTGTGTGCGCGCAGGCCGGCTGGTTTCGCCAGCTCGCCGCGGTCGGCGGCCTGGGCCAGGGCGGCGTCGGGCAGCGAGCTCCACAGCATGCCGGCCAGGCGCTGCGCCAGGACGTGGTCGCCGAGCGCACCGGTGGGCTCATGCACGAACAGGAAGGCCGGCGAGGTCAGCGCCGCACGGTAGGCGGCGAGCATGGCGTCCTGGAAGGCGGCGCCGTCGGCCAGGCGGCGGCTGACGATGGCGAGGTGGGTGGCCATCTCGCTACCGGTCACCGGCCGGCGGAAGGCGCGGGGCAGGAAGGCGGCGAGCAGGCGCTGGGCGTCGCGTGCCGGATCGGGCGACACCACCTGCACCAGCGGCCGCTTCTGGCCGTTCTCGCCGTAGGGGTCGACGGGGAAGGCGCCGGGGTTGCCGCGCGGCCACACCTGCTGGCGCGGCTGCGGCGTCGCGCTGGTCTTGGTCCATTCCGTCACCGGCAGGTCGCCGAACAGGGCGCGGTGGCTGGCTGGCGGCCACTGGTCGTGCAGCGGGCCTTCGATCTCGATCCATTCGATGGCCACCCCGGGGCAGGGGGCTGGCGGTCCGGTCTTCTTGCCATGGTCGCGGATCTTCTCGCATGACGCCGGATTGACGCGCAGACCGTCGCTGAGGCCGTGGGTCATGCCGCCGCCGCGCTCCAGCCAGGCGGTGAGCACGCCCTCAGCCGGCTGGTTCGGCGGCAGGCCGATGGTGCCGTAGTGCTCACCCTTGCTGAAGATGCCCACCGACAGCGCGCCGCAGCGGTCGGTCGCCACCGGATCCTTGCCGTCCCAGGCGAAGCTGTAGCCGGAGATGCGGATGCGGTGCCAGCCGGTGAGCACCGGCGCGATGGCGGTGAGCTTGTAGGAGTGGTCGGCGTCCTCGTGGCGGAACACGCCGATCGCCGTGGCCACCGGTGTGTCGTTGGTGAAGCGGTACTTCTCGAAGACCAGCGTCGGGTCGCGCTTCAAGCCGATCAGGCCGAACCCCTCACCGGCGTTGATCCGGCTGCCGAAACCCCATTCGCCTTCGCGACCATTGTGCCGGTTGTTGTCCCACGGCCGGAAGCGGTACTTGAAGACCGGCGGTTGCGCGGGCAGCGGGCAGAGCGCGGCGTTGAGCGCCTGATCCACCGCGGCGAGATAGGTCTCGATGTGCACGAACGAGGTATCCAGCGCCGCCGCCGAGCGGTCGAAGCCGTGCTCGCGGCCATCGCCGGGCAGGCTTTCCTTCAAGCGCAGGCCGGGCATGACGAGCAGGTCGCGCAGGGCGTTCTCGAACTCGACGCGGTTGAGCCGGCGCAGCCGGGCGCGGCCGTCGCGCTTGGCCAGGGCGCGCTCGCCGGCGGTGAGATCGCTGGCCAGCGCGGCGAGCACCGTCTGCACCTCGCCGGCAGCGGGGCGCTCCTTGCGCGCCGGCGGCGGCATCTCGCCGGCGCGGATGCGGTCGTGCACCTTCACCCAGGTCGCCAGCGTGTCCGGGCCATCCAGACGGCGGCCGAGCGCGGAGAGATCGAGTCCGCCCTTCTTGCTGGCGGCGTCATGGCAGTCGCCGCAGTGCCTGGCCAGGAAGGGGTCGGGTACGGTGCCGATGACCGGCGCCTTGGTCGGCGGCTCACCGGCGGACAGCAGGACCGTCAGGATGGCCAGGATGATCGCGCTGCGCATCGTTCACTCCACTTTCATCACGGCCATCACGGCCGTCACGGCGTCCCAGGTCGGTCCGATACGCAGCTCATCGATGGTGTGCGCCAACGGCCCCGAGCCGGTGAGCACCGCCAGGTCGAGCCGCGCCTGCGCCTGGAACGGTCCGCTGGCCACCGTCCACGCCGCCGGTTCGTACAGCGGCAGGGCCTGGTCGGGGGCGAGCACCAGCAGGAAGGCCTCGTTGGGCAGACGGCGGCCGCCGAGGATCTTGGCCACCCACAGCGTGGTGGCGCCGCCCGCCACCGTGGTGGTGCCGATATAGCTATCGCTGTTGCGCACTTGCAGCGACGGCCGCCGCGAGGGTGCCAGAGCAATGCTCAGCGACGGGCCCCAGTAGTCGGCGGCACTGCGGAAGGTCAGCCGGAAGGCCGGCTGCCCGCCGGCCGGCGGTGCGGCCGCATCGCGGCGCAGCCGGAAGCTGACATAGACCACGCTGTCGGCGCCGAGATCGACGGGCTGGGCGAGCTGGCGCAGCCGGAAGGACTGACCGGCCGGCAGCAGCAGCGCGCCAACTGACGCCGGCGGCAGGCGCCAGTCGCCGTCGAGGCTGGCGCCGAGGATGCTGAGCGCGCTGGTGGCGTCGGTCTCGCGCGTCATCTCGCCGCCTTGACGAAGGCGCCACGGACCAAGCCAGCCGAAGCCGCCGTCAGCCTGGGCCACGGGCAGGTCGCCGGCCGGATAGGCGAAACCCTCATAGGCGCTGGGTTGCGCGCGCAGGCTGAGCGTGGCGATCTGGCGCAGCACCTCGTCGACGGTCTGCGCCAGGATGGCGATCGGCCGGCCGGCGGGATCGTCGGGGGACTCGAAGCGCACCGCCTCGCCGGCGCGCAGCACGCGCAGCGGCGGCTGCTGCGCGCCGCGTGCCCATGCCACCTCGCCATCGATGACGTGCACCTCGCTGGCGCCGGACAGTTCGGCCCGGGCGGTGAACTCGGTGCCGAGATCGCGCGCCTCGCCGGCGGGCAGGCGGACGGTGAAGCCAGCCGCGTCGCCGGAGGCGCGCACGCCGACGCGGCCGTGGAGCAGGCGCAGGGCGCCGCGCGATTCGACCACCAGGTCGGCCGGGGCATGCACGGCCACCACGGCGCCGCCGTCGAACTGCACGATGGCGGTGCCACTGCCCAGCCGCAGGGGACCGCTCGCCAGGCGCTGGCCGGGCAGGATGGCGACGTCGGGTTGCCAGCGCGCGCGGTCGCCGGTCAGGAAGGTGGCGACCGGGCTGGTGCGGTCGCTGACCGCAGCGCCGGGCCCGGCGCTGCGGGCGACCACGATGGCGGCGATGAGGCCGGCCGCCGCCGCGATCGCCAGCGCTGCCCGCCAGCGTCGCTGCGGTGCTGTTGGTGTTAGCGGTGCTGCCGGTACTAGCGGCGGCGCGCCCAGGCGCCCGCGCACGGCGCCGACGAAGGACTCGCGGTCGGCGTGCAGACGGTCGAGCGTGGAGTCGATGAAGCGGTCGGCGGCACCGGCCTGATGGACCAGTCCGAGCAGGCGATGCAGCGCGTAGCTGGCGACTGCGCGGTCGAGGAAGGCGGCGTCGCCGCGCAGGCAGGCGTCAAGCTCGCCCAGCGCGTCCACCGGCAGGTCGCCCTCCAGGAAATCGGTCCACAGCGCGTCGAGGTGCTCGCTGGTCACGCGCGCTCCGCCCCGGCCCGGGTCTCGATGCAGGCGCGCAGGCGGCCGCGCAGCTGGAACAGGTGCTTCTTGATCGCGCCCAGCGAGCGGCCGGCGCGACGCGCGATCTCGTCAAGCGGCAGGCCCAGTTCGTAGCGCTCGCTGAGCAGGGTGCGCAGACCGGGATCGAGATCGGCCAGGCAGCGCTGGAGGTGCTCGACATCGCGCTCGCTGGTCGGCGCCTCGGCGGCGGCGCGGCGGGCGAGCTCGTCGACCAGGGCGGCCGGCGCCAGCCGCTGATGGTAGTCAGCGATACGGCGCAGGCGGGTGGTCTCGGCGAGCAGTTCGTAGCGGGCGATGGTGAACACCCAGGCACGGAAGTCGCTGCCCGGCACGAAGACGGCGAGGCGGCGGAAGACGCTGATGAAGGTGCGCTGGGCGACATCGTCGGCGTCCCCACCCGGCGGGCAGCGCGCCACGATCCAGCCACGCACCGGCCAGGCGAGCGCGCGCACGATGCCGTCAAAGGCCGCGGCATCGCCGGCCTGCGCGCGGCGGATGGCGTCGTCCAGATCGTGCCCGTCGTCCATCGTCCCTCCTCAGCGCCTGCCCAAGGACAGCAGCAGGCGGGAAGAGGTTACCCGCGGAATGCGACCGTGTCGGATCGGTATCGGATGGAGTGTGACACCAGGCGTGGTCAACGCCGCCGCGAGCGTTTCACCGCCGTCGGTTTGGCCCCCGTCGTCGCCTTCGCTGGCTTGCTCGGCTGCGCCGGGGTGACCGTGTCCTGCGCATCCAGGGCGAAGTCGAAGTAGCGCGCCGCGTTGCGGTAGCACACGTCGCGCACCAGGCCGCCGACCAGGGCGAGGTCGTTGGGGATCACACCGGCGGCGATCTCGCGGCCGAGCAGGCCGCACAGGGTGCGCCGGAAGTACTCGTGGCGGGTGTAGGAGAGGAACGAGCGCGAGTCGGTGAGCATGCCGACGAAGCGCGCCAGCAGGCCCAGGTTCGACAGCGCCTCGATCTGTCTGGTCATGCCGTCCTTCTGGTCGAGGAACCACCACGCCGAGCCGAACTGCATCTTGCCGGCGACGCTGCCGTCCTGGTAGTTGCCGACCATCGCCGCCAGCATCTCGTTGTCGCGCGGGTTGAGGTTGTAGAGGATGGTGCGCGCCAGGCGGTCGTCGCGGTCGAGGCGGTCGAGGAAGCGCGCCAGCGGCCGGGCGTAGGGCTGATCGTCGATCGAGTCGAAGCCCTTGTCCGGCCCGAGCGCAGCGAACAGCCGGCTGTTGTTGTTGCGTAGAGCGCCAATGTGGAACTGCTGCACCCAGCCCTGGGCGTGGTCCATCAGCGCGCCCTCGTAGAGCATGAAGCTCTTGAACTGCGCGCTCTCGACCGCGTCGGGCCGCTCGCCACGACGGAGCTTGGCGAAGATGCTGCGGATCCCGGCGAGGGTGTAGTCGTCGGCGTAGACGGTGTCGATGCCGTGGTCGGACAGCCGGCAACCGGCGACATGGAAGCTGTCGTGGCGCTGCTTTAGGGCCGCGAGGTAGCTGTCGGGATCGCGCACCGCGACGCCGCTGACCGTGCTCAAGCGGTCGACCCAGGCGTTGAACGCGACCGGTTCGTCGACCGCCATGCCCTTGTCCGGCCGCCAGGTCGGGCGCATCTGCACGGTGAAGGCACCGCCGGCGTCCTGCTCGCGCTTGAGCGCGAGGTGATGTTCCAGCGTGTCGACCGGATCGTCGGTGGTGCACACCACGCGTACGTCCATGCGCGTCATGATGCCACGTACCGTGAATCCCGGCTGGGCGAGCAGGCGGTTGCAGTCGTCCCAGATCGATTGCTCGGTGGCCGGGGACAGCAGACGGTCGGCGATGCCGAACGGGCGCTTCAGTTCGAGGTGGGTCCAGTGGTAGAGCGGATTGCGCAGGGTGCGCGGCACGGTGTCGGCCCAGCGTGCGAACTTCTCGCGGTCGGTGGCGTCGCCGGTGCAGAAACGCTCGGGCACGCCGTCGGCGCGCATCGCCCGCCACTTGTAGTGGTCGCCGTGCAGCCAGATCTGCGCCAGGTTGGCGAAACGGCGGTCGCCGGCGATCTCGTCGCTCGGCAGGTGGCAGTGGTAGTCGACGATGGGCATGCGCGCGGCGTGGTCGTGGTAGAGCCGGCGCGCCGCCGGGGTGTCGAGCAGGAAATCGTCGGTGATGAAGACGGCGGGCCTGGGCATGTCGGAACTCCGCGGGTTGGGGATTCGACGCGGGCCGGTGGCGGGTGCAACGCATGCCTGCGGACGGAATCCGCATGCGGAGAGCGGAGAGCGGAGAGCGCAGTGCGCAGTGCGCTGATCATCCCGCGCTCCGCCTCGCCACCGTCCCCCGCCCCCTGCCTCACCGTCGGCCAGCGCCGGGCCCGGTCGTTGCGTGGCCTCAGGGGTCTACCTAGAGTCCTCCCGCACTGCCCAGGGGGAATCATGACCGAACCCAGCGCGACGCCGACCGCGTCGAGCGAGCCTGCGGCCGAGGCGCCGGAGGCGTGGAAGCCCGAGCCGCGCCAGTGGACGTGGAAGGACCTGTTCACGGCGCCGATGCTGGCGTTCAAGCCGCGCTGCATGCTGGTCTCGGCGGTGGCGGTGATCGCCATCTGCCTGTGGTACCGCTTCTCGCATGTACTGCCGACCGATCCGCACCCGGTGATCAGCGCCATCACCACCTGGCTGTGGCATTCCGTCGCGCTGATCATCTTCAGCCTGGCCGCCACCCTGGTGGCGGTGTTCATGAAGGCCGACCTGCTCGATGACGAGTTCCTGACCTTCGGCGAGGCGATCGCCGCCTACCGCAAACGGCTGATCCCGGCGCTGCTGGTGCCGGTGTTCCTGATGGGCCTGATCGGCGGCTTCCACGTCCTGCTCGGCGTGGTGCAGTTGGCCTTCAACATCCCCATTGCCGGACCGCTGGTGCATGCCGTGACCTATCCCGTGTGGTTCCTGCTCGGGCTGTTCGTCTTCCTGCTCAGCGTAGCGGTGGCGCTCAGCGTCTTCGTCTTCCCCAGCATCATCGCGATCCGCAAGCACGGCTGGTTCGACAACGTCGTCGATACCTTCGAAGCGGTGGGCACCAAGCCGCACGTCCTGGTCGCCAGCCTGTTCCTGGTCGCGCTGCTGGTCGGGGTCGCGGGCTGGATCGGGCTCAGTGGCATCGTCCAGCTCAAGCAGACGACCCGCACCCTGGGCTTCCAGCCGCTCATCCAGACCGAACGCCAGGCCGACAACATCCGCGACTTTTCGCTGTCCCAGGTCACGCCGAAGGGCGATGCGGGATCGCCGATCCAGGATGCGGTCGCCAGCATCCTCCTGCTGGCCACCATGCCGACCACCACGCCGACCGTCGGCGAGTCGAGCGCGGTCTACAAGATCACCGGCGCCATCGCCGGCGTGTGGCAGGTGGTGATCAGCGCCCTGGTGCTCGGCTACTGCCTCAACCTCTTCGTCGGTGGCGGCATGCTCACCTACCTGAGCGTGCGCGAAGACGACTACTGGGATGACGAGGATCTCGAAGACCTCGACCAGCTCGCCAAGGAATTGGAGGAGGAGGCGAAGCAGGAGACGATGAAGGAAGGCGGCGTGGCTGCGGCTGCCCCGGCGCCCACCCCGGCCGCGCCGGCTCCGGTCGCCGCCGCTCCGGTCGAGTCCCCCGCGGTCACGGCGCCGACGTCGGCCCCCGATGCCGCGGCGCCCACCCCAGCGGCCGCCGCGGCGCCTCCGACCGACAAGCCGCTCTGAACCACGGCCGGCTGATGACCGCTCGCCGATAGCCCGTCGTCGCTGGGACGTGCCGCCGTTCGAACGATGACGTGGTGGGTGAAGCCGCCGGTTTCCCGAACCAACCCGAGCAACAGGCCATCAGCCATCAGCCGCCCGCCAACAGCATCGTTGAGGGTGACGCTCGCCGCCGGCCTTGAGCCGCCGGCGCGCCAGGCGGCCGTCACGCGCTCAGCGATCCTGTTCTGGCTGGTTGCCGTCCTCGCGCTCAGTGCCGGCCTCGGCCTACGCGATCCCTGGCCGGCCGATGAACCGCGCTTCGCGCTGATCGCGCGCGACATGGCGGCTGGCGGCGACTGGCTGTTTCCGCGCCGCAACGGCGAGCTCTACGCCGACAAACCGCCGCTGGGGATGTGGCTGATGGCGCTCGGCATGCGCGTCGGACTGCCGCTGGGCGTCGCCTTCCTGCTGCCGTCGCTGCTCGCCGGCCTGGCGACGCTGGCGCTGGTGCGCGACCTGGCGACGCGGCTGTGGGGCCGACGCTGCGGCGTCGCGGCGGGCTGGGCGCTGCTGCTCAGCGCGCAGTTCGCCATGCAGGCGCGCGTGGCGCAACTCGACGCCCTGGTCTGCCTGTGGACCACGCTGGCCCTCTACGGGCTGCTCCGCCATCTGCTCGCGGGGCGGGCGTCCCGGGGCGATGGGCTGGTTCTGGGCGCCAGCCCCGCGGTCGCTGCTGACGCAGTGGGCTCCCCGAACAGCCCGGTCGGTTCGGCCTGGGGCTGGTGCTGGCTGGGCTGCGCGGCGATGGGCCTGGGCGTAATCAGCAAGGCGGTCGGCTTCCTGCCGCTGCTGATCCTGATCCCGTGGGGGCTGATGCGCTGGCGCGGCTGGCCACGGCTGGCGCCGTCCCGGCCGGGCGAGTGGTGGCGCGTCACCATCGCCGCGTTCTGCCTGCTCGCGCCCGTCCTTGCCTGGCTGCTGCCCATGCTGGCGGCCGCCAGTGGCGATCAGGCTCTGGAGGCCTACCGGGACAACATCCTGTTCAAGCAGACCGCCAAACGCTACGCCACCCCTGAGCATCATTTCCAGCCCCTGTGGTTCTTCCTCTGGCAGGCGCCGCTGCTGTGGCTGCCGTTGCCGCTGCTGCTGCCCTGGCTGGCGCCGTGGTGGTGGCGGGCGTGGCGGCGGCGCGATGTCCGCGTGGCGCTGCCGCTGGCCTGGGTCGGCCTGGTGGTGCTGTTCTTCAGCATCAGCCCGGCGAAACGCGCCGAGTACGTGCTGCCAGCGCTGCCGGCGCTGGTCCTGGCGATGGCCGGCGTGCTGCCGGCGTTGGCGGGTCGTGGCGGCGTCGCGCGTGTGGCCGGTGCCTCCGCCTGGCTGCTGACCGTCATGGTCGCCGTGGCCGCCTGCCTGGGTGCCTGGGAGCCCACGTGGCTGGTCGAACGGCTGGCGCGCGAGGGCCTGGCGCCGGCGCTGTTCACCGTGCCGCTGGCCGCTGGCGCGCTGCTCGCCGCCAGCGCGCTGCTGGCGCTGCGCCGGCACGCCTCGCCGGTGGCGCTGCTGATCGGCCTGGTGGTCGGCGGCTGGATGCTCTACGGCTGGTGGCTCATGCCCGGCATCGATCGCGCGCGCTCACCGCGGGAATTCATGCGCGCCATCGGCCAGCAGGTGGGCGTCGAAGCCGAACTGGGCATGGTGCGCTTCCGCGAGCAGTACGTGCTCACCGCCGATCGACCGATCACGACCTTCGGTTACGAGCGCCGCGACCGCGACGGCGAACTGCGCGAGTCCGCCGACTGGCTGGCCGCGGCGCCAGGTCGGCGCTGGTTGCTGGTCCCGGCAGCGTTGGCAGGCGCGATCGCCGACCCCGCCCGCTGCCGGGCGGTTGGCCGGCGCCACGGAACCGAGTGGCTGCTGGCCGGGTCGGACGCGCTCCGGTGACGACCGGAGCTGTGCGGCTGCCATCAGCCATCAGCCATCAGCGCCGTCGGCGTTCACTTCATCCCCGCCCACGGCGTCGCGAACAGCACGTCGCCGGACAGCACCTGCTTCGGCTTGTTCGGGCCGCTCCACGAAGCGGTGACCTGGCCGCCACCACCGCCCTGGAAATATTCGATGCGGATGGGGTAGAAGCCCTTGCCCAGTTCGACCTGGCCCGACACCTCCATGACGCCGTGCGCGTTCCAGTCATCGATCAGCGGGACGTCGCCGATCCACAGACGCTGGCCGTCGTCAGCGGCGGTGCTGAACGTATAGACGCCGGGCGCGTCGATGGAGATGAAGCCGGCCCAGCGCACCGAGAGGTCCTCCTGGCGCTTGTCGGGGAAGGGGAAGGAGCGGTCAGCGATGTCGATCTTGGCATCGAAGCGTTCGAAGGCGAGTTTGTCGAGGTTGGTGCCGGTGAAGTAGCTGCCGCGCAGACCGCCCTTGCGCAGCTTGGCAGCGTCGATGCTGACCGCGGTGATCGGGCCGAGCGGCTTGGCCGCCTTGGCCACCACGCCAGCTGCCGGCGGGATGAGGTCGCGCAGGGCGGCGCGGTCGGCGCGCTCCTTGGCGCTGGGCCGGCGGTATTGCAGGAACCACAGGTAGAAGGAGGGATCGGGATAGTAGCGCCCCCACACGCCGTGACCTTCGTTGGGGATGACGCTGAGCTGGGCGTTGCAGCCGTTGCCGGCGAGCGCCTCGTACATCTTCTTCGAACCCTCGGTGAAGCCGCCGTCCTGGGCTCCGGCGATGATCCACACCGCCACGTCCTTGAGCTTCTCAGCCGCCACCGCCGGCTCGACCTCGACGGCAGAGATCGGCGCGATCGCCGCCCAGCGTTCGGGCGAGGCCAGCGCCGCCACCCAGGTGCCTTTGCCGCCCATGCTCAGTCCGGTGCAATAGCAGCGGTCCTTGTCGATGCGCAGCTTGGCCTGCAGTTCGTCGAGCACCTGCATGGTCGCCTGCATCTGCACCGCATCGTCCCAGCGCCGGCCGTTGCACTGCGGGTAGATGCCGATGAACGGATAGGCGGCCTTGATCTTGGCGTTGTTCTCCAGCAGCGGCGCCGGACCGTGCACGAAGACGCCGCCGAGATCGTTGCCGCCCTCGCCAGCGCCATGCAGGAAGCACAGCATCGGCCAGGTGTCGGTGCTCTTGTCGTAGCCCACCGGCAGGTAGACGAGACAGGGGATGTCGACCACCGTCGCGCCGACCTTCTGGCTGAAGTGCAGTTTGTGATGCCCGGGTGTGGTGGGCATCGCGGTGGTGACCGCGGCCTGACCGGCGGCCACCTGGGTGAGCAGGACGAGGACGAGCAGGGCGCAGCGGAGGAGCAGGGACATGGGGACCTCGGAACGTGGCGTGGGCGTCGAACGATGCAGGTCCGGCCGCTCAGCCGGTCAATCGGCGCAGGACAGGGATCTTGAGCAGGAGCATCACCACCACGGCGCTGGGAATGTACACCAGGGCGGCGACCAGCGGGATGCCGATGAGGACGGGCAGTTCGGGCCAGGCGCGGCCTGACGCCTGCCATGGCCCGAGGGCGAAGAGATTCAGCTTCACCTGAAGCAGTTCACGGAAGAGGGGATGGATCAGGTAGATGCCCAGCGTCGCCGGCGCCAGCACGGCGATCGCCTGGCTCCACCAACGCTTGCCGCTGTCGTCACGGAAAGCGTCGACCAGCAGCGACCAGGCCGCGATCGCCATCACCACCCGCACCGGATTGCAGAAGTCGTAGAAGATCATCGGCAGCGACGGATAGCCGATGAGCTGGCCGAAATGGCCGACCATCCAGCCGGTGCCGCCGGCGACCACCGCGACGCTGGCCAGGAAGGCGGCCCAGGCGCAGGCACGGCCGCTGGCGTCGAGGCGGACGTCGCGCAGCACGTAGCCGAGCAGGTAGTAGCCGAGGAACGGCGCGAAGCGCATGAACGCTGTCGACTTGACGCCGACGATGCCGTCGACCACCGAGTTGGCGCCGGCGAAGCCCAGCGCCAAGGCCGTCGCCAGCACCACCAGCCGACGGTCGGCGTGGCGCAGGAAGACGCGCAGCATGGGCGTGAACGCGTAGAGGCCGAGGATGCGGAAGAGGAAATGCAGGTGGGCGTAGGGCTCGCCATAGAGCAGGTTGGCCACGGCGTCCGACCAGGTCGGCACCCAGCCCGTGACCTCGACCGAGAACCACAGGAAGAAGGCGGTCCACGCCGCCACCGGCACGCCCAGGCGGGCGAGGCGGCGGCGGTAGAACTCACCGGCCGTCTCGTTGCGCGCCGGATCGAGCAGCAACGCTCCGCTGAGCATGATGTACGCGGGCACCGCCCAGCGGCAGGCGGCATCGACGACGTTGGCCATCCACCACCCCGCCGACTGCGCCTGCCAGGCCGGTGCGTGGAAGAGAACCATGTCGCAGACGTGGTTGATCACCACGGCGAGCGTGCCGAGCACGCGGATGGCGTCGCCATAGCCCATCCAGGCGGCCTTGGCGCCAGGTCTCGGCATGGGGGCGGCGCCAGCGACGGCCGCGGTCATACCACCTCCGCACAGGTGGGGAGGTCGATCAGGAGGAGGCCAAGTCGCATGCGCGGGATGAACGATAGCACGCGAGCTGCTGTGACACGGTGTCATGCGTGGCAATCCATCACACCGCGCAGCCGCTAGAGCCCACCTCCTGGTGGGCCGGTCTGCCGATCAATCCGGCGGCCGGACCATCCGGCCTGAATGATATCGCTCTCATCGCGCTGACCGGACGTCCGGGCGGGGTTGCGGTCACGCTCGTTGGGCCTGCGCAGCACACCAGTGCTCCCGACGTCGAGCCTGGCTGGTGCCGACCATGCCGCGTGGTGCCGGGTTCCCTGGCTGCTGGTCGTCCTGAGATCGCGTCCATGCCTATCGGTCTGACGACTGGAACGGCCCCTGAATCCCGTGGCGCGCAGGGGATCCCGGACCGGAGGCATTTCCGGCAGGTGCGTGGCTGAACCAGGCAAACACCGGGATTTCCTCATCCCGTTCTCAGTGCCGTGCTCTAGCATCCGCCCCGTCGAACCTGCCATGCATCGCCGCCTGATCGTCCTCCTGCTCGCCTGCGCCACCGCCCTCCTGGCGCCTGGCTGCTACTATTCGGGGTACTACGTCAGCGACAATTTCGCGCTCTCGGTCAACAGCGGGTACCTCTTCAACGGACGGGTCATCAACGATGGCTCCACGGTTTTCGCCGTGGTCAACGAACTGGTCACCATCGACGCCGACGTCTTTGTCTCGGGCGATGTCGCCGTCGTCAGCGCCCAGTGGGTCGTGCTCTCAGGCCCGGCGGCGCCGTTTTTCACCAACCAGTTCGCCCAGACCACCAGCGTCCTCTTTCCCACTCCGGGCCAATACATCCTGGTCTTCCGCGTGGTGGCCCTGGTCAACGGGGTGCAGACCGTCACCGACTCCAATCCGGTGACCGTGGTGATCTCGCAGTTCATCGGTTGACCGCCGCCGGCACCACTGCTGAGCGCCGGCGCTGCGTTCGTCGCCAGGATCCTGGTAACCGCTCCGGGCCGCCCCGGTATCGCAGCCCAACCCGGGGCAGCCGCCCCTCCGGAGATCCCCCGCATGCGTCTCGTCCCGCTGCTCCTGCTCGTCGCCACTGCCGCCGGCGCTGCCGCCGCCGAACCGCGTGAACCGCGCGGGCCATCCTCGACCGGCAACATCAACGGCTACCTCGGGGTCAAACAACTCGACCATGACGACTGGGATCCGGTCGAGGGGCATGGCGCGATCGGCGTGCTCTTCGACGTGCAGCCGCCCGGCTGGCCGGTGGCCCTGGCCATCAATCTGATCCTCAGCGGCGCCACTGATGAGGACGACGGCACCGGCATCGACACCACCGGCACCACCAGCGAGCTGCAGATCGGCGTCAAGAAGGTGTGGTTCACGCCGGGCGCCACCCGCTTCGCCCTCGCCGGCGGTGTCGATCTGGTCGGTGCCAGCCGCGAGATCGACATCAATGGCGTCACCACCGACGACGACGACGGCGGCCTCGGTCTCTGGGCCAGTGCGGCGCTCTATTGGACCTTCGGCGCCTTCAACATCGGCCCGCAAGTGACCTGGTCGACCGCCCAGGTCGAGCTGTTCGACCAGGAGGTCGACGCCGGCGGAATCCACCTTGGGGTGCTGCTCGGCTACCACTGGTGAGCCCACCGGCTGCACCGGTCATCCTTCCGCAGGCGGGCGACTGAACCCTTGAAAGCTGGGCCTGGGTTGCTGTGCTGTGACCCCGTCCTGGGCGCTGGTGCGCCCGCAGCCCTGCCGGAGGCCACATGCGCCTGATCACCATCGTTCCCGCCCTGCTCGTCATCGTCGCCGGCGTCAGCCGCGCCGAGGCCGCCTCCTGGTCAGGCAATGCCGACCTGCTAGTCGGCATGAAGTACGCCGAAAAGGAGGATTTCGGCGACGCCAACGATCTCGAGGAAGCCGGCATCCAAACCGACTTCATGCGCAGCGACTGGAGATTCCGCCCGGCCATCAATCTGCTGATGAGCCGCGCCGAGGACGACGCCACCAATACCGAGACCAACATCTACGAACTGCAGATCGGCGTGCGCTGGTACTGGAAGCCGTGGGACATGGTCCGCGTCTCGATCGGTGGCGGCTTCGAACTCACCGCGGTGACCCAGGACGTCGGCGGCAACGAGGTGGACAAGGACACCGACTTCGGCGTCTGGATCGCCGCCAGCGCCCAGTTCGTCTTCGCCGAGCATTTCCACATCGGCCCGCAGATCGGCCTGTCCGGCTCGAAGGCCGAGATCGCCGGCAACGACGTCAACATCGGTGGCGCGCACTTCAGCCTGTTGGCCGGGTATCATTTCTGAGCGCAGCGCGGGCGACGGGGTGAAGGCGTGCAGGCTGCTGAAAAAGCAGCCTGCGCCAACCCCTAGCCGCTCCTCTCTCGTCCCTCACCCCACGCGCGGAAACACGATCGTCTCCGCTTCGGCCAGGCCGAGCAGACGGCGCAGACGGCGCACCACCCCGGCCAGGTCGAGGCCGTGGTCGGCAAGCTGGCGGCTGCGCGCGGCATGGGGCACCAGTTCATCGCGGATGCCGGCGCGGTGCACGCGCAGCGCGAGTCCACGATCAGCGGCGGTCTCGGCGACGATCGAACCGAAGCCGCCCATCAGCGCGTGATCCTCCAGGGTCAGCACCTCGGCGTGGGTCGCGGACAGGCGTTCGAGCAGGTCGCCGTCGATGGGCTTGGCGAAGCGCGCGTTGACCAGGGTGACGCCGGCGGCCTCGGCGCCGAGGCGCTCCAACGCCTGCCACGCCGTCTGCACCAGCGGGCCGTAGGCCCAGACCATCAGCGCCGACGGCGCTCCGCTGGCCGGCCGCAGCACCTCGGCCTGGCCGAGGGCGATGGTCGGCGTGCCGCCTGGATTCCAGGCGATGGCGGGGATCTCCTCGCGCGGATAGCGGATGAGGAAGCCGGCGGGACGGTCCTCGGCCTGACAGCGCAGCGCGTGCGCCCAGCGCAGCATCGCCGCCAGTTCGTCGCCGTCCTTGGGCGCCAGCAGCACCAGACCGGGCAGGCAGCGCGACCAGGCGATGTCGTAGATGCCCTGGTGGGTTTCGCCGTCCTCGCCGACCAGGCCGGCGCGGTCGAGGGTGACCACCACGCCCAGGCTGCGCTGCACCACCAGTTCCTGGAAGAGCTGGTCGTAGCCGCGCTGGGCGAAGGTCGAGTAGTGGGCGAGGAACGGACGCAGCCCGGCCACCGCCAGACCTTCGGCGAAGGCGAAGCTGTGCTGCTCGCAGATGCCGACGTCGTACATGCGGTCGGGATGGCGCACGCCGAACTGCTTGAGGCAGGTGCCCGAGGGCATGGCGGCGGTGATCGCCACCACGCGGTCGTCGCTGTCGGCGATCGCCGCGACGGTGTCGGCGAAGACCTGGGAATAGGTGGCGCGGCTGGGCGCCTTGGGCGCGAAGAAGCCGGTGTCGAGATCGAAGCCCTTGGGGCCGTGGAAGGTGAGCGGATCATCGGCGCTCGGCTGCCAGCCGCCGCCCTTGCGGGTCAGGCAGTGCACCAGCAACGGCCCGCTGAACGGCGCCACCCGGCGCAGCACGTCCTCGACCGCGGCGCGGTCGTGGCCGTCGACCGGGCCGAAGTAGCGGAAGCCGAGGTCCTCGAAGATGTAGCCCGGCGAGATGAACTTGTGGGCGGCGAGTTCGAGGTTCTCCGCCACGTGCTCCAGGCTGGTTCCCCAGGGCATTTTCTTGAGGATGCGCAGCAGACGCTCGCGCAAGTGGTTGTAGAGCTTGCCGGTGCGGATGCGGTCGAGGTGGGTGTGCAGCGAGCCGACCGGCGCGTCGATGAAGTTGCCGTTGTCGTTGAGCACCACCAGCAGGTCGCTCTTCAATTCGCCGGCATTGATCAGCCCTTCGAAAGCCATGCCGCCGGTGAGGGCGCCGTCGCCGACCACCACCACGGTCTTGCGCTTCTGCCCGAGCCGGCGGTATGCCTCGGATACGCCGACGCCGGTCGAGATGGCGGTCGAGCTGTGCCCGACCTTGGCGATGTCGTAGGGACTTTCGATCGGATCGGGGAAGCCGGAGATGCCGCCGGCCTGGCGGTTGCTGTCAAAGACGCGCGCGCGTCCGGTGAGCAGCTTGTGGACGTAGGCCTGGTGGCCGACGTCCCAGAGCAGGCGATCGCTGGAGAAGTCGAACACCCGGTGCAACGCGATGGTCAGCTCGACGACGCCGAGGTTCGACGACAGATGGCCGCCGTGGCGCGACACCGTCTCCTTGATGCGGTGGCGGCACTCCTCGGCGAGCTGCGCCAGTTGTGCGGAATCGAGGCGACGCAGGTCGGCTGGGGCGAGCAGGGCGTCGAGCAGAGGCTGCGGTTTCATGCAGGTCGGGATTCCAAGGGCCGCGGCGCCGTCGCCAAGCGCGGCGTTGCGTGACCGTGTACGACGGCCGGACTATTTGCCGGGGCCGGGGCCAAGATCGAGGCCGTCGGGCCCGGCCGGGCCGGCGTCGACCGTCGACTTGATCAGGAAGGTGTTCTGCGCCAGCGCCTCGCCGCGGTTGCCGGCGGCATCGACGGCGGTGACCTTGATGCGCGCGGCGCGGGTGTCGGAACCAGCGGGGATGGTGAAGCGGAAGGCCTGGTCGAGCGGCAGATCCTTGCCCAGTTCCACCCAGCCCTTCGCCGGGTCGGTCTGCAGGTACACTGCGCCGGTGGGACCGGCGAGGTAGGCGTCCTTGACCAGGAACTGCACCTGCACGCGGTCGCCGGCCTTGTAGCCGGGCTTCGCCGTGCCTTCGGTGTCGGTGACGCCGGCGGCGGCGCTGAGCTGGATCACCGGCGCCTGCGAATCGACCAGCAGCACCCACTGCGCGGCGCCGCCATCCTTGGGATGGGCGCTGGCGTTGCCGGCCTGGTCGGTGGCGACCAGCGCCAGCCGATAGCGGCCGTCGCCGGGCGCCTTGAAGGGCATGGCGGTGAAGCCGTCGTCGATGCGCGGGCCGTCGTTCCAGGTCTGGCCCTCGTCGCGGCTGACCAGCAACTGCACGCTGCTCAGGCCGGCCGGTCCGGCGTCGGCGGCGGTGATGGCCAGCGCCACGTCGGCGCTGGCGGTGACCGCCGGGCCGGTGATCTGCGCGCGCGGCGCGATGGCGTCGACCAGGATGGCGGCGCTGTCGGCGGTGCCGGTGTTACCGGCCTTGTCGATGACCTGCACTTGCAGCGTGCCGTTCTGGGTCATGTCCTTGGGCACCGTCCACTCGTAGCTGCCGTTGTTCAGCAGCTTGTCGGCGACCACCTCGAACTTGCCGTCGCCGCCGCGCGACCACAGCAGGCTGACCGGATTGGCGACCAGGTTGGGATCGCTGGCCTGCCAGCGCACCACGTACTTCTGACCGCCGCGCAGCTTGGCGCGCGCCGCCGGGAAGACCAGGCCGCTGGTGGGCGGCGTGCGGTCGATGACGAATTCGGTGACCGGCTTGGCATCGGGACCGGGCTCGGGCATGGCCGCGCCGGTGATCTCGGTGTAGCGGATGTGGGTGCGCCAGCGGCCCTCGGGCACCTGCGGCCACACCACCGGATTGTCGCGGCCGAAAGGGACGCCGTGCTTCTGGAAGACACCCCAGGCCTTGCCGTCGAAACGGGCGTACCACAGCTCCTTGCTCTGCACGTCGGCGTCGCTGCGGCTCTTGAGCGTGACCTCCTTGCGGTTGAGTACCGGTGCGTCGGCGACGACCGGTTCGTCAGCGGCAGCCAGCGGCCCGGCGAGGGCGCCAGCGAGGGCGAAGGCAGCGGCGACGCGGCGGAGATCACGCATGGGGGCTCCTCGGAGGGGGCACGGTATGGGCCCAGCGCGGATTGGAAATAGGTCGGGGTTTGTGGCGACCGTGTGCGCGTCAGCATGTCGGGGCGTGTGGAGGCAGGATGGAGCGAGGAGGCCAGATGGTGCGCGTTGCTGGCTGCGGGTGTTGGCCGGAGGTGATGCGAGTTCCCAAGGCCGCGGCTGCGCGGAATAGTCTTCAATCTGGACCAGTTGAGGTGCCATCAGGCCATGTAATTATCAGCTTTCGTGACGACTGCAGGTGCCGTACGACATCAAGTGCCGGCTGTGGAAGGAGACTACATCCGCTGAGATCGAGCGACGTCAGCATGCTCATCCCTTTCAGCCCATCGATGTTGGTCAGCGCCGCGCACCCGCCGAGATCGAGCGACGTCAGCGCACTCATCCCTTTCAGCGCATCGATGTTGGTCAGCGCCTTGCACCCTCTGAGATCGAGCGACGTCAGCGCGCTCATCCCTTTCAGCGCTTCGATGTTGGTCAGCGCCTTGCACCCTCTGAGATCGAGCGACGTCAGCGCGCTCATCCCTTTCAGCGCTTCGATGTTGGTCAGCGCCGCGCACCAGCTGAGATCGAGCGACGTCAGCGCGCTCATCCCTTTCAGCCCATCGATGTTGGTC
>Ga0163144_10001097_pt1 | contig 63985 bp, 46 predicted proteins | sample OliLak19BULKMAT1_FD_123175 | JGI IMG/M metagenome (GOLD analysis project Ga0163144, IMG submission 123175) | Freshwater microbial mat bacterial communities from Lake Vanda, McMurdo Dry Valleys, Antarctica - Oligotrophic Lake LV.19.BULKMAT1 | ecosystem: Environmental > Aquatic > Freshwater >...
CAGACGCTCACGGGCCGCAGCGGTGCAGAGCCATGCTCCGCTCCGCTGCGCATGGCTCTGCACCGTCAGCACGACATCCAATCAGGGACATAGACTTTGGTACTAACCGTGGGGGCAGGTCACAGGCGAAGGCATGGATACCAGACCCTGACGTTGAAGGGCAGGCGTAGAACGTGACCATTGGCAGCGCTGCCTTCAACCGCTCAAGGACGGCAGGAGCTTGACCAGATCTCTTTTTGTCGTCAATGTCAAACATTGGAAAGACGAGACGATGATCGCCAACCTCGGTACGAACCGTGCTTGTGTAGAAGACGCTGTCTTCTTTTCTGCGCGCAAGAAAGTGCTGGTAGAGGCGAGTCTTCGACAAGCGCTTGGCCCAGCCTCGGTCGAAGTCTTGGTCGGTGTTCCAGTGCCGCTGACCCGCTCCGAACTTGTCGTTGCGCCAATGGCCGAAATGCAGCGGCTCAATGATGTGGTTGAACCACAGGTTGAAGACCTTTTTCCCCGCCTCGTCGAAAGGCTGCTCGAACTCCTTCTTGAGCGCCCAATACTGCTTCGTACTGCCCATGCTTCGTACCTCTTGTTGATCGGCGAGGTCGTCCGGCGGCGGCTGCGTCAAGACAGTCTTGAAACGCTAGCCGAAGCCAAAGAACGCCAAGCCACAAGGGCCTATCGAGCAGTTTGCTGAGATTTTCAACGCTTCCACGCACACGTCTCCGAGCGACCCTCAAGCCCAGAGGTGAACCGGCGATTTCCGGCGCGCAAGAAAAGGATGACACGAATCAGAACCCAGTAAAGAAAAGCAGCACCATCGCCCGAACAATCTGGTAGCCTGTCCTCGGAAACGCTGCAATGACGACCGCTCCTCACGCCGACGCCACCATCCAAGTCCAGCCTGCTGATCGCCAGCGGGTCGAACGGCTTTACTCTCAACTTGTTCAGGAGCACCGGAAGGCCAACGCCGCTTGGCGGCGCATGGGCCACCTCACCCTCGAACTCGTCTCGCTCGGGGAGTCGTACTCGCAGATTCAGCGGCGTTTGGGCTGTTCAAAGACGAGCCTTCATCGGTGGGCGCAGATCGTCCATGCCTTTCCCAGTCCCGACGACTGCATGCTCCACGGACAGCCCGTTTGCATGAGCGTCCTTAACGCCTGCGTGACCTCAGCCCGTCAGATCGAAGGGCTGGCCTCGAAGCGGTGGATCCCCGCCGCCAAGGAAGCGCTCGGCCTTGTTGAGCGGATGAAGACCATCCCCAGCGTCCGCAAGCTCACTGCGGCTCTCGCTCGGCGTCGGCAAGCTCGCCTTGCGAAGTCAGATGCCAAGGCCCACCGCCGTCTCACCGGTGCCTTTGAACATGCGATCCATAATCGTGACTGCGTTGAAGTGGCCAAAGAACTTCAGAACGCCAGCGTCGATCTGGCATGGCTCGACCCGTGCTATCTGCGGGACGACGGCGAAGGCGAGGTTCCGCTTCGTCAGGCCGTCAGTCCTCTTGTTCTCACCAGCGCTGCGAATCCAAGCGCCAGCGAGTCGAGAGCCGTCCTCACCCGTCTGGTTCCGATCTTGTCGAAGAAGCTCAAGCCCACCGGCGTGGTCGTGTACTGGTCAGACGGTCGCAGCCACGACGACCCCGAGGTCGTGAGCTTGTTCTTGAAGCATGGCTGGCGCTGTGTTCAGGCTTCGCTCTGGCGCAAGTGGGCAAGCGGAAGCGGACCCGCCGGCTCGATGAAGACCGCCGACGCTCCAGACGGCGAGCGGTACTTGGTCTGGGCAAGAGCCAATCACGTCCCCACGATCTACGACAGCGCCATCGGTCGTCATGGGATTGTCGAGGCTGAGGCTATTCGTGCCCGAAACGATTCTCGCTCGGTGCAGTTTGATTTCTCGCCAGACGGTCTCATCGACGGCAGCGGCCTCAAGCACCGAGGGCGTCGGCACCTGATGGAAAAGCCCGTCGCCTTGGCCGAGCGGTTCTTCCGCAAGTACCTACCGCCTCGCAGCATTGTCTTCGATTGTTTCGGCTGCTCTGGATCGGCGTGTCTCGCCGCCGCCAACCTCGGTCATCGGTTCATCTACGCTGAGCTTGATCGACAGAACTTCCGTTACGGTGCTGCTCGGATCGCAGATCATCTCGATGGTCTGCGGAAGCGATGAGGCCAGTTCTGCCACGCCCACAGCCCCTCGGAATCTCCGAAGGGCTGAAGGCCGTCGAGTTTGATGCGCTGAATCACGCTGCCTGCGCAAAGTCGTTGAGATTGTCCGCCTGGTCGATGATCGGGGGCAGATGCTTCGCCTCGATCTCGGAGTTTGGCTTGTTGTCCTGAACCGCTGCCAGTTCACGATGGACTCGGCGGACGCATTCGGCGAAACGATTAGCATGAGACTCGGTGACGATGACCTTGCGCCCGACTCTGATAGCGCCGAGGGTGAGGTTACCGTGACAGCCGCAGGCGTCCCAGACGAGTTCGCCAGGCAGCGACAGTTTCGCCGTTAAGTACATCGAGAGTTCGCAGGGTTTTTCGAATGAATGCACGATCTTCTCGGTCGGGCGACCGGCTCGCTTGTCGGCGAGGTACTTGCCGGTGACCGTCTTGAAGCGAATCACGTTCGAACGGAGGCTGAATCCATCTTCGAGATACGGCGGCTTCGGCGCATCATGGTCGAAGCAGTCATGCACGTCGTCGTCCTTGCGGCAGAGAATCCAGATGGTCTCCGTCTGCGTGGAGAAGGGGCGTTCGAAGTTCTTGGGCGGGATGCGATCCTTGAACCAGTGAAGTTCGTGAGCAATGCGCAGACCGCCTTCATCGATGGCCTTCAGAATCTCCTGCAATCCCGGCAAGTCCGAGGTAGTTGTCGCCGAGAGGTATGCCACCACGCAGCGGTTCTTCTTCAGCTTGGGTCCGATGCGGCGGAAGAACTCGCAGTACAGATCGAGCGCTGCTTCACGCCCGAGGCTGTCGGCGTCAATCTCTATTCCGGAAATATCGTCATGCGCCGTCGTATAGGTGCCGACTCCAAGGCGTTCGTAGCCGATGTATGGCGGGTCGAAATGCACGAGGCCCAGCGACCCGTCAGGAATGCGGTCGAGCATCTTAAGACAATCAATCTTGAAGCAGACTTCGTTGATCCACGGCGAGCTAGCCAAGACCGCCGAAGCCTCGGCATCGACATCCGCCTGGTTCTTCTTGCGGATCTGCGACGCCAGCGCCTTGCGAGTCTGACGAGCCGTTGCTCCGGTCTTCACGATCTCGGCCAGAACAGTTTCTGCGGTTGAAGCTGCCTTGCCGGTCGCATCGAAGTTGCGCCAGACCTTGCGTGCGGTGTTGGCGAGGTCGAACTTCGCATGACCCTTGAAGGCCGAATCCTTGAACAGCGTATAGGTGTTGATGAACTCGCCGACACGAGGCTCCGAGTAGCCGACCGCTTCGGCGATCTGCTTGTTCTTCATGCCGAACTCTGTCTTCGCCTGATACGCCAATTCGGCGAACGTCCACGCAGACCCATCAACGTTCTGCGCCTCCGACTTCAGGCGCTCAAGATGATGCTCGACTTCCTGAACGCTGCGCCCGCTGCCCTCAGCAAGCATGACCGTTAGAGGCTTCTGGTTCTGATCCGGAGCATTCTGCTTCTTCGACTTCTTCTGATTCTTCGACATCTTCATTTTCCTTATCCGCTTCGCCCCGAGTCTGACAGGACTCGATCACAAGGCCTCGGCGGTAAGGACTTCTCGACAGCCTGACAAAAAGAATGTGGGCTTCCACGCAAACGCTTTGGGACGGCGAGTGGCCACCTGGAGCAACTCTGAAAACCGCATTCACAGATGACACGAAAGCGGGCCGAGTCTGAGCGGGAGGGGATCGTTCCAGCGCTGGAACGGGCGTCCGAGTTTCCACAACAAGCCCGCTCCGCACAGTTGCAGATATTTTGCATGGGCCGGTTTCATCAAAAAACAAGCCAAATTCGAACTGTCTAACGATCTTGTGCCTCGACGCAGTTAGTGCGGAGATCACTGAGGGATGACAACTCCATTTTGCCCCGGGATACTTATGCCATCACCCAACGCATCGACTTGATGGCGATGGTTGATGACTCGGCGGCACCAATGTGAGCCGCCCAGCGATTCCGAAACTCTGCGAGACGGAGCAAGGCCGAGCGTTCGGCCAGCGCTATCGCCTCGCCCATTCAGAAAGGCCCTTAAGATGAACACCGCAACGATTCCCACCCTCGACCGTTCAAAGCTCGTTCTCGATGACAACGAGATCTTGTCCAAGGCGGTTGCTCGCTTCAACCGTGATCGCCGTAGCGAAGGCCTGCCGCCGTGCCAGCCGAGCGTCCATCTCAGCGAGGTGGTCGAGAACGTTGTGATCCTTCGCAACGTCAACGGCGATCTGGCGCAGTACAAGATCACGCCGTCGCTTCGCCTTCGCCCTCTTCCCAGCGAAGATTCGGAAATCGATTCCACCGTCGATGGCACGATTTCGGGCGGGCGTCAGCCGCACTGGGTCAGCCTCGTCGTCAAGCGCAGGGTCGCAATGAGCGTGCAGGTGTCCGTCGCCGAGATGCAGCACCGAGCGGCGTTGTGGCAGAGCGAAGTCAGCGCCGAAGCCTGCTGAAGCGACATCGGGGCGACCGTTCGGCGAGGCGTGAAGTGTGGTCTCGGTCAACGGCGCAGGACATCAGCGGCCACGGCAGCTTCCTCGGCGCTGCGGAAGTAGCCCGAGCACCTGACCTCCCCATTGACCATGACTCGGGCGTAGTATCGATCCTTGCCAGCGTGATACGAGACGTTCCTGAAGCCCGTCTTGCTGCGCTTCGTTGGAGTCGCCGAGCAGTCTTCTTTGCGCGCAAGAGAGAACTTCTCTCCCAAGAACGGAAGCTGGAGCCGAAGTTGGCGCAAGCAGCCCCACATTCGACCCCAGTTCCGATTCGCATACGCCTTGTTGATGCCTGGCTCCGCATGCGCCAAGTACATTTCGCTCTCTTCGAGTGTCCCCAGCCTCTTGATGGCGTCAGCGCCGGTTTTCCGCAGGAAGCGGAACCCAAGACGACGATTAGGATCGATTCGCCGAAGCAGCGTCTTCCAAGCCTGCTCGACCGCATCCCTCCTTGTTCTTGGGGTCACTTCAACCAGCGGATTCCCATACTCGGTCAGCAACCAGCGGCGATCACCGTTGTCTTCGGCCTTGAGCGCCTGAAGCAGCAGAACCGTTTCGGGCCAAAGGCACCAGCGAGCCTCAACGCCGGTCTTGTCTCTGAACCGATGAACGAACGGCACTTCAGCGTCGAGGAAGACCTCGAAGGTCCGCAAGTTTGAGACCTCGCTGGAGGTGAACCCGCAGTTCAGCCCCAAGAGCATGAACAGTCGGACCTTGTTGCTCGCCTCCTCCCACAGCGCCGACAACTCCTCGATGGAGAACGTCGCCACCTCTCCGCTGACGACCTCCATCGCCGCCCGCTCCCGCTCCTCCGCCGTCGCCATTTGCCTCTGGCGCAAGCGGAAGAGTTTCTCAAACCGCTTCGGCTTGTTCCAGGCGCAGCCGTCCATCTCGAAGTACCAGACCAGCATGGCCTTCATTGCTCGGACGCAGTTCACGACCGTCTTGATGGCCAAGGGCCGAGGCTCCTTGGTCTGGTGGTTCCGCCGCCGAGCCATCGGGCGACGGACCAAGAGCAGGACCGCCTCTTGGATTTCACGCTCGCCGATGGAGGCCAGTCGGACATGCTCTCCCAACGCCCGTTTGACCCAACCCAACCGATGCTCAGTCGAGTGAACAAACGCCCACGAGACCTGCTTCGCTTCCGCCAAGCGGCGGTACGAGTCGAGGTACAGCGAGCAGACCTCGCCGACCGTCAAGGCGTTGGCGTCAACGAAGTCGTCCTTCGACCGCTTGTTCTCGCTGGCGTCGCCGCTGGCAGCCTTCAACGGCCACGCCTTCGCCCCGGCGGCCTTGAGACGGTTCCATTCAGCAACAAGCTCAACGGCTCGCCTGACGGCCTCACGCTCGTCGGTTCCAAGATACCAGCACTTGGGTTGCGGCTTGCCGTTCCGTCCAAGCTGATAGCCGACGTACTTGCGGTACTGGCCTTGGGCTGGGGACCAACTGACGCTGACCGTTCTGCCTGCTCGTCGTTCCATGACGGGCGGTGTGGTACCCGTCGAGTGGGCGGGACTCAAGCCAGGGGCTGAGCAGAATCCGGTATGGGGGCGAAAACAGTTGACACGATACCGGATTTGGCTGTTAGGGTCCGTGGTTCAAAAATAGAAAAAGGCCTGGAAAACCAGGCCTTCTCTTCAAGCGAGGCGGACGGGACTCGAACCCGCAACCACCGGAGCGACAGTCCGGTACTCTAACCAATTGAGCTACCACCCCTTACATTTTTTCTGAACTCTACAGCCCAGATCGAACTCTGCGGTTGATCGCCCGACTTGGCCTGTTGGTCTTGCCGGGTTGCTGCTTCATGTCGACTCAGCAGCGGAGAGAACGATAGGCGGGGAGGGGAGGGAATCAAGGGGAGGGGGCAGGCGAACGAACCGGGGGTAGAAACTGGAGGTAGAAAAGGGCGGTGGGAAATCGCGGGAAAAAGGGGGGGCAAAAAGTGGGAGGGGGCGAGATGATTCCGGGCAGGCGGCAGGATTCGCGTTGGGGGCGGGCCGAATGGCCGATATCGTCATTCGCATGCAGACCGCATCTGATTCATCGTCGCTCCAGCGTTCCCCAGCCACCGACTGGGGGGTCACGGATGTGCTCGCCCCCAACATTCTTTCCAGCATCGTTGCGACCATCGGGCCGGCGAGCGAATCGCCCGAAGTCGTTCGGCGGCTGATCGAGGCCGGGGTTTGTGTTTTCCGATTCAACTTTTCGCATGGTGATCTGGTGACGCACGCCAAGCGACTGGCGATCGTGCGGGGTGTCTCCAAAGACATGGGTGTCGAGGTCGCGTGCCTGGGTGATCTCCAAGGCCCCAAGATTCGGGTGGGCACGATTCCAGCGACGTTGGGTAAGCCCAGCCCCAGCGGCGGCGGGCTGGTTGAGGTGGTCGTGGGCGAGGATGTTGTCTTCAAGGCGGGCATCACCGAAGCCTTCTACCGAGAGGTGGACAAGAAACTGGATCGGGACAGTGATGGGCGTGAACTGGTGCTGCCCGTCACGTACCAGCCGCTGGTGGGCGAGGTGCTTGCGGGGCACCGGGTGCTTATCAACGATGGAGCAATCCGGCTCCTGGCGGTTGAGCGAGATCGTGAGAAGGGCGAACTGCGTTGCCGGGTGCGTGTGGGCGGATTCATCAGCAGCAAGAAGGGCATCAACGTTCCACAGAGCGAGTTGTCCGCCGCGGCGATCACCGAGCAGGATTGGAAGTGCGTGGAGTGGGCGGTCGCCAATGACATGGACTATCTCGCGCTCTCATTCGTGCGCAGGCCAGACGAGGTGCGGGAACTCAAGGATCGCATCAGCCAGATGAAGACGCCGACGGGCCAGGCGGCGTGGATTCCAGTTGTGTCGAAGATTGAAATGCCCCAGGCTGTCGAGAACCTTGAGGCGATTGTCGAAGTGTCGGACGCGGTGATGGTCGCTCGCGGGGATCTGGGCGTTGAGATGGACATTGCGCAGGTGCCGGTGGTGCAGAAGCGGATCGTCGCCAGTTGCCAGCGCCACGGGAAGCCCTGCATCGTCGCGACCCAGATGCTCGAGACCATGATCGAGAACAGCAGCCCAACGCGGGCAGAGGCCACGGACGTCGCAAACGCGATCTTTGACGGTGCCGATGCCGTCATGCTCTCGGCTGAGACCGCGACCGGAAAGCACCCGGTGCTGGTGGTTGAGACCATGGCACGAATCATCTTTGCTGCTGAGCAGCAACTCAGAGAAACCCGCGCGGAGTATAAACCACCCAGCCAGTATGCGGACGCGCACCGCATGACGGCGGCCCTGGCCCACGCCGCGTGGGTTGCCTCGAAGGAAACGGGTTCGACAGCGGTCGCGTGCTGGAGTCAGTTTGGTGGGACGGCACGTTACTTATCCAAGAACGCGTTTCACACCCAGATCGTCGCATATTCCAGCGATGAGCCGACCGCTCGACGCATGGCGCTGCTGCGATGTGTGATTCCCGTCTGTTGCAAGCCGCCCGGCAAGGGCAACCTGAGCGACTGGAACATGGCTGTAGACCAGTACCTGCAAAGCCGCGGGATTGCAAAGCGTGGGGACTTTGTGGTGTTGGTGGCTGGGCGGCCCCTGGGGCTTGCCAAGGCGAGCAACACACTGGCGATCTATCGCGTGGGCGAGCCAACTGGCGGCTACAACACGGTCTGATCGTTCAGGCGTTTTTCTGGCACTATGCTCCGCAATGCTCGAACTCGCTACCAAGGCTCCAGAATTTACACTCTTCGACGATACCGGCAAAGCAGTTTCGCTCAGCGGCCTCCTCGCACACGGTCCCGTGGTGCTCATGTTCTATCCCAGCGATGGCACGCCGATCTGCACGAAGGCGGCGTGCGTGGTGCGAGATCGGTTTGACAGCCTGGCGCGGGCGGGCGTAGTGGTCGCGGGAATCAGTCCTCGAGGTAGCGTGAGCAAGGCCGGGTTTCGCAAGCAGCATGGGCTCCGCCATGTGCTGCTAGCAGATCCTTGGTCCAAGGTCGCTGCGATGTATGAGGCTCGCGGAATGTTTGGATTGCCGATTCCGCTGGGAACGCGCCGCATGACATACGTCGTTGATAGTCATGGGATGATCGCGGATCGCGTCCACAATGAGTTGTCGGTGGCAGCGCATGAGGCGGTGCTGGATCGCGCGACGAAACTGGTCGCCATGTAGGTGGGAGCGGTCATTGGTGCTCTTGGCATCGATCCGCGAAGTCCCAATTGTTAGCGAGGGGTGGTACGGGCTGGTCACGACTGGGCGATGTCGGTGCGAAGTTGCATGCCTGGGAAGCGGATCATGGCAACAGCGGCATAGGCTCGGGCCCGCGCTGCTTCCATCGTGTCGCCACGAGCCACGACGCTCAGCACTCGACCACCATTGGTGACGGTGCTGCCGTCGGCGGCCCGCTTTGTTCCAGCATGAAAGACGTAGACATCCGGGAGCGCCGCGGCTTCTTGCAAGCCGGTGATGGGCTGGCCCAACTTGGGCTTTTCTGGGTAGCCTTCGCTCGCCAGGACAACGCAGCAGGTTGGCCTTGGATCCCAGTCGACGTGGACTTCATGCAATCGCCCCTCGCAGGTGGCGATGATGAGTTCGAGTAGGTCGCTCCGAAGCCGCGGCAGGATGGTCTGGCATTCGGGATCGCCAAAGCGGCAGTTGAATTCGAGCACGCGCGGGCCGGTGCGGGTGAGCATCAGGCCTGCGAAGATCACGCCTCGATAGAGGATGTTCTCGCGGGCGAGCGCATCGACTGTGGGAACGAGCACCTCGCTCTCGATCTTGTCCATCAGTTCAGGCGTGATGCTGGCAGTGGGGCAGAAGGCACCCATGCCGCCCGTGTTGGGTCCCTGGTCATGGTCTCGCAAGCGCTTGTGGTCCTGGGCGGGGGGCAGGACGAGGATGGTGCGCCCGTCGGTGATTGCAAGCACGCTAGCTTCGGGGCCGGCGAGTTTCTCCTCGATCACGATCTTGGCACCAGCCTCGCCATGAATGCGACGGACCATGATCTGATCGATGGCATCGAGTGCTTCATTGAGCGTTTCAGGAACAACAACACCCTTGCCCTTGGCCAACCCCGCCGCCTTGATGACAGGCAGGTCGTCTCGATGGGCAGCATACAGGGCCTTGAGCTCCTTGGTCGCGCTGACCTGATTGGTGATGTATTCACGTCGATCAACGGGATCTCGGAATCGGTCGGCTTGCTCAAAGACCAGTGCGAGCAGCGGTACATCACGCTCTCGAGACTCCACGTATTGACGGGCTGACTCCGCATTGGTAAATGTTCGCGAGTCGCCCGCAGGAATCGAAGCGCCCCGCATGATCTGCTTGGCCCAAGCCTTGTCCGCTTCAAGTTGGGCACCAGCCTTGGTGGGGCCAAAGACCAGACAAGTAGGGCTGGCGAGTTTGTCCGTGAAGCCCTCTGCGAGCGGATCCTCTGGACCGATGACAACCAGATCGATCGCTTTCTTCTCCATGAACTGTTTGAGTCGGTAGATCTCCCGGATGTTCACCGGCACATCGACTGGCTTTGCCAGGGCGGCAAGGCCAGGGTTATCCGGATGGGTGGTGTACAGCGTGTTCAGGAAAGGGGAGCGGCTGATAAACAGTGCCAGCGCATGCTCGCGAGCTCCGCCGCCCATGAGCAGGACGTTGCGCTTTCGCAACGTCGTGGGGGCAGGGGCAGGCGCGGGGGCAGGGTCTGTTGGAGTGGAAGTCGGGGGAGTGGGCATGTTCGGGGCACGGTACGCGCGAGACTGGGCGCAGATGGAGGCCGCGAATCCTGGAACCATGTCAGCATTAAACGGTACTATTCATGCAGGCTTGGAGGTGCATTATCTGCAAGACGAACGAAAAGTGGTGGATACCGATGGGGGCGAGCATGCTGCTTATGGGCGTGGGGGTTATCGCGTCTTGCTCGCAGGGACACTCTCGCTCGCTTGGATTGCAGGTAGGTGCGAAGGAGATGTCGAAGATCGATTTGCCCAATATACAAGCCAATGCACCACTTGATCTCGAAGGCGTGCATCAGGTTGTGGCCTATGCACCGGGCCTGTACAGCGGCTCAGCGCCGCATGGCGAAGTAGCCTTCAAAACACTCCAACGGGCAGGGATCAAGACAATCATTTCCGTCGATGGCGCAACCCCCCAGGCGGATATTGCCAAGGCCCATGGCATGCGGTACGTACACCTGCCCATTGGATACAACGGCATGGACGAGGCCAAGACCCTGGAGATCGCGCGAGCGGTGCGAGACTTGCCAGGACCAATATTTATCCACTGCCATCATGGCAAGCATCGCAGTGCAGCAGCTAGCGCGGCCGCAGCCGTCACGCTGGGCAAAGCAACGCCTGAGGCGATGGAAGCCCGGATGCGCGTCTCACAAACTGCAGAGCATTACAAGGGGCTATGGAAGTGCGTCGAGGTCGCGAGGCCAGCCAATGACGCGGAGATCGATGCCGCCAGCAATGCATTTCCGCAAGTGCATCGCACGACCGGCATTGTGCGATCAATGGTGGATATTGATGAGATTTACGATCACATCAAGGCAATCGAGAAGGCTGGCTGGACAACCCCCCAGGATCACCCCGATCTGGTGCCCGCAGCCGAGGCGGGACGGTTGTCGGACCTGTTTCGCAATCTCAATGACGATGCATCAACACACGCCAAGCAGCCGGAGTACAGGATATGGATGCGTGAAGCCTCGGATCAGTCGCAGGTCATTGAGGACATGCTCGTGGACATACCAGCACGCCGCGTCCCTTCGCCAGCGCAGCAGGCGGAACTTTCGAGCAATTGGGCGAAAGTGGCTGCGAGTTGCAAGCAGTGCCACACGGCCTACCGAGACTTCTAGCGAGACTTCGAGATTGATGTTTCAGCCCCATAATCACCCTATATTCAACGGTATGATGCGCATAACCGACGCAGGATTGTGGGGCCTTCTTGCGCGGACCTGAAGGCGGGTACGGAAAGAACCGAAGTCCATCCGCGAGGCCGCTCGCGTGCTGGGCATTCGCCCATCGCGATGCTTGCGGCATGGAACTGGAGGCGCGATGCGCGGAACGATCCTGCTTGCAGGGCCAGAGGAGCAGACGGAGTTGGAACTGCGTCTGACGCAGGCGCTGGCTTCGTTGTGGCCCGCTGGAGAAACGCTCCAGTTGGAGCGAGTGACACTGTCACAGTTGCTGCTTCGCGCAAGCGTGCCCGATCCGATTCGCTGCCCCATGGACGAGGCAGTGCTGATTGTGGCGACACGACACACGGACGTGAACGAGATTGATCGCTGCGTCGAAGCGTTGCAGGATCAGGGTGTGGGCATCGTCATCGTTGCAGAAGATTCCGCACGCTGGACTCCGTACTGCCATCGGGGCGTCATCGTTCGTGCCTTGGACTGCGATCCTGCCCTGCTGGCGAGCATGCTGTTTGCCATGTGCGCTCGACAAGGAGTCGTCAGCGGGCTGATGCGAGAGGTTGCCATCATGCAGCGCTGCCAGGCGGGCGTGCGGGCGGAAGTCGAGCGGATTCACGAGGAACTGCATCTCGCGGCGGCCGTGCAGCACGAGTTCACGGCCTGTGCGATGCCCGAACTTGACAACCACTGGCTGAGCGTCCTCTATCGCCCTGTCAACATGGTGTCGGGGGATATCTACAACATCCGCCAACTCGACAATGACACGATCGCTTTTTTTCTTGCGGATGCTGTTGGCCATGGCGTGCCCGCTGCACTGCTCACGATGATTCTGACAAATAGCCTGATCACCGCAGATCAGTGCAGGCTGGACAAAGCGGGCATACCCGAGCGATTGGATCCCTCCGAGGTGCTCTCGCGCCTCAATCAGCGGCTCGTGGAGGGATCGCTGAATACTGGTCGATTTGCTACAGGGCTGTACGGCACGCTGAACACACGAACTGGCGAGGTGACTGTCGCGGGCGCCGGGCACCCCGCACCGATGGTGCTCGAAGTCGACAACGGCTTGCGCGAGTTGGAGACCCAGGGACCGTTGCTCGGTATTTTTTCCGATGCGGTCTTTGACCAAACCACCACCGTCCTGCGACCGGGGGAAACCCTGCTGCTTTACACCGACGGGATGGAGGCCGCGTTCCCGCGCTTGCGTGTGGCGGGGCAATCCACCATGCACTTGCCAGCGCCGCACGTGCTGCAACTGTCGAGCCTTTTCCGTTCGCACTCCGACGCGACCACCTGCATGGGCCAACTCGAAGCGATGCTCGACGAACAGTCGGGCAGCCTGCATCAGGCCGATGACATCACGGTGCTGGCGATCACTGCGAAGCGTCGGGCTGCCCTGCAACGCATGGCGGCCTGAGCATAAAGGGTCCGCAAAGCGAGCATCGATGGGGACGTGTACCCTCGCTCCGCATGAACCCGTACCTCCGCGTCGTTATCGCCCTTGCGATTGCTCCTGTGTTCGCATTCACGCCCGCGATTGCCCAGCATCGCCACCACAAGCAGGGCGAACGATTCAAGCCCGCGCAAGACTCGGCCAACGCGCCGCAGGGCACTGATGCCACGAGCGAGGAGAAGAAGGACGAGCCGGTTGATCCGACGAAGCTGACCACCGAAAAATTCGCTGGCCTCAAGGCTCGCGGCGGGATCGGTGGAGCGATGATGTCGGGGCGCATCTCCGACATCGCCGTGAATCCCAAGAACCAGAGCGAGTGGTACGTTGGCGTTGCGAGCGGGGGCCTCTGGAAAACAAGTAACAGCGGGTTGACGTTCGCCCCGATCTTCGACAGTTACGCCAGTTACTCGATCGGCTGTGTCACGATCGATCCCGATAACACCAACGTCGTCTGGGTGGGCACGGGCGAGAACAACAGCCAGCGCAGCGTGGCCTGGGGCGACGGCGTCTACGTCTCTCGCGATGCGGGCAAGAGTTTCACCAACGTTGGCCTCAAGAGCGCGGGTAGCATCGGCATGATTCGTGTCGATCCGCGCGACAGCAATGTCGTGTATGTCGCCGCGTTCGGACCCCTATGGAGCGATGGCGGTGATCGCGGATTGTTCAAGACAATCGACGCTGGCAAGACATGGAACAAGATTCTCGATCTGGGCGAGCAGACGGGCGTGAACGAAGTCCATATGGATCCGCGAGATCCCGACACGCTCTATGCGACGGCGTATCAGCGTCGGCGGCATGTCTGGACGCTCATCAATGGCGGACCCAACGGAGGCATCCACAAGAGCATCGATGCGGGTAAGACGTGGCAGAAAGTTAAGAGTGGGTTGCCGACAGGTGACATCGGTCGCATAGGCATGGCCATCAGCCCGCCCAACCCCGATGTTGTGTACGCGATCATCGAGGCTCAGGGCGACAAGAGCGGCGTCTATCGCTCGCTGGACCGGGGCGAGAGTTGGGAGAAGCGAAGCGGATACTTGTCGAGCAGTCCGCAGTATTACCAGGAGTTGGTCGCCGATCCCAAGAACGTTGATCGGTTCTACGCCCTCGATACGTTTCTTCACACCACCGACGACGCGGGCAAGACCATGAAGCGTGTCGAGCACAAGAACGTCCACGTCGACTGGCACGCGTTGGTCATCAATCCCGACAATACCAACCATCTGCTGGGCGGCAACGACGGCGGGCTGTACGAAACCTGGGATCGCAGCAACTGGCGATTCTTTCCCAACCTTCCCATCAAGCAGTTCTATCGCGTCGCGGTGGACAACTCCGAGCCGTTCTACTTCATCTATGGCGGCACGCAGGACAACAACACCATCGGCGGTCCATCTCGCACGACGGACATAGTTGGCATCACCAATGAAGACTGGTTTGTCACTGTCGGTGGCGATGGCTTTGAACCCGCGATTGATCCCAAAGATCCCAACATCGTTTACAGTCAGTGGCAGGATGGTGGGCTCGTCCGCTTTGATCGCAAGAGCGGCGAGCAGATCGACATCCGCCCCGTCGAGAGGCGCGACGACAAGCCGTTTGTCTTCAACTGGGACGCGGCCCTGATCATCAGCCCGCACAGCAACACGCGCCTCTACTACGCCGGCAACTTCCTTTTCCGCAGCGACGACCGGGGCGATAGTTGGACGAGAGTCAGCGACGATCTTACGCGAGGCATTGATCGCAACCAACTGAAAGTATTGGGTGTCATCCAGAAACCCGATGCCGTCGCGAAGCATCGCAGCACGAGCATCTGGGGCAGTGGCGTATCGCTCAGTGAATCGCCTATGAAGGAGGGGTTGATCTACGTCGGCACCGACGACGGGCTCATCAACATCACCGAAGATGCAGGCAAGACATGGCGGCGCATCGATACGCTGCCCGGTATTGACAACGCTGCGATGGTTGATGGCAGGCAGTTGACGTTGATAAGCGATGTCGAGGCAAGCCGTCACAACGAACGTCGCGTCTTCGCCACCGTCGACAACCACAAGTTTGGCGACTACAAGCCCTACGTCCTCCGCAGCGATGACACGGGCACCACTTGGACCAGCATCGCGGGTGACCTGCCGCCAATCGGTACGGCGTACAGCATCGTCGAGGACCATGTCAACGCCGATCTGCTGTTTGTGGGCACGGAGTTTGGTGCGTACTTCACAGTCAATGCAGGCACCAACTGGTTCAAGTTGAGTGGCGTACCCACGATCGAATGCCGCGATCTGGAGATTCAACGTCGTGAGAACGATCTCGCGATCGCCACGTTTGGTCGCGGGTTTTATATTCTCGACGACTACACACCCTTGCGCACTGCCAGTAGCGAGATTTTCGGCAAGCAAGCGCACATCTTCCCGATCCGCACGGCACTTGCCTACATCCCGCGTTCGCGCCTTGGGGGCAACGACGGTCGCGGGTGGTCCGGTGCAGATTTCTACGCCACCCCCAACCCACCCTTCGGCGCGATGATCACGTATCACCTCAAGGAGAAGGTGATGACACGAAAGGAGCAGCGACAGGAGGCCGAGAAGAAGAGCGACTGGCAGCACGCAACTCTCGAAGCACTGCAAGCCGAGGATCGCGAATTGGCACCCAAGGTTGTGCTGATCGTTCGCGACAGCACCGGCACCATCCTGCGCCAACTCGACATGGCACGCGAGGCTGGCATCCACCGCACCAGTTGGAATCTTCGACTGCCCCTGGCCACGCCCGTGAGTCTTTCAACCCGTTCGCTCGATCCGTGGGAGAGTGAGCAGGATGGTCCGCTCGTTCCGCCAGGCATGTACAACGTGCAACTGGCCAAGATCGTCGATGGCATCACGACGATGCTCGACTCGCCCATTTCCTTTGAAGTTCGCGACCTGGACCAGGCCACACTCGCGGCCAAAGGTCCCGCTCGAAGCGAAAAGTTTGAGTTTGAACGTAAACTCAACGACTTGCAGCGGGCATCAGAGGGAGTCGATGGCGTGCTGGGCGAGATTGCCAATCGGCTGACGCACCTGCGCAAGGGCATCATGTCAACGCCCGGCGTGGATATGAGCGTATCGAACGATCTCGAAGCACTGCGAGTCCGACAGGCCAATATCAACCGAACTCTAAATGGTGATTCGACGCTCGATGGGCGCGGCGCTGCCCAGGCACCATCGATTCGTTCTCGTATTGGCAGCGCGTTCTACAGCATGCTCAACAATACCCAGCCGCCCACCAAGACACATCGCGAACAGTTTGAGATCGCGGGCGAGCTCTTTGAGAAAGTGCTGGCGGATACCAGGACGCTGGTGTCAGACATGGAAGCGCTCGAAGGCAAACTCGAAGCCAAGCAGGTTCCTTGGACGCCCGGGCGACTGCCCGAGTGGAAGAAGTAGGCTCGCGCCGATCAGTGTCTACATGGGCCGATACAGGTCCATGATCTGTCGCACGCGTTCTGGATCGGGCACGTCGCGCATGTACACCTCGGGCTCTTCCTCGCCACCAGTGAAGATGGCGATGCTGCCAACACGCCACACTCGCTCCCGCAGCGACTGGTCCACGCGCACGTTTTTGACATCACGATGCAGCACCTCGCTCACGCGACGCTGCAGGAATCCATCCCGATCGATCAATCGCTTGTTAGTGATTCGAATCTGCGTGCCCAGCGATCGTACTTTCATCCATGCTGGGATCACACCGGCTGTCAATCCGCCCGCAAGGCACGCCGCCCACGCGACCACATGCCACGAGTTTCCCCATCCAAAAAAACCAGCACCGATACCAACCAGTCCGAGCAGGGCGAACCCAAAGAACTGCAGTGGCTTCGCGCGGGCAGGACTTGGTCGCACTACCAGCACATCAACTTCCGCTCCGTCCGCAGATGGCAGGCCCTCGACCACGGCACGATCAGGCTTGGTTGATGATTCGCTCGCGGATACTCGGGCCGCGGCGGGCGGCGGTTGGGCAGGATCATGATAGAGAAATGGCAGCGTGCAATGCGGGCAGGCGAATTGCTCGCCGCTTGCCGGAGCATCCATGGTGAGCGCACGCTGGCAGTGAGGACAGGTATATCGCACGACGCAGGATACGAACCCCAAGCATGAGCAAAGTCGTAAACCGAGCGTGATTGGTCGTATTGGGGTCGATCAGAGCCAGGCATCTTCAAACCGCATGCCCGTGGGTATCGTCGCAACATTACTCGTTTCCAGCATGCTCGCCACTGGATACGCGCAGTAGTCATTGCTGAACGACCCCGCAGGACGGTGGTTGCCCGAGAGCCCCAGCCCGCCAAAGGGCAGTTTGCTGCTCGCGCCAGCAGTGCCTGCATTGATGTTCAGACATCCCGCCCTGCACTCGTGCATGAAACGGTCTATCGATGCCCGGTCTTGCGTGAACAGGCTCGCGGCGAGTCCAAATCTGGTTGCGTTCGCCTGTTCGAGTGCCTGGTCCATGTCTTTGACGATGCTGATGCGGACGAGCGGCCCAAAGACCTCGATATCCGCACCCGCACAGACTTGAAAGTCATCGCTCCCGTCGAATGCGTCAACCTGCACAACGCCCGGCGTAAGGTACCAACCCTGTGCAACTTGCTTCCCATCTGCACGCGCACGCTCCCCGTTGGGCGAGTGCTCGGTGCAGGGAACCAGCATGCGAGCGTTGCCAGGAGCCAGTGCCATCGCGCGCTGCGCGTTCAGAACCATGTTTCGAGCTTGCTGAGAAATCAGTGGACCCATGAAGACCGGATGCGACGCGTTGGGCGAACCGATGATCAGCCCGCTCGCCACCTTGCAGAACGCAGAGAGAAACTTGCTCGCGATCGATTCGTGGACGATAATCCGACGCGTACACGTACAACGTTGCCCTGTGCCGATGAACGCGCTGCGCACGCACTCGATCACGGCTTGACGCAGATCCGCATCGCCCATCACAATCGCCGCGTTGTTTCCACCCATCTCAAGCGCCAGCATGCGCCCCGGATGGTCGACGCTGGCCTGTATGATCGTTCGCCCCACGGGCCACGAACCAGTGAAGAGCACACCATCGATATCGCTGTCGGGTGCGACAAGAGCCTTTGCTGTTGCAACGCCGCCCTGTACGAGGTTGATGACGCCCGCCCCCCGCCCCTGCACGTTGCAATCGCGCAAGGCCTGATCAAAGAGTTCAACCAAGGCCTGCCCGCATGCGGGGGCTTTGTCACTGGGCTTGAAGACGACAGTGTTCCCCATCGCCAGCGCGGGCACTATGTGCCCGTTGGGCAGGTGCATCGGAAAGTTGAACGGACCGATCACCGCGAGCACGCCGTGGGGGCGAAAGTCGCAGCGGCCAGTGCGCGTCGCGGTCAGTGGCAACTCAAACGGCGTGACGCGGGCGAGCCCGCCTTCCTTTGCCGCGTCCAGGGTGATTTCCACTTTGCTGGCAAGCAACCCCGCCTCTGCCTTTGCGTCCCACAAGACTTTGCCGACTTCGTCACTGAGAAGTTGAGCGAGCGAACTCTCGCGTTGCTTGGCTAACTCCTGAAAGCGACGAAGGACTCGGACGCGACCTTCCAACCCCAGACGTGACCACAGAGACAGCGCCGCTCGCGCGCTGCGTACCGCGTCAATCACGTCATCCGTTTGCTCCCATCCCTCCCAGATCACTCGATCAGGCTCAGCGGGGCTACATGAGCGGACGATGCTGCCAGTAGGAGCATTGGTAATGTTCAGCGGCTTCCAAAAGCCGCCGATTAGGTTCGATGGAGGATGTACGAGCGTCATGGATAATGCCTCGTTCCGACGCTCACGACTCGCTCGCCTTGCCGCGGCGCGTGCCAGATCGCATGCCAGATCGCATGCCTGAGCGTGTACCAGGTCTGCTCTCGGGCTTCGCGATTCGTGGCGTCGCCTTGCCATTGGCACCCGCATGGTTGACGAGGTGGGCATCGCTCCGCGTCGCAGATTCAGATACGGGCGAGCCAAACTGCTTGAGTGTCGTGAAGCCGATGGAAGCGCCGTTCTCGATCTGGAGCATTTCCATTGTCTCGGGCAGCAGACGCACAGGCCCCTTCTCATCTTTACCAGTGCCCATCTCGACGAGTGCCTCGGTGCCGCGAAGTTCACCCTCGCCCGTGATGACGCTGACGATCGCACGCTCCGTGCAGCGTTCGAGTGTTGTCACCTTGCCGATTTCTGCCCGCCTTGTCCAGTTGACCAGCGGCACCTGGTCCGTCGCGCAGTCCAGATGCGGGCCGCCATCGAAGGGATCGATGAAGCCGCGATACTTGAAACCGAGTGTTTCGAGCATGCGCCGCGCGGGTATGGTTTCTCGCCCGACAACACCCACGACATTGATTACTTCCAAGGGCAGCAGGGTCAGATAAATCTCGTCCTTGGGCAGCAGTTCCTGGATGAACTTGCGATTGTGCTGGCAGAAGCGATCGGCTTCTGCGAACTTCACCGGAATGAACTTACGGCCAAATGCATCCCAGAAGGGATTGTCGCCATCGCTGGTCACTGGCCCCATCATCTCCGCGAGGATTGTGTCTGCGAACTGATCGCGGAACAGCCCCACCAGATGAAACCTGATGAACGAAAGCAGCCTGCCGGGCCGCAGCCGATGGCCGCGAAAGCCAGGATCCAGGATCAATCCACCGATCTCGCTAGGACCAGACTCGTCCCCATCGAGGCGCGCAACCGTGTGCGTCGTGCCGAAGCGAAGGCTTTCGCTATGGAACTTCTTTTCCGAGACGGCAAGACGCCAATTCGGATTGCCCGGACCGCCCATGTGCGTGCGGATCTGGCTCGTACCGATCACGCTGCCAGACTCGGTATCCACGATTGAGAACATATAGACATCAGAATTTTCGTCGAGCGCAGCCATGCCACCCGAACTCGACGCACCGCGTGCGGGCTTGGGCTTGCGTGCCCGCTTGGACGTTGGAGATGTCTGGTTGGCCCACTGTAACGCGAGTTTCCGAAAGCAGCGCCGCGAATGGTCGATCCGGGCGCTGATCAGATTCTCAGCCGGCGGCAGGTTGATGAAGTACACGGTTCGCGCGAGTTTGACCAGCGTCGAAGTGTCCTCGGGTTTGGATGGTCGGATGAGAAACACGCGGGCCTCCGGGGCGTTGTGCAAGGCGCGACCGCTCGTGAGCAGGTCTGATAATCTATTTCGTCGAACTCGGACATGGTAGTTCCCAAGCGGCATCGGTCCGATCAGGATCGTTCCCGCAAGTCAGAGGTTGTGTAGATTTGAAACCCTTGCTCACAAGAGACTTAGATTATGATCGGGGCGTGTGCGGGCTCTGGGTTTGGTACACGCTTGGGCGGGAAAATCGCTTCGCTCACTTTTTGCACCACCACATACAAGGCTGGGATAAAGATCAGGCCCAGCACGGTTGCGCCCACCATGCCGCCAAAGACCGCAGTGCCGATAGCGCGTCGGCTCGCCGCGCCAGCACCGGTTGCGTTGAGCAATGGCACCACGCCCAGAATGAAGGCGAAACTGGTCATGAGGATCGGGCGGAAGCGCGAACGGGCGGCCTCGACTGCGGAATCGATGATCGACTTGCCCTGCATGCGATACTCGCGAGCGAACTCGACGATCAAGATCGCATTCTTCGCTCCCAGTCCAACCAGCAGCACCAGCCCGATGCCCGTGAAGACGTTGTTGTCCAGATTGCGCCAGAGCACAAAGCCCATCGCACCGATCACGACGAGCGGTACACTGAAGACAACGGCAAGGGGCGTGGTCCAACTCTCATATTGAGCCGCAAGGATCAGGTAGACCAGCAGCATCGCAAGGCCAAAGACGACCGTTGTTTGTCCGCCCGCGAGGCGCTCCTGATAACTGAGGGCTGTCCATTCGAATCCCATGCCTTGCTCGGGAAGTTTCTGGCTGGAGATTTGTTCCATGACGCTGATCGCCTGGCCCGAACTCGCGCCCTTGGCGGGCACGCCATTGATCGTTGATGAGGGGTACAAGTTGTACCGCTCAATGCGGTCGGGTCCGATGGACTCACGCACGCTTGCGAAGGTCGATACGGGGATCATCTGCCCTGCACGGTTGCGCACTTCGAGTTTGGTGATGTCCTCTGGTGTGAGGCGGAACTTCGCATCGGCCTGCATGTTGACCTGGAACGTGCGGTTCTGGAAGTTGAAGTCATTGACGTACGCGCTGCCCAGCGCAGATTGGAGCGTGTCAAAGACGCTCTGGAGCGGAATGCTCAGGTTGTACACCTTCTCGCGGTCGATGTCGACGTACAACTGCGGCACGCCCGCGCGATAACTGCTGAAGGTGTATGCGATGGCCTGCGGATTGCCGAACGACGCGCCGATCAGTTCGTCGGTCGCCTGCTGGAGGGCGACGCGTCCGCGATTGCTGCGATCCTGCACGCGAAGGTCAAAGCCGCTGGTGTTGCCCAGGCCCTGGATCGCGGGCAGGCTGAAGACGATTGTCTGCGCCTCCATGATCGGCGCGACCTTGGCTTGCAACTCCGCCATGATCGTTTCGACACCCCGCTTGATCTTCGCACGCTCGTCCCAGGGCTTGAGCACGATCCAGCAGTTACCGTAGTTGGTCCCCTGTCCCTGGATCACGCTGAAACCACTGAGCGTCACGACATCCTCGACGCCCTCGACCTGCTGCGCCATGGCGCTGATCCTGTCGGTGACTTCCTTGGTCCGCTCCAGGCTCGCGCCGTCGGGCAACTGCGATGCGATCACCACAAACCCCAGGTCCTCGTTGGGAACAAACCCGGTGGGAACAGCCTGAAAGACTCGAATCGTCACGAACATCAGAGCACCAAAGGCGAGCATCGTGACAAAGGCCAGTCGCGCGTTCCATCGCGTCAGGTACGCATAGAAGTTGGTGATGGCTGTAAAAACGCGATTGAACTGATCCCCCAGCCATGCGAAGGGCCGGAACAACACGAATGGCTTGTGCCCGGGCTGGTGGACCTTCAAGAGCAGTGCGCACAACGCCGGGCTGAGCGTCAAGGCACACACCGCAGACAAGGCCGTGCTCGCAGCAATTGTCAACGCGAACTGGCGATACATCTGACCGGTGATGCCAGACAGCGCAGCCGCGGGCAGAAAGACGCTCATCAGCACGAGCGTGATCGCGACGACCGGCCCCGTAATCTCTCCCATGGCCTTGATCGTCGCGTCCTTCGCGGACAATTTGAACTCGGTCATGTTGCGTTCAACGTTCTCGACCACGACGATGGCATCGTCAACCACGATGCCGATGGCCAGCACCAGCCCGAACATCGTGAGCATGTTGATCGAGAACCCGAAGAGCAGCAGCAGCAGGAAGGTGCCAATGAGCGAAACCGGAATCGTGAGAGCGGGAATCAGCGTGGTTCGCAAACTCTGCAGGAAGACCAGTACCACGATGAAAACCAGTATGAAAGCCTCGATCAGCGTCACAAGTACTTCTTCGAGCGAGGCCTTGATGAACATCGACGAGTCGTAGAAGAACTTGGCTTTGGTACCGGGCGGAAGCTTGACCGGAGCATCGGGAGCCGTCAGCTCCGCCAGTTTCTTGGTCATAGCGTCGGCGATCTCGACAAGATTGGCCCCGGGTAATTGATAGCAGACCAGGATGGCGTTGGGCTTGCTGTTGAACGTGCTGATCGTGCCGTAGTCGCGCGCTCCCAGTTCAACTCGCGCGATGTCCTTCACCCGCACCAACTGCGTGCCGTTGGCCTTCACGATGATCTGCTCGAACTGCTCCGCCTCGACCAGCCGGCCCTGCGTGGTCGCGATCAACTCGAAGTCCGTGCCAGTCGGCGCAGGCTGACGCCCGATGGCCCCGGCTGCAACCTGCACATTCTGCTCTCGGATCGCGGCACTCACGTCATTCACGCTCAACCCGCGCGCCTTGAGTTTCTCGGGATCGAGCCAGATGCGCATCCCGTATTCCTTCGCGGGCAGGATGTTGATCGCGCCCACCCCTGGAATGCGTGCGATCTCATCGCGCCAATGCAGCGTGAGGAAGTTGCTCAGCGTCACGTCGTCAACCTGCCCGTCGGGACTCGACAGAGACAGCACGCCCGCCAGCGTTGTGGATTGCTTGCGAGTCGTCACGCCCTGTCGCCGCACTTCCTCGGGCAGCTTTGCCTGCGCGATCGACACACGGTTCTGCACCAGTACCGCTGCCAGGTCGACGTTGGTTCCGGGCTTGAAACTGATGTCCAGCGAGTAACGCGAGTCGCTGGAGACCGAGTTCATGTAGATCATGTTGTCCACGCCGTTGACCTCCTGCTCAACAGGCGAGGCAACAGTGTCGGCAATGGTCTGGGCCGATGCGCCCGGATAGACCGCCTCGACGCGCACGACGGGCGGGGCCAACTCGGGATACTGCGCCACTGACAGGCGTGTACTCGCGATATACCCAAGAAGCACGATAATGATGGAGATCACGCAGGCGAAGACCGGACGCGTGATGAAGAACTTGCTGAACATGAGTGAGTCCGGCGGACGGGAAGTATGAGAACCAGAACCCGACGTTCTGCTGTTGACGCTTGAGCCAAGCGGAGTGGAAACGCGCAGCGACTTGCTCGCGACGCACGTTCTACTTCTTGTCGCTTTCCTTTGCTGGGCCGCTGGCTGGGGGAGTCGCGTTCTGAGGCGGAGAGCCCGCCTCGTCCTTCTTGATTGGCTTGACCTCAAGACCCGGTCGAGCGCGTTGGACGCCGTTCACGATCACCCAGTCGTCGGCCGACACAGTCATGCTGCCATCCTCGCCCGCATCAAGAATACGCTGGCGATTGACGACTTTGCCAAGACGAACGTTGCGACGCTCTGCTTTATTGTCCTTGCCCACGACCATCACGAACGGTCCGGATTGGTCACGCTGGATCGCCACGTCCGGCACCATCATCGCCTGCTTCTCTCCGATGAAAGATTGCAGTCGCACGAAAAGCCCGGGCAGGATCGTTCCATCCTTGTTATCAAAGACCGCTTCCAGTTTGATGGTGCCCGTCTCCGGATTGACGATGTTGTCGCCCCACGCGAAGACACCCTCGTGCGGATATCCCGTCTCGTTTACCAATGCCATACGCACGGGAACCAACGCTCTTCCATCCTCACCCGGGCGTCGATTCTGATTGACTCGCCGCAGGTTCAGCACCTCACGCTCGCTAAAGTAGTACGTTGCATAGACCTGCGAGTCGTTGACGACGGTTGCCAGCAGGGTCGGCTCGTTGGATCCCACCAACTGCCCGACCTCGATGGGCAGGATGCCCAGTCGCCCCGAGACAGGAGACTTGACCTGCGTCCATTCCAAGTCAAGTTTCGACGCATCCAGACGCGCTTGGGCCAACTGCACCCGCGCTTCTGTTGAGTCACGCTCCGCTTGTGCTCGATCTAACTCGATCTTGGCCGCCGCGTTGCGTGCGACTGTCTCGCGCGTTCGCTCCAGCGTGGTTTCAGCCAGTTGCAATGCTGCCTTCGCGACCGCAACCTCTGCCTCGCCCTGCTTGACAATCGCCTGGAAAGGACGCGGGTCGATCGTGTACAGCAGTTCGCCCGCCTTGACCCGCTGCCCCTCGATCGCGTTTTTCTTCTCAATAAACCCACGCACCCGCGCGCGAATGTCCACCGTCTCTTTCGCCCGGGTTGTGCCCGTCATCTCCATCGTATCGGGCACCGTTTCGGTGATCGGTTTGGCCACCTGCACTTCGGGCGGCGGTGGTGGGGCAAACGCCGCAGCCTTGGGCTTACAGCCATTCAACGCCACAGCAACTCCCATCGCCAACAACATGGACCATGCGAGCGTAACTCTAGACAACAAACCAAGATCGACGCAAGCGGGCACAATCATGCAAGTACTCCACGAGTGGCGGCGGCACAATGACAAGGAAACCGTAGCCAGCACAATACAGCTTTCTGAGATGCGATGTGTTATTCATGGTGGCAGGAATCCTCAACTCGATGCGAAGAAATACCCGCTCAGTCCTGTGCATGTGTTCAGGTACTCGAAATGCAGCATCAAGCACTTGTTGCCGGCGCGACTGCCCGCACCGATTGCTGCGCCTTCCACAACTTGTGGGGGGCGAGCCATATCCACGCGATGACCGCCAAGGGCAGCGATGCCATAAACTCGCCCGCCGTGCATAGCAGCGCGAGCAAAGCGACTGTGTCTTTGGTCAGGCCCATGAGTGCGCCGGCCGCAGCGGTGCCAGCCTCGGTAAAGCCCAAAGTTCCCGCTGGTGCCAGCGCCCGCAGCAGCATGTTGGTGCAGCCCACTTGCATGCCCTGAGCGGGAGACAGATCAACTTCAATCATCGATGCCGCGATCCAGAATCGCAAGCCATATGTACATAGGTCAACGACCCGCAAACCCACATGCCCAGCGACGATGCCCGGACTGAGCGCAATTTTTTCAGCACCCAACGACAACATTGCAAGCTTCGGGAATCGTCGGGCCACCAGCGGGATCATCCGACCGCACAGATGCACCAGCCCCATGAAGCCAGCCAAGGCCAACACCAGGATCCCCGCCACCTTCAGATCGAGCATTCCGCCCCGACTGATCGACCAATAAATGACCGCGCCGACGATCAGCACGGTGCCCAGAGTAAGCCCTGCAAACGCAGCATACCACGCCGCCATCTGCTTCCACGTCACCTTGTGCTTGCGAATATGCACCAGCGTCCGAACAATGAGGCTGAGTTTGAACGGCAGGATCGAGAGGCATGTGGCGATGAAGTTCGCCGCCACCGTTTCTCCGACCGGGATCCGTTTGATGGGGAGCAGCGTCAGCCAGAACATGACGCCGTTGATCGCAAGGCTAAGGGCCGAGAGTGCGATCATCGCCGCGACTTTCAATGGCGGCGCATCTTTCAACTTCGCAATCGCGTCGGCGTTCTTCCCCGATAATGCCAGGTGCAGCGCCCACCAGAGCAGCGCCACACCAACACCCGCGCCCAACAACTGCAACGCGATGCGCTGAGGTGTCCACGCGATCTTGCGTTCTGCTGCTTTGGGCACGTCAACCAAGTCTGGCTCCATAGACGCAGAACCCTGAACGGACTTCACATCATCAGACATGCCCGAATTTGGTTTCACCTGCCAAGGTATGTCGCACGCGCCCTCGTATCCTCGTCCAAGCAATGCGCACGCCTGAAGATTCTGTTCCAGCCCTGCAAGCCCCAGCCGACCCGCCCCGTCGGTTTGTCCTGCTACGCACGCCCATCGGTGTCGCTGGGCTGGGCGTGTTGCTCACCATGGTGCTTGCCTGCCTGCTGTCTCTCCCTTGGACGCTCGGGCGCGTCACGGATATCACTGGCGGCTCTGGTGTCCCCCGATACAACCTGGGCGAGACCAACCAGAATCGCCTGCCTCCGTTCTGGATCAGCCCGCGTCCTGCGGACGTTCCCAAACTGCATGCCGCCGTGCCTGTCGAGCGAGTCGAAACGATCGCCAAGGATCTCTCGCTCACACGCGACCAGGTGCTCGCGAGCCGCGAAGGCCCCGCCTTCCAACGCATGCGCGCCCACTGGCCCCGCTCGCTGCTGGGCACCGATGCCCTAGGACGCAGCGTGCTGGTTCGTGTGCTCGCAGGTGGTGGAGCATCGCTATTGATTGGTATTGCCGCCGCTGCTTTGTCCGTCGGCATTGGCACGCTCTATGGAGCGCTCGCGGGATACGTGGGCGGACGCACCGATGCCGTGATGATGCGGATTGTGGACGTGCTCTACGGACTGCCCTATGTGTTGCTCGTGGTGTTGCTGGCGATTGCCAGCGATGCGATGGTGGGGGAGTATCTCTCTCGCCAGAAGGAGCGAACTTCCTGGGTTCGCGAGCAGACAATCCAACTCGTTCGCATCGATCAATCGATCATGCAGCGACCAGACGCGCCAACATCCACCGCCGAACTTCGCGACCGTGCCCGTGAATATCTGGTCGCACGCCCCGAGCAGCGTGAGCGTCTCGAACGCGAGGCACTCGCCAACTTTCAGCCCCGTGCGGTCTCACAAACAACCCGCACGCTGCTCGACATGGGCACGCTCCTGATCGCGATCGGTGGCGTGAGTTGGCTGACGATGGCGCGCGTGATTCGAGGCCAGGTGCTGAGCCTCAAGCAACAGCCCTTCATCGAAGCCGCGCGGGCCATGGGCCTCTCGACACCACGCATTTTTTTCCGACATCTCCTGCCCAACTTGATCGGCCCGATCATCGTGTATGCGACCCTGACCGTGCCCCAGGCAATCCTGCAGGAGTCGTTCCTCAGTTTCCTGGGCATCGGTGTCAAGCCACCGCTCCCTAGTTGGGGAAACCTTGCCGCAGATGGTTTGGTCGAACTGAATCCCTATCAATCGAATTGGTGGCTCTTACTGTTTCCGTGCCTGCTGCTTGCGATCACCCTGCTCTCGCTGAACTTCCTTGGCGAGGGCCTGCGCGATGCGCTGGACCCCAAACGAAGCCGCGGAAAATAAATGCGATTGTTGAATCCATACTTAGTTTACGGCATCACACGATGACTGGGGTATCACATCAGTTACAGGAGTTCATCATGTCACGCATCGCTCCCATCGATCCTGCCCACGCAACCGGCCGCGCCAAGGAAATTTTCGAAGGGCCCCTCAAGGGCAAGCACTTCAACATCTTTAAGAGCATGGCGGCTAGCCCCGCCGCACTCGATGCCTATCTCGGTTTCTCCGGTGCCATGGGCAAAGCCAGCCTCTCGGCCAAAGAGCAGGAAGTCGTCCAACTCGCGATTTCGGAAGCGAATAACTGTGGGTACTGCGCAGCCGCACACACTGCTATTGGCAAGATGCATGGTCTGACCGATGCTCAAACCATCGATGCGCGTCGTGGCCATCTCGAGGATCCCAAACTGAATGCCCTCGCCAAGTTTGTGCTTGCAATCCACGAGAAGAAGGGATTCGTCAGTGATAACGATGTCGCCGCGTTCCGCAACGCCGGCTATGGCGATGCCCAACTTGCCGAGGCCGTCGCGTCCTATGCCCAGATCGTCTTCACCAACATCTTCAACCATGTGAATAACACCCCCATCGACTTCCCCATCCCTGCCAAGATCTAAACTATGACCAAGGGTCATGCTCGGGGGGTCATGCCCGGGGGTTATGGCTAAATGCTGGCGGAACGGCAGCAAGCGAACTCGCTCTGTCTTCATAGCGGTCCCTCTGCCACCCGACCAAGGAACCACGAGCGTTGAACACCAGGCTTTTCCAGCCCAGTGTTTGACGCTCGTTTTGCATAGCAGCATCACCTGATTGCCAGCCTCGCATACCCTCGTCACCCATGAGTCTCTCGATTCCAAGTTGGGCCATCACCGTCGGCGCAGTCGCCACGTTGCTCGCTGGCGTGACACTCATCGTCGCCAGTTGCCCAAGCCCTCGTGCTCCATCCAGCAATGACCGTTCGGCGTTCCAGCGCGATCAAGGGTCTTCAACCAGACTTTCGGGTCAGCAGTTACGCCCCGCGTGGCTTGAGCCGCTCCCTATTCCGCCAGCCGGCAGCAGCCTGGTCCGTGCAGAGGACTTTCCCGCTGGCGTTCGCCTGCGCGTCCGCGACGACAGTGCCATGGCCAGTGACACACGCCCGATTTATGTCGCCCACTCCCGCAACAACTGGAACCCCACCGGCACGCGCATGGCCCTCAGCGACGATGGCCTGTGGGAAGTGATGATACTGCAAGATACCCAGCAATTGCCGCTTGAATACAAACTCACGCTGGGAAGTTGGAACCACTGCGAGGTCGATCCGGGCGGATTCTCCGTCTCCAATCGCACGCTTCCCTTCATCGACGCTGGCAAGCAGAACCGCGATGCCGTCGTCAACGTGGAAGTCAGCGTCGCTCGCTTTCTCCGCGATGGTGAAACCGAGAATCTTGCCCGAGGCTGGACCCCGCGCGTTGTCAGTGGTAGCGTCAAAGCCATCACCCTCACTGGGGGCGGTGGACGTGCCCAGAACCTCACCCGTGATGTGTGGGTCTGGCTCCCGCCCCGATATGACGATCCGGCCAATGCCGATCGCAACTATCCAGTCCTGATCATGCTCGACGGCCAGGCGATGTTCGAGCGCCCGCCCAACTCCCAGGCAGAATGGCAGATGGACGAGACCGCTTCGCGACTCATCGCCAACGGCTCTATCGAGCCCTTCATCTGCATCGCCATTCCCCACTCCGGCGGTTTTCGCTTCGACGAGTATCTCACCACAACCATCAACCCTCAGGATGTTCCCGACAGTTACATGTTCGCCGATGCTCTCCGAGACGCAAGCAACACGGGCGATCAGTTTGTCCAGTACCTGATCAACAGCGTCCTTCCCGCTGCGCGTCAACACTGGCGCATCACACGCAATCCGGCACAAGTAGGCATCGGTGGCGGAGACCTCGCCGCAAGCCTTGCGTACTACGCCGCCTCGCGCTACCCCGATTCCTTCGGCATGGCTCTCTGCGAGGATCCCTGGGTGCCCATCAACGAAGAAGCCAGTGAACGCTACATGCATGAATTGACCGCTGGTCATCCAACCCCGCGCGTGCTGTATTACGGCTTTGGCGATCTCATCGCTGTCGAGCAGCGCATCCTGGGCGTCGTCAACACCGACGACATCGTGAGTCAGATCGAAGTCAGCAAGGCGATCCTCTCTCAGGCAACCAGCCAGCCCGATTCCATGCGCATCAATTTCAAGCGCGGCACCGGATCGGGCATTACCTGGTGGGCCCAGCGCCTGCCCGAAGCCCTCCAGACGCTCTTCCCCGCCAGCGGCACGCCCAAGCAGGCACCAATTGAATGAGCCAGCCACAAGTCATCCAGCCCTCCAACCCCTCAAGGTCCTGACGTAGACTGACACGTGAGTCAGGCTTCCTCTACCGCAACCGATCCCCCTTCCCGCGTCTGTGTCGTCGGATCGCTCAACATGGACTTGGTTGTGCGCGCTCCCCGCATTCCCCTCCCGGGTGAAACCGTGCTGGGGGGCGGATACCGAACTTTCCCTGGCGGCAAGGGTGCGAATCAAGCCGTCGCTGCGGCGCGCATGGGCGCATCCGTCTCCCTCATCGGTTGCATAGGCGATGATGCCCACGGCCCACGCGTCCGTCAGGCGCTCGAACAGGAGAATATCGACCTCACTGGCCTGGCAATTCGTCCCAGTCAGGCCACCGGCCTCGCCCTCATCACCGTTGCTGATGGCGGCGAGAACGCCATCGTTGTCGCGCCCGGCGCAAATGCAGATCTCTCTGTCGAACACATATCGCTGTATGGGCAACTGATTGACCAGTGCGATGTCCTGCTTTTGCAACTCGAAGTGCCCAACACCGCTGTCGTTGCCGCTGCCCAACGTGCCCGCGCAGTCGGAGCCGCCGTCATTCTCAATGCCGCTCCCGCTAGAGCCCTCTCTGCTGAATTGCTAAAATTGGTCGATGTTATTGTCGTCAATCGTGGCGAAGCCGCGCGCATCCTGGGCCTTGACCCAAACCTCGATCCTGCCCGCCTGGCCTTGCGCATGCCCGAATTAGGCCCCCCAACCGCGATCCTCACCCTTGGTTCATTGGGCGGCATCCTCGCCCACAGAGGTCGTCCACGTCGCATTCCATCCCTCTCGATCAAGGCGGTCGACACCGTTGGCGCGGGCGATGCCTTCTGCGGTGCGCTTGCTGCTGGCTGGGGCATCGTCCATCGTGCGGCTCGCAACCGCGATGCAGAAGAATTCGCGCTCGTCGAGCGGGCCGTGCTGTGCGCAAGTGTCGCTGGTTCTCTCGCGGCGACCAAGCCCGGGGCCATGGCCGCGATGCCCACCAAGGCGGAAGTCGAAACTCATGCCGCTGACTTGACCCTCCGCTGAAACGCATCGCATCCCAATCCCAATAATCAGGTACCTCTGTGTCACTCAACCGGATATGCAATCGACCGACATGGGGCTGTGGAGGTGCATATGCAATTTGCTCGTGCCGTCGCTCTCTCAACCCTTCTCGCTCGCTCGACCCTCCGGGCATCTTCGCTTGCTCTCCAGTGTGCGATGCCCCTCGCTCTGGGCGGCTGCATCAGCGTCTCAACAAGTGGCTGCGGTTCCTGGTCGACGATCGAGGGTACCCGCGAGTTGAGCGTGGCTCACCAAGCCGCATCGCCACTTGTCGTCAAGACCGGTAACGGCTCTATCACCCTCGTGCAGGGTGGCTCCACCGAGGTCGCAATCTCCGCCCAAGTCAGGGCTAGAACACAGGAGCGCCTCGATGCGGTGCAGATTGTCGCCCAGCGCTTGACCGATGGAACCCTCAACCTGTCCGCCGCGTGGCCGGGCGGAAAGCCACTCTCCAATGAGGGCTGCGCTTTCACAGTGACGATTCCCGATGTCTCTCGCATCAACGCCGAGACAAGCAACGGCCGCATCGAAGTCCAGGGCCTTGCTGGCTCAGCGGACTTGTCCACCAGCAATGGAAAAATTCAGACTACTAACTTCCCGGGCGAGGTCGTTGCTCGCACCAGCAACGGTTCCATCGAACTGACTGATGTCACCAAGGCCGATGCTGATACCAGCAATGGAAGCATCTCTATCACCCTCCGTGCCGATGCCTCTGGCCCTGTCCGCGCCGATTCCTCCAACGGTTCGATTACGCTCCGCGTGGGTCCCGGCTTCAATGGTGATGTCATCGCCGACACCAACAATGGCGGCGTTTCCTGCGACGCGCCCGGCGCAACTGTCGTCCGCAAAGGACGTACCAGTGGCCAATTCAACTTCGGAGCCACAGGCCTTACCCACACTCTCGATACGAGCAATGGCAGCATCCTGATCCAAGGTCGCTAAGTCTGCACTTCCCAACTGCTGCTCGGGGAACCTCAGGTTCCTCAGCAATCAGTTCATGCGCTACAAATTTCCCAGCAACATGAGCACAGGCCACATCGCTAGTGCCGCAAGCAGTGCAGCAAGGAAGACCCGCCAGAACGTCATGCGCAGCGCGGGACGCTTCCCCAGCTCCTCGATGCGCTGTTCGAGCGCGGTCAACTTCGCTCGAATCTGCTCAGCGCTCGCAGGACCCTCGATGTCCCCCTCGATCGTCACACTTGCGACGTTCCAGCCAGCCTTGACCATGCGTTGCCGAGCCTCCTCCGCAGACGTAGCCTCGAGCACCATTCTGGCAACCTTCTCGCTAGGACCCTGTTCGATCACGAGAAAACGTGGCATGTCGGAGACTCCTTATTCGCACCTTGGATCACGACACTTTCGCCAGGCATTCTATCGGGTGATCGCGAAAGCTCGGCACTTGTTCATTGGGTGAATCTATTCATGATTCCAGGCTCTACTTCCCAGGGTGCCCTGCTGGCCTGTCCATACCATCTGGCATGTCCGTCGAAAGCCAGGCCATCCACGTGAACTTCGGAAAGCCCATTCCGCTGTTTCCGTTAGACGCTGTGACCCTCTTCCCCCAGCAACTGCTCCCCCTGCACATCTTTGAGCCCCGCTATCGCCAGATGGTCGCCCATGCCCTCGACAGCGCTGGTCTGATCGCGATGGCCGTCTTTGATGGTGAGCAATGGCGTCAGCAATACCACGCCCGCCCGTCCATCAGGCCCATCGTCTGCGTGGGCCATGTCGCTGGCCACGAACGCGCCAACGACAACGAGCCGATTGCCCCCGACGATGACGTCCGCGCCGCTCGCTGCAACATCGTGCTGCAGGGTGTTTGCCGCGCCCGCGTCGTCGAAGAACTTCCCGCCGATGCAACCAGGCTCTACCGCATGGCCCGCCTGGAGCCCATCGGCATCGACGGCAAGCAGATGGGTGCAGACCTATACGACGACGAACGCACCAACCAAGCGCTCGACCATGCGCGCGCCCGCATCACCAGCATGCTGGAAAATGAACCGCTGAGCAAACTCGCCCAAGCCGAGCCGCTCATCGACTTCCTTCGCAACGACGAGGTTCCATCCGAGGTCGCTCTCGAAGTTGTCTCATTCAAAATTCTGTCTGATCCCAACAAACGCTACCAGATGCTTGCCGAGGGAGATGCCCGCGCTCGTGCAAGCATGCTGCTGCGCGAACTTGACATCCTGGCCCGCCTCGCCCGTCTTGCCTCGGGCCAGCATCCCGAACAATGGCCCAAGGGCCAGAGTTGGAATTGAGAACGGAGTCCGCGCACGTGCCTGCTCGCAAGCGATGGAAGTGGCCCGATCTTCGTGAACGCACGCTCGTGTGCGAAATCATGGACGACCCCGCCCTGCCCCACGATCAACTGGCCAGTGCATTGCAAGGACTCTCCCGCCTCAACCGCCTCTCCCAAAGTTGGCGAGTCTTTCTCCCCGCCCTTCGAGATGCTTCACGCAGCGCTTTGTCCCTGCGTGTGTTGGATGTTGCAAGCGGCGCAGGTGATAACCTCGCTCACCTGCTCAAAGCCTGCAATCGCGAACGCCTGTATATCGAGCCGTTCGCCTGCGATATCAATCCCGCGATGGTTCGAGCCACGGATCAGGCTCTGAGCGCAGTGGGGCAGATGACCCGGGACTCTTTCCAGAATTCACCCCGCACTTTCGTACACGATGTCGTCCAGCATGACCTTCCGCACGAATACGACATCGTGCTCAACGCCCTCTTCCTGCATCATCTTTCTCGCGACCACGCCGTGGTTGTGCTGGCTCGCATGGCCAAAGCCGCGAGAACAGCAGTCGTAGTTAGCGACCTGGTCCGCACCCCCTGGGCTTGGCTGCAGGTTGCGCTGGCAAGTCGAGCCCTGACGCGCAGTCATGTTGTCCACGTCGACGCGCTGCGTTCGATCTACGCCGCCTGGACACCCCGCGAACTGCTGTCCCTCGCCCACGACGCTGGCCTGCATGGCGCACGCATTACCTCTGCGCCGCCCGCGCGGATGCTCATGGTCTGGCAAAGACCCGCTTCGGGAGCGACACCATGATCGCACAGTTCTCGAAGTTGTCGCAAATGACACAGTTGACTCAGGTCACGCAGATCACGCAGATCACGCGCGATTGGGATGTCTGTGTCATCGGCGCGGGCCCCGCCGGCACCGCCGCGGCGATCACCGCTGCTCGCGCTGGCCAACAAACGCTGCTCGTGGACCGTGCCGCTTTCCCACGTTCCAAAGTCTGCGGCTGCTGTATCAGTCCCGCTGGCCTCGCGCTACTGACTCAGACCGGCCTCAATCTCAAATCACTCCAGGCACACCAGGTCGCCTCGCTCGCCCTCTATGTGCGACATCGTCGCTACGACCTGCCCACCCGTGCTGGCATGGTCATCGCCCGCGACTTGCTCGACAGCGCCCTCGCCACCCACGCGATGCACCACGGCGCCATATTCCTTGACCAGACGAGTGCAACTGTCCGCTCCCTCGATCGCGATCACGCAACCATCGACCTCACCACGCCAGATACGCAAACCACCATTCGCGCTCGCGCCGTAATTGCCGCCGATGGCCTCCAAGGCCGCGCCCTCAACCTCATCCCAAATCTCGCGACCAATATTGCTACTCGCTCTCGCATGGGTCTGGGCGCGACCATCTCGCTCCCACAAACGCTCGCCGCTGACACTTGCCAACCCGCCGTGATCTCGATGTACCTCGCACAACATGGGTACGTCGGCCTTGCTCCGCTCCAGGATGGTCGCCTCAACATCGCCGCCGCGATCAATCCGCGATTCATCGCAAGCCATGACTCGCCCGCCCACGCCATCGCTGCGATCCTCGCACAATCCACAACCTCCGACGGTCTTCTTGAGGCCATCGTTTCCCAAAGTTTTCGTGGCACGCCCTTGCTGACCCGAACCCGATCCCGCCTCGAAAGTCACCGCCTGTTGATCTCTGGCGATGCTGGTGGCTACGCCGAGCCGTTCACGGGCGAAGGCATGACCTGGGCCCTCGCCGCTGGTCTGCGGGCGGGCGAACTTGCGTCCGCAATCGTCAACAACACCTATCAACCAGGCACCTGGCAGCGTTGGTGGCAACACACTATTGCCCCCCAGCAGCGTCGTTCCTTACGGCTTGCCTCCATGCTCCGTTTCCCCTCGCTCATCGCCGCCTCCCTTTCGCTCGCAAGCACCAGCCGGCGCGCCCTTGCCCTTTCCACAATGCTCGCTGGTTCCTGGCGAGGCGATTCCACTCTGCCCGCCACCGGAGCTCACTCCTCATGACCGCGCTGCTGCGCTCCATCGCCATCGCCTATCCCGATCGCGGCGCGCCGCAGTCTCAACTTGCCGACATATCCGTTGCCTTCTCGCCCGAACTCGCAGACCGTGGCCCGCTCGTCCAACGCCTCTATGCAGCGACCTCAGTCGCCCATCGTGGCATCACCGTGCTCGATCCCTCCCGCGCTGGTGAGCCAGCCTCGCAGTCTTTCTATCCCCGCGATGGAACCGCCGCGCCCACGACCCATGATCGCATGATCCGCTGGCTCCTCGAAGCCAGCAAGTTAAGCCTGCGTTCGAGCAAGCAAGCCTTGTCGCGTGCCGCCATCGCTCCGCACCAAATCACTCATCTCGTCACGGCATCGTGCACCGGCTTTGCCGCGCCCGGTGTTGACCATGCGCTCATCGATGGTCTGGCACTGCCCGCCACGGTTGAACGCGTCAACGTCGGCTTCATGGGCTGTCACGCGATGATCAATGCGCTGCGCGTGGCCCGAGGCTTGGTGGCCGCAGAGCCACGTGCTGTCGTGCTGGTTGTCGCTGCTGAGGTCTCAAGCCTGCACTTCCAGCAAACCAATCTCACGACCGACCAGATCATCGCCAACGCGCTGTTTGCCGATGGTTCCGCCGCGTGCGTCGTGACCAGCGACGATGCCAAACCCGCCCATCTCGCCACACTCGCTTCCACAGCCTCCTGCACTATTCCTGCCTCGCGCAGCGCGATGTCCTGGACCGTCGGCGATCATGGCTTTGTCATGACGCTCGCCAAAGAAGTGCCCGCGTTGATCGAATCAAACCTTCGCCCCTGGCTTGCCTCCTGGCTCGATGCCCACGGCGTCGCCATCGCCGATGTCCGTTCCTGGTGCGTTCATCCGGGCGGCCCGAAAGTACTCGATAGTGTCGAGCGTGCCCTGTCGCTGCCGTCGCAGGCCCTCGCCTCCTCGCGCGAAACACTCCGCAACCACGGCAACATGAGTTCGCCCACCGTGATCTCAATCCTCGAGCGCGAACTCCAGCGTGACCCCAACCCATGGCCCTGCGTTTTGCTCGCGTTCGGTCCTGGTCTTACCGCCGAAGCCGCGTTGCTGCAAATGTCATGATCATGGGCCCAGCACGGCGCGCCGCACTCGGGGCAGCGAGACGAACCGATGCCAGACTTGTCATATCCGCAGGTTTGACATTGGCTGAACGGGAAACCTGGCCGCGCGTTGCAGCCAGCGAAGTTGAGGAGCGACGCAAGCAGGGCGTACCCGGCGACGGTCACAATGACATGTATTCCGCAGGGAATCACATACTCGAACACGCCTGCCATTGCCGCCGATGGCAACAGAACACCGATGAGCGACTGCAGAAACGTGTGCCCACGGTTGTAGAACCAGGCGAGGAAGGGGAAAAAGAAAAAGCCGGTGATTGCGCCAAATAACGATCCGGACAGTGCACATCCTGCATCGAACGTAATGACACCGCAGCTTGTTTCACCGCAGATGCCCCCATAGATTGGTGAAACCAACATCGCCAGCAACGGTCTCAAGGCGTACAGGATGTCAGGGCTGAATTTTTTTCAGCGAAATTCTCCTGGTGAGCTACACCCGCCACGCCCGCCCATCCGCCCCATCACGAATCACGCGCCGATACAGCGTGTCTCGCTCAATAGGCTCAAAGCCTGCCTCGCGAATCGCCTTCTGCAGAGTCCACACATTGACTTCCTGATTCGTCGCCACGCTGCCCGCACCGACGCCCGCGCCGTGGTTCACCTTCGTAATGTCGTACCACACCACCGTCCCATCGATGTCGTCCGCGCCCGATTGCAGCATCACCTGCGCCATGGGCAACGTCTGCATGATCCAGAACGCCTTGACATGCGGGAAGTTGTCCAGCATCAGTCGTGCAATCGCCAGCGTGCGATAGTTCTCAAGCCCCGATGGTCCGGGCAAGTGCTCAAGCTCGCACCCATCCGGAAAAAACGGCAGTGGAATGATGGTTTGGTAGTAGCCGTGCTTCTGTGTACACGACAGATCACCAGCCGGCTTTCCTGATTCGGCATTCGACATTCGCGTCGTCGATCCAAACGCAACGTGCTCGGGTAGTGGCACCCCAGCCCGCGTCAACGTGATCTGCGGCGTGTCTCCCCCTTCCGCGCCCGTGTACCCAAGGTGCCCGCTCTCGCCTTCACGAATGCCCGATCCCGAATGCCCAATGCCGCTATATCCCATCCTGCTCAGCGCCTCATCCTGCGCCCGCCTGAGCATGTCCAAGTGGACGAGCCGATCGTGTCGCGCCTCGATGTGCCCGTACAGCAGCGTCGCATTCGTGTTGAGGCCGAGTTCGTGCGCCACGCGATGGACATCCAGCCACACGTCGCTGCGAATCTTCCCCTTGTACGCCTCGTCGTGTACGCGATCATCAAATACCTCGGCCCCGCCCCCGGGCAGGCTACCCAGCCCTGCGTCCTTGAGAGCCGCCAGCACGAACCGGATCGCCTCGCGCCGTGCCGCTCGCCCCTCTTCGCCCGGCGCGCTCGCGCCCTTGTAGACCTTCGCGATCTTGCACAGGTGCACGATCTCGACCGCTGTGAACGCCTTCACGTGCAAGTCACTGCCCAGGCGTTTCGCCTCGTCGCGGATCGTCGCGATCATGTCGGTGTAGTAGCTGAACGCCAGCGTGGGATGCAGCCCACCCACGCTATGAATCTCCGTCGCGCCCGCCACCACCGCAAGCCGCGCCTGCTCGCGGACATAGTCCATGTCGCGCACATATGCCTTGCTCTCGCCCGCCTTGGCATAAAAGTCGCAGAACTTGCACGACAGCGCGCACACGTTCGAATAGTTCAGATGCCGATTGATGTTGTAGTACGTCGCGTTCCCATGCAAGCGCCTGCGGACCATGTCCGCAAGCCCAAGCACCGTCCATATGTCGCGGGTAGTGAAGAGCAAGTCCCCATCCGCGAGGCTCAGCCGCTCGCCCCGTTCGACCTTGGCACGAATCGGATCCAGACGCGGGTCCACTCCAGGTGGAAGCGACTGTGCGAGCAGGTCAGGAGCTTCGGGCGCGGACGCGATCATGGACAAGCATAGAACGAGCAGCACGAACTTTCAAGAAACTATGAAAGTACGTTCCACACGTTGCGGGTCGGCCCGCTGCATGGTTCTCGGACTATATCGTCCTCCAAGTTTTACTCTTGCAAGAATGAACATGTATCCCGAACTTGCTGATTGCAAAATCACATGTATGTGGTAGATTCCTCTTGCATGAGATTCTCGTTCGATTCAGGTCCATTCGATTCAGGTCCATAGGAGGTCGTCATGAACATGCACCTTGCCCTCGTTCTCGCAGCCGCTGGGTTGGCTATTCCTGCTCTTGCCCAAACCATCCAGCCGCCGTTCAACGCGACGTACACGTTCACGGCCCTTGGATCTGTGCCGGGCGTTCCCGCTGCGTACGGCGGCATCACCCTTAAGCAAGACGACCCGAATGTGCTGCTGATCGGTGGAGCGGCCAACAGCGGTACCGCCGCAATCTACGCGATCCAACTCCAACGCGATGCGTGTGGCCAGATCAGCGGCTTTGTGGGAACTGCAACGCTCTTTGCCCAAAGCCCTAACATCGATGGCGGGCTTTGCTACGGGCCAGACAATGTGATCTTCGCGTCTCGGTACCCTAGCAATGGTGTGCATCAATTCATCCCGGGCGCGACTTTGCCAAGTCGCACCATCGACTTTTCGCCGCTGGGTATTGCTGCGAGCACTGGTGCCATCAACCTGGTACCACCAGGCCTGCCCGGAGCAGGTCGATTCAAGATCGTCAGTTGGTCAGGTGGCCAGTTCTACAACGCGACGCTCAGCCCCGACGGCAACGGTACATTCAATATCAATAATCCAGTCCTCACCGCAACTCTCCCCGGCGGACCCGAAGGCTTTACGTACGTCCCCGCAGGCTCGCCCAACTTTTCCGAGCCTTCGATGATCGTCGCGGAGTTCAGCGGCGCGTCAATCGGTGTCTATTCGGTCAATTCACAAGGCGATCCGATCGTCAGCACCCGTCGCACGTTCATGACCGGCTTTGGAGGCGCAGAGGGTGCCTTCATCGATCCCGGCACGGGCGACTTCCTCTTCGGGTCGTTCGGCGGCGGCAACCAGGTGATTGTCGTGCGCGGCTTTGCCGCCATCAGCGACTGCGACAGCATCGACTTCAACAACGACGGCAGCCTCTTTGACCCACGCGATATCGACGCCTTCATCAGCGTCTTCAGCGAAGGACCCTGCCTCCCGACTGGCGCCACCTGCAACGACATCGACTTCAACAACAACGGCAGTTGCTTCGACCCCGCCGACATCGAAGCCTTCATCAGCGTCTTCTCCGAAGGCCCCTGCCTCTGAGCCGGGCGTCCCGCCCAGGACTTCTTCCTGTTCGCTCACGACTTATCCACAGCCCGCCCTCTCACCACCACCCACATCGCTCCGCGAATCGGTCCACGCAGCAACCCCGCCGCCTCACGCTGGCGGCGCACATACGCATCGAGCGTCTCCGCCAGTTCCGGGTTCGCGCGTGCCAGCCTGCCAGCGTTGGTTCGCAGTTGCCGTTGCAGGCGTGATGTATTTTCTCGTACGAGCTTGGCCCCCACAACACCAGCCCACGCCACCCGGTCGCCCAGCGCCTCGATAGATTCTGTCATACCCGCGAGCGTGGGAACCTCCCGCCACGCCCGCGCCGACGCGCCCGCAGTTCGCACCGCATCGTCGATGATGTACACGCCCCCTTCGCGCACAAACCCGCGGGTTGCCTTTGCTGCGCGCAGCGCAGGCCACACGTTGAGCATCACCGCCACGTCATATTCGGGATCAACATCCCGTGTGCGCACATAGCCTGCAAGGTCAGCGACCACAAACTCGCAGCGCCCCGCAACCCGTCGGCGTGCCGCAAGTTCGTGGGCCATGTCCACAAACGCTGCGCACCCATCGATACCTAGCACGCTCATGCCAAGCTTGCTCGCCAGTGCCGTCGCGATCCCTCCAGGCCCACAGCCCAGGTCGATGGCTCGTCCTCCACGCGTCCCGACGATGCGCAACCTTTGCATGACCAGTGCTTCCATCGCGCCAAGCGTCTGCATGCCGCGAAACAGTTCCGCAAAGTGCGGCACGAGCCTTGCCGGGGCTGCAACCGAACGCGCAACCCGCAACGCAAGGCCCCGAGATATAGGTGTTGATGCCAAGGCCAAAGATACGTGCCCCGCCCTGTCTCCTGCCAATCCGGCAGTGCATTGACACACTCTCACGCAGTGGCACATTCGCACGCCATGACAGGCCGGGACTAGCGCTCAGAGTCAGTGGCACGGAACTTGCATTATGCTTCGCCATTCGATATTCTGATCTCGAAGGAACCAAACAATGTCCAAAATCATCGGCATCGACCTCGGCACAACCAACTCCTGCGTCGCCATTATGGAAGGCGGCGCGCCCAAGGTCCTGATCAATGCCTCAGGTGCCCGCACTACCCCCAGCGTGGTTGGCTTCACAGATAAGGGCGAGCGTCTGGTTGGTCAGCCCGCCAAGCACCAGCAGGTCACCAACCCCAAGAACACCGTCTTCAGCATCAAGCGTTTCGTTGGTCGACGCCGCAGCGAAGTCTCCTCGGGTGGCCAGGGCGGCTATGGCAAGAGTGGCAACGAAGAAGGCAAGGTTCCCTACACCATCACCGGTGGTGCCGATGATTCGGTCAAAGTCAAGGTCAATCAGGGTGAGTTCACACCCCAGCAGATCAGCGCCTTCATCCTCCAGGATCTGAAGAAGACCGCCGAGGATTATCTGGGTGAGAAGGTCGAGCGCGCCGTCATCACCGTTCCCGCGTACTTCAACGACGCCCAGCGTCAAGCCACCAAGGACGCTGGTGAGATCGCTGGCCTTAAGGTCGAACGAATCATCAATGAGCCAACGGCTGCGGCCCTCGCTTACGGCATGGACAAGAAGAAGAACCAGAAGATCGCCGTCTTTGACTTGGGCGGCGGCACCTTTGACGTGTCCATCCTCGACATCGGCGATGGTGTCTTCGAAGTGCTCTCGACCAACGGCGACACACACCTGGGTGGCGACGACTGGGACCAGGCCCTGATCGACTTCATCGCCGAGGAGTTCCGCAAGAAGGAAGGCATCGACGTACGTAAGGATGCCATGGCCCTGCAACGTCTCAAAGAAGCGGCAGAAAAGGCCAAGGTCGAACTGTCCACTATGAACGAAACCACGGTGAACCTGCCCTTCATCACCGCCGACCAGTCCGGCCCCAAGCACTTGCAAGTGTCCCTCACCCGTGCCAAGTTCGAAAGCCTCTGCAACGATCTCTTCGAGCGGCTCAAGGCCCCGTGCCTCGCCGCGCTGCGCGATGCCAAACTCGATCCCAGCAAGATCGACGAGGTCGTGCTCGTGGGTGGCAGCACCCGCATGCCCAAGGCCCAGCAGATCGCCAAGGACATCTTTGGCAAGGAACCCAACAAGTCCGTCAACCCCGACGAGGTCGTCGCTATCGGCGCAGCGATCCAGGGGGGCGTGCTCATGGGCGATGTCAAGGACATTCTTCTCCTCGATGTCACGCCACTCAGCCTGGGCGTTGAAACCCTTGGCGGTGTCATGACCAAACTCATCGAACGCAACACCACGATCCCAACTAGCCGCAAGGAGACGTTCAGCACCGCCGCAGACACACAGACGAGCGTGATGATCCATGTACTCCAAGGTGAACGAGAGTTTGCCAAGGACAACCGCACACTGGGCCAGTTCGAACTGACCGGCATCGCCCCGGCCCCGCGCGGCATGCCCCAGATCGAAGTCGAGTTCGCCATCGATGCCAACGGCATCCTTACCGTCACCGCCACCGACAAGGCCACCAGCAAGAAGGCCGACATCAAGATCACCAACAGCGGCGGCCTGAACAAGGACGAGATCGAGCGCATGAAGCGCGATGCCGAAGCCCACGCTGCGGAGGACAAGGCCCGTCGCGAGCTCATCGACCTCAAGAACAAGGGCGACCAGATGCTCATCGCGACTCGCAAGAGCCTCGAAGAGCACGGCGGTCGCGTCAGCCAGGATGTCCGGGCCAAGATCGAGACCGCCCTGAGCACCCTGGAAACTCGCCTCAAGGGCGACGACAAGAAGGCCCTCGAGATCGCCCTCAGCGACCTCGACAAGGCGACCATGGAACTTGGCAAGATCGTCTATGAAGAAGCCGCGAAGGCGGCAGGGGCGGGCGGGGGCGAGCAGGCTGGCGCGGGTGCGTCCAGTTCCACCGAACCCAAGCCCGCAGGCAAGGACGACGTGATCGATGCGGAGTTCAAGGTCAAGGAGTGATCAAATGCCTTCACGCCATGTAAGCAAAGCCGCACACTGAACAAGGACGCCCCGATAAATCGGGGCGTCTTTTCATTGCCAGTTTCATGCATCGCACGCTCAAAGCCGGTTGTGCCGTCTACCCTTCCCGTCTTCGTGGGTTTTTCTTGAGCGGTTTGACGAACCTGAGCTCCCGTCCCACCCGTATGGAACCTACGCAGTTGGTCTATAAAACGCCCGATATGTTGGAAACAACGCAATCCAGTCGGTTCAAAACGGACCTTTAATAGATAGCCAGATAGCCGCGATCCTGCGGACGCACTCGTTTGAGCACTACCGCTTCCAAACCCACTTCGCTCGCAGCCGCAGCGCCGGCCCAAGTTGTCGCGTGGCAGGGCTGGGTGCCCATCGCCCTGATTTCACTGGCGTTTATGGGTGTCTTCTTCCGTTTCTTCGTCAAGCAGTCCGAACACAGTTGGTCCAAACTCGATGACTGGGGACACGCATTTGTGATTCCGCTCATCAGCCTCGCGATGCTCTGGAAGCACCGCCAGCATCTCACCACCATTCGCCTCCGCCCCTTCTGGCCAGGTTTGGCTCCACTGGTGCTGGGTATCTGGTGTTATTTTTTCTTCATCGTCGGCGTCTCCAACCACATGTTCCAAGGCGCGTCAATGGTGCTCGCCCTTGCCGGCCTCACGCTTTTGGTCTTTGGTCTTGAGGCCTTCCGCATCGCGTTCCTGCCCATCGCCTACTTGCTCTTTGGCATCACCATCTCCGAGCAGGTGATGATCAAGATCACATTCGAACTACAGATGCTCGCCACACAGGGCGGCTGGCTGCTCCTCAAGATCATGAGCCTTCCCGGCAATTGGTTCATGGTTGAGTCCGTCGGCAACACCCTCGAAGTCACCTACAAGGGACGTAGCATCCCGCTCAACGTCGCCGAGGCCTGCTCGGGCATGCGCATGGTGATTGCCTTCATTGCCCTCGCTGGCGCAGTCGCGATTTTTTCCTGCAAGCACTGGTGGCAGCGGATCGCCGTCGTCACCCTTGCCGTGCCCGTTGCCCTGTTTATGAACGTCATCCGCGTCGCGGTCCTCGCTATCGGTTCGATTTACGACACGAACCTTGCTGCTGGCAACGCCCACATGCTGATCGGCACGCTTCTGCTGATCCCCGGCCTTTTCCTATTCATGGGCGTTGTGTGGTGCCTCCAACGAGTCGTGGTGGAACCCGCTGACCCTGCGTCAAATGGTGGTGCCGCTTGAAGTCCACACAGCCTTCCATCGCACGTTCCAACTCGCTGCTCGCGCTGATTCATAGCCCAGCAATCTGGGTAGCAATTGCCGTGCTTGCCACCGCCGCGATTGGCTTTGGTGCCGCAGTCTCGCGATATAAACTGATGCTCAACAAGCTGCCCATCAGTCCACCCAATAACCGCCAACTGATCGCACTCCCGCGCGAACTCTCCCAGTGGACACAACTGGGACAAGACCGACGCGAGAACGCCGAGGTCGAAGCCACGCTGGGTACCACCAACTACGTCTCCCGTCTTTACGCCAGGCGCGACCAGCCTAACGACAAAGAGCGACAAATCATCGACTTCCACGCGGCGTATTACACGGGCATGATCGACACCGTTCCCCACGTCTCGGATCGCTGTTTCGTCGGTGGAGGCATGAGCCTCGCCAGCGACGGTCAGGATGTACCAGTTCCCATCGACTCCGATCGCTGGCGGGTAGTAACCGACGAGGATGTTCCATCCGTCCTTGAGGGTCGCCTCTTCCGCGCCCGCCTGCCCAACTCCTCCGACCAGCCGGGTGGCAAGGTCTACGCGACCTTTGATCCCCAATCCATCAAACTCCGCACCTTCAAGTTCAAAGACCTCCAGGGGCGAGAGTTGTACTCGGGCTACTTCTTTATTGCCAACGGTGGCATCGTCTCGCGCGCCGAAGGTGTCCGCCTGCTGGCCTTCGATCTCCGCAGCAAGTTCGCCTACTACACCAAGGTCCAGTTCACCAGCAACACCGTCAAGTCCGTGGAGGAACTGGGGCTGGCCGCCGGGAGCATTTTGAACGAATTACTTCCCGAAATCCTTCGCTGCGTGCCCCCGTGGCAGGATGTCGAGCGCGGCACCTATCCAGCCCCAACTACCACTTCGCCGCCCTCTGGTGGCTAACCCGTAACATTTTGTATACCCCCTGGCATATCCCTGACAAGTTCGTCCATAGGCCACCCATGCCAGCGTCCGCATCCCCTGCGCGTGGGCTTGTATCGTCCGATCATTTCCGCTCAGGGGTTGCACTTGTCGATTGCCGAACGAATGATGGTCCCCGCAAGTAGTCTGTTTGTGTGAGGGTGGGGTGTGTAAGGTGGGGCGGGGGGCGGAGCTCCCGTGTTTGCGACACCGGCTCTGTCTCGTAGGCTCCCTCAATTTTTCGTCGTCCGCTGGAGATTCGCATGCCTTCGAAGGTCAATACGAAGTTCGTCGTCGGTCTGTCCGCTGTCCTGCTGGTCGCTGTTGCCGGCATGGCCTACACCGCGTACACGCTGGTGAACAACTCCGCCACCGACTTGATCAAGGCCGGCGATGCGCGCCTGGCCGAAGGCAAGGTGAGCGATGCCGTTTCCTTGTACTCCAAAGCGGTGAACAAGGAGAAGACCAACGTCGAGTTCATCCGCAAGTGGATCGAGGCGATGGAGCAGTCCACGCCGGAGAACCAACTCAAGTACGAAAAGCAGTACCTCGAGTACATGGCAGCCGTTCGCCAGCTTGCCACCGTCGAGCCAGAGAAGGTCGAGAACCAGCGCAAGTTTCTGGGCACGCAGTTTGGCATCCTGCGAAACACACGCTTTGATGAGGGCAACTTCACCGCCTTTGCCAACGAAGTTGAAAGCCTGCTCCGCACCTTTGATGGCAAGCCCTCGGGTGAGTGGGAGATGCTGCGTCGCTACCGCGGCATGATCAATTCCCGGCGCTACCAATCCAGCAGTTCGCCCGACGCCAAGATGCGCGACGCCGCCGTCGAGGATCTCAAGGCTGCGATCAAGGCCGATCGAAGCGACAGCGAATCCGCGATTGCACTGGCCGACCTCTATGCCAGCCAGGCCCAGAAGGTCGCTGCCACCGATCCAGCAGAGTCCGCGAAACTCACGGCACAGGTCGACCAGACCCTTGCCAACTTTCTCGCCGGCTCCCCGGACGACCCCAGCGCACTGATCGCCCAACTGCAGTTTGACCTCGCCAAAACCCGACTCGCGATCTCGCAAAATGCACAGCCCGCCGAACTGGATCGCATAGGCCAGCAGTTTCTCGAACGCAATAAACCTGTGCTGGAGCGAGCCTTTGCAAAGGCCAAGACCTTGCCAATGCCAGTCTCCGACAGCGTGATTCGACTGATACAGATCGCCGAGTCGCTCGTCGATGCACAATCGCGCCTTGCCCGCACCGAAGAACTCATCCGCGAGTGCCTCAAGGCCAACCCCAGCAGCGCGACCCATATGCTCCTGCTCGCCGAACTTGCCAAGCAGCGCGGCGACTACACCACTGCGGTCGAGCAACTTGACAAGGTCACAAAGCTTCCCGATCTGCCCATCAGCGTTGAGGGCTCGATGCTCTTTGGTCAGCGTCGTGCGGCCTTGGTCCAGCAGGCATTGTGGAGCGTGCGCGCCTGGCAGCTCATGCCCGTTGGAGCGGAGAAGGATGCGGCCCTCGAACGCACCAAGGAACTTCGCGGCCGTGCCGCGAGCACCGTTGGCGCCGATGACCCGCGCATGCTGCTGGTCGATGCGCAACTTGCCTTCATCGCTAACACGCCCGAAGAAGTCCAACGCTCCGCGCGACTACTCGACGAATATAACCGCAAGACGGAACGCAGCGATACCGAGGCGCTCCTTCTAACCGCGCAGGTCGCTGTACAGCGCAATCAGCCCGGCCTCGCCCGAGACACGCTCAACCGCCTGCTCCAGATCCAGCCCAATAGCGTGACCGCGATCATGGCCCTTGCAGAACTCGAACGAAACTTCCAGAACTACGCCGGTGCCAAGGGGTACTTCATCCAGGCACTTCGTTTGAGCCCTGGAAATGAGGCCGCCCAACGCGCTCTCACCGCCCTGGAGATTCTCGAAGATCCCAGCAAGGCCACCGATCCGATCATCGGGGAACTCTCAAAGGTCAACCAACTCCAGGAGCGATTGCGCGACAAGCCCGGTGCCAATGCCCAGATTCTCGAGGCTCTCAAGCCGCTCGCGGAGCGATTCAAGCACGACCCGCGCGTCGCCCTGCCGCTCGCACAGGCCTTCCTCGTGAATCAACAGCGCAACTTGGCTCTGCAGACGCTCGAAAAGTCCATCGCCGCCAACCCCGAGAACGAGTTTATCAAGCGTCAGCTCGCCAGCCTCAAGATCGATGATCCCGTGCAGCGTCAGTTGATGATGATCGATGACTCCAGCCTCGCCGACGTCGAAAAACTGCTGAGCAAGCAACAAGTCTTCCGCACCTCCGGGCGTACCGACGAGGCCAATGCCTCGCTCGCCGAAGCGATCAAACTCGCACCCAATGATCGGCGCGTCGTCGAAGCCCAGTTCATTGACCACATCGAGCGGGGTGATATCGCCGGCGCACGCCCGCTGAGCGAGCGCGCCGTGCGCGAGAATCTCGACGGATTCAATGGCGATACCTATCGCGCTCGTCTCCTCGCGTCCGAAGGCAAGTCCGCCGAAGGAGCGGCTCTCCTCAAGGGCATCGTTGATCGTGGGGGGGCTCAGCCCGAAGTCTTCCGCCTGATGGGTCGCATGATGGTGCTCGACAGCCGTCTGAGCGAGGCCATCGAGGCCTATCGCGAAGCGATGAAACTCCGTCCCAACGATGTGCAGGGTGTTATCGATCTGATCAACACGCTCGCCGCCGCAGGCCGCAGCGCCGAAGCCCTCGAAATCGCAAGAAAAGCCCGCACTTTCGCGGAGAACGATCTCCGATTCCAAAAACTCTGGCTCACTCTTGAGGCTCAGGCGGGCGACCGTGATCTTGCAATCCGCCAGCGCGAGCAACTCGCTGCCTCCCTGGCGAGCGACCGTGAGAACATCCTCGCTCTCACAAGCCTGTACCTCGAAACCAATCAGATCGAGAAGGCACGCGTTCTCATCGACAAGACCCGTGCCACCAACGACGACCTTGAATTCGCGGCCATGGATGCGACGCTGCTCTGGGGCATCGGCAAGATTCCCGAGGCCAAGAAGGCCTTTCAGGATGCCATCGCCAAGTTCAACATTCCTGCCACCACTCGTCCAGAGATGGCCTACTCGCGATTCCTTCGTGAGCGGGGCGACACCAAGGAATCGCTCGAGGCCCTCAACCGCGCCCGTCCGCTCCAGGACCCCAAGGTCATGGAAATCGACCGCGCTGTCAGCGACATGGGCTCCTCGATCGGAGCCGCCGATCTTGCGGAGGCCGGCGCACGCCAGGTGGTTGAAGGCAACGCCGATACGCCCAACAACTTCTACCAGAAGCGCATCGTCGAATCACTGCTCAGTCGCAATAAAGTGGCCGAGGCCGAAGTAGAAGTGGCCAAACTTCCCTCTGGCGCCGCCGCCGATGCCTCCTCGATGATCCTCGTTGCCGACGTGGCACGCTTCAAGGGCGACGCCAAGCGCACCATGGAAGTGCTCAACGAGGCTGTGACGCGATTCCCCAAGGAGCCGGTGGTCTTCATGCGCCGTGGCGAGGTCCTTATGAGTGACAAGAGCACCGTCCGAGATGCCATCGAGGACTTCTCTCGCGTCATCGAACTCCAGCCCGACAACACCATCGGCTATCGTCTCCGTGCCCAGGCCTATGAGCGGCTCGACGACAAGCGAAAGGCAGAGGATGATCTTCGTTCTGCCATCCGCGTCGCGCCCAACGACGATCGAACCATTTTCGGCTTCATGAGCGATCTCACAGCTGCCGCTCGCGAGGAGGAAGCCGACCAACTCGCCCGAGAAGTCATCAAGTCCCGCGCCAAGGATGTGCGGTTCATGATGGCCGTCTCCCAGTTCTTCCGTCAACGCGAGCGTCTTGATGTTGCCGCCCGCTGGTGCCGCGAAGCTTTCGCCATCGATCAGTCCGATCAGATTGCGGTGACGTATCTGGCCAACCTGCTCGACATCCCTCGCCCGGATACCGCCGAGGCACAGCGGGTCCTCACGGTGCTGGCCGAGCGCACCCGCAACAACCCCATCTACATGATGGCCAACGCCAAAATCAGTTACTCGCAGAATCGCACCGCAGAAGCCCTCAAGACCGCTCAGGATGCGATCAAACTGCTCGACTCCCAGAACCAGATCGCCATGGATAGTTGGTTCCTGGACATGAGTCGAATGATGACCGACAAGGCCCAGTTGCGTCAGGTCCTCATCAACTTCGCCAACCAGGGTGTCGTGCCCGAATGGATGGCCTACTACCGCGCCAGCAGTCTGCTTTCCGAACCAGCCACCCGCACCGAAGGCGCAAGCGTCCTCGAGCAACTTGTCGGTAGCGCCAAGATCCCCGCCCTCCGCCGCCTCGTTCACAATCGTCGCGGCGAGTTTCAATATGGTCTCGGGCAGTATCAACCCGCCGCCGATGCATGGAAGTTGGGCGTGCAGGAGTTCCCGCAGGACTACTCCATGGTGAACAACCTGGCATATACCCTGACCAAACACCTGAGCAAGCACGACGATGCCCTCCCGCTTGCCGAGGCCGCAGCCAAGGCGCTGCCCGAGCAAGCCGACGTGCTCGACACACTGGGCGTGGTCTATCTCAACCTCAACCGCAACGAGGACGCGGGCAAGGTGCTCGAACAAGCCGGTCGCCTCGCACGTAATCCGATCTCCAGCCTCACCATCGCCTCGCACTACATCGAGGCCCTCCGTCGACTCAACAAGATTCAGGAAGCCAAGGACTTCGTCGCAAGGATCAGCGACATGTACGATGCCAACAAGGAAGAACTACCAGCCGAAGTCCGTGCCCAGTGGGATGCGCATCGCGACAGCCTCAAGTAGGGTTCAGCGGGCTATCGGACCGAAGTAATGAAGCAAGGTCAACTGACCTAGGCTTGTCGCCTGTGATGCATAGTTCGTGTTCTGTTCGTAAAACGCATTCCCTTTCATAGCCACTGCGGTTCCATGCCTGGTTGGTCGATGGAACGAGGGACAGTGGTCTTAAAGCCACCTGTCGCACGCCAACCCGCTCGTGTTTGCACCAAAGACCGGATCGACGATGTCCACGATACCTGCCAGCATGAGTTCTTCCGCCCAGATCAGACCCGGATACGCCGCGTCGACACCCGCGCCATCGGGTGGTGGCGGTGCGGGCGTGATCGATCCCGTCAAACTCCTCCAGCGCTACAAGTGGGCCCTGCTTGTCGCGGCCATTCTGGGCACCGTCCTTGGTGTCGCTGCTCACTTTGTCTGGTTGAAGGTCTATCCCTACTACCGCCCCAAGGCCACGTTCGAAGTGCTGCAGCCGGTGAAGGGCTTTGACGACCTGGTCTCATCACAGAGCGCCAGCAACGAAGAAATGAACCGTTTTATGATGACGCAGTCGCGCATCATGCTGAGCAGCACCGTGCTCACCCGGGTTGCCGAAGATCCTACCCTGCCCAAGAACGCTCCGACGTGGGCAGAGCCCTTCCTCAAGGAAGACAAGAACACCGGCGTGATGCGGTTTGACAGCATCACCGCCGCTAAGGAACTTGAGGATTATGTCCAGGCCCGTCCCGTGGGCGGCGCAAATCTTCTGCAGTTGATATGCACCTACAAGAAGGCCGACGAGGCTACCGCCATCGTTCGCCTCGTCCGCGAAAAGTATCAGGCCCTTCTCGAAGACCGCACTCGTACCCGTCGCGAAGAGGGCACGCAGGCTCTCGAAGCCGGCATCACGCAACTCAGCCGCGACCTTTCCGCCAAGGCCGCCGCCCGCGACAAACTGATCCGCGATTCCGGTCTTGATACCGACAGCCAATCCAAAGGCCTTCGCGACATCAAACTGGACGATGTCAACCAGCGCCTGAACGAACTCGACTCGACCATTTCCAACCTCGCGCAGCGTCTGCGCACGATGACCCAGCAGCGTAACGCCCCCGTCCCCGTCTTCGGTGACGAACTCGAAGAAGCCGCCGACAAAGATCCTGTCGTGCTCGACCTGCGCGGACGCATCGAAAGCCTTCGCAGCGCGGACAACGCCTATGCCGAGCGTGGCTACGGCGCGGATCACTCGCTGAGAAAAGCCCTGGTGGGCCAGATCGAGGGCACCATGACGGCTCTCGAAGCCACCCGCCGCTCTGTCCTTGAGCGCCTTTTCAACTCCCAATTCGAGCAGATCAAGTCCAGCCTCGAAGGCGCACAGGCATCGGTGGTCTCGCTCAAGACCGAGCAGGAACAACTCCAGAAGCAGATCGTCGACCTCAACCAGATCCGCAATCAGGTCCGCGACCTCGAGAACGAAATCGAGTCCATGACCGAGCGCCGGTCCGTGAACCAGGGCACACTCAGCACCGTTATCCAATTGCTCTCCGTGGATAGTGCCAGCCGCGTGCAGTTGCTCGAAGCAGAGCGCGTTCCCAATGTCGCTGAATTTCCTAAACTCAAAATCCTTGCGCCCCTGGGCGCGATGCTCATGACCGCACTCGTGGCCGGCCTCATCGTCATCCGCGAACTGGTCGACCAGCGCATCAAGGGTCCGTCTGATGTCACGCTCATCCCACGCACCCGCTTGCTGGGCTTCGTGCCCGATGCGGGCGAAGACCCGGCAGGACAGGGCAACGCAGAGACCGCCTTCCGCGATCGCAGCAAGGGCATTGTTGCAGAATCCTTCCGCCAACTTCGTGGCAATCTTGCCAAGCGACTGGGCGTTGTCGATCATCGCACCATCCTGATCATGGGCGGCATGCCCGGCTCCGGTGCGACAACCATCGTCAGCAATATGGCCCTCTCCTATGCGACCAGCGACCGCAGAGTCCTGATCATCGATGCCAACCTGCGCCGTCCCGCACAGCACAAGGTCATGGGTCTCCAGGAAGCCCCGGGGTTGTCCGATGTGCTCGCCCAGCGCCGCCAACTCGCGGACGTCGTGCAGGCGACAAGCACGCCAAACCTCGACCTGCTCTCCGCTGGCTCCAAGGAACTACGCCAATACGAGCGACTCGCCACCCAGGGCATGACCGATCTGCTCCAGCAAGTTCGAGGCATCTATGACATCGTCCTCATCGATTGCGCTCCCGCGATCGTCGGCGGCGATGGCCTCGCCCTCGCCCAGCGCTGCGACGCCAGCATCCTTGTCGTGCGTGCCATGAACGAAAAGCGCGGCATGGTCGCTCGCGTCAAGAACGAACTTGCCGATGCTCGCGCCGAGTTTCTGGGCGTCATTGTTAACGCCGTGCGTGCTTCCGCGGGCGGCTACATGCGCAGCAACATCAAGGCCGCCAGTGAGTATGCCGAAGGTTGAGCATCCCGATACTGTGGTGATGCAAATATCTGGCAACCGGATCAATCTGAGTCTGCGGCTCTTCTCGCGATCACTTCACCATCCCATCCTCAATCCATGCCCGCACCGTCGCCCCATGTCGATCCTTCGCGCCGCGTGCTCGTGACGGGAGGCGCTGGCTTCATTGGCAGCCACCTCGTGGAACTATTGCTAGCCCGAGGTGATCATGTGGTGATCGTCGACAACCTCTCCACGGGCCGGCGCGAAAACGTCCCCGCCCATCCGCGATGCACCTTCCTCCACCAGCGAGTTGCCCAAGCAGTTGCGGGCGACCTGAAGGATCAGACCTTCGACCAAATCTACCATCTCGCCGCCTCCGTGGGCGTCAAACTGGTCGTCGATGATCCCGTCGGTTGCATCGAGAATAATGTCCATGAGACCAGCTCGCTTGTCCGCTTCGCCAGAACCGCCGGAAGTGGCACCTACGCCAGCCGAGGCTGCCCCACCCTGCTGGCCAGCACATCCGAGGTGTATGGCAAGTCGGACAAGTCTCCCTTCTGTGAGGACGATGACGTTGTCTATGGCCCCACCACCGTCTTCCGCTGGGCCTATGCACAGAGCAAGGCCATCGACGAATACCTGGGCCTCGCGTTGCACCGCCAGCACGCCTTCCCAGCCGTCATCGCCCGCTTCTTCAATACAGTCGGCCCCCGTCAACTAGGCGACTATGGCATGGTCCTGCCCCGGTTTGTGCGGGCCGCAATCGCCCATCAGCCTCTCAAAGTCTTTGGCGACGGCACACAAACAAGGTGTTTCTGCGATGTTCGCGATGTGGTCGGCGTGCTGCCGCGCCTGTTGGGATTTCCCGCAAGCGAGGGGCGAGTTTTCAACATTGGTTCAGATCGCGCGATTTCGATGCTCGATCTCGGAAAGTTGGTCATTGCCACGCTCGACTCGCGCAGCACCATCGATATGGTCCCATATGATCGCGCCTTCGCCTCCGGATTCGAGGATCTCCGCCAGCGCCGCCCAAGTGTCGCACGCTTGCGCGAAGCCGTCGGTTTTTTCCCCACGATCCCGCTAGAACGGACGATTGAAGATATTGCCAGTCTCGAACGCCAGAACGCCGCCACCTGATAAAACCAGTTGAAAGAGCCACCTGAAAGAGCCACTTGGTACGCCAAGTTCACGCACAGAGATGTTGAGAGCCTCGGGGACTGGGTCAAAGCACAATGATCGGTTTCGCTCAGTTCATCCCGATCGCTTTCGCCGCCGCGACTCCAGCGAGCACCGCGCCCACAGGCCCCACCGTCGCCAGCGCCAGTCTGTCCGCGCGCTTGGTTGCGTTCGAGGGATACGTCCCGGTCTTCATCGCCTCGTTCCTCATCACGCTGATTGCAACCCCCATCATGCGCCGCCTCGCCATCTGGCAGGGCGTCATAGATCGCCCCAGCGACCCCCGCAAGATTCACCGCATTCCAGTTGCCTATTTGGGCGGCGTTGCTGTCTTCCTGGGCATCATCGGTGGCATCTTTTTCAGCCTGCTCGCCAGTCGCTACCAGTGGATGGAGTTCCACAAATCTGAGCATCTTGTCGATGGCATGGTCCATATGCCCGTGCCCTGGTCGGTCTTGCTGGGCATGCTGGTCATAACGCTGGTCGGAGTGATCGACGACATGAAGGGCATCTCTCCCCGTGTCAAGATCGGGGGCCAGCTCTTTGCCGCAGCCTGCCTCGCCTTTGAGACAGTGGGCGTGCGGCTTGCTGCCGGAGTGATCATCCCCATCGCCAAGACCCTGGGCATTCCGCTGATGGACGTCACCATCGGCACCCAGGTTGTTGAGACCGTCGGCTTCATGATTCCCGGCACCGGCGTGCCCATTGACGTTGTCTACTGGTCGGGCACCGCCATCATCGGCCTCGCGGTCGTGGCCCTCTGCAACGCCGCCAATCTGATCGATGGCCTTGATGGCTTGCTCAGCGGCACGACCGCCATCAGCGCAGGCGGCATCCTCATCATCTGCCTGGGCATGGCCGTCGCAGACGACGGACCCCTGGACAGCCAGCGCATCGTGCTGTGCCTTGCGGTCATCGGTGCGTGCTTGGGCTTCTTGCCCCACAACTTCAATCCCGCGACCATCTTCCTGGGCGATGCCGGATCGTTGCTGCTGGGATTTGTCATGTGCGTTCTGATCCTCTCGCTTGGCGATACTGGAAAGACCCACCTCGTTGCCGCAGGACTGATCGCCTTTCTCCTGCCCATCCTCGACACCGCGCTTGCCATAGTGCGCCGCAAGATGGAGGGAAAGCCTATTTCCGCCGCAGACGATCAGCACCTGCATCACTTGCTCAAGCGTGCCCTGGGTGTCAAACGTGCTGTCCTGGTGCTCTACGCCATCGCGACTTGCTTCGCCTTCCTGGCCGCGTTCCTGACACTGGGCAGAGCACGCCTGGTCTACCTCCTCGCCACCGTGCTGGTCTCGTACATAGGCGTCACCGCAATCAAGATCGCCCGTCGCAAGTTCCTCGAGCAGCAAATGCTCTTGAAGGAAGCCGGCCTTGCTCCCAGTTCGCCGCAGGCACACAGCCCCAGCGAGCAATCCCAGGCCGATCATCCGGCTGGCCACGCCACCGCCAAGCAATAGTCGTTTTCTCCGTTCCACAGGGCCTTTCGCGCCGCTCGCACTGACTTTGCGTCGTTTCCCCCGTACGCTCGCCCATGGCGGACAAGACTTCCCCCAATGCTTCATCACCCCGCGCAAAGCGTGTCATTGCATTTATGAACCAAAAAGGCGGCGTGGGCAAGACCACCACAACCGTCAACCTCGCGGGTGCCCTGGCCGCCGCGGGCCGCAGCAGCCTCCTCATAGATCTAGACCCGCAGGCCCATGCCACGCTCCACGTCGGCGTTGATCCAAACACGATCGAACGTTCTGTCTATGACGTCTTGCTCGACCCCGCGATGGACCCGCGCACAGCCATCACCAAGGTTCGCGACAAGCTTGCCATCCTGCCCGCTCAGACCGACCTTGCCGCTGCTGAGTCCGAACTCGCAACCGCCCCCGATCGCCAGAAGCGACTCGAACGGGCTCTGAACTCACTGGGCAACGAGTACGAGTTCGTGCTCATCGATTGTCCGCCCAGCCTTGGCCTGCTCACGCTGAACGGCTTGGCCGCTGCTCGCGAAGTCATCATCCCGATGCAGGCCCACTTCCTAGCGCTGCAGGGCGTGAGCAAACTGCTCGAAACAATCGCCCTGATGAGCCAGGCCGTCAACCCGCGCCTTCGCGTCACTGGCGTTGTGCTCTGCATGCACGATGGCAATCTCATGCACAGCAAGGAAGTCGTTGCCGATCTCGAAGGTTTCTTTGATTCCGCACGCGAACAGGAAACGCCCTGGCGATTTGCCCGTGTCCTTCGTCCCGCCATCCGCCGAAACATCAAACTCGCCGAATGTCCCAGTTTCGGCCAGACTATTTTCGAGTATGCTCCCAACGCCCCGGGTGCCGCGGATTATCGCGAACTTGCAGTTAGCCTGCTTGCCGAGTGGGACGCGATGCTGAGCCGCACCACGACCGGCGCGCCGGAAGTCGTGCTCCTGCCCGCCAATGCCGCTGCCCACGTCCCCGCCTAACGCCCCCGCCTGACACCCCCGCCTGACACCCCGCCTGACACCCCGCCTGACACCCCGAGTCGCGGCGGGCAAAGATAAAGATTTCATTCAATTCCCGGCATAACGCGTTCGCATCGTGGTTGCTCTCTTCATCAAAACATCCTCGAACCTCGATCCACTCACGCGAGTATCGTCTTCGCCCGATGCACCCTTCTGTGATTTCCACTTCCGTCACTAACTCTTCGATCGACCTTGCGTTACCGGAAAAGAACGCCACTGCGAACCATGCGCCCCACAGCACGCTCCCGAACCGCTGGTACGAGCGCCGGATCCTCGGTGCCCGTCTGACTGTCTGGGTCTTCCTCTGCTTTGCGATCATCCTTTTCACTGGCACCCACTGGCCCGCCCTCAAGATCAATGGTGTAATCAAGAGACCGGACCTCTGGATGCACTTCGCAGCCTTCAGCACATGGACGTTCCTCTGCGGTTGTTGCGCCTTCTTCGGCCCCCGCTGGAGCAAGGCCAATATCGGCACCACATGCCTCGTTGGCCTGCTCTACGCAGCACTCGATGAGGGCCTCCAACTCATCCCACAACTTCGCCGCACTGCCGCTTTCGACGATTACGGCGCAAATGCGATTGGCGTCGCCATCGGCTGCCTCGCCCTGTACGCTCTTCGCTGGTACAAAATTGGCCGCGATCCAGCCCGATTCGCGCACGAGCCGACTTCCGCACAGCAGCAATGAACCCTGCGACGAATCACGCGCCCGGGCAATCTGCGATACCCAACGCATTTATCTCCGTAGAATCGCGGCTATGTCCGATGCTGCTTCGACCGACCATCACGCCCCCAATGTCCGCTCCACCATCACGCAGTGGTTGATCGCGATCGCGCTCGGCGCGCTCGCTGGGCTTGCCCTGGCCAACATCGCACCTCTCGCGCCCCAGCCCGCCGGCATGGCTCGTTATGCCATGCCCCTCTGGCTTTGCGTGCCGTTTGTCACGCTCCTCCTGTCGATTGCGTGTGGTCCCCTCGCGCTACCCAAACTCTGGCACAAGTTCGACGCAGCCTGGGCCTTCTTTCTTGGCAGCATCGTCGGTGCCTATTACCTCTTCGCGCTGACCGATGCCCACTACGGCTCGTACCACGTGCTGCACGTCGGTGCCGAGTACCTCAGTTTCATCGCCCTGGTAGGCGGTCTCTACGTCGCCAGCGCGGGCATCGTGATTCACTATGGCAGTGTCCAACGCTGGGGAGATGCCCCGCAGTCTGAGGATGCGCCCCACGCCGGCATTCGCGGTACTGGCCCCATCGCCAATTGCATCTTGCTGCTCGCGGGGGCGATCCTCGCCAATCTGGTCGGCACCACCGGCGCATCGGTGCTGCTCATCCGTCCATTCATCCGCGCCAATGCCCAGCGCCTCACGCCCCTTCACGTCGTTTTTTTCATCCTCATAGTGAGCAACTGTGGTGGCTGCCTCACGCCCATTGGCGATCCGCCTCTCTACCTCGGTTTCATCAAGGGCGTGCCCTTCTTCTGGGTCCTGGAGCATCTCTGGCAGAGTTGGATTATCGTGGTGGGGGCGTTGCTCGCGGTCTTCTACGCCTATGACTCGCACGTCGAACGTCGTCTTCGAATCTCAATGGGCGATGCCTATGTACCGCCCGCTCCCTTCGCCGCCATGCGAATCCGTGCCAAGCCGATCAGCCTCATCCTCGGCGCGCTCATTACCGCCAGCGTCTTCATTGATCCCCTGCTCCGCAGTCGCTTCCCAGACTTCCACTTCCCCGTCGGTCCAATCGTCCAACTCGCCCTCGCCGCTCTCTCTTTCCTCGTCGCCAACAAGGACTACATCCGCGCCAACGAGTTCTCCTTTGCCCCCGTCCGCGAAGTTGCCACGCTCTTTGCGGGCATCTTTCTCACCATGATGCCCGCCCTCGCATTTCTCGCCCAGCACGGCAAGAACCTGGGTCTCGATACCCCGATCAAGTACTACTTTGCAACCGGCATCCTCTCCGCCGTCCTCGACAACGCGCCGACCTATCTCAACTTTCTCCAGGTCGCCGTCGCTCCCGACGAAGTCACCAAGGACTCCGTGCGCGCATTGCTCGGTACGCACGTGGGCAACGCCGATGTCATCGCAATCTCCAGCGGTGCGGTCTTCTTTGGCGCACTCACCTACATCGGCAACGGACCAAACTTCATGGTGCGCGCAATCGCACAGGCACGAGGCGTCAAGATGCCAGGATTCTTCCCCTACGCCGCCTATGCCACTCTCATCCTTGGCCCCATCCTGATCCTCCACGGCCTCTTGATAATCCTTTGAATGCTCCCGAACGTTGAGGGTTGACACAACCTTCCCAGCCTATTCCTGATCGATGTTGGCACCTTGAAACAAACTATCATCCGCCATATGGACCCCAACACGCTCTCGCTGCCCGATCTCTTCACTCATCTCGCCAGCACCGGCTTGGTCCGCCGACTTCTCGAACTCGCCGCCGACGAGGACTTGGGTCCGCTTGCTGATCGGGATATGAAGGGCTTGCATCTTCCTGTTGATGGCACAGCGACCTATGCAGGCGACCTCACCAGCGAAGTCTGCGTCGATCCCGCCGCTCGCACCACTGCCAACGTCATCGCCCGCAAGCCCGGTACCATTGCCGGTCTCGCGGCGTTGCCAATGCTGCTCGACATCCTGACTACCGATGTGCGCACCACCAATGTCATCGCTGATGGTGCCGAAGTCCAGCAAGGTATGATCCTCGCAACACTTGCTGGCCCGCTCGACGAAGTCCTGACCCTCGAACGCACGCTCTTGAATCTCGTCGGTCGCCTCTCGGGCATTGCCACCCAAACCCGTCGATACGCGCGAGAGATTCCCCCGGACGTACGGGCCAGGCTCTATGACACGCGCAAGACGACCCCGGGCCTGCGCGTGCTCGAGAAGTACGCAGTGCGCTGTGGAGGCGGCCACTCGCACAGAATGGGCCTCTTTGATGCCGTGTTGATCAAGGACAATCACATCGCTGGCCTCGCCCTGGCGGACTTGCCCGCGTATGTCCAAGTCGCCAGCCAGCGCGCCCGCGAGATCTCGAATGGCACGCTCCAGTTCGTGATGTGCGAAGTGGACACCCTCGAACAACTTGATGTCCTGCTCACGCTGCCCAAGGGCGTGCTCGACATCGTCCTCCTTGACAATATGAACCCGGGCCAACTTCGTGAGGCCGCCCACCGGCGCGACCAACGCGCTTCACACTTGGAACTTGAGGCCTCTGGTGGCGTCACACTGGACTCCATCGCCGCGATCGCGAGCAGCGGTGTTGATCGCATCAGCGTTGGTGCCTTGACGCATAGCGTTGTGCAACTGGATATCGCGTTGGATATCTCCTGAAGCAATACAAGTTCCACAAGCCAAGGGTGTTCAAGCCAAAGATTGTCAAGCATGCACGACTTTGAGGAAGCCACGACCGAGTGATGTCCCATACATGACCCACACATGACGCCTCAACCCCACAACCACCAGGGCAAAACCGCTCTCCTCGTGCAGGAATCAATCCACCGAGCACTCACGCTCGCACGAACTCGCACTATCACCACCATCGAAGTCCTTGACGAGTGCGACAGCACACAAGATATCGCTCGTGCTCGCGCCACTCCCGGCCTCATGGTCCTCGCCCTCTCCCAAACCGCCGGTCGAGGCCGATTGGGGCGCGCCTGGGCCGCCACCAATGGCAAGGGCGTTGCCGCGACGTTCACGCTCGACGCATCGCAGTACGCCCAAGAGCACGTCTCGCTCGTCGCGGGTCTCGCCGCCTTGCAGACCTGCGCCGAGTCATTGGGCCGCGCGAAGTTTGATTCTGATCTTGGCCTTCGCTGGCCAAACGATGTGGTCGAAGCGTCGGGCCAGAAACGCAAAGTGGCTGGAGTACTGATCGAACGAGTTGGCAATCTGCTGCTGGTGGGCATCGGCATCAACGTGCTTCAGACCACAGCAGATTGGCCCGACGAGTTGAGCGATCGGGCAGTATCAATTGCCCAGTTGCTGCAGGATCCAGATATCGAGCCGGAAGAATGTGACCCTCCGCCCGCCATATCCGACGTCGCAACAATCCTGGCGAGAACACTCGACCAAGCCCTCATGGGCCAGCCCAAGGACATAGCGGCCAACTGGCAGCGGCTCAACGTCCTCCGAAATCAAGAAGCCGCTTTCGAACATAACGGCCAGCGATTCCATGGAATCGTCGAGTCCATTGACCCTACTGCTGATGTCGTACTCAGGTTGGGGGATGGACAGTTGGTGCGGCTCCCAGCGCTGTCAACATCCATGGTTCATTGAAGACTGCATTCGCCAGCGTGGCAGGCGACGGGCGACAGGGCGCGGGGGTAGTAGTGGCGGGCTGAGTAGCACCGGCGGCTCGCACCACTCACCTCCTACATTTTGCCATGCCCGATCACGCACACACGATCTTGAACACGCTCCAGTCCAACGAGTCCGGCTCGATCCAGCGTTGGATGGATTGGCTCCGCATTCCCAGTATCTCCACCGATCCAAAGTTCAATAACGACACCCGCAAAGCCGGACAATGGATCGCCGATCAGTTCGCCGCTCTCGGTTTCGCTTGCAAACTCATCGAAACCGGTAAGGTCGGTCCCGACGGCAAAGGCTCTGGCCACCCCATCGTCCTCGCAACCATCGACAGCGCGCCGACCTACAAAGGTCCGCACGTCCTCTTCTATGGTCACTACGACGTGCAGCCCGCCGATCCGCTCAACCTCTGGGAGAGCAAGCCCTTCGAGCCCGTGCTTCGACCAGCCAAAGCCGGCGAAGAAGGTGGCGAGCGAGTCGTCGCTCGTGGAGCAGTTGATGACAAAGGCCAGGTGATGACCTTCCTCGAAGCCTGCCGCGCTTGGAAGCAAGTCAGTGGACACCCAACCAACGGTGCCAAATTCACGCTGCTGATCGAAGGCGAAGAAGAGAGCGGCTCAGCCAACCTTGCCCAATTCGTCAACGACTACAAGAAGCAACTCGACGCCTGCGACGTCTGCCTCATCTCCGACACCGGCATGCTGGGCCGCACCAAGCCCGCCATCACCTATGGCGTCCGCGGCATCGCGTACACACAAATCACACTCCACGCCAGCAACCAGGACCTGCACAGCGGCCTCTGGGGCGGGCGCTGCCCAAACCCCATCACCGAACTCACACGCGTCCTCTCCCAACTCCACGACAAGAAACGCCGCGTCACCATCCCCGGCTTCTATGACAATGTCATCGCTCTCACCAAGAAAGAACGCGATAACTGGAAGAAACTCAAGTTCAATTCCAAGGCTGCCCTCAAGAAAATCGGCCTTGGTCCCGCCGCCGATATCGGCGAAGCCGGCTTCACCGCTCTGGAACGCGAGTGGGGTCGCCCGACCGCCGAGATCAACGGCATCTGGGGCGGCTACATCGGCGAGGGTGCCAAGACCGTGATCGCTGCCCACGCCAGTGCCAAGGTTTCGTTCCGCCTCGTGGCAAACCAGAACCCGCACAAGATCACCAAGCAGTTCTTCGCGTGGTGCAAGAAGAACACGCCTCCGGGTTGCAAGTGGGAACTCACCGACTTGCACGGCGGTTTCGGTGTGACGGTTCCCATCGACTCGCCCCAACTTGCCGCAGCGACCAAGGCCCTCAAGCGAGCCAGCGGCAAGACCCCGGACCTCATCAAGTCCGGCGGCTCAATTCCTGTGGCTGGCATGCTCAAGGACATCCTCAGCATCGACACGATCTTCATGGGCTTCGGCCTCGATGACGACCGCGTCCATAGCCCCAACGAAAAGTTCGAACTCGCCTGCTTCCGCCTGGGCTCTCGGGCCCACGCCATGTTCATCGACGAACTCACCAACCAATCGCCCCAACGATGATCGCAATTCACAGACTTTTCGATTAGTTGCTTTCAACAGGCGACGCCCCCCGCAGGCAACCAGCCTTTCACGCCTTCGCTGTCCGTAATCGCTTGCATTCTCCACGAATTTTTCTGCTGCGAGTCCGAACTCCCGGATCGGATCGCCGATATACTTGATTATGCATTCTCAATATCGCCGGGCCATCTTCTGCATCTTTGCCGCCGCGTGCTTCGCGTCGCCCGTGCTGGCCCAATCCACCGCACCAGTGCCAATCGCTGATTCCAGGCCCGGCGCAACCGATGCCAAGGCAACCACGCCCGCCACCTCCACGCCCCTCTCCGTCGTCGTGACTGTGCCGCCGCTAAAGGGGCTTGTCGAGCCACTCCTTCCCCCGGGAAGCACCATCACCATGCTCGTGCGCCCGGGTCGCAGCGAGCATGGTTACGAGTTCACCGCCGACGATATTGCATCCCTCGCCCGCGCCGATCTCGTGGTCCTGGTGGGCCTGGGCCTCGAGCCGCGCATCGAGCAATCGCTCGATCGCCACAAGCAAACCAGCAAGCCGCAACCAACAACTCGCGTTGTCATCAACTGGGGCACCGTCGCCGACCTTACGCAAACCGGTGAAGACGATCATGATCACGAACACGGGGCAACCTGCACGCACGGTCACGGCTGGGTCGACCAGCACCTGTGGCTTGATCCGTCTCTCGTCAAGCAACTCATCCCAAAGTTGAAGGATGCTGTTCTCCAAGCCCAACGCAGCAAACTTCCAGTTGGCGCGACCATCGATCCCCAGGAAGTACAACGCCTCGACGCAGCCGAAGCCCAACTCACCCTTCTCGTCACTGCCATCGACCTCGAGTATCGGTCCGCCCTCGACCCCTTCAAAGGCCGGGCCATCGTCTGTCATCACGACGCATATTCCCGACTCGCGGATCGCTATGGCCTCAAGGTCGCCGCTGCCATTAAAACCACCACCGCGGGCGAACCCACCCCCAGCGAACTCGCAAGTGTCGTGAAGGCTATCAAGGAGCACAAGGCCCAGGCAGTCTTTATTGAGCCCCAGTTTGATCCATCAATCGCCCAGCGAGTCGCCGCCGCAGCCGGTGTCCGCATCGCCCACCTTGATCCACTTGGCCAGGGCGATTGGGCAGCGACCATGCGATCAAATCTGCAGTCACTCACCCAGAATCTGGGCCAGGCAAAGTAACTGACTGATCGCGAATGCGACACGTGCGTCTCTCACTGGGGTTGTCCTGGGCAGACTCTCGCATTTGCAGCGGCGGTATGCTTCACGCATGAGTATTCGTGGTCTTGGAATCGATCTGGTGGAGATCGCTCGCATCGATGCGTTGCTCGCGCAGCACGAGGAACGCTTCCAGGAGCGGGTGTTTACCTCCGCAGAAGTCGCGCACAGCCAGGGTCGTCGCAATCGATCACAACACCTTGCCGTGCGTTTCGCAGCCAAAGAAGCAGCCATGAAAGCCTTGGGCACGGGCTTGGCTCAAGGGGTGGTCTGGCAGGATATCGAAGTGGTGACAGATGATGCGGGGGCACCGGGCTTAGTGCTGCGAGGTGGCGCGGCCATGCGCGCGGATGCTCTGGGCATCAACGCATGGCACATCTCACTGACCCACACTGATCTGGTCGCTGGGGCTGTCGTGGTGGGGGAGTCTCGCTGATCTGTCGTGCCCGAACCTGGTACTACTAAACCTGGCACTATCAAATTTGGCACTCTGGTGCTGAGCTTGGCCGCGAGATTCAGTTTGCGAATCAGACTTGATTTTCTTCCATCAACTTGGATCATTTTGAAGTGAAGCGCGTTCTAGGACGAGCGTTTCGTGGAAAAGCGATTCATGGCATCATGTGCAAAAACGGCAAGTACTCAAAAAGTCCTCGATGCAATTCCGGGATATGGCTCGAGTTTTTGACTGAACGAGTGCTGCAGAGTTCAAAAGAAAACTCGCCCCAGGCTTTAGCCCGGGGCGAGCGAGAGTTTCAGATATCTCGACAGCTTACGCCGTCGGAGCGAGCAAACCGACACGCATTAGGCGCGGCGGCGGCGAGTTGCAACCAAACCACCCAGGCCCAAGAGTGCGGCTGCACCGGGGGTGGGGACAACGTTGATCTTCGCACCGATGTACTCGATACCGACGCGGAGGGTCGCGGTCGAGCCACCTTCGCCAGCAAGAGCAAACGTCGCGAAACGGAGGTCGTTCGTACCCGAGCCGCCACCAGCGCGCTGCAGGGTTGCGGCTTCGCTATTGATGGTAATCGAACGGAGAGCATCGTTGGTCGACAGGATCAGGGCCTGACGGAACAGAACCAGGTTCTGCGTGCCAGTCGCGAACCAAGTGCTGGTCGCGGTGTTGTTGTCAGAAACCACACCCCAGAGGATCTGGCTGTTGAGGGCGACGGTACCATTGGGGATGCTCGCGGGGTACCAGCTGGAGTTGTTGGTACCAGCGACGCGGATGTAGTCGCCAGCGGGAGCGCCAGCCGAGCCACCACTGTGGCGGAAGCCAGTCAAACCACCGCTGTTGCCAGCGGTCGTGCTGCGGCTGGTGAAGCCATAGACCACGCGGCCGTAGTCGGCCAGAGCAGCCGCGTTGTTGCCTTCAGCAGCGCTGAGCA